>WPCG01039823.1_pt1 | contig 69826 bp, 63 predicted proteins | sample 5403311 | NCBI WGS metagenome assembly WPCG01 (sample SAMN12869467, study PRJNA574797) | sludge metagenome | isolation source: wastewater treatment of Control | place: China:Beijing | collected 2019-05-17
ATTATGAACACTCCATATAATAAACGCAAGAAAGAGACAGAACAAAAAAAGTAAAATTTGTCTGCCTCTTTTAAATAGAATAAGACCTCTTAAATAAGATGTCATAATTATTTATTACTTTCTTTCTGGTAAATCTGCAATATCTTTAATTACAGCAGATTTATCTACTCTAATTTTCACTGCGTTATCTACTTCTAGAATAACATCTTTTTCTCTTACTTCAGAAATAGTACCATATATCCCTCCAATTGTTACAACCTTATCACCTTTAGATAGACTGTTTCTAAAATTTGCCAACTCTTTCTGTTTTTTTTGTTGAGGTCTAATCATGAAAAAGTACATAACCACAAAAATAAGACCCATCATTACAAGAAAACTCCAGTTAGCAGCACCGCCATCGGCAGATTGCTGAAGAAAAACCATAAAATTCATACCTATATTATTAAAATTTATATACAAAATTAACTATTCTGACAACTCTACCAAACCTCTTCCTGTTTTTTCTATTCCACCACTCTCCAAAAGAGTTGCAAGAACCTTATCCAAAATACCATTTACAAAAGTTTTACTATTTTGTGTACTGTAATATTTAGATATCTCTACATACTCATTAATAGTAACTTTAATTGGAATATTAGGAAAAGCAACCGCCTCAACTATACCCATAATTATAAGAATTACATCTGTAGAAGCAAGTCTATCAACTTCCCAATTTAGAATATATTGCGATATCAAATCTAGATACTCATTGTATCTCATCATAGATACATTTAATAGTCTCAAAGCAAAGTCTCTATCCTCATCTTTAAGAAAAACTTCTGGATGATAAACCTTTTTTGAACTCTCTTTTAGAAGAGCTATTTTAGAAATAATAACATTAAGCACAAAAGCTAAATCATCTGTCCAAAATAGATTTGCATCTTCAATAATTGTCTCTAATTCTGATGAATCCTCTAACTCATTCTCAAAAAAGGAAATTATAAATTTAAGATCGTTTTCAAATGAGTCCTCCAAAGAGTTCATATAGTTTAAAAAATAGTCTCTACTTTGTAATTGCGTGTAGAGTTTTTTAACAAAAGAAGAGTGTTCTTGCCAGTTTAGTCCTCTTTTTTGACAAAAAGGGATAATGTCTGGGTCATATTCCAATATAGAAATTACCCTATTGTTAACAAATCTATAATTTGGATTTGCCTCCTCCTCTGTGGGATGATACTTTTTAAGCCCAACTTCAATTCTTTCATTTGCAACTTTTTTTAATGCATATGGTAATGACATTAAAAAATAGTACAATTCCAGAGTTTTATCACAACTCCTTAATAGCTCTTTCTCAGCTGCAATAAAGGAGTTAGACTCCGATTTAATACTGCTAAAAAATACTTTAAATACTTTGATTCGAATCAATCTCCTACTAATCATAAAAAAGAAAATTATCTAATATTTTACAAAGATAGATTTTTGTGCATAAAAATTAATTTTATCTTTGTGAAATGAATTTAAAAAAGAGAAAAATGTACTTCGAAGATTTTGAAAAAACAGGTATGCAAGAGCGTAATGGTGACGATGTATATTCGAAACCGGTAAGAGCAGGGAAGAGAACCTACTTCTTTGATGTTAAGGCAACTAAGAACAATGATTATTACCTTACAATCACAGAAAGCAAAAGAAGGGTCGATAAAGACGGAAGGTTCATCTATGACAAACACAAAATATTTCTATATAAAGAAGATTTTGAAAAGTTTACTCAAGGGTTAGAAGAGATTATTCAATTTATTAAAGAGAAGAATCCAACTACTTCAAATGAGAATTATACAACATCTTTTTCTGATGTTAATTTTGAAGAGTTATAAAATAGAGATATTTATTCAATTCAAATATATTAGAGGTGCTCAAAAGATAATTTTGTCGCCTCTTTTTATTTATAATCTTTTATCTCTACTCGTAATATTACTTTTTCTAACTATATTTTTGTGAAACATACAAAAGAGGGTGCTCAAAATAATTTTGAACACCCTCTCTTGTCTCTTGAGGTACCCAGCAGAATCGAACTGCTGTAGACGGTTTTGCAGACCGTTGCCTAACCGCTCGGCCAGGGTACCGTTTTGGGACTGCAAATATAGCACTTTTTTTTAATATCCAAAAATCATTAATGAACTCTCTTTAGTTTAACATTTAATATAACAATTCCAGCAATTATTAAAATTAAACCAATTAGTGAGAAATAAGACACTCTTTCCCCTAAAATATAATTTATAAAAATAAGAGATAAAAATGGGGACAAATATGTTATTTGAGTTATTGAACTACGATTGACTGCTATAGAAAGGGCTCTATTCCATAAGAAAAATGGAATTGCCATCTCCATTAAACCAGCATATATAGAAGCAAATAGATATTTTCCAACTGGAAGTTGAAAATCAATAAAAAAAGAGAATATTACTATATATATAAAACTAAATAAAAAGTTAAAAAACATTGATAGATTAACACCATCATTACTCTTCATTTTTAAAATCCAATATCCTGCCCATACAAATGCACTAAATAGAGCTAATAGTATACCTAATATAGAAATATTACCAAATATCCCTGAACTTTGAGAAAAAATGGATAGCCATATAACACCTAAAAAACTTACAATAATCCCAATAATCTTTTTTAAACTAAGTCTCTCTTTAAAGAAAAAAGCAAGGAAAATAATTAGAACAATTTGCCATGAATAATTTAAAGGTTGTGCTATTTGCGCTGGTAATAATTCGTATGATTTGAATAATATAAGGTAGTACACAAATGGATTTAGAAGCCCTGCGATTGCACATTTCCACAAAAAATGAGTTGATAAAAATTTGTCCTTAATCGTTTTCCTATCTTTACTAATCAATAAAATAAAAAACGAAAAAATCAATGCAACCGCATTGCAAACTATTAATAACCCTAGAAAATTTGTCCCCTCTAAGGCTATTTTAAAAGAAGTCGCAACTGTCGACCAACAAAGTACTACACAAAAAGCTAATATAATAGCTTTTCTTTGATTTTTCATAACTATATGGTAAGCATAGATGCAATTCTCTCAAGATAAAGCTTATCGCACTCATCAAACTGATCCAGCTTATCGCTATCAATATCCAAAACAGCAATAACCTGGTTCTGGGGGTTAAAAATAGGAATTACTATCTCTGATTTTGATAGCGAACTACATGCAATATGACCAGGAAACTTGTCTACATCAGGGACTATTAATGTTGATTTCTCCTTCCAAGATGTACCACATACACCTCTACCATATCTTATTCTTGTACAAGCCAAAGGACCTTGAAATGGACCTAATACCAACTCTTTATCAGCTGTATTTGCAGAATCCTTCACAATATAAAACCCTACCCAAAACAGATCAAAGGTAAATCTAAGTGCAGCACAAATATTTGCCATATTGGCATAAATATCACTTTCGTGAGTCACTAAAGACTCTATCTGCGGTATAAGCTCTCTATATTTTTCTTCTTTTGACCCATTTGAGATTAATAAATTTTCCATGTTGAAGGATTTTTACAAAATTATAATCACAAATATAATTTAAATCATAACAACTCACCTATAGCTTTTTTATATTTTGATTCACTAATTTTTAAACTTGCAAATGAATCAATCCACTCTAAATATATTTTCTGCCAATCAGTTTGTGCTTTTAGCAAATCAGAGAGATTTATTTTTCCAGAGCTATATGCATCATTACTCATCTTAAGATTTTCATCAGAAGCCAAAAGAGCACTATTTGCAATATTAAATAGAAGATAAGACTCCTCTAACATATACTTTGCTTGCTCAATTTCTAATATCATCATCTCTTTTGCATACTCTCTTTCCATTATAGAGATATCAATCTCTTTTTTTGCTGCTCTCTCTTTGTCTCTTTTCCCTCCCCACTCGAATATTGGAATTTTTACCATTAACATTGCATTTAATATTGTTCCATCTAATACCTTATGATCATTTATTTTAAGACCATTAGCATAATCATACGAAGCAATAATAGCAACCTCTGGCAAATACTCTGCTCTAAGAATTTTTCTATGTTCTTGTAATAAATCAATTTTATGAGACAACATAGCAAACTCATCTTTCTCATACACAATAGCTTGTGAATCGCCTTTTATAATGACACCGTCAACACTATTATCTATGGAATATTTAGGCAGTATATCTTTACTTAATGGAAGACCTATTTTTTGGGCTAAATTCATATTTGCTAACCTTACCGCATTTTCACTTTTTTTCAACGCCAATTTTGCCTCATTAATCTTTACATCAACCATTAAAACATCGACTTTATTACGCATACCACTTTGATATGCATTGGATACATCTTGTAATAAACTATTAACTAACTCAGTATACTGCATAGCTAACTTTGTGCTCTCAATTGCTTTTATAAGATTCCAGTATGCTTGATCTACCTCAAAAATTACCTGTGCATCTGAGACTCTTTTACTCAGTTGGGTAATACTACTCCCAATCAAAGATGCCTTATATGCTCCTCTTATTTTGCCACCCATATAAATCGGCTGAGTTGCCTTAATCCCAAAGGTATATAGATTATTCATAGATAATTCTATGGGAATAGGAGGTAAAATTTGTAATTCAGGAATTGATAGAGTATATTCAAAATCTTTATTATATAGACTATAACTCCCTTGAGAATAAAATTTAGGTAAAAAATTAGTTTTATATGATTGCGACTCTAAAAAAGACTTATCTATCTTTAACTGAGAGATAGATGTTATTTTTGAGTTAGTCAATGCCATCTCTCTACACTCCTCTAACGTTATAGTAATCTGTGCACTAATGCTAGAAGTGATTAAAATAAGTGAGACCGATATCAAACAAATATATACTCTTTTCATAATTCAATTTATATTACTCTTTAATTCTAAAAAATAGAGCGTATAGAACAGGTATAAAGATTAAAGTAACTAAAGTACCAACAAATAACCCACCCATTATTGTAATGGCCATAGATCCAAATAATTCGTCTCTTACTAATGGTATCATACCTAAAATAGTGGTTGCAGATGCCATAACCACAGGCATAAATCTCACTTTAGAACTATCAATCAGAGAATTAAAATCTAATACACCATCATTAGACCTACTATTAATCTCATCAACCAGAACTACACCATTTTTAATTATCATCCCAATTATACCTAATGTTCCAACTATCGCAACAAAACCAAAGGTCTTTCCAGATAACAAAATTGTAGGGATAATACCTATTGTCAATAGTGGGATACATAGGATAATAATAAGAGGCTTTTTAAAATCTTTAAACAAAGCCAACAAAATAGCTAACATTAACATAATAGCTAATGGAAAATTTTTGAAAAGATATTTAGTAGAATCGTTACTAGCTTTATACTCCCCCTCCCAACTATATGAGTAACCAGAAGGAAGCTCTATTTCATCAACTTTTGAAGCTATTGCCGATCTTACATCCTCTGCAGTATATCCATATTTAGGCTCACACTGAACAGTTATAGCCCTAATTCCGTTATTTCTATTTATTACTGGATCTTCCCAATCTAAAGAAATATCGTACACCAACATGTCCAAAGGAATCGTTTTTAGTACGTCAGAAATTCTCTCCTCAATATTCAATGTACCTGTCATCAATTCCGATACAAATTTGTTATCAATAAGCCCTAAAATATCTTTATTAGGAATTAAAGGAAAAATTGGAGTAGTAACAAGGTCTTGTAAATTTTGAGTATTTAAAGAATCTCCCATCATATAAAGACTTACAGATGTGGTGCCTTCATAGATCTCTCCAAACGGGATTCCCCCATTAGCGAATAACATCGATAGGGCTATATCGCTCCTGGATATTTCGCTCTTTTTGGCCATCTCTTGATTATAATTTAGTTTTAAAACTGGCACCGGAGACTCCAGATCGTCAGTTATAAGCATAGCAACTCCACTACTACTCATTATCTCTCTTGCCTTAACGGAAAGATCTCTTAAGACAGATAAATCAGGTCCTTTAAATCTAAGTTCAACTGGAAATTTCTTAAACATTAAGTTATATTTTTTAACTCTGATAAACGCCTCTGGGAAATTATCTATTAGTGAGTATTGAAGCTCTTTATAATGTTTATTTAATTTATCGGAGTTATTAAAGTCAACAATAAACTCGGCATATGAGAGTGAAGGATCGGCCATGCTTCTTACCAAATTATATCTACCGGCTGTGGATCCAAATGATGTTGTTACATTCTTTACATAGGGTAAAGACCTTATATAACTTTCAATTTCATATACATTAGAGAGATCACTATAGGCCTTTCTACTCTCTGGCAACTTATACTCAACATATAATTGATCGTAATTCATATCTGGGAAAAACTCTTTTGGAATAAATCTATATGAGAAAATAGAGATTATTACCAAAATAAATGATATAATTACAACAACCGTTTTATGAGATAAAGACCATTTTAATATAGAGCCTAACCATCTATATGCAGCGCCCTCTTTTGCATTATCACTATTGTTATTTACCTCTTGAGACTTTAATAGCTTTTGAGCCTCCACAGGTACAAAAGTCAATGCCAAAAACCAACTTAAAATAAGAGATATTGCTAAAACTATAAAGAGATCTCTAACATATATTCCAGCAGTATCTGGAGATAAGAAAATTGGTAAAAATGCAAGAATGGCTATTAGTGTAGCTCCAAGCAATGGCATTGCTGTTTGTTTGCCAATAGAGATTAAGGACTCTAATTTAGATTTTCTCTTTTTATAATAATCATTTATAATTCCATCCATTATGACAATTGAGTTGTCTACCAACATTCCCATCGCCAAAATAAAAGATCCTAAAGATACTCTTTGTATTGTTCCATCAAATTGATTAAGTAAAAAAACAGACCCTAAAACAGTAATAAACAAAGTAATACCAATAATATAAGCACTTCTAAAACCCATTGTAAAATATAGAACCAAAATTACAATAAACATAGATGCTAATAGGTTTAGGATAAATGATCCGATAGCTCTCTTTACAATTGTTGGCTGAAAGAATACTTTATTAAACTCAATACCCTGAGGAAATAAGTTAGTGTTCAACTCCTGAATTTTATTATCTACCAGCTTTCCTAATTTGGTTATATCTGTACCGGCTTTAGCGCTAATTAAGAGAGCCAAAGCCGATGAACCATTATATCGTATTAACTCCCTATAAGGCTGATCAAACTCTTGATATACCTTAGCAATATCTCCTAACATAAATAGATTTCCATCATGAGCCTTTATCAGCATTTTACTGATACTCTCAACTCCATCAAATTTCTCTCCTACATCTAATCTAATTCTGATATTTCCACTCTCGTAATATCCAGAGTATAGCACTTTACTATGAGCATTTAAATCTGTAAGAAGATCGGCAGGATGAATACCTATTCTTGAAAGTTTTTCTCTATCAAAAACAACACTAATTCTTCTATCTCTTTTTCCGTAAATTAAAATATCTGAAACACCGTCAATATTATGTAGCTCTTTTTTTAAATAATCGGCATACTCCTCAGCATCTTGATAGGATATTTCTGAATACGTTAAAGTATAAAACATACCATATACATCGCCAAAATTATCTAATACTATGGATGTATTTGAACCTTTAGGTAAGGATGATTGAATATCATATACTTTTCTTCTAAGAAAATCCCAGTTTTGCTCAACCTCACTCTCTGGTAAAAGAGTAGATAACTCTACTGTAATTATAGAGAGATCATTCATAGACCTGCTATCTACCCTCTCAATACTACTTAAGCCTCTGACTGCCATCTCTATTTTTTCTGAAATCTCTCTCTCAACCTCCTTTGCAGAGGCTCCGGGGTATGTAGTTACAATTACTGCTTGTTTAACTTTAATTTCTGGATCCTCAAGTTTACTCATGTCCCAAAAAGAGAGGATACCACCTACTATTAATGTGAAAACAGCAAATCTAATTAGTAAGCTGTTATCTAAAGACCATTTTCCTAAATCTTTCATGACTAAAATAGTATTATCTCTCCATTAACTGATTAGGAACCAACTTGACTTTTGCTCCGTCATACAAATGCCTTGAGCCAGCTACAACAATCTGACTATTTTCATTGATTTCACCTGTAATTATCGCTTTTCCTCCCCTATCTATATCAAATACTTCTACAGGAACAAATTGTACAACTTCACTAGTATTGGAATAAACCCACACACCTGTTTTATTTTCCACTAATACTAATGCTGTAGAGTTTGTTTCGTAAAGAGAATTACTTATTGAACTATCTCTCTCTAGCATAGTAAACTTAACCGTCACCGATAGCCCTGGCCACAGAAGCTGATCTCTATCCTTTAACCGATAGTTTACTCTATATAGTTGATAAATATTAGCCTTTTTTGAATCCGATTCTAAAACAAGCTCAAAAGAGGAATCAGGAAATAGGGAGCTATAACAACTTACCTTATATTTATCCAAGTTTTTGAACATAGAGTATGGAATAAGTAGCTCTACCTCTCTATTTTGTTTACAAAAAATAGATATTACAGGAATACCTGCCGATACAATCTCTGCTGAATGATAAAATATATTATCAATATAACCATCATAGGGAGCCTTTAATTCAGTATCTTTTAAGCTGTTCTTGTGAAGAGAGAGCTTTGCAGTAATTTGCTCTAAACCACCAATAGCCTTATCGTATTCATTGGGAGTAATACTACCTTTATTGTAAAGCTCTATAACTCTATCAACTTCTGACTTAATAGCATTATACTCAGCAGTTGTAGCCTCTAATTGAAGTAAATAATCTCTCTTATCTAAAATTGCAATTACCTGTCCAGACCGAACAAAATCTCCCTCTTTTACTAGTAGTTTCTCTATCTTTCCAGGCACTCTAAAAGACACATTAATATTATCTTTAGACTTTACTACTCCTGGATAAGTAGCACTAACAAAGGCCGACGATAGCTCTGGAGATTCCACTTTAACTCTAAATATAGGAACATCGGCATTAGAAGAGCCTCTTTTACAAGAACCTATAGTCAACGCAAAGAGGAATAAAATAGTGTAGTAGATATATTTCATAACCTATATATTTAAGTGTTTTTCAAAATATTGACACCAAATATACAAATTATTATATTCAAAACCTACTCAATATAAAGTAATAAACCCTTTAAATACTCTCCCTCTGGATGGAATATATTAACAGGATGATCTGCAGGTTGTGTTAAACGACCTACTATTCTAACGGCTCTTTTGGTTTGAGCTGCTGCTGAGAATATAGCCTGAGTAAAAAGAATCTTGTCAACAACCTGTGAGCAACTATACGTAAAAACATATCCACCCTTTTTTACTTTTGATATTGCGTGATAATTCAATCGTTGATATGCTCTCAATGCATTTTTAAGAGCATCTCTGTGCTTTGCAAATGCGGGTGGATCCACTACAATAATATCAAACGCATCATGAGGTATATTCTTTAGATATTCAATAGCATCTGCACAAACAGACTTATGAATTATTGGCTCACAAATACTCTCTCTTTCTCTGTTCAATTGAATATTCCTCTCTAAACCATCTATCGCAGCAGAGGAGCTGTCAACAGAGATTACAGATTTTGCACCTCCTTTAAGAGCATAGATAGAGAAACCTCCTGTATAACAAAATAGATTTAAAATATCTTTATCTTTTGACAGAGTTTTTAATAGATCTCTATTGTCTCTTTGATCTAAAAAGAATCCCGTTTTTTGCCCTCCAATAAAATCTATCTTAAATAATACCCCATTCTCTGAAACCTCTATTTTATCATTAAAGTCTGGATTGCGATATAGATAACCCTCTTTTAGATCTAAACCTGCTTTAAATGGAGCTGTAGAAGAGCTTTTGTCATAAACAGCCATTAAAGACTCTTTATAAACATCTCTTAACGCCTGACAAATCTCCAATCTACCATTAAACATCCCTGCAGAATGAGCTTGAATAACAGCAACGCCATTGTAGTAGTCAATAATTAAACCAGCCAAATTATCTCCCTCGCCATGCACCAACCTATAACAGTTAGTATTAGAATTTAAACCGATATATGATACTCTTAAATCCAAAGCAGATTGTATCCTTTTTTTCCAAAAAGATAAATCTATAGATTCATTTTCAAAAGTGAGAACCCTAACTGTTATCGATCCTATTTGATAGTGTCCTCTCCCTAAAAAAGTGGAGTTATAAGAGTAAACATCAACAACATCTCCCTCACTTGGAGTCCCATCAATTTTTGCTATAGCACCAGAAAACACTCAGGGATGAAACCTCTCTAAAGAAGACTCTCTACCTTTTTTTAAATAGATTTTACTATTACTCATTGACAACCTCTTTTTTAACTAATGGAGTACTTAACAACTTTAAGTACATCCTTTGACATACCCAAGCATCTATAGCAGCATATGATATTTGAGCTGGGGATAACTCTGTTGCTTCCCAATTTGATAACTGTTGTGATTTAGAAACTCTAACTCCTAAAATAATACCAGCTAGTTTACGAACACTCTTATCTTGAATACCCCAATTAGATACAATCGATTGAAGATCTACAAATGATTTCTGTGTAAACTTATGATAAAACTGCAGGGATTTTATGTCGTCATGAATTGCTGCTCCAACCTTTATAATTTTTGTTGTAGATAAAATTTTCTGCAACTCAATTGGAAGACCTATTAAATTCAATCTAAAAATGTATGCCCTATCTTTGCCAGAAAGCTGTAAAAGAGCAACCATATTTCTTTTAGAATTTGCCACAAATGTGGGTTTAGTCTCTGTATCAAAACCTATGATTTTTTGAGACTTCAAATACTCTATAGCCTCATAATATGTCTCATCTATAGAAGATATTAAAAAAATCTCTCCATCAAATTCGGCAATTGGTAAAGCCTCTAGCTCTTCTGGTTCTATCTTTGATTTATAATGCATTAAACAGTTTTTAATATATAAACTCTCCATAAGGAGTTTTTAAGATCACTCTTTTTTCATTGCTGCTTTGAACATATCCAATAACTTTAGCTTCTACTCCATATTTTTGAGAAATAGCTATTATATCAGTTGCAATCTCTTTTGACAGATAAATTTCTAACCTATGACCCATATTAAAGACTTTATACATCTCACTCCACGATGTTCCTGACTCCTTTTGTATATGTCTAAAAAGGGGTGGAACCTCGAACATATTATCTTTAACAACTGTTAGGTTATCAATGAAATTCAAAACTTTTGTCTGCGCTCCTCCAGAACAATGGATAATTCCATTTATCTGCTCTCTATGTGAATTAAGAATCTCTTTTACAATTGGTGCATATGTCCTTGTTGGAGAAAGAAGAAGCTTACCAAAAGTGATTCCCGTTTCTGAATCTATCTCATCTAATTTTCTTGACCCAGTATAGGCAAGATCTGATGGAATTAAAGAGTCATAACTTTCGGGGTATCTATCTGCAACATATTTACTAAACAGATCATGTCTTGCCGATGTCAATCCGTTACTACCAGTTCCGCCATTGTAATAATCCTCATATATAGCCTGACCATACGACGACAAAGCAACAACAACATCGCCTTCAGAAATGTTAGAATTATCAATAACATCGCTTCTTTTCATTCTAGCACAAACAGTACTATCAACTATAACTGTTTGTACTAAATCACCAACATCTGCGGTTTCACCCCCTGTGAGTTGAATATTAACTCCATACTGGCTCATTTTATTCGCAAAATCTTGAGAACCTTCAATTATAGCAGATATTACATCTCCGCTAACTCTATTCTTGTTCCTGCCAATAGTAGACGAAAGCAGAATATTATCACAAGCACCAACACAAATAAGGTCATCTATATTCATTACAATTGCATCTTGTGCTATACCAGCCCAAACACTCATATCTCCAGTCTCTCTCCAGTATATATATGCCAACGAAGATTTGGTTCCAGCACCATCTGCATGCATTACCAAACAATAGTCAGGATCTCCTGTAAGAAAATCTGGAACAATTTTACAAAATGCCTTTGGAAAAAGTCCTTTATCTAAATTACTGATGGCTTTATGAACATCTTCCTTAGAAGAGGAGACTCCCCTCATTGCATATTTTTGAGCATCTGCTCCCTTTTTTATCATAATAATTATCTTAAAAACAATAACTCTCTATACTTTGGCAAAGGCCACAATTCATCATCAACCAACATCTCCAATTTATCAACAGTTCTTCTAATACGTGACATATATGGTAAAACATTGTCATAATAAAGACTTGCTCTTTCACTATATGACTCAATGGAGTTAGCAACCTTTCTTTGATCTAACATCTCTTTAAAATCCTCTCTAAGAGATTGAATATAAGCAGATATTTTTTTAATAGTATAAAGTTGTCTATCGGTCATCTGTTTGTATTCTTCCTCTCCAAAAATCTCCTTTATTCCTAAAACATTTTGAATTAAAGAGTTTTGGAATTTTATTGCAGTTGGAATTATATGATTTATAGTCAAATCCCCTAATACTCTTGATTCAATTTGCAGCTTCTTTAAAAATGTTTCATTTAGAACTTCATATCTTGCCTCAACCTCTCTTTTTGACAAGATCGACATACTCTCCATTAAATCAATTGTACTCTGCTCTAAATAAGACTTAAATGCATCTGGAATATTTGAGATCCCTTTCAAACCTCTCTTTACTGCCTCTTCATGCCACTCTTGACTATATCCATTACCCTCAAATCTAATATATTTTGACTCAATAATAAAATCTCTAATAACTTTTAAAAGAGCCTCATCTTTTGAAGAACCTTGCGATATTAAAATATCTACCTCATTCTTAAATCTTTGCAATTGCTGAGCAACAGCTGCATTTAGAATATACATAGATGAGGCCACATTAACAGAGGATCCAACAGCCCTAAACTCAAATCTATTACCAGTAAATGCAAAAGTAGAGGTTCTGTTTCTATCTGTATTATCTGGTAAAATCTCTGGTATTTTATTGACTATCTCCAATTTTAATGCTCTATTCTCCTCCTTATCATCTGAAATATCCATATTCTCTATGGAGTTTAACACATCTGTTAAGGTTTTACCAACAAAAACAGACATTATTGCAGGTGGAGCCTCGCTACCACCCAATCTATATAGATTGCCTAATGAAGCAACACTAGACATTAGTAGGTGATTATGCTCATAAACCGCTCTTATTACAGAGACAAAATATGATAAAAATTGTATATTATTTCGAGGTGTTTTACCAGGAGACAAAAGATTCACACCGCTATTTGTAACCATTGACCAATTACAATGTTTACCAGAGCCATTTACACCCGCAAATGGTTTCTCATGAAAAAGAACTTTTAATTTATGCTTCTTGGCTATCTTTCTCATTAAGATCATCATCATTAGATTATGATCTACAGACAAGTTGGCCTCTGCATAATATGGAGCAAATTCAAATTGATTAGGAGCAACCTCGTTGTGTCTTGTCTTAAGAACAACACCCAATTTATAGGCCTCTGTCTCAAAATCCTTCATAAAAGCCATTACTCTAGAGGGAATAGCTCCAAAATAGTGATCTTCTAATTGTTGATCCTTTGCAGAGGTGTGTCCAATTAGGGTTCTATTACACATCATAAGATCTGGCCTTGCTCTATAAAGAGCCTCATCAACAATAAAATACTCTTGCTCTATGCCCAACATAACATTAACTGAAGTAGCTCTATTATCAAAAAACCTAAGCATTTCTGTTGCCGATTTGTCTAACTGCTGAAGACTTTTTAAGTGCGGAGTTTTTAAATCTAGTGACTCTCCGGTATAAGATACAAACACAGAGGGAATACAAAGAGTACCATCCATTATAAATGCAGGAGATGTAGGATCCCATGCAGAATATCCTCTTGCTTCAAAAGTGTTTCTTAAACCTCCATTCGGAAAACTTGATGCATCTGGCTCTTGTTGAACCAATGCCTCTCCTTTAAAATTCTCAAATACTCCTCCATTCTTTGAAGGATCTACAAAAGCCTCATGTTTCTCTGCTGTTGCATCTGTTAGAGGGTGAAACCAGTGGGTATAGTGGGTAGCCCCCCTCTCAATAGCCCATGCTTTCATTCCAGAAGCTATCTGGTTTGCAATTTTTCTATCTATTCTCACGCCACTACTCACAGCTAGCTGGACTGCTTCAAAAGCCTCTTGAGAAAGATATCGTCGCATTTTCTCTAAGTCAAAAACATTTTGACCAAAATATTGAGAAACTGGAATTGTCTCATTATAAAATCTCTCGGCTTTATGAGTAGCAAACTCATCTAATGCTCTTTTTCTAAAACTGCTCATAGTGGTAATTTTTATGGCGCAAATGTAATTATTATTAGAAAAAAAACTGTTAAATTTTTATACTTTTGTAAAAAACTATAACCAAAATTACTATGAAATTCATTAGACCTATTTTGCTATTTTTAGCAATAATCTTAACTCCAACCATCTCTATTTCACAGAATAACATTCAAAGATATATAGAATCTTTAAAAAAAGACTCTCTATTTATCAATTCAATTACTGGAATAATGGTTATGAATTCTAATGGAAAAGTAATTGCTTCTTGGAATGAAGATATGCCAATGCTCACTGCATCAACAATGAAATGTGTTACTACAGCAATTGCATTAAAGGTACTTAAGCCAGATTATAAATTTAAAACTCAATTAGGATACACTGGATTCATAGAAAATGGAGTACTTTATGGAGATTTATACATAGTTGGAGGTGCAGATCCAACTCTAGGTTCTTTTGATTCATTAGCAATCCCTAAGGACTCTCTATTTTTATCATGGTCAAATGCCCTTACAAAAGAAGGCATTACCCGTATTAATGGGCACATTGTTGCCGATGATAGATTTTTTGAAGACGAAATAATTCCCTCTAGCTGGAGTTGGGGTAACTTGGGTCCATACTATGGTAGCGCAGCAAGTGGCCTCTCTTTTTACGAAAACATTCAACATTTAACTCTTATCCCAGGAAAAAATATAGGCGACTATACCCACATAAAAGAGATATTTCCACAAATACCAAATATGCAATATAACAATGGTGTATATACATCTGGTAGTAATACTCCAATCAGAACATCATATCGGGCCTCTAACCTAAGCAGGGTAGGTAGTTTGAGTGGCTCTATCCCTTTAAATAGAGACTCATCTATTATCACTGTATCTAATAAATTTCCCCATTTAAGTTGTGCTATGGAGTTTCAGAAATACTTAAACAATTTAAAAATATACTCATTACCAGAAATTTTAGATGCCAAAACTATTAAATCGGCATCATTCTATGAGTTAACAATAATTAATGAAACAGAGTCTGCACCTGTTCAATCTATAGTTAATGTTACCAATAGAATTAGCAATAACTTCTATGCCGAGACTCTTTTTAAAATGGTTGCAAAAAAAATTACTGGTGTCGGATCATATGACTCTGCAAAAGTGGTCTTTAATCGACAGATGGAAGATTTAAATCTTGGAACTTTTGGATATTATCAAGAAGATGGTAGCGGGTTATCTAGACAAAACTATATATCGGCAAAATTTATGACCAATTTTTTCTATAAAATGAAACAATTAGATATCTTTGAATCGTTTTATGAAAGTTTGCCTCACCCTGGTGGCGAGGGAACACTTAAAAATGTTTTAGCAAAAGTACCATATAGTGAAAAAAGTAAAATCAGAGCAAAAAGTGGCTCGCTATCTGGAGTAAGGTGCTATTCTGGATATGTTAACAAAGGAAGAGGGGAGTATTTAACCTTTACAATTTTCACAAACAATTTTACAGCTAGAACATCTGAAATGCAAGTTGGAATTGAAGGTTTTATGAATGAATTATTAAAATACAAAAACTAAATATAAACGAATCTTATTATGCTTACATTATCTAGAAAAGCTCTAACTATGCCAGCTTCTCCAATTAGAAAGTTGGTTCCTTATGCAGAGCAAGCAAAAAAAAGGGGAACAAAAGTATATCATCTTAATATCGGACAACCCGATATAGCTTCGCCAAAAGAGGCTTTAGATGCAGTTAAAAATGCCAATCCTGTTCTTATTCCTTATCCACACTCTGCAGGTATAGAAAGCTATAGAGAGGGGCTTGCTAAATACTATCAAAACATTGGAATTAACGTTGGAATTAATGATATTAATGTTACAAATGGAGGTAGTGAGGCTCTTCAAATTGCACTTGCAGTCACTTGTAATCCAGAAGATGAAGTAATAGTAATAGAACCATTCTATACAAACTATAACTCTTTTGCAATTCAAAACGATGTAACTCTAGTTCCAATTGGCACATCTATTGACAACGGCTTTGCTCTACCAGAGGTTGAAGAGTTTGAAAAGGTTATCACCCCTAAAACAAAAGGTATAATTATATGTAACCCTGGAAATCCAACAGGAACTCTTTATTCAAAAGAGTCTTTAATCAAACTTGGTGAGATAGCAAAAAAACACAATATCTTTATCTATTCAGATGAAGTATACAGAGAGTTCTGCTACACAGATGAGCCACACTTCTCATGTATGCACCTAGAGGGATTAGAAGAGAATGTTATTCTTCTTGACTCTGTTTCTAAAAGATATAGTTTATGTGGTGTTAGAATCGGCACAATAGTATCTAAAAATAAAGAGATAATGTCTGCTGTTTTAAAATATGCGCAAGCAAGGCTTTGCTCACCTGCATATGGTCAAATGGCATCTGAAGGAGCATTAAATACACCTGCTGAATACTTTAAATCTGTTAGAGATGAATATATTAGCAGAAGAGATTTAATGATTGAGGCTCTAAACAAAATGGAGGGTGTAAAATCACCTATGCCAATGGGTGCTTTTTATACTATTGCTAAACTACCAGTTGACGATAGTGATAAATTTGCACAATGGCTTCTAGAAGAGTTTAACTATGAAAATCAAACCGTTATGTTAGCACCTGCCGCTGGCTTCTATGCTACACCTGGTAAAGGAACAGATGAGGTGCGAATTGCATATGTGTTGAATAAAGAGGATCTTTCGAATGCTATGAAGTGCCTAGAAGAGGCTCTTAAACAGTATCCTGGAAGAACAATCTAATTTACTTCTTTTATTATTCATAAAGGCTGTCTTTTAGGCAGCCTTTTTCTTATTACAAAAGAGCCAGAAAAAGACTATAGATTTAACGATATTCTATTAAAAATTAGAAAAATAAATAATATTAAAAACAATATAGATCGATAATTAAGACGATTTGACTCTCCTCCATTAAAATTTAAATAGACAAATTGAAATATAGTCAGAGACATAGGAACAAATAGAATTAAAAAAAAGTCTCTAATCAGAGAGCTATATAAGAAGACTGGTACTAAAACCGAAAAAAGAAGAGTTAGTGACCTAACATAAGTTATATAAGATAACCCTGTCAATTTGGAGGTAGACTTCAAAAAGAGAGACATGGAACTATATAAAATAACCACAAAACATATAAGTAAAAAAAGCTGTATTAGATTATTAAAGATGACAAAATTTAAATTTATATCAATAAATAAATCTCTTAAGAAATAAGAGTAATCTATAAAATCAAAGAAGATTAGATATCTAATAGAAAAGATTATAATGTAAGGAGAGAGTAATGCACTAAAAAACAAAACTAAATCACGCTTAATATCAGATCTGTTTAGCATTAATACAAATAGTAGCACAGGAAAAATTATTACTATTTTAAAATTTATAAGGGTTGCTACCGAAAAAATAAAAGAGCTATAAAAGATGTTTTTTGACTCCTCTCCATAAAATAGAGTATAATAAAAGGATAAAACAATAAATGGAGTCGCCAATAAACTAGATGTAATAACTAAACTATCTAAAGATGATAAACTAATAAAAAGATACACTAAAAGAAGCTCCAACGCCCCTTTTTGATTATCAAATAACTTTCGATTTATAGAATAGAGCAAAAATGCACAAGAAACAAAAATTATAAAAAACAGCAGGTAATTAACTATTGGACTTTGATTTAGAAAATCTGAAAAGCCGTAAAAAAGAGGCGAATCAGATAAGTCTGCATAAATAGGAGATAAATCAATTACAAAAAGAGTAAAAGATAATACTACCCCCATAAACAAAAAAATAGGAGTAGTATAAAAAGCAAGTTTATTACTATTAAGTACGTTCATTAATTAGCTATTGAGATATTTACTGTATTAAATCTAAGCCAATATCTTTTCTATAATATATATCCTGATAATTCACCCTACTTACAAGATCATATAACCTCTCTCTTGCCTCATTGATACTATTACCAGAAGCTGTTATATTTAAAACCCTTCCACCATTTGTCACAATATTATTTTCATTACTCTTAGCTCCAGCTACAAAATAGTCACTAGCTCCCAATTTTTCCAATCCCATAATTGGATACCCCTTTTTAAACTCCTGTGGATATCCTCCTGAAACTGTAACCAAAGTAAGTTGTGTGTGATTATATACATCAATAGAATCTCCACTTAACTGCTTTTTTGATGCATTAATCAAATGTTTTAAAAAATCACTCTTTATTCTTGGCATAACAGACTGAGTTTCTGGATCACCCATCCTAACATTATATTCAATAACATATGGACTACCATCGCAATTCATTAAGCCGACAAATACAAATCCACTATAATCCATCTTTTCATTCTCTATACCCATAATCGTTGGCTTAACGACTCTCTCCTCTACCCTTTTCATAAACTCTGCATCTGCAAAAGGTACGGGAGAAACAGATCCCATTCCCCCTGTATTTAATCCAGTATCAGACTCCCCTACTCTTTTATAATCTTTTGCTTCGGGTAATAAAATATAATCAGTCCCATCTGTTAATACAAAAAGAGACATCTCTATCCCGGCTAAATACTCTTCTATAACAACTCTATTTCCTGCCGAACCAAATTTACCCTCTAATATCTCTTTTAATTGACTATACGCCTCTTCTATAGTATCTAAAATTAAAACACCTTTACCACCAGCCAATCCATCTGCCTTTAACACATATGGAGCAGAAAGAGTATTTAAAAAATCGTATGCTTGATCACTATTCTCTTTTGTAAATGTTTGAAATTTAGCAGTTGGAATCCCATATTTAAACATAAAGTTTTTAGCAAAATCTTTACTCCCTTCTAACTGAGCTCCATTTTTATCTGGACCAACAAAAAGAATCTTATTTAATTGGTTATCATAAGCAAAGAAGTCTTTTAATCCATTAACAAGCGGATCTTCTGGCCCAACAACTACCATCTCTATCTCATATTTTATAACAACCCCCTTAATAGACTCAAAATTGGACAGATCTACTTGAATATTTGTTGCTATATGGGCAGTGCCTGGATTACCAGGAGCGCAAAAAAGCTGCGATAATTTGGGACTTTGAGAAATTTTCCAACATAATGCATGCTCTCTTCCACCAGACCCTAAAACAAGAACTCTCATATTTTTTTGGACAAAAATAATAATAATAAATTAACTTTGTAATGAATAAATAAAAGAGAAGTGAATCGTACTATTTTAATAACGCTTACATTAGCAATATCAGTTCTTATGTGCATCTCATGCAGCAAAGAGAGAATACCTCAAAAGGAGATGTCTAAAATAATTGCAGAAATTTACAAAGCCGACAGATATATAAACACCAATTATCAGCTTGTTTTAAAAGCCGATACAGTAATGATATACGAAGCTGTATTTAACAAATATGGCTATACTCACATAGATTACATCAATACTATAAACCATTATATTGGAAGGCCAAACAAACTCAAAGAGATTTTTGTTAACGCAAAATTAATTTTAGAGGAGCAAAATAGAGTTGTAGAAGAGAAACTGGAGAGGCAAAGACAATTAAATGAATATTTAGCTCTGTTTAAAGAGGTACTTGATAGAAAAGATAGTACAAATCTAAATTCTAACCATAGAGCATTACTTCTTTTTCACAGATTCTCAGACTCTTTATCTCTTATAAAACCTAACATTTTTGAGCAGTATAGAGCAAAAGACTCTCTTTCTAACTTAAATATAGAGGTCCTATTAGAAAAATATATTACAGCACACGATATAGAGAGAAAATCACCGATTTTTAAAATAGATTATGAGAAAAATAGCCGCACAATACCTCGTTCCACTAAACTCCTTCAGCCCGATACCGAAAGGGGTATTGACTTTAGATGATGATGGAACTATAATAGAAATAGGGCAACTTACACACGAGACTCCAAGCACAGAATTTTACAATGGGATTATTGTCCCCGGATTTGTAAATAGCCACTGCCATATCGAACTCTCTCATCTACAAGATAAGTTTGAAAGAAACAGCGGTATGGCCGGTTTTATCAGACAAATAAATAGATTAAGAGAAGTTGCCGATAAAGAGGCTAGACTGAAATCAATACAGTACCAGATGGAGCAACTATATAGCTCAGGAGTATCTGCAATGGCAGATATCAGTAATTGTAATGAGAGTTTTGAGGCAAAATCCAAATCTAAGCTATATACTCGCACATTTTTGGAGGTATTTGGAACAGAGGAAAAAGATGTTCCTAAAATAGAAGAGGGTGTCATCTCATTAACTCAAGAGGCACAATCTTATGGCATAGATGCAGCACCAACTCCACACTCATGCTATACAATGAGCAAAAAGCTATTACAACATATAACAAAAATAGCTCTAGATTATAATTGGCTCTCTTATCACAATCAAGAGAGTTGGGAAGAGGAGCAACTTCTAATAAATGGAACGGGCCCTTTGGCAGATGAGTACAATAATAGAGGATTAAGCACTCCTCCAGTTACTGGAGAATCGGCACTACTTTACTTTTTGGATATAGTAAAATCTGTGGGTATTCGTGATTCTGCAAAGGTTCTACTAGTTCACAACACTTTTACCAACAAGGAGAGTATACAAAAAGCAAAAGATATTATCAAAGAGTTATATTGGGCAATATGTCCACTATCTAATATTTTTATTCACCAAGCTCTGCCACCTTTACAATTAATGAGAAGAGAGGGTTTGAATATTACAATTGGAACAGATTCACTATCTAGTAATCATACCCTTTCTATAGTAGAGGAGATTAAAACAATTCAAAATTTCTTTCCAGATATTCCACTTATAGAAATTTTAGAGTGGAGCTGTTATAATGGGGCAAAATTTTTGAATAAAGAAGATATACTTGGCTCCTTTGAAGTAGGAAAAAAACCCGGAGTAGTACTTATTGATAATATAGACTTCTCCAATTTAAAACTAACAGATCTTAGCAGATCTACAAGATTAATATAGATAGCTATGTCAACAATACTATTTAACCAGATTGTTTTTGGTCCAATTAAAAGTAGAAGATTGGGTATATCCCTTGGAATAAATCTTTTACCCTCTCATGGTAAATTTTGCAATTTTGACTGTCTATATTGTGAGTGTGGTTTTAATAAAGATTTTAACCAAGACAAAACACTTCCTAAGTATCAAGATATAATTGATGCTATCTCATATAAATTAATTAATCACGATCAATTAATTGGCAAAATAGACACCATTACTTTCTCTGGTAATGGAGAACCTTCTCTACATCCAGATTTCCATAAAATAATAGACAAAACACTTGAATTAAGAGATCTATTTGCCAAAGAGGCTAAAGTATCTGTGCTCACTAATGGAAGTATGATTAATAGAGAGACTGTAAAAAATGCCTTACTAAAAATAGACAATCCAATTATCAAAATAGACTCTGCAAAAGAAGATGTTATATATCTATTAGATAGGCCTCAATATAAATACTCTCTAGAGAATATGATAGAGAACTTAAAACCCTTTGAAAATAAATATATACTTCAAACTATGTTCTTAAAAGGAAAGTTCAATGGTTTAGAGATAGATTCAACAATTAGCGAAGATGTAAATCTTTGGTATGATATAGTTTATAAAACTAAACCAAGAGAGATTATGATTTACACTATAGATAGAGAGACACCTGCCAAGGACCTTTCAAAAGTTAGCATTTCTGAGTTAGAAAAAATTGCGTCCCCTTTAATAGAGAGAGGATTTAAAGTATCTATAAGTGGTTAATTATTATGCGAGTTTTAATTCAAAGAGCAAGTAAAGCATCGGTAACAATTGACGGAAAGATCCACTCTAAAATAGATCAAGGACTAGTTGTTTTACTTGGTATAGAAAATGAGGATAACCATGAAGACATAGATTTTTTAGTAAAAAAAATCATAAATCTTCGTATATTTGACGACAACCATGGCGTTATGAATTTATCGTTAGCAGATATAAAAGGGGAGATTTTAATTATTAGCCAATTTACATTGCACGCAATGACCAAAAAAGGCAATAGACCATCATATATAAAAGCCGCTCCACCCAAAATAGCAATACCCCTATATAATAGATTTGTTGAGGAACTCCAAAACTCTCTTAACAAGGAGATAAAGACAGGTATCTTTGGAGCTCATATGGAGGTAGAGCTAATAAATGATGGACCCGTAACAATATGGATTGATAGTAAAAACAGAGAGTAATTTGAACATATTAGAAATTTAAATGTATATAGAATATGCAAACAAATACAGCACCAATATTAGATTTAATTAGATCTCAACACAACAAATGGCACAATAGAGAGAACCTAAACAAAGCTCTCTCTTTAATAGATTTAACATCTTTGAACACTACAGATACTAAGGAAACCATTATTAATATGGTAGAAAAAGTAAATAACTTTAGTGTTAAATTCCCTCATTTGAATAGTGTTGCAGCAATTTGTGTCTACCCAAATTTTGCTAAATATGTTAAGGAAAATTTAAAGATCCAAAATATCAAAATAGCTGTAGTGGGTGGTGTATTTCCTAATTCTCAAAGTTTTTTAGAGGTCAAAGAACTCGAATGTAAAATAGCCTCAGAGAATGGAGCAGATGAAGTTGATATTGTTCTTCCTCTTCACTATTTTTTAGCTAACGATTACGATAGTTGTAAAAAGGAGATTTCTCAAATTAAAGATGCTATTGGCAAAGCTCATTTAAAAGTAATTTTAGAGACAGGAGCTCTTAAAAACTCTGAGCAGATATATAAAGCCTCCATGATCTCTATGGAAGCTGGTGCCGATTTTATTAAAACATCGACAGGTAAAATGGAGCCTGCGGCCACTCCAGAAGCAGCAGTTATTATGTGTATGGCAATTAAAGATTACTACCATCAAACAGGGAAAAAAATAGGGTTTAAACCAGCAGGTGGTATTGTTACCACAACTGATGCTATTGAATATTTAGCCATAGTTGATTCTGTTTTAGGAGAAGAGTGGTTAAATAACAATCTTTTCAGGCTTGGTGCAAGTAGACTTACTAACAATATATTAACTGAATTAGAACAGCAGGAGATTAAATATTTTTAACTAAACATGTTATAATCAACCAATTATAATAAAAATTACTAATAACTAATTAAAATTAATTGATTATGAAAAGAGGATTAATAATACTATTATTTACTATTATATGTAGCACAATATATTCTCAAAACTATACCAACGCAATCGGTCTTAGAATAGGATCCAGCATTGGAGCTAGTTATAAAGAGTTTATCTCAAAAGATAGAGCTATAGAGGGTATATTAGACTTGGATATACTTAAAAAAGATGAGATGAAATTGAAGTTATCTGGTATATATCAGTTTCATTATAATGTTAATGTAGATGGATTATCTCTTTATGCAGGCCCTGGTGCCTCTGCTGGGATATATGTTGGAGATTCAAGTGGGTTTATGATGTCTATTGACGGAATGGCTGGAATAGAGTATAAATTTCACAACACTCCAATTGCATTATCATTTGATTGGAATCCAAAAGTTCAGATTATTACAGATGCTGGATTCAAACCAAATAATTTTGGATTAACAATAAGATATACTCTTTAAATATAATCAATTAAGAGATTTCTTATAATTTAAACTGACACCTTATTTTAAACAATAATATTTAATAATTATGATTAAAAATTACATTCAGGAGAACAAAGAACGCTTTCTAGAGGAGCTGTTCGATTTATTGAGAGTACCCTCAATAAGCTCAATGGCTCAACACAAACCCGACATGCAAAAAGCTGCCGAGAAATATGTAGAGGCACTACTTGCAGCCGGATGTGATACTGCAGAGATCTACCCTACAAAGGGACACCCAGTGGTTTTTGCTCAAAAGATAATTGACACAAACAAACCAACAATATTAGTGTATGCTCACTACGATGTTCAGCCAGCCGATCCATTGAATCTTTGGACTACTCCTCCATTTGAGCCAGAAATTAGAGATGGCGCAATCTATGCAAGAGGTGCAAATGATGACAAAGGACAAGGTTTTATGCACGTAAAAGCATTTGAGTATTTAGTTAGAACTAACCAACTTAATTGTAACGTTAAGTTCTTAATTGATGGGGAGGAGGAGATTGGATCTCCAAGTCTTCCAGAATGGGCTGAAGCACACAAAGAGATGCTCTCATGTGACGACATCCTAGTATCTGATACTACAATGATAGATGAGAAGATACCTTCTATTAATGTAGGAATGCGTGGTTTGGCATATATGCAAGTTGAGGTTAAAGGTCCAAATAAAGATCTTCACTCTGGCCACTACGGAGGTTCAATCGCTAATCCAATCAATGTTCTTTGTAGTATGATTGATAAACTTATCGATGAAAAAGGTAGAATTACAATAAAAGGATTCTATGACGATGTAGTAGAGTTGACAAAAGAGGAGAGAGAGATGTTAGGTAGAGCACCATTCGATCAAGAGGAGTTTATGAAGTTCTTGGATATAGATGCAGTTACTGGAGAAGAGGGATATACAACAATGGAGAGAACTGGAATTAGACCATGTTTAGATGTTAATGGAATATGGGGTGGTTATACAGGAGAAGGAGCTAAAACCGTTTTACCATCTGTTGCTTATGCAAAAATTTCTATGAGAATTGTTCCTAACCAAGATCATAGAAAGATTGCTCAACTTTTTGAAGATCATTTTATGTCAATAGCTCCAAAAGGAGTGAAAGTTAAAGTAACTCCTCACCATGGTGGACAAGGATTCCTATGCCCAATATCTTCAAATGTATATAAAGCTGCTTCAAGAGCAATTGGAGAGGTATATAATATAGAGCCAGTACCAAGCAGAGGCGGTGGTAGTATTCCTGTTTTAGCAGAGTTACAACAAATTCTAAACGCTAACCCTCTACTAATGGGATTCGGTTTAGAGAGAGATGTTATACACTCACCAAACGAAAGTTATTTACTAAGCCAATTCTATAAAGGTATTGAGTCAATTGCACTATTCTATAAATATTATACTGAATAATATTCATACTAGTTGATACAAAAAAAAAAAGGGCTGTCTATCTAGACAGCCCTTTATTAATTATAACAAAATCAAATACTAACAAGCAATTGACCCAGTAAATTTATCAACCATCTTTTGAGCATAAGGGAGTTTAATAATAAGACTCTTTCTATTTAATGATGGAATACTATACATATAATCTATCATGATTGCCTCGCAAATAGATCTTAAACCTCTAGCTCCTAATTTATATTCCAAAGCAGTATCTACAATAAAATCGAGAACATCATCCTCTATTTTTAACTTAACGCCATCTAGCTCAAACAGCTTTATATACTGCTTTATTAAAGCATTTTTAGGTTCAGTTAAGATAGTACGTAAAGTTGCTCTATCTAAAGGATCTAGGTAGGTTAAAACGGGTAATCTACCAATAATCTCAGGAATTAAACCATAAGATCTCAAATCTTGTGGTGCAATATACTTCAAAAGATTATTTGTATCTATCTTCTCCTTTTTCTGAAGTGTTCCGTAACCCACAACTTGTGTATTTAATCTTTGTGAAATTTTTCTATCTATACCTTCAAATGCACCACCACAAATAAACAGAATATTTTTTGTATTAACAGCAATCATTCTCTGCTCTGGGTGTTTTCTACCACCTTGAGGTGGTACATTCACAACACTACCTTCTAATAATTTAAGCATAGCTTGTTGAACTCCCTCACCAGATACATCCCTTGTTATAGACGGATTATCACTTTTTCTAGCAATTTTATCTATCTCATCTATAAAAACAATACCTCTCTCTGCTCTCTCAACATCATAATCGGCATCTTGAAGAAGTCTAGTAAGAATACTCTCCACATCCTCTCCTACATATCCTGCCTCAGTCAAAACTGTAGCATCAACTATTGTAAAAGGGACGTCCAGCATTCTAGCTATTGTTCTAGCTAAAAGGGTTTTTCCTGTACCAGTTGGACCAACTAATAGAATATTAGATTTTTCTAGCTCAAGGTCTTTATCTGCCAATGTGCCGATTCTCTTATAATGATTATAAACAGCAACAGATAAATACTTTTTAGCTTGGTCTTGACCTATAACATAACCATCCAAGAAATCCGTGATCTCTTTTGGTTTAAGTACCTTCTGTTTTGTACTTTTCTTTGCCTTCTTTTTAGAAGATAGTATCTCTTTTGAGTAATCAACAGCCTGCTGCGCACACTCATTACATATAGTTGCAACTTCGCCTGCTATCAAAATCTCAACCTCGTCTTTTCCCCTTCCACAAAAAGAGCAAAACTCATTATATTCTAACGACATCTATCTTTTTTTATTGGGGTTAGTCAAAATCTCATCTATCATTCCATACTCTTTAGCCTCTGGAGATCTCATCCAATAGTCTCTATCTGCATCTTTCTCAATCTTTTCAATCTCTTGACCTGAGTGTAGGGATATAATTTGGTACAACTCTCTCTTTAGAGTCGAAATTTGTTTTGCTGTAATCTCAATATCACTAGCCTGCCCCTCTGCACCTCCCATAGGCTGATGAATCATCACTCTAGAATGTGGAAGTGCCGATCTTTTACCCTTTGCACCTGCAGTTAATAGTACAGCTGCCATAGAGGCTGCCATACCTGTACAAATTGTTGCAACATCGGAAGATACCAATTGCATAGTATCATATATACCCAACCCGGCATAAACTCCCCCACCTGGAGAGTTTATGTAAAGTTGAATATCCGTTTTTGACTCTGTGGAGTCCAGATATAGAAGCTGTGCCTGAATAATATTGGCAACATCGTCATTTATTGGAACACCCAGAAAAATTATTCTATCCATCATTAGTCTGGAAAAAACATCCATAGATGCAACATTTAGCTGCCTCTCCTCTATGATGGTAGGATTTATATACGCACTGTATAGTGAATTTACCCTATGAAGAGTCAGACTGCTTATACCTTGGTGCTTTATAGCATATTTTTCAAAATCAGTAGCCATAACTCATTAAATTTATTTTTATTTTGTTAGTTCGTGAAGATCCTCTAGTTTAATCGGCTTCTTATCTATAGTAACAACCGACTTAACATAATTGATCACCATATCCTCCTCAACCTTCTCATATAATTTTCTTCCCTCTTTCTCATTAGTTAAAAGAGACTCTGCAAATTGATTTAATTGCTCCTCTGGGGCATTATTTAAACCATACATTGCAAACTGATATGAAGCAACTCTTCTAGCATGATCTAATAACATCTCTCTAGAAATTTGTAACTTCTGCTCTTTTACTATATATTGTTTTATCATTTGCCAACGGAAATCTTTTAAGAAAAGATCAAAATCTTTCTCAATCTCTTCCATAGAGAACTTACCCTCATTAGCAGAGAATAGCCATCTCTTTAAAAACTCCTCTGGTAATGCAAGATTTGCCTTATTGATCAAAGCCTCTCTAGCATCTAGCATAAATTTATAGTCACTCTCCAAAGAGTACTCAGAACTCATCTTCTCTACAATCTTAGCATCAAACTCCTCTTGAGATTTAACTACACCCTCTCCATACATTTTATCAAAAAGTTCTTGATTGATCTCTGCAGGACTAAATCTCTTAACCTCTTTTATAGTAACTGTAAATATAGGATTTAACGAAGCTAGCTCCTCTTTTTTTACTTTTAGCATTGCAGCACGGTCACTTTCATTCTCAAAAGTCTCATTTACATTCACCTCAAAAGATTCGTTCGCTTTCTTACCAAGGAATTGAGCCTTCATCTCCTCTTTGGCAATGCTTCTTAGTGTGATATATGTACCCTCAATCTTCATCTCTTCTTGAGATAGATCTGCAATGATAAAATCCTCTTCTTCAACTTGATCTACATTAACTAAAGAACCAAATTGCCTAGTTGTATTGTTAATATACTCTTTTTTAGCCTCATCTGTAATCTCTACCTCATGATATGGTATAGTATCTTCTGTCGATAAAGCAATCTCAACTTTTGGAGCAAGAGCCATATCAAACACAAATTCAAATTGTGTATCAACTTCCCAGTCTATTGGCTTTTGCTCAGTTTCGTTAGGAAGAGGCTCTCCAATGATGTTAAGTTTATTCTCTGTTATATAATTGTTCAATGAATCTGATATAAGAGAATTCACAGCATCTAACAGAGCCGATCTGCCATGCATCTTCTCAATAAGACTCATAGGTGCCATCCCTTTTCTAAAACCCTTTAGATCTGCCTTACGACGATAATCACTAAGGATTTTTTTTCTTTTCTCTGTATAGTCATCTGGCTCTATACCTAAAGTAACCACAAGAGTTAAATCATCTACATTTTTTTGTGTGATCTTCATAAATTATATAATTTTTCAAAAAACGGCTAAATATGTAAAAGGCAGATATCCCAAAGGGTATCTGCCTTTCTCAGTGCGGGCAAAGGGACTCGAACCCCCACGCCTCTCGGCACTAGATCCTAAGTCTAGCGCGGCTACCAATTACGCCATGCCCGCTTTCTTTGAGGACTGCAAAGGTATGACAAAAATCTATTTTTGCAAACTTTTTGTAAAGTTTTTTTAATCTTTTTTAAACAAAATAGAAACCCAATTATCTTTAGAGCCTGTTGACAATAGTCTAAGAGAGTATTTTTCAGCCGCTTTAACAATATATGGAATGTCCATGTCGTAAAAACCACTTAGCAAAAGTAGTCCACCAGAATTCAATGATGAATAATAGGACTCTATATCGGCTAAAATTATATTTCTATTTATGTTTGCTAAGATAATATCATAACTCCTTTCATGAATGATTGAAACATCTCCAATTTTAGCATCAATTAAATGAGATACTCTATTCCTTCTACTATTCTCGATTGTTGAATCTACAGCTATTGGATCGATATCTACAGCTTCTACGGGAGATTTTGCACCCATTTTAGCTGCTAACATTGCCAAAATACCCGTACCACAACCCATATCTAACACCTTTTTTTCTGAAAAGTCTATTGACAACATAGACTCAATCATTAAATGAGTAGTCTGATGATGACCTGTACCAAATGCCATTTTGGGATCTATGGTAATATTATACTTAGTCTTAGGCAGATTTTTATGAAAGCCAGCCTTTATTGTGCATCTCTTACTTACTACAATAGGATTAAAACTACTCTCCCATATTGCATTCCAATTTTGATATTCAATTGAGTTGCACGTCACATCCAGTTTAAAAAGCGAAGAATAGTCTACAGAAGACAAAGCCTCTTCCAAGAGTGAGTCAGAAAAACTCTCCTTTGGTATATAAGCTTTTAGACAACTATTTTCTATCACAAAGCTATCAAAAGGCATTTCAGATATCTGAGCAATTAACAACTCTGTATACTCCTCTTTAAAAGGCTCTATACAAAAACAGACCTCCAAATAATCCATGGTTAAACTAGAGCTTTAATTATAGCAACAAAATCTTGAGCAACCAAAGAGGCCCCTCCAATTAAACCACCATCTACATTATCTCCTTCAAATATCTCTTGAGCATTTGATGGCTTACAACTTCCACCATATAAAATTGGTATTTCATCGGCATAACCTTTGAATTTATCTGCAACAACTCTACGAATATATGCATGCATCTCCTCTGCTTGAGCAGCAGATGCGGTTTTACCAGTTCCTATTGCCCAAACAGGCTCATATGCTAAAACAACGTTTGCAACATCAGCTCCTTTGAAACTATAAAGAACATCTTTGATCTGCTCAGCAACTACCTCAAAATGTCTATTCTCTTCTCTCTCTTGCAAATTCTCGCCGATACAAAAAATTGGGTGCATTCCATTATTCAAAACTAACTCCATTTTTTGTTTTAAATCTTCGTTAGACTCCTTGAAATACTCTCTCCTTTCTGAATGACCTATAATAATATATTTACAACCCAAATCCTTGAGCATCTTAACTGAAACCTCACCAGTATATGCTCCTGACTCTTTGTATGCACAATTTTGAGCTGCTAATACAACTTTACTGTCATTATCTTTTAGAATTGAGGCGATAGATACAAGATGAGTAAATGGAGGAGCTACAATTACCTCTACAGGTGCGGTATTATCCTTAAGTAAAAAATCTATTTGTCTTACTAACAACTCTCCCTCGGCAACCGATGTATTCATCTTCCAGTTACCAGCAACAATTTTTGTTCTCATATCTTCTTCAATTTAATTGGTTCTATAATTGAGCAAAATTACAAAATAAAAATCAAAGAGTTTTATATTTTTTTGCACTATCTTAGCGCTCAAAATTTAAATTGTTTTGAGCAAATTCTTAAAATATAAAATACACTATATATACTTATCTCTTTTACTGATACTTCTTATTATCATAAATCTATCATTGGGGTCAGTAATTATACCAATAGAAAACTTATTATCGATAATCACATCTAGTGAAACGCCTCTTTATGTTAGAGATATTGTAATATCCTTTAGGATACCAAAAGTAATAACGGCTATTCTGGCTGGAGCAGCTCTATCTGTTTGCGGGGTGCAGATGCAAACTCTGTTTAGAAATCCTCTTGCTGACCCATACATTTTGGGTATTAGTTCAGGAGCAGGCCTTGGTGTAGCTATATATGTAATGGGAGTATCGGCATTAGGGCTCTCTATTGACTCATCTCTAATGTCAAATTTGGGAATTGCATCTAGTGCTTGGCTTGGTGCTGCTATTATTACTGCAATCATTCTTATTGTCTCATTAAAATTAAAAGACAATATATCTCTTCTTATTTTTGGAATAATGCTGGCAAGTGTTGTTGGCGCTATAATATCACTAATTCAGTACCTATCAAATGCTTCGGCACTTAAATCTTTTGTTGTATGGACAATGGGTAGCTTTTCTGGATTATCGTATAATCAGATTCTTATATTAGCTGTTCTAATGATTACTGGACTCTCAATCAGTATTTATAATATTAAAGATCTTAACACATTATTGATGGGCGAAGTTTATTCTAAAAATTTGGGTGTTAAACTTCAGAGAACCCGTTTAAGGATTTTGGTTGCAACAACTCTTTTAGCAGGAGGTGTTACTGCATTTTGTGGTCCAATTGGGTTTATTGGAATTGCAGTTCCTCACATAAGTAGAATGATATTTAAAGATTCAAATCATAAAGTATTAATTCCAGCATCTGCTCTTGTTGGGTCAATTATAATGGTATTAGCCGATACAATTGCACAGCTACCAGGTAGCTCTGGTGTAATCCCTATAAATACAGTAAGTGCTTTGATTGGAGTACCTGTTATTTTTGCCATAATACTTAAAAATAAAATCTCATAATTTAAACTCTAAAAAATGCTAGAAGAGAATAGATATAGCTCAATTCTTAAACTTAACAATGTCTCTTTGGGATACGATAAAATTATCTATCAAAACATATCTGCATATGCAAATCCTGGAGAGATGATAGCAATTATTGGAGCTAATGGAAAGGGAAAGAGCACTCTTTTGAAGACAATATGCAAAATAATTAAACGGCATACCGGAGAGATTCTTATTCTTGACAAAGCTATTGAGAGTATTAGTTCGAGTATCTTCCCTACTCTTATATCATACGTACCATCCCAAAATCCAAGGCCAAAGAACTTGTCTCTTTTTGATATGATGGCCACCAGTTTATACAACAAAACTAATTGGCTAGGGAAAATAACAGCAGACCAAAAGAGTATAATAATAGATACTCTTACAAAAGTTGGGCTATCGCAATATATCAATAGAGACTGTACTACCCTTAGCGACGGGGAGTTTCAAAGAGCAACAATAGCCAGGAGTTTAATTCAAGATAGTAAAATCATAACATTGGATGAACCTACAGCCTTTTTAGATATAGCTAATAAAATAATTATTACTAAACTACTAAAGGAGATATCTATAACTCACAATAAAACAATAATTTTCTCCACCCATGATATTGCTCAAGCAATAAAGTTATGCGATAAAATTTGGCTAATGGGTTACGATCATTTCTATGATGACACTCCAAGTTCATTAATAGAAAAAGGAGCCTTTGACAAATTATTCAAAGACTCCAATTTAAAGTTCGATAAAGAGATATTAAACTATATATAAAGTCTATTTTACTCCTTTCGCAAACATCTCCTCTATTGCTTTAGCAAGACGTTTTACTCCCTCTTCTGTTTTCTCTTCATCCATAAAAGAGAAGTTTATTCTCATAGTATTTTTTCCAGTACCATCACAATGGAAAGCCTCACCAATAACAAAGGCTACATCGTTTTTGAGAGCAACGTGGAATAGCTCGGTTGTATCATAGCCTTCTGGCAATGTAACGAATAGGAATAAACCACCCTCTGGTCTAGTCCAAGATACTCCATTAGGCATATATTTTTCAAAGCATGACAGCATATGATCTCTCTTAGTTCTATAAAGATCTATTGTTTTTCCAAGATTTTTCTCAAAAAGCCCTTTTTGGAAATATTTAACCACTACCGCTTGATCAAATACAGGAGTACATAGATCAGATGACTGCTTAGCAACAACTAACTTCTCTATAATCTCTTTTGGAGCAATTATCCAACCTATTCTAAAACCAGGAAGGACTGTTTTTGACAATGTTCCAAAAAGAACAACTCTTTGGTTATCCATAGAATACAAAAGTGGCTGAGCTTCTCCTTCAAAACGGATCTCTCTATATGGACTATCTTCTAAAACTATTAAGTCATACTTTTTTGCAACATCCAGAACCATCTTTCTCTGTTTCATATCCATTGTAATACCAGATGGATTTTGGAAATCTGGAATAGCATAAATAAATTTAGGCTTTTTGCCCGTAGCAATTAGAGTTCTAACAACTGTCTCCAACTCCTCATCTTTAGGGACTCCAACTGGATTTGCCTGATATGACCAAAAAGATTGAAGTGCTCCCAAATAAGATGGAAGACCACATACTACTGTATCACCTGGGCTAATAAATATCCTAGAAGTTAGATCTATAGCTTGCTGAGAAGAGGTAGTTATCATTATATTATCCTTTGTGATATCAAGCCCTTGAGCTCTATATCTTTCTGCAAGAATCTCTCTTAGTTTAGGATTACCTTCTGTTGGGCCATATTGTAAAGCAGAGGTACTCTCCTCTTCTAAAACCTCTTGCATGATTACTTTTAACTCCTCTACAGGGAATGTTGATGGATTAGGAAACCCTCCAGCAAAAGAGATTACTTCTGGTCTATTTGCAACGCTTAGAAGATCTCTAATTGGAGATCTACGCATTGACTTTGCATTGTCGGATAAAATGTTTTGAATATTAATCGCCATGTCCAAATAATTTTTTTACAAAAGTACTGAATTGTTATTTAATACACAATTTTAATTATTTTTTTTAATCAACCCAAAACAATTTGATAAATAATAGATAGCATACTTAATAAAACGCTTATTTAAGCAAATTTGCCAATACTTCATTCTCGATCTTTTTTTGTACTTTTGAAAAAAAATTATGACAAAAATTAGAGTTACTAAAGAGTTTCGATTCGAGGGTGCGCATGCTCTTAAGGATTACGATGGCAAATGCAAACATATTCATGGTCATTCATATATACTCTATGTTACAATAATGGGAGAACCATTAGATGACCTTAATTCTGCAAAAAATGGAATGGTTATAGATTTTTCCATTCTCAAGCAAATTGTAAATGAAAATATTGTAGAGAAACTAGACCACGCTTTATTATTACGGTTTGACTCTCCACTAATTAAAGAGCTATCAGAAAGTTATTGCAATATAGTTGTTACCGATTTTCAACCCACTTGTGAAAATTTAGTAATTTATATTTCAAAACTAATTTCGGATAGGCTTCCAGAAAAAATATCTCTTCATAGTATTAGACTTTACGAAACAGCAACCTCCTATGTAGAATGGTTTGCTCAAGACAACTTATAATGAAAAAAATTATACTAATCGATGGTCATGCCCTGATATTTAGGATGTACTATGCCTTCTTGAGAAGGCCCATGATTAATTCAAAAAAAACAGACACCTCTATATTATATGGTTTTACTAGGGCTCTACTAGACCTAATTATTAAAGAGGAGCCTACACACATCGGAGTAGCATTTGACCCGCCTTCCCCAACTTTTAGGCACAAGATATATCCAGAATATAAAGCAAATAGAAGCGAAACCCCTGAATTAATCAAAGAGTCTCTTGAGCCCCTTATAGAGATACTTAACTCTCTATCTATCCCAGTACTAATGAAGCCTGGTTTTGAGGCCGATGATGTAATTGGAACTTTAGCAAAAGAGGCAGCTAAAGATATCTCCTCTTTAGTTTATATGGTTACTCCAGACAAAGATTATGGGCAGCTAGTTCAAAAAAATATTTTTCAACTTAAACCATTAAAGACTGGTTATTTCCAAATAATAGACCAAAATCATATTTGTGAACAATACCAAATAAAAGATCCAAAACAGGTTATTGACATCCTAACAATTTGGGGGGATAGTTCTGACAACATACCTGGAGTAAAGGGAGTAGGTGAAATCGGTTCAAAAAAATTAATCGCTCAATTTGGAAGTATAGAAAACATATACTCTTCTTTAGATATGCTATCGGCAAAACAAAGAGAGGCATTTGAAGAGGCCAAGTCATATATTCAACTAAGCAAACAATTGGTAACAATTGACCTGAATGTTCCAATTGAGTGGTCTTTGGAGCAGTTAAAGTTGGACTCATTAAATCTCGATTCATTTCAAAAATTAATAGAGTTTTACGAATTTCAGTCTATCCGAGATATGATTCCTAAATTATCAAGGCTATTTAATATCTCTAGCTCCAATTCGTTAGATAAAATTACCTCTGGAACACAATCAACTCAAATATCGCTTTTATCACAAATAGATATCTCCTCTTTTTTAAAAGAAGTTTCTCTATCCAAATTCATTTCATTCTCTTTAATTGAGGAGTCGATACTTTTAGCAAATGATAAAAACTATTCAATTGTAAATGATGATTATTCAAGATCGCTTTTCTTTGAATTTATTAATAATTCCACACAAGTAACATTTTGTGGATACAACACAAAAAAACTAATTAGTATTTTTAAAAAGAATCAAATAGATAAGAGATATAATCTGCTTGATATTGAGCTTATGCACTATCTTATCTCTCCAGAAACAAGTCATAAAATAGATCTATTATCAAAAAGCTACCTCAATATTGACTTAGCCGTAACCGAAAGCGCTCCTCAGGATCTGTTTAGTACTCTTGATCCTGAACTTAAACATGAATCGATAATTAAAGAGACCTCTGTATATAGAGCACTATCTAAAAACCTCACAGAGCAACTTGTTAATAATGGCCAATGGGACCTTTACAATAACGTTGAGATGCCTTTAATATATGTATTAACCGAGATGGAGGTCAACGGCATTAAAATTGATATAAATCACTTAAACCTATATAAAGAGAGCCTTACTAAAGAATTAAATCAGATAGAAGATCAGGTAAGAGAGTACGCTGGTGATAGTAATCTAAATGTATCATCTCCCAAACAGCTAGGAATAATTATATATGAAAAGTTAAAATTGGTACAAAATGCCAAGTTGACATCAAAAAAGAACTATTCTACAGACGAAGAGACACTAAGCTCTCTAAAAGATAGTCATCCAATAATAGAGAAAATATTAGAATATCGAGAACTCAAAAAGCTTATATCTACATATATAGAACCCCTACCCCTACTTGCTGATAAAAAAAGTGACAAAATACACACTACATTCAATCAGTCACTTACTTCAACTGGGAGACTTAGTTCAATTAAACCTAATCTTCAAAACATACCGATTAAAACTGATAGAGGAAGAGAGATAAGAAAAGCATTTATCCCATCATATGAGGGAGGCTATATTATGTCGGCAGACTACTCACAAATTGAGTTAAGGGTGATGGCTCATATGAGTCAAGATCCACATTTTGTAGAAGCATTTATTAATAATAAAGACATACATACTGCTACTGCATCACGAGTATTTGGAGTAGAAGAGGAAAATGTAACAAGAGAGCAAAGAACAAAAGCAAAGGTCGCAAATTTTGGAATTATATACGGAATATCTGCTTTTGGGCTATCACAAAGATTATCTATTTCTAGAAAGGAGGCAAAAGAGATAATTGATGAGTATTTTGACAAATACCCAAAGGTTTATGAATATATGCAAAACTCTATTAGCCAAGCAAAAGAGAGTGGCTATGTAGAGACGATTCTAGGCCGAAAAAGAGAATTGCCAGACATTAACTCTAAAAATCCAATAGTACGTTCATTATCAGAAAGAAATGCAATTAATGCCCCAATTCAAGGGAGCGCAGCCGATATAATAAAAATTGCCATGATTGAGGTATATAATACAATGATTGACAAATCATTAAAGAGCAAACTAATACTCCAAGTACATGACGAACTAGTATTTGATGTTTTTCCTGGAGAAGAGAGCATCCTTAAAGATATTGTAACAGAAAAAATGCAGAATGCATATAAACTTTCGGTACCTCTAACTGTTGAGTGTGAGATGGGCAAAAACTGGCTTGAAGCTCATTAAAAAGCTATAAAAACCACTTAAGAAATTTACATCAAATGAAAGAGCCCTTAGATATTGACTATATTAATAGAGCTGTACAAGGAGATAGAGAAGCCTATAACTATATTGTGAAAAAATATAGAGACTCTATCATACTCTTTCTTAACAATATTATCTCTTCTAAAGAAGACTGCGAAGATATATGTCAAGAGACCTTTCAAAAGTGCTTTAATAATATACAAACATACAATCCAAAATATGCCTTCTCTACGTGGTTGTATACAATTGCTAATAATACTGCGCTAGATTTTTTACGAAAGAGACGAGTAACAACTACACCTCTCGATGAGATTGCAAACGAAAAACCAACAAATGATAGAGACTACTCAACCCTAAGTCCAGAAGAGTCATTAATAAATAATCAAGCAATTGAATCTATAGTGATGGCTATTCAAAATCTTCCGGAACATTATAAAAAAGTTGCAGAACTTAGATTTATAAATGAATTAGCCCTAGAAGAGATTGCTCAAAAATTAGACCTACCTTTGAATACCGTTAAAACTAGAGTTAGCAGAGCTAGAAAAATATTAAATGAAATATGGAAGAGATAATATTCAAATACTTTCCTCAAATAAGTGACCAACAAAAAGAGCAATTTAAAGCTCTATATCCTCTATATAAAGATTGGAACGAGAAGATAAATGTCATATCAAGAAAAGATATAGATAACTTATATATTCATCATGTACTCCACTCTATGGCTATTGCTAAATATATTCAATTTCCGAAAGGATCAAGAGTGTTAGATGTTGGGACTGGAGGTGGATTCCCTGGAATTCCATTAGCAATTATGTATCCAGAGTGCTCTTTTTACCTTTGTGATTCAATCAAAAAAAAGATAACCGTCGTTAGCGAAATATCACAAAGTTTAAACCTAAAAAATATCACAGCCAATCAAATTAGAGCAGAAGAGATTAATCAAAAGTTTGATTTTGTAGTATCTAGAGCTGTTACAGAGTTGTCTCAATTTGTTAAATGGGTATGGCAAAAAATTGATATTGGGAAAATAGAACAGTATAACAGAGGTATAATATACTTAAAAGGAGGTGATTTAAACCAAGAGTTTTCCAATACAGTAATGAATAACAAAATAGAGATGAAACAAATATCCAAAATTGAGATTAGTCAATGGTTCCAAGAGGAATGGTTTATAGATAAAAGCGTAATATTCATTAATAGAAACAAATAATATTTGATATTAAAAACATTTTATTTATCTTTGCACTCCATTTTGAAAATATTATAAATCAGTATATATATTATGAAACGCACTTTCCAACCATCACAACGTAAGCGTAGAAACAAGCACGGTTTTCGTGAACGTATGTCTACACCAAACGGACGCAGAGTACTAGCTGCTCGTCGCCGTCGTGGACGCAAAAAACTTACTGTATCTTCAGAAGATCGTTTCTAAGAAGAAAATGCTATAAAGTTTCAAATAAAGGCGCTTACGGCGTCTTTTTTGCTATATTGCTAAATTATGAAAAGAGAAGATCAAATAGCATATTGGGTTGATAAATACAATAATACTAATATTAACAAACTAGCATTAGAGGCAACCAACGTTAGAGAGGAGAAGAATGGGAATAATGTTTATTTCAACAGAAACTTTCATCTAGAACCCAGTAATGTATGTATCCACAGATGTAAATTTTGCTCATTTAGAAGAGATAATGAATCTGACCCAGGTTCATGGTCAATGACCTATAGCCAAGTAGCAGACTTTTGTAAATCTAAATATACTCCAGGTGATACAGAGATTCATATCGTTGGAAGCGTACATCCAAATAGAGGATTAGACTATTATTTAAAAGTAATAGAAATTGTAAGAGAGACTCTACCAAAAGAGGTTGCAATTAAAGCCTACTCTGCTGTAGAGATAGACGATATGAGTAAACTTTCTGGATTATCTATACACAGAGTTTTAAGCGAATTAAAAGATAGAGGACTGGATGTCTTACCAGGAGGTGGAGCAGAGATATTTAATAGAGAAATTAGAGAGATAATATGTCCAGACAAATGTAGTTCTGAAAGATGGCTAGAGGTTCATAAAACAGCTCACTCTATTGGAATAAAAAGCAACGCAACAATGCTATATGGTCATATAGAGAATTTAGAACATCGCATTGAGCACCTATTAATGATAAAAGATGCACAAAACGAGAGTTTTGGATTTGACGCCTTTATCCCTCTTAAATTCAGAAATGTTAATAATAGTCTATCTCATATTACAGAAATCAACATCTTGGATACATTAAAAACATTTGCAATCTCTAGATTGATCTTAGATAATGTAGCCCATATCAAATCTTACTGGCCCATGCTTGGGAAGGAGCTGTGTCAACTTACTCTTCTATATGGTGCCGATGACATCGATGGCACAATTAAGGACTCAACCAAAATATATAGTATGGCTGGCTCTATTCAATCTCCTCAAATGAGTATTGCCGATCTCCAAAAATTAGCTAACAATTGTGGATATACAGCAATTGAAAGAGATAGCTTCTACAACCAAATTATAAAAAAATAGTATTTTTGTAAAAAAAAGAGTGTGATGACAAAAAACAATAAACAGAGTAGTTGGATTATAAAAAATCTTCTTAGAGGATTAGCTGTTATTATAGCTTTAATATTCTCTATATCCTTTATATTAAAATTAGTAACACGTCACAATAACGAGCTATCTGTACCAGATTTCTCTGGTCTAACTGTAAAAGAGGCAAATGTAATTGCCCAACAAAATAATCTACGTTTAGATGTAACCGACTCAGTATTTCTTCCAAGAATGGCTAGAGGAGCTATTTTTAGACAAAATCCCACTCCTGGTAGTAAAGTAAAAAAGAATAGACGTATTTTACTTACGATTAACTCTGTTGAACCAAAAAGAATAAATATGCCCAATGTTACAGGCTTTTCACTACGTCAAGCTAAAGCAGAGCTAACTGCTAGGCAATTAAATATTGGGACATTAACTTATGTAGAAGATATAGCAACAAATAATGTGCTATCACAAAAATATAAAAGAAGAGTAATTGCCCCAGGAACACCGATAGAAACCGAAAGTTATATAGATCTAGAAGTTGGACTTAATCCCAACGATAATCTAACAAATATTCCGTCTGTTATAGGGTTTTCTCTATCAACAGCAAGAGATATTTTAATTGATAACTCATTAAATATCGGAATTTTGACTTACGACTCATCTGTAAAAAACTACTCAGATACTGTATCTAGCTTTGTCATTAGACAAACACCTTTACCTACAGACTTTGTTGGATCAATAATGGGAACAAGAGTCGATTTAGTCCTTAGTACAGATAAAACAAAACTCAATTAAGTCTATGGTAGAGTTAGAAGATGATGAGAGAGATTTTGATGAAACATTTGAACACTATCGTTTTGTTTCAGATAAAGGACAAGCCCAAATTAGAGTTGATAAATTTCTTACATCAAGGCTAGAAAAGACATCTCGTCATCGTATTCAGCTTGCAGTGGAAGCTGGTTATGTACTGGTTAATGGTATAAAGGCTAAAGCTAGCTATAAAGTTAAGCCTTTTGATGTTGTCACTCTTGAACTACCATACGAAAGAAGAGGGTTTGAGGTAAAACCAGAAAACATACCTCTTGATATACCATATGAAGATGAAGATCTTTTATTAGTTAATAAACCAGCAGGATTGGTTGTTCATCCTGGCCATGGACATTTTAGCGGAACACTTGTGAATGCTCTTGCATATCATTTGGGTATTTCGCAACCTGCCGATTCTAAAGACGAAAGAATGGGTATTCTTGTTCATAGAATAGATAAAAACACATCTGGACTACTACTAATCGCTAAAAACGATTACAGCCAACTATATTTAGCCAAACAATTTTTTGATCACTCTATTGAGAGGAAGTATATAGCATTGGTATGGGGTAATGTTAAAGATGATTGCGGAACAATAAATGCGCATATTGCTAGAGATCCTAATGATCGCTTAAAATTTAAAGCATTTCCCGAGGGATCTTGTGGAAAACATGCAATAACGCATTACTCTGTATTAGAGAGATTTGGATACACTACTCTTATTGAATGTAAATTAGAGACAGGAAGAACTCATCAAATTAGGGTACACATGGATTTTATTGGTCATCCCCTATTTAACGATGATAGATATGGAGGTGATAGAGTAGTAAAGGGAACACTATATAGCAAGTATAAAAAATTCATTCATAACTGCTTTGATCTATTACCAAGACACGCTCTTCACGCTAAAACATTAGGGTTCATACACCCAAGATCTAAAGAGAAGATGTTTTTTGAAAATGAAATCCCAGATGATTTTAAACAGGTAATAGAAAAGTGGAGAAGCTTTTCCAGCTTCTCCACACAATAATAGAAAAATCGACGTATTTTAGAACGGTCTACCTCCGCCCATTCTATGTCCTGGAGATGGTCGTCCTTGAGACTGACCATCACGAGAACCAAATGAACCAAATCTAATAGTAAAACTTAACATTACATACTGTTGAAGAGTGTTATTTCTTACATCTTCTATATAGTTGTCAGTTGCATTTCTCCAAGTATTTCTAGAATCTTTAAGTATATCAAATACCTTTAAACTTAAAGTTGAACTCTTTTTAAACAATTGTTTAGATATCTCTGCATTCCATACTGTTGATGGTTCGTTAAACCCATCTTCATATCCTATATAAAATCTATGATCAACATCACTTATCAAAGCAAAACCTGCGGGAAGCGTCCAATTAATATAGAAATTAACAGAATTATTCCAAGTAGATGGTCTATTGGAAGTCTCAATTGAATACCAAGCATTGGAATAACTAGCTCTTCCTCCCACACTTGCCTCAAGTTTATCTCCTCTATAAGTAACTCTAAGCATTTCTGAGAGAGAGAGGCTTGTTGTCTTATTTCTTAAAGCATTAAAGTAGTTTATTCCTCCATTTAAAGAGAGAGTAGTATTTGCCATCACAAAAAACTTACTCTTCTTTATGGGTGTATTATACATAAACATAGAGAAAATAGAGTATACACCATTCTCATTTACAGGCATTGTGTATTGAATACCCCCTTGGTCATACCATGTTTTATTAACAATTTTATCCATAGTATAATTTGCGCCCAATCTCAGACTAGTAGACCTAAAGGTAGATCTATTCATATCTCTAAAATCTACCCAAAGTCTATGATTAAATTCAGGTAATAGATCTGGATTTCCAAGAGGTATGTATAAAGGATTAGAGTTATCTCTTACGGGTTGCAACTGACTAATAGTTGGCTCATTTGTATTTCCTCTATATCTAATTCTAAGAGACCTTGCATCATTAAATCTATAGTCTAACTGTGCAGATGGAGAAAAATTAACAACACTTCTTTTTAGTGTAGAATCACTTATGCTCTCTGTAGTTGATGGTTGAACATTAAAACCAAATGAGTAGCTATATTTCTCCTCATTTTTTCTAATATTTACCTCTGCTTGCTGAGAGATAAATGTGTTTTTAAAGTAATTTGTATAATCTGCGTCCAAAATATCATATTGGCCAGTAACATCATTATAGTTATAAGACTCTTTATCTGATATATTTCTACTAAAATTATATCTATATGCCAACTCCATAAAGTAATTATTGCCTAATGGTTCTGTATAAGAGGCTCTTGCTCCAAGAGAATATGAATTATTATTCATATCAATCATTTGGTTAACATAAGAAACCGATGGTCTATTTCCATATATATTAGTTTCAGAGAAGTTAAATCCATCCAAATCGTTATTACTATATGAGTATGTAAAATTTACAGAAAAAGTCCTACCAGGAACTCCTAACCTCTGCCTAAACAATAGATCTCCACCCAAAGACTGAGAACTATTATCCCCAGTAGACCTACTAAATCCATCATTTATCTTTGTTCCCTTAGCACCCTCTGTTAAAAAATAATTTTTCTCTTCAAAAGAACCTGTTCCAATACTAACATTTGGTCTAAATAGAATAGAGCTCTTTTCAGAAAACTTCCACTCTAACTCCATTGCAACTCTATGACCATCTGTTATTGTATTAGAAAAAGAGGAATCTCTATTAAAAAAAGAGCTATCTGGCATAAAATTCTCTCTAACTCTACTACTCTCGGATATATTATCGGTACCACCATAAAAATAGTTACCTCCTATTTTTAATTTCCCATCATATAGCTCTGTATTTGCATTTATACCGGCCATCCATGACTCAGTTATACCACTCCCACCAAAACTCAAAGTAGTTCCACCAACTCTAATTCCGCCAGATCCGCCACCAGATCCGCCACCAGAAAACCCTCCAGAACCACCTCTCATAGAACCTCTCATACCACTCATCATCCCTCCAGCTAAATTAGTAAATGCTCTATTATTAGTATTATTACCATTACCAATAAAAGTTAATTGACTTGTAGATGTAAACTTACCAACCATTCCAGCTGTTTGAAATTTATCTTCCGATCCTAAACCTCCAGTTAAATTTCCAAACCAACCATTCATCATCCCTGGTCTTATCGAAAGGTCAATTACCGTCTCCTCATTTCCATCGTCAATTCCTGTAAACCTAGCTTGTTCAGACTGCCTATCTACTACCCTTACCTTCTCAATTATTTTTGCAGGAAGATTCTTGGTTGCTAATTGTGGATCGTTTAGAAAGAAGGTCTTACCATCAATCATTATTTTTGTAATCTCTTTTCCATTTGCAGTAATCTTTCCATCAGAACTAATCTCTATACCCGGTAACTTCTTTAGGAGCTCCTCTAACATATCGCTATCGGCACTCTTAAATGATGTTGCATTATACTCTATAGTATCCTTTTTTATAGTTATAGGGTTACCCAATGCTGTTACCACTGCCGATTCTAGAAAATTCACTTTCTCAATTATGCCAATTTTTCCAATATCTAGCATCCTAGTACCAGAAGCCACATTAATACTTTTTTCGACAGTCTCAAATCCCATATACTCAGCCTTAAGAATATAATTCCCAGCAGCTAACCCTTTGATTTCAAATTCACCTTTTGAATTAGTTAAAACATACTTAGCTCCATTAGCAGATCCATCTCTGAGCATGGATATAGTTGCAAATTCTACATAAGTGTTTCTAATACTGTCCACTAAAACACCCTTTACAGTAAAGCCTCTCTGTTCGGCAGTGTTTTCGAACTTTGCATAAATATTGCTCATAAATAAGAGCAAAGAAGATAACAGAAGTAATTTTTTTATATTCATGATAGTAATTAATGATCATTTAACAATTGAGCATATATAATAATATACCCATAACACTCTATTTGACTATAAATAGAGCAAAAAGTTAAATGATGTCTGTAAAAATTTACTTAATTCTTTCTGGATTATTCTCTAAAAACTTGCTCCAAGAAGATTTTGACCTCTTTGAACCATTAGAGGAGCCACTATAATTGGAGTTTATAACAGAGCAAGAAGACAAATAGTGACATAAAGCAACTGCCAATCCATCAGTTGCATCTAATTTAACAGGAAGTGACTTAACAGATAATATATTAGAGACAATTGCAGCAACTTGTTCTTTAGAAGCAGATCCTTTACCAGTAATAGATAATTTAATCTTTCTAGGCGCATATTCAAATACCTGAGCATCGTTTGTAAGAGAGGCAGCTATAGCAGCCCCCTGAGCTCTACCAAGCTTATGCATAGATTGGATATTTTTACCACAAAAAGGAGACTCTAAAGCAATTTCATCTGGAGAGTAGGCCTCTACTAGATTTCTTATCTCTTTATATATTTTTGAGAGTTTATTATATGGATCGGTATCTTTTCTTAAATCTATTATACCCATAGAAATAAAGGTTGGAGTACTAGATTTTATCTTTATTATACCCCAACCCATTATATTAGTTCCAGGATCTATTCCCAATATAACTCTCTCTTTTGACATTTTAATCAATTATATCAAATCCAGTATAAGGTCTTAAAACCTCAGGGATAACAATCCCATTTTCTGTCTGATTATTCTCTAATAATGCGGCTAAGATTCTAGGTAAAGCCAAAGAGCTACCATTTAAAGTGTGTGCAAATTGATTTTTACCTTGAGAGTCTTTATATCTTAATTTAAGTCTATTAGCTTGAAAAGTTTCAAAGTTAGATACTGAGCTCACCTCTAACCACATTTGCTGAGCAGCCGAAAATACTTCAAAATCAAAAGTAAGTGCCGATGTAAAGCTCATATCACCACCACAAAGTCTTAAAATTCTATAAGGCAAGTTTAAATCTTTTACAATTGACTCTACGTGCAAAACCATCTTTTCAAGAGTATCATAAGAGAGCTCTGGATTGGTAATTTCCACTATCTCAACTTTATCAAACTGATGTAAACGATTTAATCCTCTCACATCTTTGCCATAACTACCAGCCTCTCTTCTAAAACATGGAGTATATGCAGTTAACTTAATAGGAAGATCGTCCTGAGATAGAATAACATCTCTGTATATATTAGTTACAGGAACCTCTGCTGTTGGAATTAAATAAAAATTATCTAAACCAATATGATACATCTGTTGACCTTTATCTGGTAATTGACCTGTACCATATCCAGAGGCTTCATTTACAACCAATGGAGGCATAACTTCAGTATAACCAGCCGCACAATTTTTATTCAAAAAATAAGTTATCAAAGCTCTTTGTAGAGTAGCACCCTTGCCTTTGTATACAGGAAAACCTGCTCCAGTCAATTTTACTCCCAAATCAAAATCTATAATATCATATTTCTTAGCCAATTCCCAATGAGGGATCTTTGCTGTCTCAATATTAATATCTCCCCACTCTCTCTCTATTTTGTTTTCAGATGCACCTCTTCCTTGAGGAACTGAAGTATGAGGTAAGTTTGGTAACTGCACTAGAGCATCATTTAATTCTAAAGAGACAAGCTCCATCTGATTTTCTAACTCTTTACTTCTCTCTTTCAAAAGTGCAACTTGATTCTTTATCTCCTGAGCCTGGTCTACCATTTTACTCTTCATTAGAAGACCAATCTCCTTTGCCAAGTTATTCTGTTGGGACAAGAGCGAATCAGATTCGGTTTGTAAATCTCTTCTTTTAATATCTAATTCAAGAATATTGTTTACAATATCTTGTGCTTCAAAATTTTTAACTTTTAATCTTTCGATAACAAGTGAGGGATTATCTCGTAATAGTTTAATATTTAACATCGCTCCAAATAATAATAAAATAATTGTTCAAAGTTAAAAAATAATTGTCTGTACATATAAAAAAGAAAAAAAATATAGATATATGAAAAATAAAATTACTAATAGAAAAATCTAATATACAGACTATTAACCTAAGAAATAGCCAATTATATTTGTATTGCATTGCTACCATAAAACACAATACAGATGAATAAATATATCTTAATTGCCCCTCTATATCTACTTTTTATTAGTTGTATTAATAATGAATGTTATAATAGTGGATTATCCAATAAAAATACTAAATATAAAATTGAGTTTAGTGGATACATAAATAGTAGTGATAGTGATATTAATAATACAAAAAGTGAACTAAACTACTTCAAATATGGAAACAGAGCTGACGTATATATATTTAGTGATTACAACACTCTATATCCTCTAAATTATGAGCCCCATATGGGATCGGCATATCATTTTGGATATATTGACATCTATCCTCCAATCTACCAAAACAAATCTACTGTGAGTATATACTCCCTCTCTTATAACAACTCCAGCAATATAACTCAAAGAGTTTTTCATGGTAAATTTTATCAGCTAAATAATAATATAGACTATATATTGGCATCACAAAAAGGGTTATCCATATTTGAGGACACACAAATAGCCCTTAATTTCAAACACCTTTGCTCTCAAATACAATTCTCAATAATTGGGACAGAAGAGATAGATAATATTTTGGTTAAAAAATTATATGTAAATCTCCCTGATATAGAAAACTCATATATATCTATCAAAGATGAAAAAATAATAACCTCTACTCAAACATTCAAAAATGTAGATCTACTATTAGAAAATAATACTAGTGAAAAATATATTGTAATACCCTATTTAGGAAATATATCGCTAGTAATTGAGGCTCAAATAATTCAGAACGATGGCTCAATAATAGATAAAAGATACTCCGGAGAGTTTACAATCTCCTTACAAGCAGGTATTTCATATACAGTAGGGCTAAAAATAAATAATTCTATCGAGAATACTCCTTATCCAGATCTGACTTTCTCTATATCAACAAATCAATGGAGCAATATCCACAACAACATTATCTATGAAAAAATTAAAACCCCAACCAATGAAAAATAGAATTATAATCATAATAGTAATTTTTATGAGTGGATGCATAGAAGCCGACATATCTAAATGTCCAGATTTTGGGAAATACAAGTTGATAATCAACGATAGCAATGAATACTCAAATAGAAATCAGATGAACTCAATCATAAATATTTATAATACAAATCAGAGATATTATTTTACCAAAGAGGCAAATTGCAGCTCGATAAATAGAGATGGATCAATAAAGCTATACCCTGGCACATATGAAATTAATTGTATAGTATCTAATGAACCTATAACATTATGTGATTCTGTAAAAATAAAAGTTAATAACGGACTGGCATTATTCAACAAAATAATAACTAAAGAGATTATCAAATGTAATCAAAATAGGGTCAATATACATACACAATTAATTAACTCGATAATTGATATAATTGCAGACACAACAGAGCTTTATATACATAATTACAAACTATTATCTATAGATTTATCAACTCCAGATGACAACAATACATTCTATAATATTGATAATAATAAGATCAATCTATCTTCATCTCAATCAGAGTCTATAAGATATAATCCCACAAACTACATTTCAAAAAATGATATGTACAGACTATATACTATACCAATAAGTGCAAACAGCCCTATTGACATAAAATGCAATGTTACAAAAACAGATGATAACTATAATAATAGTCTCACTATAGAACATATAATTGGGAGACTATACATAAATAGAGACATATCATCTGGAGACTACTGCAGGATATTTATCAACATCTCACCAACTAAAATTATCCACACTAAAACACAGATAGAAAATTGGAAAGAGGTCCCTGATAATAAAGAGATTGACCTTGGATAATAATAATACAAAACTTTACAAAAATTAAGTTACTAGCAACACCAATTGGGTTGTCTACATTTTACTAACATTTTATTAACAACTTATTAACAATCTTATGAAGACTCAAAAAAAAGGCGTAATTACAGCGCTACTACTAGCTCTTACTCTGCAATCATGTAATAAAGAGCCACAGAATCAAAGTGCACTAAACCCAATGATTTTTACTGCAGATTATTCACAGATGACAACAAAGGCAGGGACTGAGACCCCATTTAAAAATGGAAATTGGGCCTCAATTATCGGATTTCAAACAGGAGCATCACCATCATCGGCAACTCCAGTAAATGGAACTCCAGTTAATGCTAAATGTGGTGAAACAGGAGTTTTGACAACAGATAATGAACTTTTTTTACCAAAAGGAAACTATGATTTTTACTCAACCTCACTTAATAATAAAGAGGAATTACAGCTTTCATTTACTGCTGGGTTAAGTGGGCAATTAAAAAATGGAGTTGACTATTTATGGGCAAAAAACCTAAATGTCTCTGCAGGATCTACAGTTTCATTTAAATATAAACATAAGGCGGTAGCAATAGAGATAACAACAACAGGTGAGAGTGGAATAAGTGATTTAAACATCAAAGAAATTAAGATAACACCATCTAAACCATCGGCTTCAACCAAAATGTCATTAATAGATGGGGCAATAACACCATGTACATCCAAAGATACATCAACACCAATAACTGTAGAAAATAATATAGGCTCTTATATAATGCTCCCAATGACATCAAACACTATATCCGTTGTTTTAATTGCCGATCTCAAAATTGGCGGCAAAAGCTATCAAAACAAACAGTACAATGCAACACTTCCAGCAATAGAATATTTAGGGGGGACTATTTATAAAATTAGCTTAACAATAAACGCTTTAAAGTTAACCTTCAATGGAAGTACTGTTGAAGACTGGACAACACAAGATGTCCCTGCAATAACTCTTACCGAAGAATAACTACTATGTTAAAAATAGAACAATTTGTAATACTTATAATTTGCATATTTGCTTATCTATCTTGTATTAGCGACACTCAAAGTGATTGTTGTACAACCATAAAACAAGATAGAAACTGCTGTATAACATTTACTGCAAATTATAATAATCTGGAGACCAAAACCACCTCTGCAATGGCAGAGGGGGTTATCTCAACTATATTTATCTATAATAATCATGAATCTATCTATAATTATTATCCGATAAATAAAAACAACACTAAATATGTTGCTAATTGCTTTGGATCTCTTGTCTCAACAAACAATAAAGAGATATTATTGATCCCGAATGTATATGACATTTACTCAATCTCCTCAAATTCAAACATAGATTTATCAGATAGTATAAATAAAGGAGTTCTTAAAAATGCTCATAATAATATAGACTATATATGGAGTTCTATTAAAAATCTAAAAATTAGAGAGAATGTAGAGATAAGTCTTACATATAAAAGATTAATGTCAAAATTATCAATAGAAATACAAAATAATTCCAATAATCAAATTGAGATAATGTCTGCTAAAATCTTGGACAATCAGATAATTGGATCTATAGATGTACAAACAGGTACAATTATAGACAATAACAGTAATAATAACGACTATCTGGACATGATAGTAGAACAGATGTTTGCATATATAACTATTGCTCCACAATGTAGAGTTAGTGGGATAGATTTGTACATAGAGTATCTTATAAAGGAAGATAATGAGATAATTAAAAAAGTCTCTGGCATTATTGAACAACCTGATAAAAAAGGCTTTGAGGCTGGGAAAAACTATCTATATAAGGCTTTAATAACACAAGATAAAATACAATTTATATGTAGCGGAGTAGAAGACTGGATTTTAGATAATAGTATAGAGTTAGAGTTATGAAAAGACTTGCATTATTATTTGTCTGCTTAATATGCATATCGGCATATAGTATAGCCCAAAATAGCACTATAGCATATAACCTTTTAGCCTCTACTTTTTCGCCCATAAATATTGAATACAATTACATTGCCTCAAATAAAATATCAGTATACGCCAATGTTAAATATAACCCCATCTCTTTTAATAATAGAAAATATATTATACTATCTCAAGGGGTAAAATATTGGTTGTGGCATCAAAATGCAGGATTCTTCTATGGATTTGGTGGTAATTACTCAAAATATAATATTGAGTTAAAAAGATGGAGATACCAAGGTTATTCTGTTGGCATGGGTTGTTTAGCAGGGTACTCAAAAATTATCAATTATAAAACTAACGTTGAGATATCAGCTGGATTAGGTATTTACTATATAAACAATGATCAGTTTTTAAAAGGGTTATGTGGTGATTTTGAAAGAAGTAATTCTAAGCTTTGCATTGCTCCATACCAACTATCTATCTCTATAGTTAGGATAATAAATATAAGATAAATATGAAATACAAGAGTACTATTTTAGCTTTTATAATAATTATTTCCATATCAATTATTGGATGCGACATTTTAATATACAGTGATATCACAAAAAAAGAGCTTCCAACAATAAGTCATCTAGACAGATCCATGAGTAGCTATAGTTTAGACTATTCCAAAAATGAATCTGATAATGATATTAAATCATTTATTATAAAGAATAGCAAAGGAGAAGATGTTTTAATAAACAGAGCTATAAAAGATAGTACTACTGGTCAGATGATTGCGCACAGAGAGTTAAATGGAATAGTTATAAGTGCAAAATCGCACACTGTTAGCGAAAGAGAAGGGATAATTAATCTAGATTTTATGATATCAATCCCACAATCACTAATAAAAAGTGATTGTCAAACAATTTTTAAACCTCTACTTGTTAGAGGAAAAGATACGATACGTTTAAGAAGTATAGCTTTAAGTGGTCAGAATTTTTATAAAGCACAAAAAAGAGGATATGCAAAGTATGAACAGTACTTAAACAGCATTATACCAGAACACGAAAATGAGATAGAAAACTTCACTTATATAAATGATTTAATAATTTTTCTAGATAGATACCTACCACAATCAAAAATTTTGGAAGGTAAAAAGGATCCCGAATTAAAAAATGAATATGGTTTAACTGAGGAGGAGGTTATCAATTACTACAAAAAATGGTGGCTAATAAAAAGAAATAGAAAAAAGATAGAACAGATTCCTCAAGCATATAATAAATATATTAAAACTCCATATATCAAAGATTTAAAATTGGACTCAATAGTAAGAAAAGCCAATGGTTCAATTCTTTACCACTACACTCAACAACTTAATAGCAGTGAAAAAACTGGTAAAATAGACTTGTTTCTAACTGGAGTATTGAAAAATTCCAGGGGCCTTACCAGATCTATTAAATGCTCTGACTCTTTAACATATTATGTTTCATCTATGATAAATTTTATCGATACTACACCTGTATACTATAAGACAATAGTACCCATAAAAATAGATGAAAGCTATACAAGTGATATATCATTTGCACAAAATAGCGCGATAATTGAGTCTTCAGATAAAAATAATATAGAAATCAATAATATTCAAAATAAGATACTAGCAATTAGCCAATTAGAGAAATACAAAATAGACTCTATTATTATTACCGCAAACACGTCTCCAGAAGGCTCATACAAAATTAACAAAGATCTTTCTCAAAATAGAGCATATACAGTAAAAACGCTTATTGACTCTATATTATCTAACAAACTAAAAGATCGAATTTCTAATAACATAACCATAAGATGTCATAGCAAAATTGGAACTCAAAATGATCTTATATCCATTTTAGAAAATAATGAAGATAGAGAGTTGCTCCTTTACGGAGAGATTGACCAAAAGAGACTAATCCAAGAGCGATATTACCCTAAAATGAGATCGGTTAAAATAGATTTTAATCTTTCTAAAATTGACAACTATGCCGATACTATATACTCTAATCAACTGGATACTATCTATATTCAAGCTATAGATCTCTTAAAAAAGAGAGATTATAATAAAGCATTAGAACTTCTTAAAGATTATCGAGATCTCAACTGCGCAATCGCGTATATGTCTCTTGCTAGAGATCACTCTGCATTAGATATATTAAACTCAATAAAAGACACACCTACAAGCCTTTACCTTAAAGCTATAATTTATGCAAGACTAAATAACGAGAAACTAGCAGTAGAGAATTTTATAATTGCCACAGATCAAAACCCGTCACTTTTTTATAGAGCAATTCTAGATCCAGAAATCTCTTTTATAATACAAAAATATAATATTCACCCAAATGAGTAATTCAATTAAAACATCAATAATCACAATATTAATGGTTATTGCATGTGATGCAAACCTTAAGAAAGATGTGAATAATAAATTTGATATTAATCACAAAATAAAATTGAATGTTAATACATTTAATGAAGAAGGTAACACCAAGAATACCACAGAAGTTATAGCAAATTACTACTTATTTATCTATAATAACAGTGGCGAACTTATTCTGGACAGATACTATGCTAACACATTATCACAACAAATTGATATATCTGATCTTTCATTAAATAGTCAAGATTCTATACATATTTATGTTATTGCTAATACTAATAATATAACACCCTCTCAATATATCTATAGAGAAAACATAATCAATTTAAGCTATCCATCAATCTACTCTCCAAATGGAGCTCTAGTTTATAGTGGATTCAAAAGTACTATAATGAGCGATTATAATGGAATTATTGAGATTCTTTTGACTCCAGTTGCAGCAAAATATAGTTTGATAATAGATAAAACACTATTAAATACAGATGTTACATTAGATATTATGGAAGTTCAAATATGTAACACTCCAAATTCTATTACTTTTTTCAAAAACAATATCCCAGAACATACAGAAATATCGGCATATAATCCGATTTACAAAAAAGATGTCATAAACTGGAACTACTCATTACTCATTCCAGAAAATGCACAAGGAGTTATTGGCAATGCAACTAACCCTAAATATAAAGATCCATATGACAAAGAGGATTGCTGTACGTTTTTAAAATTGACCGCACAATACAAAAGCTCATCCAAAGAGGGCTTGGTAGAGTATCGACACTATTTAGGAGAAAATAGCACTAATAATTTCAATATTTTCAGAAATCAACACTATGTAGATATTATTCATTTTAAAGGAAGTGGAATTGACGAAAACTCATGGAGAGTTGTAAAAGACTCTTTAAAAGAGATTAATTATGAAAACGATATTTTACAAAGAATTTATTTTAAAAATAGTTCATATAAAATTGATGTTGGCGAGAGTAGCTCTCTGACAGTTGAAACTGACCCTCTCAATTATCTACTTACATATGGGGATATTAGTTATACATCTAGTAATAATAGCATTGCAGAGATAGATCTATTCTCTGGTGAGATAACTGGAGTTGCAAGTGGTACTGTTCTAATAAATGCATTTTATAACAACCTAAACTCAATTAACACAAATTGCTATGTATCTGTATATAACCATTACAAGGTTCTAGTAAATTATATTGAACATCTCGAGTATAACAGCACTACGCATGAGATTATCAATGCATATCTCTCTGTATACTGCAAAATAGATTTACCAAGACCCTCTAATATGAATATTGTTCATCAAATATACCCAGAACTATATGCTAAAGCCAGATACTCATATATACAAAATAATAGCACTATAACAGGAGAGTTTATATTGAGACTAAATGATATTGATAATAACGACAATCCTTCTTTTGGTCTAAAAGGAGAGCAAAAGCTGTTCTTTTCTACAAATATCTCAAACCAAGAAGAGTATTCAAATATTATGTCATCACTAAACATCACATTAGATAAAATTGACCTATACACAAACTTAATACATGTTACTAATTAAACTTTTATCATTAAACATTAATTATGAAAAGATTACTAATTTCTCTAGCTATTATTGTAAGTTGTTCAAAAAGCAATCCAACACAGATTTCTTGGAATGCAATAGACTATACAATAGAAAATTACACAAATTACAACCAGTATATGGACAAACCATATATCTCTCTAACCTTCCCCAATATATTATCTCAAATATATGAAATTGGTTATTATAAAGGAATTATGAAAATAGATAAAGCCGATTACATATTTATGGCTCATAATTGGGGGGAACAAGAGATTGAGATTATTCTTTATTCAGATAACAAAGAGGTCTCACGTACCAAACTTAAACCAGAGTATCCTCAAAACAGAAAAGATACTGACATTGCTACATTCTCATTTAATTTTCCCAAACAAAAAGGTAGGTATACAATTGAGATATTACTAACAAGTAGTAATCAAACTCTATATAAAAACATTCTATATGACTCATCAAATACCTTACAGCTAATATAATAAAAGAGGCTGTCCAACTAAATGGACAGCCCTTTTTAGATATCTTCAATAAAGAGATAACTATTCTTGACTTATTGCACCAACAGGGCACACATCTGCACATGTACCACAATCTGAACAGATATTAGGATCAATTACATAGATATCGCCAGGAGATATTGCTTCAACTGGACATTCATCAATACAAGAACCACATGCAGTGCAGTCTTCAGAAATTTTGTAAGCCATTACTTTATAGTTTTAAATTGGTTTGATTGTTGCAAAGATAAAAAATTGGTTTAATAGAACAAATACTAATTGTATCTTTGTACAAACATCAACATAAAAAAACAAATTTGTTAAATTGCTTGAAAATGAAAAATGTTAACCGAATCCTCCAATTTTTTACTGTTTTATCCTTTCTTATATTGGCTTTTTCTTCACATATTATAGGCCAATCAAATAGAGTAAAATTCGATAAAAAAGTCCATGACTTTGGTGATATTCTTATAACATCTGGCCATCATACATGCAAATTTACCGTAACAAATACATCCGATCAACCTATTGTTATTCAAACTATTATTGCATCATGTGGCTGCACCACTCCTGAATGGAGTAGAAGTCCGATAATGCCTAATAAAAATGGAGAGATTGTTGTAACTTTTTTAAATGATCAAGGGCCATATCCATTTGACAAAGTACTTACTGTATATATTACTGGAGAGAGTAGACCCCATCTTTTAAGGATTAAAGGTGTTGTTCATCAAAATAAGAAATCTCTTAGCGAGCTTTTTCCCGAGAAGTTTTCTGATCTTTCACTTAGGAGGTCTTATATAGATTTTGGAATCGTTCCAAAAGGAGAAAAGAGAGTAGAAAAGCTTGAAGTTGCAAATACTTCCAGAAGATCAATAACTATTGCAACATCTCACAATTCCAAAGATATATCAATCTCACCCAAAACACTTTCACTAAAACCAGGAGATAAAGACTTTTTGGAAATTGAGCTAAATACAACAAATAGTTCAAATTGGGGCAATAATAATGCAATTATCAACTTTTCAATCAACAATACAAAAGTTAATAAAGATTTTACAATAAATTATAATGTTAGAGACAATTTCTTTAACCTCTCCCCTCAAGAGATCCAAAATGGTCCTATTCCAATGGCTAGCTCTAGCTCTTATGATTTTGGGAAAATAAATAAAGGAGACAAAATAACATCTCAATTTAGGGTAAGAAATATTGGTAAACGAGATCTTGTTATTCATAAGATAGATTCAAGTATCCCCAATATTTCTATTATTTATAACAAAAACGTAGCTGTTGGCAAGTCAACAGATATTAATGTGACTATTGATACAAAAAATATTGATCTAAGTGGAGAAGTTAGCTTTATTTTAACCTTAATTACCAACTCTCCAACTAGGCCTATTATCAATTATATAATTACCGGTAACATTATTAAATAATTTATAATGATGAGCAAAATAGATGAACAAGCATGTAAAGATTCAGCATTAATTGTAAACGAAGGAATTGAACAACCTCCTATTACAAATCCTTATATCAATAATTTTTTTAAAAAAAATAAAACGAAAACTCTATCTGAGGATGATTATATACAAGGGATTTTAGAGGGTAATACAACTATTTTAAGTCAAGCTATTACTTTAGTCGAGAGCTCTAATCCAGCTCATAGAGAGTTAGCTCAAAAGATTATAGACAGAGCTCTTCCACATTGTGTTAAATCTAAAAGAATTGGCATTACAGGAGTACCTGGAGCAGGAAAAAGTACGTTTATAGAGGCATTTGGTGGATTATTAACCGCAAAAGGTCATAAATTAGCAGTTTTAGCTATAGACCCAAGTAGTGAAAAAAGCAAGGGTAGTATTCTGGGAGATAAAACTAGAATGGAGACTTTATGTAACGATCCAAATGCTTTTATTAGACCCAGCCCCAGTGGAGGTTCTCTTGGTGGAGTAGCCCGTAAAACAAGGGAAAGTATTATTCTATGTGAGGCTGCAGGTTTTGATATGATCTTTATTGAGACTGTTGGGGTAGGACAATCCGAAACAGCTGTTCATTCAATGAGTGACTTCTTTTTACTGCTTATGTTAGCAGGAGCTGGTGATGAACTTCAAGGAATTAAAAGAGGGATAATGGAGATGTCTGACTTAATTGCAATTACCAAAAGTGATGGAAGCAATATAGACAAAGCAACCCTAGCAAGATCTCTCTACAAAAATGCGCTCCATCTTTTTCCACCAACAGAATCAGGATGGGTTCCTACAGCATTAACAACATCTGCAGTAACTAAAGATGGGCTTGAAGATGTCTTAAATAAGATAAATGAATATTTTGAACTTACTAATAATAATGGATATTACCTTCACAAAAGACGAGAGCAAGCAAGATATTGGATGTATGAGTCTATTATGGAGAATTTAAAAATTAGTTTTTTCGAAAACCAAAATGTAAGTGATTCTATATCCCAATATGAGAATGCTGTTCTAAATGGTAATTTGAGTTCATTTAAAGCTGCAAGTGAATTATTGTCTATTTACAAAAAGAATAATATCTAAAAAAAAGGCTTCAAATTGAAGCCTTTTTTACTATTATTAAAAAACATACAATATTACTACTCTCCATTCATAGATAGAAGGAACTCAGTATTATTTGTAGTTCTCAAAAGTCTTGTTTTCATAAACTCCATTGCCTCTACAGAATTCATATCGGCAAGATAGTTTCTCAAAATCCAAATTCTATTTAAGGCCTCTTTATCAAAAAGAAGATCCTCTCTTCTAGTGCTACTTAGAGTAACATCTACAGCTGGGAAGATACGTTTATTAGACAATTTCCTATCTAACTGAAGTTCCATATTACCAGTTCCTTTAAACTCTTCAAAAATAACCTCATCCATTTTTGAACCAGTATCTGTTAACGCCGTAGCTAAAATTGTTAAAGATCCTCCATTTTCTATATTTCTAGCAGCACCAAAGAAACGCTTTGGTTTATGAAGTGCATTTGCGTCTACTCCACCACTTAGAACCTTTCCAGAAGCCGGCTGAACCGTATTGAACGCTCTAGCTAGACGGGTTATAGAGTCTAATAAAATAACAACATCATGACCACACTCAACCAGACGCTTAGCCTTTTCTAAAACTATATTGGCAACTTTAACATGTCTATCTGCAGGCTCATCAAAAGTAGAGGCTATAACTTCTGCCTTTACACTTCTTGCCATATCTGTTACCTCTTCTGGCCTTTCGTCAATTAATAATACAATCATATATACCTCTGGATGATTGTCTGCAATTGCATTTGCAATATCCTTAAGAAGTACAGTTTTACCTGTTTTAGGTTGAGCCACAATAAGTCCTCTTTGTCCTTTTCCTATTGGAGCAAACATATCTACAACTCTTGTAGATAAATTATTATGCCCATTAGAAGTTATATTAAACTTTTCATTCGGGAATAGTGGCGTCAAAAAGTCAAATGGAACTCTATCTCTAATATATTCAGGACTCCTACCATTAATTAGTTTAACTTTAACTAGCGGAAAATATTTATCTCCCTCTTTGGGAGGTTTAATCTCCCCTACTAAAGTATCACCTGTCTTTAAACCATATAGCTTAATTTGAGATTGAGATACATAAATATCGTCTGGAGAGTTTAGATAATTGTAATCAGATGATCTTAAAAAGCCATATCCATCCTGCATAATTTCCAAAACACCTGTTGCATCAACAACGCCTTCAAACTCAATTTTAGGTTTATTTTCAACTGGTTGTTTCTCTTGATTTTTTGCTTGTGGGGCTTTCTCTTGTCTAGATCTGTCTTGCTGATTTTGAGTTTTATCTTGCTGACCCTTATTCTGTGTTGCTTTATCTTGCTGAACTTTATCCTGTTGCCCCCTATTTTGTAAACCGCCATCTTGCTGATTTTTATTCTGGGAGCCTTTATCTTGTTTGCCTTTATCTTGAGTTGAAATAGGTCTTTCAGTTTCTATCTTTTTCTCTTGTTGAGAGAATTCTGGCTTAGATTGCTGCCTATCTGCAACTGTACTTTTTTGACCAGACTTAGCACCCTCACTCTCTGCCTCTTTAGACTCAATAGTTGGAGACTGCTCTACAATAATATTATTATCTGCAAAAATATCCTTAGGAATACTCTCCTCTTTTCTCTTAAATGATTGCTCCTTCTTTGATTTTCTTGCTCTTAAATTATGACTCTCGTTTTTTGAGTGTTGATTGTCAGATTCTTTTTTTGGAGCGACAGATTTATTAACATCATCGCTATTGGTCTCAACAACTGAATCAACTTCAATTACCTGCGCAGCTAAACTCGGCTTTTCAGAAGAGACCTCTTCTGTTACAGTCAACTCTTCACTTTTCTTAGCTTGAGGTTTTCTCTTTTTTGTAACTCTTTTTACAGATGGTCTCTTTATGGGTTCAGAAGATTTACTGCCAATAGTTGCCTGCTCATCTAATATTTCGTAGATAAGATCATCCATTGTTAGATTTTTAGCCTTTGATATATTTAACTCTTTAGCAATAGAGAGTAACTCCTCCTGACTCTTCTTTTTTAATTCTTGTATATCGTACATTGATTTATGTTGTGGATGTGATTTATCCTAGTAGAACGTGATATTATTTGCAAATATAGTTTATTTTTTACTAAACAAATAAAAAAAGTGGAAATAATCCACTTTTTTTAAAACAAATACCCTACTTAGAGGCTACTACATCTATTTCTACCAGAGCACCTTTAGGTAATCCAACTACAGCAAATGCTACTCTAGCAGGAAACGGCTCCTTAAAATATTGAGCATAAACTTCATTCATGTCTAAAAAATTAGCCATATCGGTAAGATATACCGTAGACTTAATCACGTTATCTAAAGTATATCCCGCCTCGTTTAAGATATACTCAATATTTTTAAGTACTTGATGAGCTTGTTCTTTAACTCCTCCGGAAACAAACTCTCCCGTATTAACATCTATAGGAAGTTGTCCAGAAACAAATAAGATTCCGTTAGCCTCTACGGCTTGACTATAAGGACCCACTGCTTTTGGAGCCTTAGGTGATGAAATAACTCTTTTTGACATAATATTTATTATTTATATAATTACAGGTTAGAAACCAGGGCCTCTATCCCAAAAACTTGCCGTTTTTTTGAACTTTAAAAGATCTGCTAAAGCCGATGCCTTTGCACTAATTCTAAAACTCCAACTCTGCCATATTCCAGAAGGAACCCAACTAACGCTAATTAAGAAACAGTGCAGATCGTATGTTGCAGTTAACTGAGTTGTAGAAATAGCCATTTTCATTAAATCTAAATTAGTATTTAAATTAAAATTAAGAGAAGGACCTAGTTTTAATTGACCTGCTATACCTAATGTTTGTGTAAAGCTATCAATGGTAGTTAATCTACCAGCAACATTTTTATATGATCTGGATAAAGAGTAGTTATAGTTAAAATTGAGAGACCATGGATTGGATGGATCTAAATAGTACATCCACCCTCCAGGAATATACTCACCAGTAATAGGATGGTTATAAACTCTAATATAGTCTGAATGCTGGCTCTTTTCACCATCTTTTGCATCTGGAAGCCCCATACCCGCTCCGGCTCTCTCTCCTTTTCCAGAAAATTGATAAGAAAAAGAGAGGCTGGCATTTGTCATTCTAGCAAGATTTAGCCCACCAGCATTCTTGAAATGAAACTCATTATATCTTTTGCCATTTATATCTACAGCATATGGATCAAAATTGGCATTTGCATTTATCGCAAAAGACCCAAAAATTGTTGTATTCATAGATACTGAGATATTAGATAATTTCATTGAGTCAGCTAAAAAATTATAAGAACCATTTAGAGATAGATTATCAATCAATTTAATCTTTTTTATACCTCCATTTGTCGTATCCTTAGAGCTTCTAATTTTAGCTTCTATATTATTCCCCACCGAAAAAGACATTGCGGCAGAACTACCTCTAGAGGGATATCCAAAAAGCAAACCCTCATATCTATTATACTCTAAATTTTGGACCTCTCCATTATTGTCTGTATAAGTAAGTGTTCTATAACCATTTGCCGCAGTTCCCTGTTCTGGTCTCACACTAAATGATACCGAAGGAGTAACCATATGCCTTATTGCTTGAACTTTCCCTCTATTACCAAAATTAAACATTCCATATAATCTAGTAGACACTGCCATAGAAGCTGAGTACTCCTGAGTCATTCCAAAATGGCTAAAAATATCAGTCACTTCACTCTCCACCTGACCAGTATCTTGATTATATGATTTTAAATTCTCTTGAAAAAACCAATTCATACCATAAGTAATTCCAGGAGAAAACTGGAAATAATTTAAAACAGAAAATTGAGGTAATCCAAGAGAAAAACTGTGCTGCATACCACTTCTAAACTTGGACCAGAACTCATCTTTACCAAACTCATGAGCCTTGAAATTAACTTTATTGTCCAAAGTAGTATTATAACTTAATGAAATATCGTCATAAAATCTCTTCTTACCAATCATCTCCTTAGATCTAAATGGATAAATTCTATTCATAGTAAGCGTTACGTTAGGAAAAGTAACAGCATATGAACTGTCTAGAGAGTTTTGGCTATGTAAAATATTGGTAGACAAAGAGAATGGAGAATCAGGAAAAACTTTTCCATAAGAGATGCTAGAAGATATCTGATTTTGCAAACTTTGCTGAATATCATAATCATTGAATCTATTATTTAATGGAGATGAGAAATTTACCGATGCCCTAAATGTAGTACCAGGCCTAGCTTTTGGATCTTGAGCATGGCTCCATTTAAAAGAGAAATCTTTTGACTGATAAAAATCTGGCGCACCTCGCTCACCAACTTGATTAACAGAGTAATTTACACTTAGATTTCCATCATGTTTATATCTCTTTTTGTATCTAGATGTTAACATCATATTCCAAGACCCAAGTGTATATATATCTGTAGTCAATGAAGCATCAAAATGGTCTCCAAAAACAAAATAGTAACCTAATCCTCTTAAAGAAAAACCTCTTGCAGCTTCGTCACTAAAAGTAGGAATTAAAAGACCACTAGATCTGCTAACTTGGTTTGGAACAAATCCAAAAGGAAGAGCTAAAGGTAATGGCACATCTTCTACTATTAAAAAAGCTGGCCCAAAAACAGTAGTTTTATTTGGATTATTTACAACCTTGGCCTTAGTCAATTTTAAATAAAAGTGAGGATGATCATGATCGCAGGTTGTATATTTACCTCCAGAAATATTAATAGAATTATCTGGCATTTTCTTTAATAAAGTACCATGTAAAAAACCTTCTGACTCTTGAGTAACCATATTGGTAATTCTAGCCTTCTTTGATTCAAAGTTATAGTAAACAGACTCCATAGTATATTTATCACTCCCCTCTGTCATCTCGGGCATTCCAGTAATTGCTCCTGTTGTATCTTTTGTTCCAGTAGCAAAAACAGTTTTAGTGTCCATATTATATGCCATGTAATCTGCCTTTAACTCCATATTACCATAGGTCACTTTTACATCACCATAATAATATATCATTCTTTTTCCACCGCTAAAATCCTCTATTATGGAATCTTTAGCACCAGAAAATGCAGGAAAAGCCAAAGAACCTCTCAATTTTGCCGAATCTATTATAACACTATCATTTGCTAGTGTATCTGGCAAAATTAAAGAGTCTTTAAGCACTAAAAATGTATCTCTAACTGTATTAACAGTATCCTGGGGGTTTGACAAACCAGCAAACAGTTTTCTCCTGTTTGCTCTTACATTTACGGCATATACCTCCCCGACGACAAGTAAAACAAGGAAGATCCAAGTGATAAAAACTAGATACTTTCTCAAAACCAAATTGTATAAGGTTTACAAAAATATGTTAAATTTGTAGCTCACAAAGTTAATAAATTTAACAATATTTATGCTCTCAAAATTATTTTTAATCCTTTTTTCTCTCTTTTTTTTGGTCTTATCTGTTAATGCTCAAAATGAAACATCAATAGAAATAAGAAAAGTTGTAATTGATGCAGGGCATGGAGGAAGAGATCCTGGAGCAGTGAGCGCAAATGGAAAAGTATTTGAAAAAGACATTACTTTATCTGTTGCTCTACTTCTTGGGAATATGATAAAATTAAATTATCCATATGTAGATGTTATATATACTCGTGACTCCGATGTTTTTGTTAGGCTCGATAAAAGGAGTGAAATAGCAAATAAAAGCAAAGCCGATCTTTTTATTTCAATTCATGTTAATGCGGCAAAATCGAGAGTAGCAAGTGGATCAGAAACATTTGTTATGGGTGCCGACAAGACAAACTCTAATCTAGAAGTTACAATGCTAGAAAATAGCGTAATCTTGTTAGAGGGTGAAGACTACAAAAGCAGATATGAAGGATTTAATCCAAATGACCCAGAATCATACATTATATTTTCACTTCTTCAAAATGCTCATATAGAGCAGAGTCTTACACTGGCATCACTTATTCAACAGCAATTAGGTCAAGGACCAATAAGAATAAATAGAGGAATCAAACAAGCTCCACTAGTAGTTTTATGGAGAACTAGTATGCCATCTGTTTTGGTAGAATTAGGTTTTATCTCAAATATAAATGACCTCAAAATAATGAGTGAAAAAAGAAATCAAGAGAAATTTGCCAATTTGATTTTCAATGCTTTTGTCCAGTATAAAAATAAATATGATAAAAATTACTCTAATGCAATAGATAATAATCTAAGAAATAATAATGAAACAATAAAATCTAGTATAGTAGATAGCAGTAATAATATTGTATCAAACCCACAACATAACAAATCACAAACAACACACTATAGAATACAGATACTCTCTGTAAACAAGGAGATCTCTACTAAATCTAGAGAATTTAAAGGACATAGAGACATTAATCACATTAAACAAGGTAATACCTATAAATATACACTTGGACAATACAACTCAATTGAAGAGGCCAGAGTCAATTTAAGAGAGATTAGAAAAACATTTCCTCAAGCATTTATAATAAAAGTAGAAAACAATAAAATTGTACCACTTTAATAAATTAACTATTTAATAAATAATATATCATTCTAAAATGAAATTAAAATTATCAAAAGAGCAAAAAATTGGTGCTTTTGCAGTAATTACACTATTTTCTGTCTATATTCTTATCAACTATCTTAAGGGAAAAGATATATTCACTGGAAGAAATACTTACTATGCAATATACCACGATGTGGAGGGTCTAACCGTTACAGGACCTGTATATATTAGAGGACTAAAGGTTGGCACAGTAGAGACAATCTCATATAATCAACACAAAGATAATTTTACTGTTAAGTTAAAAGTAAAGAGAGATTATGTACTTCCAAATAATTCTGTTGCTCAAATATACAACTCAGATCTTCTTGGAACTAAGTCAATTAGAATAAACATAGGTGATGGGTACATACACCTCTCTAGCAACGATACAATTAAAACAGCTACTGAAATCACATTAGTTCAAATGGTTACTGGAGAACTCATGCCATTCAAAGATAAAATTTATGATCTACTTAATTCTCTAGAAATAACTTTAAACAACGTTAATACACTTCTAGATGACAATAACAAAGAGAATATAAACAAATCTCTATTGCATTTGAGTAAAACATTACAAAATCTTGACAAAACCTCATCTACTCTAAATAGTAGTGCCCCAGAAATTGCATCCATAATCTCCAACATAAACTCTATTACTCTTCAACTAGATAGTAATATACACAATATAAATAGAGGAATAAGTAATTTTGCAGATTTAAGCGACTCTCTTAAAGTAGCAGATATAAACGGAACTATTGGTGCTCTAAAGGACCTATTAATTCAAGTTAGAAACCCAGAAGGCTCAATTGGAAAACTTCTTGAGACAGATCAATTGCATAACTCAATTGAAAAGTTAATTTCCGATATAGACACCCTAGTGAGCAATATAAATAAAAATCCTAGAAAATATATAAGAATTAGTGTTTTTTAGTAAGAATATTTTGTTATATTATGCTGTTTTTAAAGTTTTTAAAAACAGCATTTTTTTTTAGATTGACTTACAACCATTTGCCTGTTTTTTAAAAAAAACAATACTTTTTAGTTTTTTTTTCAAACATTTATACCCAAATTTGTGATGTAATCTTAACAATCACTCAAATTATGACCGAATCAAAACATACTCTTGTGTGGGATAATTGTCTGCGTATAGTACGGGATATTATCACTCCTCAGAGTTATAGGACATGGTTTGAGCCAATAAAAGCAATAAAACTTACGGGATCTGTACTAACGATAGAAGTACCTTCTAATTTCTTTAGAGAATATTTAGAAGAGCACTATATAGACCTGATTAGCAAAGCTTTAAGAAGAGAGTTGGGCAGAGAAGCACAGCTCGAATATAATGTAAAGGTAATTTCAACTGAAGATCCGGTAACAATCCCAGGACAAATTACCCAGAGTATTCCAACTCAAAAAATCCCACTATCGGGTAAACCTGTTTCCATCGATAATCCATTTGTCATTCCGGGTCTAAGACAAAACGAAATAGACTCACAATTAAACCCAAATTATACATTTGATGCGTTTATTGAAGGTGACTGTAATAGATTGGGAATATCGGCAGGTTTGAACATTGCTCAAAACCCAGGTAAAGGAGCATTTAATCCCCTATTTCTCTATGGCCCATCTGGTATGGGAAAAACCCATTTGGCCAACGCTATTGGTATAGCTATAAAAAAACAGTATCCAGACAAAATCGTTTTGTATGTAAGTGCAAATAGATTTATGACACAGTACATAGATGCTACTACTGTACGCAACAAATTGACCGATTTTCTTCATTTCTACCAGATGATAGATGTGTTGATTATTGATGATGTTCAAGAATTTGCAGGAAAAACTGGTACTCAGAATGCATTTTTTCATATTTTTAGTCATCTTCATAACTCAGGCAAGCAACTAATTTTAACATCCGATAAGGCTCCTGTAGATCTACAAGACCTAGAAAACAGATTATTATCTCGTTTTAAATGGGGTCTATTAGCAGAATTACAAGTTCCAGATTATGAAACAAGGATGTCAATTTTAAAGGCAAAGAGCTACAAAGATGGTATCGCATTACCAGAAGAGGTGCTTTCCTATATTGCAAAAAGAGTTACTACCAATGTTAGAGAGATTGAGGGCACATTAATTTCATTATTGGCTCAATCAACATTAACTAACAAAAAAATAGACTTAAATCTGGCTGAGAGTCTTATTGAAAAAATCGTTACCAAAAACAAGCCAGAAGTTACAATCGAAAAGATACAAAAAGTTGTTTGTGACTATTTCAAAATTGAATCAGACAAATTTCTCAGCGCCTCTAGAAAGAGGGAGTTGGTTCAGGCCAGACAGATCTCTATGTACTTAAGTAGAAATCTTACTAAAAACTCTCTATCTTCTATTGGAAGCAAAACTGGAGGAAGAGATCACGCTACTGTGCTTCACGCATGCAACACCGTCTGTAATCTTCTTGACACAAACAAACCTTTCAGATCTCAAGTTCTGGAAATTGAAAAACAACTACAATCTGTATAATAATTACAGATTGTAGTCCTAAATTATACCATTATGAAAAGTTCAAGAGTATTATACTATTTTGATCAAATTACCAAAATACCAAGAGAGAGCGGCAAAGAGGAGCAAATCATTCAATATCTAATAGATTTTGCCAAACAACATAAATTAGAGTATAAAAAAGATGATGCAGGCAATGTTGTTATATTAAAAAAAGGGACTTTAGGTAGAGAGAACTATCCTATAACAGTACTGCAAAGTCATTCCGATATGGTTTGTGAAAAAAACTCTGATAGTGACTTTAATTTTGACACAGATCCTATTAAATATGTAGAAGAAAATGGATGGATTATTGCAAAGGAGACAACTTTAGGAGCAGACTGTGGAATTGGAATAGCCGCTCAATTAGCTATTTTAGAATCAAATGAAATTGAACATGGGCCTATTGAAGCACTATTTACCACAGAAGAGGAGACTGGGCTAACCGGAGCAAAATCACTTAAACCAGGTTTTATTTCAGGTAATCTATTAATTAATTTAGACTCAGAAGATGAGGGAGAGCTATTTATTGGATGTGCTGGAGGTGTAGACACAACAGCTAGATTCAACTACACTCCAACATCAACAGATACATCTCTTAAATTCTATAAAATCAAATTCTATGGTGCTACTGGTGGTCATAGTGGAGATGATATAGAAAAAGAGAGAGCAAATGCTAATCAACTACTATTTAGATATCTATATAACTTATCTTTATCTGTAAAATTTTCACTATGTAGTGTAGATGGCGGAAATAAGAGAAATGCAATAGCTAGAGAAGCATATGCAATTATATCTTTACAAGAGAGTGATGTTAAAACTGCAGAAAAACTCTTTAACTCTACCTTAGATGAGGTAAAAGCAGAACACTCTATCTCAGATCCAGATTTAAATGGAGCATGGGAGGATAGTCCTGTATTAGAGACAAAAATAGATGACATCACAGCAGAGAAGATTATCATGTCTATGAATGGAGTCCCTCATGGTGTATTAGCAATGAGCTTAGATATGAAAGGTTTAGTTGAAACATCGACAAATCTTGCATCAATTAAAATAGAGGAAATTGGTATTATTAGAATTGGCACAAGCCAAAGAAGCTCCGTTAATTCGGCCAGATTTAATGCTGCTAGAAGAGTAGAGTCTATTTTTAGACTTGCTGGTGCCGTTGTTACTCATGAAAGTGAATATCCTGGATGGAAACCAAAGCTTGACTCATATCTACTTAAAATAACAGAGCAGTCATACAAAGACATGTTTGATAAAACTCCAATAGTAAGAGCAATTCATGCTGGTTTAGAGTGCGGTATGTTTTTGAATATCTACCCAAATTTAGATATGATCTCTTTTGGTCCTACTATAAAAGGAGCTCATGCTCCAGGTGAAAGATTAGAGCTTGCCTCACTAGAAAAATTCTGGATTTTACTATTAGATGTATTGAAAAAAATTGAATAGATAAATTTTATTTAGAAATGAAAAATACTCTTATTGCACCATCTATGTTATCTGCTGATTTTTCAAATCTCAAAAGAGATATTGAGATGATAAACAGTAGCAATGCAGATCTATTCCACTTAGATATTATGGATGGAGTTTTTGTACCAAATATTTCATATGGGTTTCCTGTAATTAAATCTATTGCAAAATATGCACAAAAACCTTTGGATGCACATCTAATGATAGTTAATCCCGATAGATATATAGAGGAATTTTGCAAAATAGGAGTAGAGTATCTAAGTGTTCATATAGAAGCATGTACCCATCTTCATAGAACTCTTCAAAACATTAGCTCTTTTGGAGTCAAAGCAGGTGTAGCCATAAATCCACATACTTCAGTATCATCGCTAGAAGAGATAATTGACTTTGCACATTTTATATTAGTCATGTCTGTTAACCCTGGTTTTGGTGGGCAGTCATTCATTGAAACCTCTTATAGAAAAATAGATCAAATTAAGGAGTTAATAACTAAAAGAGGATTGAGCGTTTTGATTGAAGTTGATGGAGGCGTAAATAAAGAAAATGCACCACTACTTATAGATAGTGGTGCAGATATTCTTGTTGCAGGAAATTCTGTATTTGGCTCCAATGACCCTTTAGTAGCTATTAATCAACTTAAAGGATATATTTAATCTCTTTAAAATGATATCTTTTTGTCTGACCATTCTCTTGCTCCAATAAGAGACATGCTTTTGAATCAACACCCATAATTCTAGCTGTTATTATCTCTCCAGAAGGGGTCTCCTGATATTGGTGATACTCCTCTAATCTATATAGAGAGTCATGATACTCAGAATCTAATCTGCTAAACATAGAGCTAGATCTATAATTTAAAAATAGGTAGTATATTTCGTGAATATAACCTAACAGATTATTTAGTTCAGCATCTATATCCAACTCTTTACCAAGTATAGAGGCAACAGAGATAGGATTTGGGGCATTGCTATTAAATTTTGTCTGATTAAGATTAAGACCTATACCTACAACGGTGCCTGACAATATGTCACCAGATAAAAAATGTTCAATTAATATTCCGCAAATCTTTTTATCTCCAACATATATATCATTAGGCCATTTAATTTTAGCATCTATTCCCAAGCTTTTTAAATAACGCTTTATCCCTATAGTAACTATCTGTGCTACATAGAATTGATTCTCAGCTTTAATATTATTAGACTTTAAGATAATAGAGAAGGTGAGATTTTTTTCTTGGTCACTTTCCCATACTGTTCCCTTTTGTCCTCTGCCACTCGTTTGATATTTGGCAGCAAAAATACTAAAATCTTCTGAATTCTGAAAAGATCTAATTGCCTCACTATTAGTGGAATCAATTGAATCAAACCATTTAATATTATGTATCATAATAACAATTGTTTTTATTGGACACAAAATTGCATTAAATTTGTGAGAAATGAAATAGTTAAAACGTATATTCAGAGATTAAAAAAATAATATGGAAGGAAAGAAAATTAACGAGGAGACAGAAAAAGAGTTGAAATGTATTGCTAATGCGATGCTAGATAAAAAAGCACAATTTGTGTGTTCACTAGATCTATCAGAAATAGGAACTGCTATATGTGATCATTTTGTGATTTGTAATGCTGACTCAACAACACAAGTACAAGCAATTGCCGACAATGTTGACGAAATGATGCACAAAGAGTGTAGTAGACGTGTATTACGCTCACAGGGTAGAGAAAATGCCTTTTGGATAATATTAGATTATGCCAATATTGTAGTTCATATATTTCAAACCGAATATAGACAATTTTATAGATTAGAAGATCTATGGGCAGATGCTCCTAAAACAACTTACAACGACTAGTAATGGAAATACCAAAAAATAGTAATCAAAAAAAGAAGCCATTTAATAATATTTGGCCTCCAAAATTTAATATAATTTGGATATACGTTATTCTTATTGGTGGTATAGCGTATATGTGGACAACCTCTAACACATCTGAACCTATAAAATCCGATTGGTTAAAAGTAAAAGAGCAGATGATTGAAAAGGGAGATGTTGAGAAGATAATATTTATAAGTAATCAGAATAAAGCAGAAGTATTTATCAAAAAGGATAGCCTAGATAAATACGCCGACCAATTTAAAGGAAG
>WPCG01125025.1_pt1 | contig 69689 bp, 71 predicted proteins | sample 5403311 | NCBI WGS metagenome assembly WPCG01 (sample SAMN12869467, study PRJNA574797) | sludge metagenome | isolation source: wastewater treatment of Control | place: China:Beijing | collected 2019-05-17
TATCCTTTATGAACCAGTCATAAATGCTGTAAGGAGAAAGTAAACTAGTCTGTGATATCATCATAAACTTATTATAGTAGACAATTACTTAAGAACAAAAAAATAACATGTAGATTGTCCTACATGTATATATTAGGAGAATAAAAAATGACTGATATTGGAATTGTATTAATTATCGTAACTATTGTTGTATTAATTTTATTTGCATTAAGCTTCCGCTTAGTGACACAAGCTAAGAAAGTTGTGATTGAACGTTTTGGTGGTTATAACAGAACGTTAGGTACAGGGATTCATTTCATTATTCCATTATTTGAACGTATATCTAACACTGTTTCTTTAAAAGAACAAGTGAAGGATTTCGATCCACAACCTGTCATTACTAAAGATAATGTGACCATGCAAATTGATACCGTTGTGTTCTTCCAAATTACTGATCCATTTGCATATACATATGGAACTGAGAATCCAATGAGTGCTATTGAAAACATTTCAGCAACTACGTTGCGTAATATTATTGGTGATCTTGATTTAGACCAAACCTTAACATCAAGAGATTTAATCAATAATAAAATGAGAGAAATTCTTGATGAAGCTACTGACCCATGGGGAATCAAAGTTAATCGTGTGGAAGTTAAAAACATTCTTCCTCCAAAAGACATTAGAGAATCTATGGAAAAACAAATGCGTGCTGAACGTGAAAAACGTCAAAACATTTTGATTGCTGAAGGGGAAAAACGTGCTGAGATTTTAAGAGCTGAAGGGGATGCTGAAGCTGTCATTTTACGTGCAGAAGCTAACAAGAGACAACGTATTTTGCAAGCTGAGGCTGAAGCTGAAGCAATCTTCAAGATTAAAGAAGCTGAAGCACTTGGTATTAAGTTGATTAAAGATGCTAAAGCTGATCAAGCTGTCTTAACACTTAAATCACTTGAAGCATTGGCACTTGTTGCTAACGGTCAAGCGACTAAGATTGTTGTTCCTACAAACATTACGGATATCGCATCCACTGTATTAGCAGCAGCTGAGATTGCAAAAGAACCAAAATCTAAATAATGATATAAGTAAAAAGGGCTCTATTGAGCCCTTTTATTTTGTTATTTGATTGTTTTTTTAATAAGTGTAATTGCTTTTTTTTCACTGCCAATCGTAATTGCATTAAGGATTAATTGTTTTGCTTCATGAATTCCCTTATCTCTAACATATAGCGTTGCAAGACAATCACCTTTTTTAACATAGTCACCTATTTTTTTGTGTAAATCAAGACCCACATCAAGCAGCACTTGATCTTCTTTTGTTTCTCTACCCGCTCCAAGTCTCATTGCTGCTTTACCAATGTCAAGCGCATTGATGTCCATGATGTAACCTTCCTTTTCAGCAAGAACATGAACCAATTGATGAGTCAATAACTTTTCAGGGTGATATAAAACATCAACATCTCCACCTTGTGCTTTGACAAGTTCGACAAACTTATTGAAAGCTGATCCATCATTTAATGCTTGGTATAATTTCTTTTTTGCGATGTCAAAATCGATTTCTAATTTAGCATCGATTAATAAATGAGCACCAATCTCAACCGTAACTTCAACTAAGTCTTTAGGTCCCTTACCATGAAGTGTTTCAATCGCTTCATAAACTTCTAAACCGTTTCCTATCTTATGTCCTAATGGTTCATCCATACCTGTTAAGATAGCTGTCATCTTTTTACCTGCTAAGCGACCAATTTCAACCATGAGTGTTGCAAGTTTGACCGCTTCTTCCTCGGTTTTCATAAATGCTCCATGTCCGACTTTGACATCTAAGACAATAGCATCTGCACCACTCGCAAGTTTTTTCGACATAATAGAAGATGCAATTAATGGAATAACATCGACGGTTGCTGTGACATCTCTTAATGCATATAGTTTTTTATCTGCAGGTGCAACATCACCACTTTGTCCAACAATTGCAATCCCAATATGTTGAACTTGTTTGATAAAGTCTTCTACTTTAATCTCTACTTGATAGCCTGGAATACTTTCTAGTTTATCAATCGTTCCCCCTGTATGACCTAAGCCACGGCCACTCATTTTTGCAAATTTTACACCTAAACTTGCTAATAAAGGTCCTAAAATCAACGTGACTTTATCGCCAACTCCACCTGTTGAGTGTTTATCAACCTTTACTCCTGGAATTGAACTTAAATCAATTGAATCTCCAGAATCTCTCATAGCAAGTGCTAAATAGGTTGCTTCTTCATCATTCATTTGATTAAAATAGGTTGCCATTAAAAAAGCACTCATCTGATAATCAGGAATGTTACCTTTCGTATATTGTTGAATAAGATATGAAATCTCTTCTTTTGATAATGTCAGACCATCACGTTTTTTCGTAATAATATCAATCATATGCATAACATGACATCTCCTTTCTAGAATATTTTAACATAAAACATATTTATGTTATAATAGAATGACGAAAAGAGGGATATTCATGAGATTAGTGATGGTAAGACATGGTCAAACCGATTATAATGCAAAACGATTGGTGCAAGGGAGAATCAATAATCCTTTAAATAACCATGGGAAAAAACAGGCTAGAGATTTGGCACACATTTTTATCACTCAACAAGAGACCTTTGATCATATCATTAGTTCACCTTTATCAAGAGCACTTGAAACAGCATTTATCATCAAGAAAAAATTAAACATGGAAAAACCTATCGTTGTTGAGCATCAACTCATTGAAAGAGACTTTAACGAACTCGATGGATTATCCATTGATGTTGCGATGCCACTTGTTAAACAAACAGGTTATACACATCCTGGATATGAAATGGATCATGTGTTAATACAGCGTGTCACCAAGGCGATTAAAAGGCTTGCTAAAAGATACAAAGATGAACATGTCTTATGTGTTGTTCATTCACATGTGATTAAAGCACTTTTAGTTTATGTTGATCCAAAACAATTCTCTTTTGCAGATTATTTGCTTCAAAATGGTGATGTCATCTATTTTGATGTTAACCAAGACAATATAACATTTATTAAACACGATCATCACGTCTAAAAAAAGAGCTATTTTTTCATAGCTCTTCTTTTTTCTATCGGATCATTTATAATCTTAAACATATAATCGGCAATCTCGGTTGTCGTTTTTTCTTTAACAGTTTCAAATCTAACAACTGGATGAATGATGACATCAATCTTCGTTGGTAGAAATGGAGCTCTTTTTTTGATTTCTGTTGTACCAATGATGGAAATAGGTAATAAATCAGATCCTGCTTTAGTAGCTACGCGATATGCACCAGCACGCATCGCAACCATTTTCTCTTCGCTTCGATCTTTTATACCACCTTCTGGAAAAATAAGCATAGCCATGCCATCTTTAACAACTTTAATAGCTTCTACCATAGCCTTTGCTGTATTTCGATCAGATTGTCTATCGATTGGAAATGCTCCCATGGTCTTTAACCATGCACCGATGATAGGTAATTTATATACACCCATTTTTGGAGTAAATGTTGTTGGTCTTTTAATAATCTCTAAAATAATGAAAGGATCAGCATATGATTTATGATTTCCATAAATCGTTAAAATGCCATCTTTAGGCACATTTTCTAGACCATGAGCCTTGATTCTAAGGTTAAGTAAAAAGTGGTTATAAAAGAATGCTGTGCTTCGTGTCACATAATATTGATACTTATCTGTCACTTTTGTGAGTTTGTTATAAGGAAGGTGGATAAATAACACAAAAACGACAGCTAAAAAGCCTACCGCATATCCTAAAACAAACCATAAAGGTATAAGCCAAACTATGTCAACAACCGTTGACATAAAATATGTAAATAAGCCCCAGGCTGCTAAAAATACAAGTGAAATCATACATGCTTCCTTTCATAAACTGCAAAAATAAGTTCGTCAGTCAAATCTTTCTTAATCAATTTATATGTCGATAGATCAAATTTTGGAAAATAGACATTACCTTCATATCGTTTTAATACATATGTAATATAAAGCCTTTCAGCATAAGGTAAACATAAGTGATAAATCGTTTTTCCACCAATGACCATGATATCCTCATCCGTATGATTCAAAAACTGAAATAAATCTTTGACATGAATAGCATCAGGATAAGTTGCATCTTGGATGTTAGCTACATAGATTTTACGAAATGGTAGTGGTTTTGTTTTGTAATAAGACTTTAACGATAGATACGTCATATCACCCATTAATACCGCTTCATCCTTCGTTAAATTCTTGAAATATGCTAAATCCTTCGGATAATGCCAAGGTAAGATATTGTCTTTACCAATGAGCCAATTTTCATCCATCGCCCAAATCATCTTAATCATACAGCCACCTTCCCTTTAATTGCAGGATGTGGGTGATAATTGATTAGTTCAAAATCCTCGAATGTGAAATCAAATAAAGATGTCACATGTGGATTAATTTTCATGGTTGGTCTTTCTTTAGGTTCTCTTGATAATTGAAGTTCTATTTGCTCGAAGTGATTAGTATAAATATGCGCATCACCAAGTGTATGTATAAACTCACCCACTTCATAACCAGTGACTTGAGCTACCATCATGAGTAATAACGCATAGGATGCGATATTAAAGGGAACGCCTAGAAAGATATCTGCACTACGTTGATAAAGTTGTAAAGACAATTTGTGATCAGCTACATAAAACTGAATAAGTGTATGACAAGGGGGTAGTGCCATCGATTTAATCTCAGCTGGATTCCAAGCTGATAAAATCATCCGTCTAGAATTTGGATTTGTTTTTAGTTCATCTAATATATATTGAAGCTGATCGACACCGTTAAAACGACGCCATTGAGCCCCATAAACTGGTCCTAAATCTGCATGAATACGCGCAAAATCATGATCTTCTTTAATTTTTTGGACATATTCATCCATGGTTTCACCACGATAGTCTGCGCTTTTTTTAAATGTTTCAAATGGCCATTCATTCCAAATACGAACATCATGATCAACAAGATATTTAATATTGGTATCTCCCTTAATAAACCATAAAAGTTCATGAATAATTGATTTCAAATGAACCTTTTTAGTTGTCAAAAGTGGGAAGCCATCTTTTAAATCAAAGCGCATTTGGTAACCAAATACGCTTTTTGTTCCCGTTTTTGTTCGATCCATCTTTAATGTGCCAAACTCCATCACGTGACGACATAAATCAAGATAAGGTTTCATCGTAAACCTCCCATACTATTTAGCAAGTTCGTATAATGCTTCGGTATAAATAATCGTCGCTAGTATGAAATCATCGATGTCAATGAATTCATTCTTTTGGTGGATAAATGTCGGTTTATCTAAGAAATGTGGACCAAAAGCAACACAGTTTGGCATGGCACGTGCAAACGTACCACCACCGATATTAATCGGCTTAGATTTCGTATCGCCAGTATGCTTTTGATAAACGCCCATGAGTGTTTTAATTAGATCAGAATTGGGGTCTTTATAAAGTAACAATTGATGTTTATCGAGTGTTACTTTTGCTTGATAAGGTTCCATACAGGTTTGTAATTTCTTCATCACATCATCGATATGTACACCATGTGGATATCTTAAATTGAGATGGATTTGATAAGATGATTGATCTGCTCGAATCACACCAAAATTATTCGTTAAATCACCCATTTCTTCATCATGATACTTAACACCAAGCTTTTCTCCAAGATAATCATTTAAGAGATATGCTTCTACTAAATGAACAAGTGGATGATCAATGTTTTGTTCGATGAAAAATTCAAAGAGACGATCAATCGCGTTTTCTCCGTATTGTGGTGTTGAGCCATGTGCACTCTTACCTACGATTTTTATATGTGTTTGATCTCCTTCAATTTTTGCAGTGCCAATATAATTTTTGTTAGTTAGAAATTGGTGGAATGCACCCATATAATCTTTTTGTCCAGTTAATATCGCAGAGGCATAATCAGGTACCATATTATCTCTAAATCCACCTTGAATTTCGATGATTTCAGGATGATTCATTTTTCCTTCAATAAAAATACGTGTAATACCTTTTTCTGCATAAATCAGTGGAAAATCAGCATCAGGAATAAATCCTGAGACAGGTGTTTCTGGATAAACACTAAAATAGTGTCTCACACAACGCCAAGCTGTTTCTTCGTCATTTCCTAAGATTAATTTCACTCTTTTTGATAGAGGAAGTTCAAGTTCTTTTAATATTTTTAAGGCGTAATATGCTGCAATCGTAGGACCTTTATCATCTTCTGTACCACGACCATACATTTTGCCATCATGAATTTCTGCACCATATGGAGGATATGTCCAATCGTTACCTGCTGGTACGACATCTAAATGCCCAATGATACCCACAAATTCTTTTTGTTTTCCATATTCTATATGTCCTGCATATCCATCTAAATTAACTGTTTCAAATCCATCTCTTTTTCCGAGTGATAGCATGAAGTCAAGCGCTTCTTTCGTACCTTCTCCAAAAGGAGCACCTTTACGATTGGGATCAAAGGTTGTTAGCTCAGAATTAATTTGGATCAGTTTCTGTAAATCTTCAATGATTTGACTTTTTCTTTTTAATACTTCTTGTTTAAAATTTATACTCACAATATCATCTCCCTTTTTTCATTTTAGCACAATTCTTTGTTTCTTGCATGTCAAGGAGTTATTTTTAAAAAAATAAAACCAAAGAAGTTGCCATAATTGACATCCCAGCGATTAAACCGTAAATAGCCAAATGATGTTCACCGTGTTTTTCTGCTGTAGGTAATAGTTCATCAAGTGAGATATAGACCATAATGCCAGCAACCATCGAAAAAACGATTCCAAACAATGAGTCTGAAACAAATGTAGAAATTAATAAAAAACCGATAACAGCACCTACAGGTTCAGCTAATCCTGAAAAAAGCGCATATAAAAATGCTTTTCTTCTTGATCCAGTTGCATGATAAATCGGTATCGATACAGATAAGCCCTCAGGAATGTTATGAATAGCTATGGCAATAGCAATGGATATACCAATTTGTGGTGATTCTAATGCTGCAATAAAAGTAGCAAGTCCTTCTGGGAAATTGTGTATCGCAATGGCTAAAGCTGAAAAAAGACCCATCCTTAAAAGTGCTGATGATTCCCTTTTTTCATACACATTGAGTTCATCTTGTTCATGGGGGTTTTCTGCATGAGGTACAAGTCGATCAATCAAAGCTATGAGAGCAATTCCAGCAAAAAATCCTAAGGTTGTATAAAGATAAGCTAATTTTTCATTATAAATCAGTGCTAATGATTCAAATGCTTTCGGAAATATCTCCACAAATGAAACATAAATCATAACACCAGCAGACAAACCTAATGCAAATGCTAAAAATCTTTTAGAAGTCGCTTTTTTATGGAATGCAATCACACCACCGATGGCTGTTGATAGCCCAGCAAACAACGTCAATAGAAAAGCAAATAGATAAACATTCATCATCAAAACCCTCTTTTTCTATTTTTAAGGTATACCTTAATTCATACACAAATTTATCACGATAACATCAAGAAGTCAACGGTTTTGATTTAACTAAAAAAATAGCAGTAGCTGATGCTACTGCGTATTTATTCTAATATTACCTGTTGAAGATTCAGCCTTTATTGATATGTCTCCACCTGTTGTTTGATGTCTGTTTCCTTGACTCTGATTGTTTAAATAAATCTTTCCAACAGAAACCTTTAAATCATAAGAGATGATCACATCACTTAACTTATAATCTTCGAAGTAGATATTTCCAGTACTGGTTTTTAATTGGAAATCTGTTGATTGAGAACCCCTAATATCCACTTTTCCTGTTTGTGTCGTCGCTTTTAATAAATTAATTGCTTCAGTTCTTTTAATCAAAATATCACCAGTTGAACTTCTAGCATTGATTGTATCAGCCTTGGAATCATCAATTTTGACTGTACCTGTATCACACTGTAAAACCATTGATTGTGCTTCTACAAATTCAAGATGAATATCTCCAGTATCTGAGTCAGCAGTCAAGCTCTGAGTGATGTGAATATTCTTTATATCGATATCACCTGTATCTGTTGACAATTGAACAGATGTTAGCTCACTATGACTTAAATCAACATCAATATCACCAACATCTGTTTTTGCATCTAAGACAAGTAATGTATCTATTGGAATGAAAATATTAACTGTCTTCACTTCTTTAGATGTATATTTGAAACTGATGTGATTCAATAGATTAAATGTTCGTTTTTGAGTGATTGTAAGTTTCCCTGCTTCCTCTTCGATAGTCCATTGATCTTGTTTATGTTCATAATAGGTAAATGATAAGGTATCTGATTCGATATATTCAATGTTAATATGTCGATCTGCTAAATCGATTTCTAGTTCAGTAATAAGGTCAGTAGCATCAAATCCTTGAATCTCGCCATATGCTTCATCATCTTTAAAGAAATCAGATATCGCAGAAAAATTCATGCCACCAAATAATGCACCCATCACCATCAATGTGCTTAAAAGTAATAATATAATTAATGTTCGACTAATCCATTTCACGATAAGTCACCCCTTTTTTAATAAATCTTGTCATCCATTTGAGTAAAACCTTAAACATCACTTCAACGATTTTTGCTAGATATAATGATATGAGTAATAATAATGAAAAAGCAAAGATGCCTATACCTAATATACCCATAAAATCAATAAATGATAAATTCGCTTGGAATAAATCAATGATATAGACAATTAAACCAAATACTCCAGAGATTGAAACGGCAATGCCGGCGATAAGTAATGAAAAAGCTGTGATGATAAAAGCGATATATATAATGCCTAGTGGTAATAAAAGAGGTGTTGAAATTAAGAGAAGTAATATTTGCTTAGTACTTTTTGTCAATATTTTATACGATCCTAGATCTCTTTTCAAAACAGAATCAAGGGTCACATCCTTTATAATCTTTTTCATATCGTAAGAGGCTAAGATGTCATCAATCAATTCACCTTTTTCAAGGCGTTCTTCAATCATTTCTTGATAGTATGAGATAATCTCTTCTACTTCATTTTCATATAGTTTCTTTTTGAGTTGTATGTCTAATTCATTTAACCATGTATTCATGTTACTTCATTAAGATATCGTAGATTTTTCGTACATCTTCCCATTCGTCCATAAAATCTTGGATATGCTTTTTCCCCTTCATTGTAATTTGATAATACTTCCTGTTTCTCCCTTGATAAAGCTCATTATAAGTCGATAACTCATCTTGTTTTTCGAGTCGCCTCAAAATGGGATATAAAGTTGACTCACTCATCTCAATATATTGAGATAAGTCTGAGACGATTTTGTAGCCATAGGAATCTTCTTTCATAAGTATGGCTAAAACAAAGATCTCGAGCACTCCTTTTTTAACTTGTTGTTTCATAAACACCTCGAATACTACATTTTCGATAATATTATACAATGCATAGTATAAAAAAGCAACAAAAAAAGTTCATTTTTCTGAACTTTCTTCGGATACTTTAGTATCATTTTTGCTTGAAGCTGTTAAATAGCTGATTCGTTCAGCAATGACTTCAAGCATATTCAGTTTTCGATCATCAGGTAAATCATACTTCCAACTTTGAATTCTTGCCTTAACGGCAATCATGACTCCCTTGGTACAATAGGGTTCGATTGCCGTTGCCAGACCTTCCCACACAGATATTTTAATAAAATCTGTGTCATAGTTACCATCCATGTTTTTAAACGTTCGTTGAACAGCTAATGTAAATTCAGAAACCTTTCTTCCATCTTCTAGAATCTTCGTTTCCGGATCACTCGTCAGTCTGCCAACAAGTATGAGTTGATTAAGCATATATCCTCCTTTTTCACATAGTATAATCATGTCTTCTCAAAAGATAAAATGCCTGTTATTAGAATAAAAGTTTAAACATAAAGTCATTATTTACAAAACAATCGATATGTCTTTAATATTACTTTTTATCTCATTATTGAAGACGATATTATAAAAAAAAGCCTCATTTCAGGCTTTTTTTATAAATGAGTGTTGCGATATATTTCTTTTTAATACGTGATAAAGCATGTTTGACATCTTCATGTGTGACAGACTGTAAAATATCAACCACATCAAATAAAGATGCTCCCATATGGTAATATTTACCATATAAATAAGCTTTTGTTTCAAGTGAGTTAAGTGCAAAAACGAATTGCCCTAAATATACTTTTTTAAATCGTGAGAAAGTTTCTTCATTTAAGTCCTCAAATGTATCTTGAGTTAGAAAATCGACTAATTCTTTTTTTAGTGCATTGACTTTTTTTGATTCTGCATAAATCATGATATATTCTGCTTGTTTTTCAAACGTTGTATTCACATAAAAGCTCGCATTGATGTACTTTTTCTCAAGTAACTTTTCATACATGAGAGATGAAGATCCGAGCAGCATGTTTAAACCTAATGATAAAGCTAATTCATCCTTTATTGAATCTTTTTTACGATGCTTTAAGGGAGGTAGTTTAACTCCTATCATCAGTTTATTAAGCTGTATATCTTTATACTCCTTCATGTCCTTTTGTTTAAGGTATTTGGGTTCCTTAGGTATTATGGTTCTTGTCTTAAGTTTTTCTGCTTGGTGAGATTGATCATAAGCCTTAAAGAATCGATTGAGTGCCTTCACATCAACCTTACCAGCAATCGTAATTAACCGTTGATGTGGTTGATAAAAATGCTCATAAATATGAAATAGCGTTTCTTTTGAAATGTCTTCAATGGAAGATAATGTTCCACCAATGTCATAGCGAATAGGATGAAAGTGATACATCATTTCCATTAATTGATTTTGCATGACAACATTGGGATCATCTAAATACATCTTCAATTCTTCAGCAATGATACTTTTTTCTGATGCCACATTTTCATCAGTAAAATAAGGAGTATCAAGCATATTCAATAGATGAGTTAATGCTTCATCTACATGATTAGTAGCAATAAATAAATAGCTTGTTTGATTATAAGAAGTCATTGCATTTGCATCTACACCAAGTGCACTAAATGTTTGAAAGGCATCCCCATCGGGCATAGCAAATATTTTATGCTCTAAAAAATGAGCTGTTCCAAAAGGTGTTTGATAAGTTTGATTTGATGCATGATATGATAAATCAAGCGCACCATAAGGTATGGAAAGTTCAACGTATGTTGTGTAATATGGCTCTTCTTTCGGTAAGATATGGACTTGCATACCATTTTTTAGTTTGATGATATGCACTTTTTCGCCAAAACGTTCATAATTTTTCGTTATCATATGTGCTCACCATGCAAGACGTAGATGGTATCTAGTTTAATCAATGCAGCAACTCTTTTAATGTCTTCAACACGAATATGTTTGATATCCTCAAGTCTTTTTTCTACAGAATCGTTATAACCTAAAAGATCTTCTAAAAACTTTCTACGAATACTCATCGATTGAGAATCGAGTGAACTCTTTAATTGATGTGAAAAATAAGCTTTTGCATGATCAAGTTCATCAGGGGTAGGTCCTTCATCAATCATTTTTTGGATTTCTTTTTGAATTGAATCAACAGCTAAATCCATTTTTTGAAGATCAACACCACTGGATATAAGCATGACTCCACGATAAGGATCATATCCTGATTGAATATCGTAACATAGCCCTAAGTGTTCTCTGATTTCTACAAATAATCGAGATTCTGGATACCCACCAATCATATCATCAAGCAATGCTGCTGTTAAATAATCTTTTTCACCTCTAAAAACGGGTAAATGATAGCCCATCTTGATGATGGCTTGCTGCATTACTGTTTTTTCTTTAACATGAACGATATCATGAGGTTTTCTAAAATTTAAAACATACGGAATGGATAAGGACTTTTCAACAAAAGGTAACTCTTTTAAAGCTGATAGTTCTTCATCCGATAAATGACCACTCACACAAAAACGGACGTTATTTCTTAAAAAGACATCCTTATAATAGGCTTCAACTTTTTCTTTCGTCAATTGCTTAATATCTTCATAAGTCCCTGATAAAGGATAACCATAAAGATCTTCTTCAAAAAAGAGTTGGTTAAATTTATATAAAGCATATTGTCTTTTCTTATCATAAAGTGTTTCCCATTGTTCTAAAAGCATGCGCTTTTCTTCATCAAAAATGTCTTGATTAAACGAATCATGCTCAAAAACCACTCGTTTTAATACATCGAGTGCGTCATTAAAAAGTGTTTTTGAACCAACAATTTTCGGATCGACAAATGTATAACTAATGCTTGCAACAGATAAGTTGCCCAATCGTTCGACTTTCGGCTTAAAATAAGCACCATATAAGTCTTCAAGAGTTGAACTCATTTGTTTTTTTGTTGGTATTGAATCCGTATGTGTTGAAAGAAGTCTAGGCAACAAAAAACGATACACACTTTTTTCTTTGTCATCCATATCCGTGAAAAAGAGTGTCATTTGTATCGTTTTAAAATCATTTTTAATATATAGCATTAGATGCTATTTAGAGCGATTTCCATCATTTTTGTAAATGCTTCTTGTCTTTCTTTAGCACTTGTTGCCTCATGTGTAACTAAAGAGTCCGAAACAGTTAATAAGCATGCTGCTTTTTTCTTTAATGCTCTAGCATTAGCAAATAAAGCAAATGATTCCATTTCAACAGCATTTGCTTGATATTTTGCTTGAATATTTTTCCATTCTTCATGATTGATGCGATAGAATACATCACTTGAATGTATGGTGCTTGGTGTCATTTTATAACCAAGCTTATCCGCTGATTTGATTAAACGATTATTGAGTGACTTTGTCGCAGGAAGAATCTTACGACTAGATACACCCATCGTTTTTGCATATGTGGATTCACTATATGCATCTGTGACTAAAATGACATCATATAGATTCAAATCTTTTGAATAAGATCCACAAGAACCAATACGAATAATGTTTTCTACATCATAAAATTTAAATAATTCAAATGAGTATATACCAATACTTGGCATACCCATACCTGAACCCATCACGGTTACTTTCTTTTTATTAAAATAACCTGTATATCCAAACATATTGCGTACACCATTAATCTGTACAACTTTAGTTAAAAATGTTTCTGCAATATACTTTGCACGTAATGGGTCTCCAGGCATTAAAACCGTTTTTGCGATTAAATTCTTATCGACTAATTCAATATGAGGTGTTGGTATCATGTTCATTTCTCCTTTGATTTACTATATCTACGCCATTGGATGTTCCAATGCGAGTAGCCCCTGCTTCAATCATTTTTATGGCATCTTCATAGGTTCTCACTCCACCAGAAGCCTTCACTTCAGCGTTTGTTCCAACTGTTTTTTTCATTAACATCACATCTTCTACACGTGCACCATATGTACCGAAACCTGTAGATGTTTTAACAAACTGTGCACCTGCTTCAACGACTAATTCAGAAGCTTTGATGATCTCTTCAGGTGTTAAGTAGCATGTTTCAATGATGACTTTAACCGTTCGTCCTTCAGCTTTTTGAACGACACGTTTGATTTCATCTAATACTAAATGATAATCTTTCGATTTTAATGCGTAAACATTTATCACCATATCCAGTTCATCAGCACCATCTTTAACAGCAACTAAAGCTTCCATTTCTTTAATGTCTACTTGATGAGTACCATGAGGAAAACCAATGACTGTACAGACTAAAACATCCGTCTTTTTTAATTGATGTTTCGCATATTTAACCCAAATAGGGTTAACACAAACCGATTTAAAATCATACGTTTTTGCTTCCAAAATCAGTTGATCAATTTGTGCTTTAGAAATATTTGCACCTAATTTCGTGTGATCAATGAATTTATTAATTTGCATAACTTTCTCTCCTTTTTTAGGATAAAAAACACGAATCTCGTGTTTTTAATCAAGTATTCTTTTTACACTTTCCTTTGTAAAGGTATGTGTTATTTTTGTAAATTTATTTTTTTTCATGATGTGATAAACTTTCTTAGCTGTTTTTTTATGCATAACTTTTGTTCCCTTGATAAAACCAGGAACGTCCAGTAAATACTTATCTATTTCTGGATATAATTCTTTCGTATCGATGACTTTAATTTCATTTCCATGTCGATAAAAAACAAAATCAATGTAAGGAGGAAAAACAGTTAATGTATGTTCTTTCCATTCAATACCTAAAACTAGCTTTTTCTTTTCAGTTGTTAAGAAATGATATTTTGGAACATATGTTTCTAAATCTTTATAATAGTCTTGAAGTTCGATATGATCATCTAAATATCTTAATATTGCACTCACTTCATCTTTTGGAAGACGGTGATGCTCAGAGAGCAACATGGGATTTTTTTCAATGTATGCATCTTTTAACATTTGATAGACTTTAAGTAGTACATCCATCTTAAAAACTAAGACGTCTTCAAACATTTCATTATAAATCGCAAAACCAAATAAGTCACATATCGTTTTCACCATATCAAAGATTTGTTTAGCCACATATTCAGGTGTTAAAATATTCATTTCAAGATGAAAATTCAAATCAAGATATCTTGGATTTAACCTGTAAATATCTGGAACTTGAGATTTAGGTGTAATGATAAAAAGTGCATCATATGATAGCTTAGGTTGGACATATTTAAACCTAACACTCTTGTCATCCATCTCCGTTTGAATACCATCGATATGTTCGAAATGTGCAATTAGCTGTTCGAGATCGATTTTACGTGTTTTTTCTTTGAAAAAATGAACATTGAATAAAGCCATACGCTCACCCACCTTAAATTTAGTTTATCACAAAAATCCAAATCTCATATTAACCGAGAATCTTTTTCATCCAAGCATGATCGGTACGATCAAGTGTGAGTGGTGTGATTGAAATATATCCGTCATCATATGCCACCACATCAGAATTTTCTTTCTCTTGATAATGAATAATCGAGCCTTTAATATGGTAAATATCTGGTTTTTCTGACTTAATAAACTCTGCATGCTGTAACCTTTTACCCATAATTGTCATTTTGACACCTTTAGGTCTCGCATATGTTTCTTTAGGAAAATTAATGTTTAAGATGCCATCACCATGATGAAGTTCAGCATCAATGATTTCATCAAATAGCTTAATCGTTTCATCATATAGATAAGGAAGATTTGTATGAGGTGCTGAAATAGCAATCGCATTAACACCTAAAATCTTAGCTTCCATCGCAGCTGCAACAGTTCCTGAATATAAAATATCTTTAGCTATATTAGAGCCATAATTAATTCCTGATACGACTAAATCAAAATCGACATTAAAGACTTTCAATCCAAGACGAACAGCATCTGAAGGTGTTCCATCAACAACAAGTGTTGCTGATGAACCAAAAATAGGCTCAGTCACAAACGTCTCAATGCGAGAACGAATAGTAATCGCATGACTTTTCGCGCTTTGATGATCCTTTGGTGCAGATACATAAACATCTCCAAAAGGAGCGAGTGCTTTCACTAAGATGCCTAAACCTGGAGCTTGATAACCGTCATCATTGACGACTAATATGTTCATTTTATACCTCCGATGACGTTTTCACATCGATCACACAATCCACTTTCATGAACATGATCAACGACATTCCAACAACGATCACATGTATGCCCTTGAGCTGCTTTAATCGTTACAGACCATTGATTGCCAACTGTCATGTTAACTTTGGACACGATTAAGACTTGATGGATTTTCATATCTAAGAATGTCACAGCATCCATTTGTTCTTTTGTACATACAAGATCAACTTCTGCTTGAAGTGACTTACCAATGAGCTTTTGTTCTCTTGCTTCTTCAAGCTTCTTTAAAATAACTTCTCTCATTTCATCGAAGATGTTGAATGCTTTCATCAGTGGCTCATTTTCACGATGTGAGACCATAGGCATTTTTTCTAAATAGACATCTTCCAAATGTGTGAAAGGAAGCAGTTGATACGCTTCAGAGGTTGTATGTGGAATAATAGGTGTTAAGAGTTTTAATAAACCTAAAGTGATATCATAAAGTGTCGATTGAACAGCTTTTCTTTCAAAACTGTCTTCTTTTTCGATATAGAGAATATCCTTTGTATAATCGAGATAAAATGCTGATAAATTATTCGTCATAAATGGTACAACTATGCGATATACACGATCAAACTGGTAGTTTTCATACGCATCAAGTACATCTTTGACGAGTGCATCATATGTTAAGGTTAATACGCGATTGAGTTGACCGCGCATCGAATATCCAATATAATCCTTTTCTGGATTAAACCCATCTAAATTACCTAACATAAATCTGAATGTATTACGAATCTTACGATAACCTTCAGCAATTTGATTCATCATTTCGTTAGAGATTCTAACATCACTTTGATAATCCACGGTTGCTACCCAGAGACGAAGTAAATCTGCACCTTGTTGTTTCATGACGACTAATGGATCAACAGTATTTCCTAAAGATTTACTCATCTTTCTGCCTTGTCCATCTAATACGAATCCATGAGAAACGACCTTTTTATATGGTGCTTGACCATATACCGCGATACCTGTAATCAAAGATGAATTAAACCATCCACGATATTGATCTGAACCTTCTAAATATAAATCTGCTGGATATGGTTGGTTTCTTGTTCTAAGAACTGAATGCGACGTTCCAGAATCAAACCAAACGTCCATGATATCCGTTTCTTTTCTAAAGAGATGATTTGGGCTATTTGGATGTGTATAACCTTCTGGAAGTAAATCTTTAGCTTCTCTTTCATACCATACATCAGAACCATATGTTTCAAAAAGCTTAGCAACATGCTCTAAAACTTCTTGATCCATGATAGGTTCATTTCTTTCATCGTAAAAGATAGGAATTGGAACACCCCATGCTCTTTGACGTGAAATACACCAATCTTCTCTTCCTGAAATCATATTTGAAATTCTAACTTCACCCCATAAAGGTAACCATTCCGCTTTTTTTACAGCATCAAGTAAATCTTCTTTTAGTTGTTCTATAGAAGCAAACCATTGTGGGGTCGCTCTAAAGATGACCGGTTTTTTAGTTCTCCAGTCATGCGGATATGAGTGTGTAAATTTTTCTTTATAAAGTAAAACACCTAAGTCTTCAAGTGCTTTAACGATTTCTTCATTGGCTACTTCATAATACATCCCACTAAATGGCCCAGCTTCTTCCATCATATAGCCTCGATCATCAACTGGACATAAAATATCAAGACCATATGCTCTACCCACACGATAGTCATCTTCCCCATGTCCAGGTGCTGTGTGAACTAAACCAGTACCATCGGTATCAGTGACATGTTCGCCCACAATAATAGGTGAGACACGATGATAGAGTGGATGTTTATATGTTTTATGTTCTAATACTTGTCCTTTAATCGTTCCAACAACTTGATAGTTAGACCATTTTAAAACCTTTGAGACCATGTCAACAAGTGTTTCAGCAACCACATATTTTTTAGCATCAACTAAGATGACTGAATAATTAAAACGTGGATGAACTGAAATTGCTAAGTTTGCTGGTAAAGTCCATGGTGTAGTTGTCCAGATGATCAGTGAAGCATTTTCTAATAATCCCTTTTCGTCTACTAACGGAAAAGCGACATAAATGGATGTTGATTGCTTATCTTGGTATTCAATCTCAGCTTCAGCTAGTGCTGATTCTGAAGTTGGAGACCAATAAACAGGCTTTAAGCCTTTATAAATAAGTCCTCTTTCAGCCATTTTCGCAAAAATACGAATTTGATTTGCTTCATAATCATGATTTAAGGTGATGTATGGATGATCCCATTCACCTAAAATGCCTAATCGTTCAAACTGAATCTTTTGTCTTGCTACTTGGTCAAGTGCGAATTGACGACATAGTTTTCGATATTCAACTAAGGAAATCTCTTTTCGATTGACACCTTTTTTAGTCAATGCTGTTTCAATAGGTAGCCCGTGAGTATCCCATCCTGGTACATAAGGAACATACTTGCCTTGCATGGTTTGATAACGCAAAACAAAGTCTTTTAAGACCTTATTTAAAGTATGTCCAATATGAATATCACCATTTGCATAGGGTGGTCCATCATGCAAAATAAACGGTGTTTGTCCTTCATTTTGTTTGAGTACTTTCTCATATAAGTTGATATCTTTCCATCTTTTCTGGAATTCTACTTCTCTTACACCTAAATTCCCACGCATTTGAAATTCTGTTTTTGGCATGAGAAGCGTGTCTTTATAATCCATATCTTCATCTCTCCTTCATCTATAAAAAAATCGCCCTTATTTGCTAAGGACGAAATAAATTCCGCGGTACCACCTTAGTTCTAGATAAATCTAGCCCTCATTTGTTACATATGCTCAAAGGTGATAAAACAAAATGAGTGGTTTATCAGGCTTTCACCATCCCTGATTCGCTATAAACATCAATCTTGTTTGTTGTCCTTATCAACGCACGATTTAATTATTCAACAATTTCCTTTAAGAAATCATCCATGGAACCATCTTCATACACATCATGGTTTGCAAACATAAATACTTTTTCTTTAATATTTAAGATTTCACCCTTTTGAGCATAAACTACGCCTGATAGAAATGCAATCACTTTGTTTGCTTGATCAATATCTAGGGTATCAAAGTTTAAGATTAACGGCTGTCCGTCCATCATGCGATCTGCAAGTGCTACTAAGTATTTATCTTCATCTGTTTTCAAGCTTTCAAAAAAAATCAATTCAGAAGTAGGTTTTTTTTCGATTGCTTCATCAACTTTTTTCTTCTTATTTTTGCTGAAAAGTCCCATAATGTCTCCTATTCAAGCATTTCTTTAAATTTACGACCCATTCTTAAGTGTGTTGCATGATGTTTGATGGCAAGTTCATAATCTTCTGTCATCCCCATCGATAAATAGGGAAGATGATATTTGACTGAAAGATCATAGCATAATTGAAACACTTTTTCTGTTTCATTTAAGTCTTGATCTTTCCCCATGGTCATAAATCCGACTATATTTATTTTATCATATTTTTTAATTTCTAAAAGAAATTTATCCAATTCTTCTATGAAAAGTCCCGATTTTTGTGGTTCTTTTGTCAAATTAAGCTGAATGAAGCAATTTAATGGTTTGTCACGATATTTTTGAATATATTCAGCTAAATTCAACCGATCAAGTGTATGCAGATAATCAATCATATGAATCATATCTTTAACTTTATTCGTTTGAAGATGTCCAATAAAATGCCATGTAACATTTAAATCATTTAATGCTTGATGTTTTCTCATAAGATCTTGTGCTTTATTTTCACCAAAATGAAAAACCTGCTTTTCATAAAGCTTTCTCATTTCATGTTCATTAAAATATTTAGATGCACAAACGATGACCCCATTAAAATCAAACATTAGACATTAAACCTAAAGAGCATGATGTCCCCATCTTGGACAACATATTCTTTCCCTTCTAAACGTACTTTTCCAGCTTCTTTTGCTAACTGTGGTGTCCCATATGTCATTAAATCTTTATAAGCAAGTGTCTCAGCTTTAATAAATCCTCTTTCAAAATCACTATGAATAATACCTGCACACTGTGGAGCTTTCATACCTTGTTTAAATGTCCAAGCTCTCACTTCAGGTTCTCCAGCTGTGAAATAGGTTTTTAAACCTAAAAGTTCATAACTTCTTTCAATCACTTCATTAAGTCCTGATTTCTTGAGTCCATATGCTTCTAAAAATGTGGTTTGTTCATCAGGTGCTAAAGATGCGATTTCCATTTCGACTTGTGCTGAGATTAAAACAACTTCAGTGTTTTCTTTTTTGGCATAATCCAACACTGAGTTGTAATATGTGTTTTCTAAAGGATGATGCAAATCATCTTCTGACACATTGGCGATATAAATCATAGGTTTTAAAGATAGTAAGTTAAAACTTTTAATTAGCTTTAGTTCTTCTTCATCGAAAGCAATAAGACGAGGATTGTCACCTTTATCAAGTGCATCTTTGATTTTTGATAAAACATCAAATTCAACCATGGCTTCCTTAACTTTCGCTTTCGCTTTTTTCTCTAGTCGACCTATTCGTTTTTCAATCGATTCTAAGTCTGCTAGATTCAATTCGATTTTGATGGTTTCTATATCTCTGAGTGGATTAATCGAGCCTTCCACATGAATAATATTCGGATCTTCAAAGCAACGAACAACTTGACAAATTGCATCGACCTCACGAATGTGAGATAGAAATTGATTTCCTAATCCTTCTCCTTTAGAAGCACCACGAACCAAACCTGCAATATCAATAAACTCATAAGCTGTTGGAACAACTTTTTTAGGTTTATATATTTTTTCTAACACATCAAGTCTTGGATCTAAAACATAAACAACACCTACATTAGGATCAATAGTTGCAAACGGATAGTTTGCTGCAAGTGCTTCTGCTTTAGTTATGGCGTTAAAGAGTGTTGATTTACCAACATTAGGTAAACCAATAATACCTGCTTTTAACATAAATTTCTTCCTTCCAGTAAAAAAGGCTTTCGCCTTTTAAAATTTGCTTTTTTTCTGTAACCAAGGGGGTAGGTTTCTTGTTTTCCCTTCCTTAGGTTGATTATATACTTCATCTTCTTCATAATCCTTCGTTTGTAAACCGGATTTTGTAAGCCTCATTTGCTCATCTGAAGTTTTCTTAAATATTTCAGTTGCTAGGTTTTCAACTGTTGAATCTTTCGCTTTAAGTTCATAACCAGTTGCAATTACCGTAACAATGAGTTCATCGTCCAAATCTTGATTAACTGTCGTTCCATAAATGATATTTAAATCACGATCAGTTGCATTTCTAATTTCAGATAATGCTTGTTCGGTTTCAAATAGTGTAATATTGGTACCTGATGTAATATTAACAATCGCATCAGTTGCTCCATCAATCGATACTTCTAAAAGCTTCGAATGAATTGCTTTTCTAGCAGCTTCAATCGCACGGTCTTCACCTGACGCAATCCCAATACCCATTAACGCTGTCCCTTTATTTTCCATCACAGTTCTAACATCTGCAAAGTCAACGTTTATTAAACCTGGAATAGCAATAATCTCAGCAATTCCTTGTACACCTTGACGAAGTACATTATCAGATTCTCTAAACGCATCAAGTAATTGTGTAGTTGGACCTGAGATTGCAAGCAATCTTTCATTTGGAATAACAATTAGTGTATCTACATGAGGTTTAAGTTCTTCTAGACCATAAATGGCAGCTTGCATACGAGCAGGACCTTCAAATGTAAATGGTTTAGTAACGATACCAATCGTTAAACAACCCATTTCTTTAGCTTTTTGAGCGATGATTGGTGCAGCACCTGTTCCTGTTCCTCCACCCATACCTGCAGTGATAAAAACCATATCTGCATCTTTTAATACTTCTTCTATTTCTTCAATGGACTCGATTGCAGCTTTTTTACCGACTTCTGATTTTGCACCAGCACCTAATCCACGTGTTAAATATTTACCAAGTTGAACTCTTGTTTCAGCCTTAGATACTTTTAGTACTTGTGCATCTGTGTTCATAGCAACAAAAACAACGCCCTTTACGTCGTTTTCAATCATTCGATTGATCGCATTGCCTCCTCCACCACCTACACCGATTACTTTAATGACTGGCTTTTGATTGAAATTGTCTTGTTCGCCAAATACCATAGGTATCCCTCCTGCCTTAAATCTATTTTACATGATTATTGAAAATAAATAAAGATGATTTATCTTGATTTGAAATAATTGGTTTTTTTCTTCATCTCTTCTTTGAAATCGAGTAAACGATCTTCTTTAATTGCTTGTCTAATTTCTTGCATTAAATGCTTTAAATAAGCCAAATTTTGATATGTCACTAAACGCATACCTAAAATCTCTTCTGCTTTAAACAAATGTCTAATGTAAGCACGTGTATATTTGGAGACATGTGTCTTCAAATGAGGATCTAAAGGTTTCATATCATGTTCATAGGTTTGATTTTTAATCACGATTTTACCTTCAGTCGTTAATGCTGTTCCATGGCGAGCAATACGAGTAGGCAGTACACAATCAAACATATCAATTCCATTAATGACATTTTCAACTAAATCATCTGGAGCACCAACACCCATTAAATAGCGTGGCTTATCAAAGGGTAGAATAGGATTTAAAAAGTGTGTCATTTCATACATTTCATGTTTTGTTTCACCAACAGATAAACCACCAATGGAATATCCTGGAAAATCCATGTCAATGAGTTGCTCCGCACAGTACTTTCTTAAATCTTTATCAAGTCCACCTTGAACAATCCCAAATAAAGCTTGATCGGTTGATAAAACATCTTTACCTCTTTTTGCCCAACGAAGTGTACGATCAACTGATTTTTTCATGTAGTCATAAGTTTCATATGGAGGTGGACATTCATCAAAACTCATAATAATATCAGCACCTAATTTTTCTTGAATTTTAATCGAATCTTCAGGTGACATGAATAGAGATGATCCATTCTTATGATGCTTAAAATGAACTCCTTCTTCAGTGATTTTCCGCATATCTGTTAATGAAAATACTTGAAATCCACCACTGTCAGTTAGAAGTGCACCTTTCCATTTCATAAATCCTCTAATGCCGCCATGCGCTTCTACCAAATCTGCACCCGGTTGAAGCCATAGATGGTATGTATTTCCTAAGATTAAACCTTCTGAAACTTCTGTTATTTCTTCAGGTGTTAATGTTTTAACGGTTGCTTGGGTACCTACAGGCATAAAAAAAGGCGTTTCAAAAACTCCATGAGGTGTGGTAAGTCTACCTAGTCTTGCACCACTTTGTTTGCATACGTGTAATATTTCAAATTTTATACTCATATTATCATCCTTTACCTTGTAATTATAACATAACTTTGTTAAAATGATGAAGTATTGAAATAGATGCTGTACCCTAGGAAACCAGCATAACAAAACAGGGAGATTTTATGATGAAACATATGGTTTTAAAAGACTTCATTTTGCAGACAATGATTGCTGCAATTTATGTTGTATTAGTTTATGTATTTCAGTTTGCAAGCTTCGGTTTAATTCAGTTTCGAATAGCCGAAGTACTTATGATTTTAGTTTTATTTGACAAAAAAAGTGTGATTGGATTAACGATTGGTTGTTTTTTTGCAAATCTACTTGGTGGTGCTATTTTACTCGATGTTATCTTTGGAACATTAGCTACTACAATTGCTGCTATCCTCATGATTTTTACAAAAAAAATGCTTTGGTTATCCTTACTCATGCCCGCGATTGTTAATGGTATTATTGTTGGTATATTACTCACTTATGCCTATGATTTAGGGATGTTATACATCACGATACCATCTGTATTTATCGGTGAATTCTTAGTTCTATTTGTCATTGGATTACCTCTTTATAAAGCGCTTAAAGATAATCCTCACTTTATCGAGTTGTTTCATAGAAAAAAATAAGATGATATCAAAATCATCTTTTTTTATATGTGAGACATAAACTTCTTAATTGCTTGAATCCCTAAGCGATTTTGTTTAAATACACCTGCATCTTCTAAAACTCTTTCAAAGATTTTACCAACTTCAAGTAGTAAGTCTTCTTCTGTCATATGAAGGTACTTCTTCTTTAACATATCGAACCAGTGGTTATGCTTATCTAATGATTGCGTGGGTTCATTTTTAAAATTGATACATTCTTTGATTTCCTGTAATTCCCATTTCAATCTACCTGGTAAGATAGCTAATCCCATCGCTTCGATGAGACCAATATTCTCTTTTTTGATATGCCAAACATCTCTGTGTGGATGAAAGATACCATCAGGATATAATTCACTTGTTCGATTATTTCTTAAAATAAGATCAAGTTCATAAATATCCTTTTTTTTACGAACAATAGGTGTAATCGTTTGATGATTAACATTTCCAGTCTTCGGAATGATATCTAAGTCAGTATTTTGATATCTTAACCATTTTTTATAATATGAAACACCTAATCTTTCAATATGATATCGATTATGTGAACGAATACGAATGGTTGATAAAGGCCATTTGAGTAGTTGAACTTCACAATCATATTTAGTAAAAGAAAATAAGACCTTTGCATCTTCAATTGGGAATTTATATTGACCTGCTTGAAAATGATCGTGATTGAGTATCGATCCTCCAACAATAGGCAAATCAGCATTTGATCCAATAAAATACGAATTAAATTGATCGACAAAATCAAAAAGATATGTGAATGTTTTCTCTTTGATTTTCATCGGTTTATGCTCATCATGTAAGATAATAGCATGTTCGTTATAATACTGATAAGGTGAGTATTGGAAATGCCATTTCTCTTCACCTAACGTTAAAGGTACCATACGTAAATTCATTCTGGCATTGTAATAGTTTTGTTCGTTTTCCTTACAAATAACGCATTTTGGAACAAACAAATCGCTCTTTGAATCTAAATCTTTGGCTTTAGCTATATCTCTTGGATCTTTTTCTGGTTTTGCTAAATTAATAGTTAAACCAATTTGACCATATCTTGAACGATACGTCCAAGACATATTCTCTTTTAGTCTTTTTACCTTAATATAATTAACATCTTGAGATAAACGATATAAATAAGTAGTTGCTTGATGAGGAGATTGCTGATATAAGTTTATAAAAACATCTTTTACCTGAGAAGGTGTTGGCATTAAAATATCCATCATTTTAGCTTCAAAAGCGTCCATTTCATCTATCGTATCGATGGGATATAAGTTTAATTCATATGCTCGCTTTAATAAAACATGCATGATTTGTTCATATGTTTTTTTTGAAGGTAATTGACATGCTGTTAGGGGTTCATTAAAAAGCGAAAAAAGAACTATTTTTCGTTCTTCAATGTTACTTTCATCGATGAGATGATGTGATTTTGCATATTCAATTAAGTCACATAATACAGCACAATATGACATATAAACTCCTATTTTTCAACAAATTGATATAGAATGTAGTGTTTAAAAAGTTGATTTTTACGCAAGATTGCTGAGTTTAAATAAGGATAATGAATTCCACCTGGCTCATATTGACATTCAAGTGTAAATGATGAATGTGTCCCGTCATGTTTGAACTGCTCTAACTTGGTTGGTGATGGGTAATTATGCGTATAAACAACAACGGATGGATAGTCGGTTTCGACTATGAGTTTAACTGGTGATGAAGATTCATCAATTTCAATCTTTTTATCAACATCATTGAATATCCATGTATGATCAAATCCTTTAAAAGGTGTTTGTTGCATCTGTTTGATTCGTGTCCCTAAATCCGTTTGTTGTCTAAAATCAAATGATGTTCCAGAAACATCTTTCTTTGACTTGATGATATTATCTTCGTCAATTTCTAAGTAATAATCTGCATCAATAAAAAATTGATGGTCTAAAATATGATTTCTTGATGTTGATAGGTTAAAGTATGTGTGGTTTGTTAGATTACATAGTGTATCATGGTCTGAACGAGCTTCAAAAAGAACTTTTAAGCCCATATCTTCTGTTAATTTATAGGTCACAATAACTCTCATTTCACCAGGAAATTCTTCTTCCATATGTGATGATGTATACATAAATGAAACTGTGCCTTCTTTTTCACCTGAATTATAGGTTAGTGTTTTAAAGTGTCTGAATGCAAATCCTGTAGGACCACCATGTAATTTAACTTTCTCACCTACATAAGGCTTTATTGGATAAAAAGAGTGATCAATTTGATACGATGGTAACACTAAACGTCCTGCCGTTCTACCAATCGTTTTTCCATAGAAAAAAGGCGATCTAAAAAAATGATCAAATTGTTGGGGGGCTACTGTAACGAGATTTCCTAATACTCTAATGGAGTATATTGCAGCACCATATGAAGTCAAAATGACTTCCATATCACTTGATTTCATGGTAATTAAATCGATTTCGCCTAAGTGTGTGTCTAATCTTTTTTTCTCTACTTTAATCATTTGATTCGATGCACTCCATCTGTAAATTCTACTTGATAAAATTCGGGTATAATTCCTGTTTTTTTGATATATGATACTTCAACTTTTTTCATGACATCCTCTAATAAATCTTCTTGAACAAGAGCAATTGCACAACCACCAAAACCAGCACCAGTGACACGAGCACCGACTGCTCCAGCCTTAATTGCTTCTTCAACTAAAGTATCTAAGTGAATGCCTGTTACTTCGTAATCGTTTTTAAGTGAGAGATGCGATTCATTTAATAATTTCCCAAACATAAGAGGATCTAATGCTTTCATAGCTTTCATCGCATCCAATGTTCTTTGTTGCTCAGTTAAAGTGTGCTTAACGCGTTTATATAAAATCTTTGAATCAAGTAGTTCTTTGATTTCATCTAACTCTTTAAGATCTAACTCACATAAGTATTTTACATCATATCGTTTTTGAATCTTTTTTAATGCTTGATTACACTCAAAAACACGTTCGTTATATTTAGAATCCGTTGTTTTACGCTTATAATTTGTATTCATAATCAAAAGTTGATATCCTGGAAACTTAGCAATCGATGGTGTCATTTCAAGGGTTGCTGTGTTCATTAAAAGTGCATGATCTTTGACACCATTAGCAATAATGAGTTGATCCATAATGCCACAATGCATACCCATATATCCATTTTCAACAGCTTGAGATAATAAAGCCATGTCCGTTCTTGACATGTTCAAATGATACAAGTCATTTGAAATAAATGCGATTAATACTTCTAGTGATGCAGAAGATGATAAACCACTAGCAGTTGGTAAATTACCACTCACGACGATATTAAATCCAAAAGGTATGTTATATCCTCTATGTTTAAGTTCAGATAAGATACCTTTCGCATAATTTGCCCATCCATGTTCCTTTTTGAATGCTAAATCATCTAGATGAACCGATGTAATGCCTTGTTGTGGGTAATTTGTGGAATAAAAATAGACCATTTGATCATCCCTTATACCGACAACACCATATGTTCCTATACTAATTGCAGCAGGAAAAACGAGACCACCATTATAATCAATATGCTCGCCTATTAAATTAACTCTCCCAGGAGAGTAATATATATGAACTTGTTTCGATGAAGTAAAAACATCATGATACTTTAAAATAAGTTGTTCCATGTGATCAAATCTTTCTTTATGATTAGTTTAGCATATATTTATCTATTCAAAACTATTATATAGGTTATCTAGCCAAAACACCCAAAAATTATCTAATTTTACGATGAGCTATGCCCATAGGTATACGATTTATGTCCATCTTTTTAACCGGTATCCAATGAGGATCTGGATTCGATACAAGCTTGCAATGATAGACTTTCATTAGCCAAATCTGATGTGAAAAAACATGTTTGAATGTCTTTTCATCCGATTGACATGACAACTCAATTCCTTCATCTTTTAGAAAATCTAAGACATAATTTAAATGTTCTGCTTCGTATTGAGGATATTCATACATGCCTTCTAATAATTTTTCACTTCTTTTGTTTAAGTAAATATTATCTTTATCTTCGATGATGAGTGTAATATAACCCACCTCTTTTTGTTTTTTTAGTTTCGATAAATAAGGTAGTTGATCAACCACTTGATTTTGATGTGCAAAACAATATTCTTGTATTGGACATACCTCACATTTAGGTTGTTTGGGTTTACATATGATTGCACCTAATTCCATAAGTGCCTGAGTATATATGTGTGGAGTTGCTTTCTCAATGATTTTTTGATTGATTTGATTTAAGTTTTTTTTATTTTTTTCAACTCTAAAATCATCTTCAATACCATAATACCTAGACAAAACTCTAATCACATTACCATCTAATGCACTGTATGGTTTATCATATGCAATGGACATGATCGCACCTGCTGTATAGTAGCCAATACCAGGCAGTGATCTTACATCTTCATATGTATTTGGAAATGCACCTGAAAATTTTTGAATCATCACTTTTGCAGCTTCATGCATGAATTTAAATCGTCTATAATAACCTATACCTTCGACATCTTTTCTTAACTGCTCAATATCCGCATGAGCTAACGTATGAATTGTTGGATATTTTTTAATAAACGACTCAAAAAAGGGAATGACTGTTTCAACTTGTGTTTGTTGAAGCATAATCTCGCTTACCCAAATTTGATAAGGATCTTTAGTTTTTCTAAATGGAAGATCACGGTGATTCTTTTTATACCATGCTTCAAGTTTCTTTATATCCACTATAAAACAACTTCCCTTACACCACAATGTTCGATTACATCATCAAAATGGGTTAATGCTGAGATGACAATACCATGACACACTACAATCACTTTTTTTAAATGTTTATATTTATTTAAAACATGTCTAACACGTTTTTGTACATCTTTATATGCTTCAAACCGATATATATCGGTGTCTTTTTTTTCTCCACGATTCGCAAAGTACTCAGAAAAACAATCATGAACTTCATAATTAAACTTAAAATCAATATCTGGCATCCATTCATGTAAATCATTTTCAACGGTTAGTTTTATGCCTGTGACTCGAGAGATTATAGCTGCAGTTTGTAGTGCACGTGTATAAGGTGAAGATATAATTAAATCAGCTCCAGATAACATGGAATCTTTCGCTCTTTCTTCAGCTTGAAGTTCTCCTCTTTCGGTTAGTTTCCCGAGCTCATAACCCATGCCAATATATCCTCTTTCTCTAACTTCATCATAACGTGGTTCACCATGTCTAATTAATACAAATGTTGTTTTCATCGAAGATCCCTCCTTTCATCATTATAGCATATTTTCATAAGCAAAAAGGTCCTATGGTCATTTTTAAAATGATATACTTAAAGCGTTGAAAGGAATGATTTTTAATGAGCTTAATGACTGAAAGAAGATCTATACGAAAATATGATCCACATATCAAGATTTCTAAGGAAGAATTGACACTCATGCTTGAAAAAGCAACACGAGCACCTTCTTCGATGAATATGCAACCTTGGAGATTTGTCGTCGTTGATTCAATGGAAGGAAAAGAAAAATTAAGACCTGTCTTATATGGAAATCAATTACAGCTAGAGACGTCATCTCAAATGATCTGCATTTTTACCGATTTAAAAAAATACGAATATGCAGAAAAAATATATAATAAAGCAGTTGATGCAGGTTTAATGCCTTCTGAAGTTCGAGAAAAACAATTAAGAAATATATCCAATATGATTCATACAATCAATTTAGATGCTATCGAAAAAGGTGGTCTCATTGATAGTGGTTTGGTTGCAATGAGCATCATGTTGATCGCTAAAGAACATGGTTATGATACATGCTCCATTGGTGGTTTTAGACATGATATGCTCGCATCAGCATTAGGTCTAGATGAATATAGATATAAACCAGTCATGATTCTATCGATTGGAAAAAAAGCAGAAGATGGATATCCATCCGTTCGTCTAGATATTGATGATATCACAACATGGATATAAAAAAAGCCTTTGTGAAGGCTTTTTTTCTTAAATGTCATATTGTGAAAGGATTTGTGCAGGTGTCTTTCTGAGAAGCAAATAAACGGGGAACAACCCCGCAAGGGTGTTGATACCATACATTAAAATTAAACCTATAATAAAGGTAAGTGGTGTAATTTTGAATAAATTCATATCCCCTAATAAACCTTCTTGCAATTGACCAATCGCAATGCTTGCTAATATATAACCGACTAAAGCTGAAAGCGTCGTCAGTACTAAAATCTCTACAATAAATGATCGAAAGATCTCATTTTTCCTTACACCTAATGCTCGATAAACACTAATCTCGTAAATACGAGAGATTAAAGATGATCGAATAATAAAGTAAAATCCTAACATCGCAAATCCTAAGATAAAACCGGCTGTACCTAAAGTTGAATATAAGACAACATCTCTTTGTGACTGGATTTGTTTATAGGCATAATCATACAAATCAGTTGCAGTAATAAAATTAAACTCCGTATCAACATATTCGATAAAAGCTTTTTTATCACTAGTTCTTACATAAAAATTATATGAATCTAAATATTTAGCTCTTTCAACAGTTTCATAAGTCGTTAAATATCTCGGTAAGTCTAAATCAGATCTATAGATACCAGAAACGGGATAGGGTACGCCTACAAGTGTCTTTGGAAAAGGATCTATGTTTCCTGAAAAATGAGCATTATAATATGCCTCTGATATGAGTGTTTGACCTAATACAGGTAATACACCTGAGACAAGTTCAATATCATCTTCAAAAAGCTCATACCCTGTAACTTGCATAGGTATGGTCGAACCTCTTGTTAAATCATAGAGATATGCAGCCATATATGGATCCATATATACATTTGTTTGTTCTCTATCCACAATACCAACAATGTTTAAAGTGATTTGATCATAAACAAGTTTTTCTTGCAGTAAATGACTATATGACCATATCCCTAGATTTTGACCTCTGCTACTTTTAACAATTTCATCTGCAAGTGCTTTTGACAATAAAATGTCATAGGGTGAATCTGGCATGTGTCCGCGAATAAGCATGGATGACCTGATGTCATCATATAAATCGATCATTGGAGAAATATCAAACGTTGAAAACGTATCGTTATTTTTTTTAAATCTTAAATACATCCCTGAACTGTATCGATTGATAAAAAATTGATCATCATCTTCTCCATATGTTGAAAGTTGATCATAGGTCAGTGATGTATTCACACTTCGAACGACATAAACATAATTACGGTTTAGTTCAATGTATTTGTCGGGCTCAATCACGACGACAGCAGCCAAAAATGACATTGTAAAGGCAATAACAATACCTGCAAAGAAAAAACTAGCAAGCATAATTTTACCCTTTTTAGAAGTTTTAGAGACTTTAATTAAAGCCATCCAAATGATTTGCTTAATGGATACTAATAACCGAGGTTCCCGTTTAACATCCTTATTATCAAGTATAGATACATCAAATGATGTTTCAAAAAGTTCTTCTCTTGTTTTTTTAACAAAATGCTCATCTTTAACAACAACGCCAGCATTTTTATCAATCAGTTTAACTTTTTTATATTCCGATTGAACATCAAGATATAGTGTTTTATTCTTCACAATTAGACGTACTGTAATAGGTTCATCTTCTTCTGTATTGTCTTTAAAGATGGACAAATTAAACGTGTGTTCATGAAGATTTGCTAACTGATGAAGATCTTTTAAGTAAATGATGTCTTCATTTTGAAACTGATGTTCATGATTTGCCAAATTGTTAACATCATTAATAATCTGACCATCCTTTAATTCAATAATGCGATCTCCATAAAAATGAGCAATATCTCTTTCATGTGTAACTAAAACAACGAGTTTCTCTTTAGATATTTGCTTGATGATATTCATAATTTCAAGCGTATTTTTACTATCTAGGTTACCTGTTGGTTCATCTGCTATAATGACTCTTGGATTTTTAACTAATGCTCGAGCAATCGCAACTCTTTGTTGCTGTCCTCCGGACAATTGTAAAGCTCTTTTTTTTCTAAAAGGATACATATTAACAGCATTTAAAATATAGTTAACACGTTTTTCAATAATGTCTGCATCGTGAATACCAATCATTTTTAATACAAAAGCAATATTATCAAAAACGGATAAATCGGGGAGTAAGTTATAGTTTTGAAAGATATAACCAACAGCTTCGTTGCGTATTTTTTCCCATGTACTTGCATCATATCCTTCAATTTGTGTATGATCAAAATCAATCGTTCCTGATTGAACTTTATCTAGTCCACCTAAAACATTTAATAATGTCGTTTTACCCGATCCAGAAGGTCCAAGTAAGACAACTAAACCTTTTTCTGGGAATTCAAGATTAATATCATTTAAAACATGAATTTCATTCTTCTTAAAGCGATTAAAATACTTATGTAAATGATTAACTTTAATCATGATTAATCCCCCTTACCCTGTGCTAAAGTCTCGATGACAGATTGTTTGAAAACACGTTTATTAAATCTTAACCCTAACCAACCACCAAATAGTACAAAAATGAATAAAAGATAGAAATAATCTCTTAGCTCCATATATTCAAGAGTTGATCTTAAAAAATACATATAATTACTAATCAATCCCATAAGAAATAAAACCAAAATAAATCCAACCATTGACATCATGATTTGTTCAATAACAACAAGTCGTGCTAAGGTGGTTCGATTGGTTCCTATCGATCGATATATCGCAAAGTCTTTCTTTCTTGAGTTCATCACATTGCGTGAAACAGCATGAACGATTGAATAAAGGAAGATGCCAAAAATAGTTAAGAAAACAACAGCGAGTAAACCATAAATAAAGACATAAAAATCTCTTAGTGGTGAAGTGATATATGAAGGATAATAAACACGATAAGTATCAATATCTAGTGTATTAATCACACGTGAACCTCCATAATATCCATTAACTGTTACTGAAATCATCATTTGTGGTTGTAATGTATAATACGCAGAGAAACGTGAAACTTCACTTAATACGATACTATCGTATAGACTTTGTTTCATTTGAATCTCAGAATATCCATAAAACTCACTTGGTGTCGATAAAGTTAAATTATTTCGTTGAATTTCATAGGTATCAAAATTGTCATACATACGGACAGATATCGTTAAATCAACTGTAGTCGTTGTTCTTAAACCTGATCCTGGTATATATAAATCAGTGGTTTGAAACATATTACTTGATCGATAAAGATAATAATCTTGCTCACCTATCTTTATCGACATATTATTACTAATCATATTGTATATGCGAGTATACATATACGTATCTACTAAGTCTTGTGGGTCTAATTCTTGATTTAAGTAAGCATCGGAAAAATAAATGGTATTTTGCTCAAGTTTATCGATACCCACAATTGTAAATGTTTCTAGTGTGGTTTCCGTCGCATCCCAAGATTTTAAGTTTACAACATCACCAATGTTAAAATTATTATAATCACTTCCGTAAATGATTTCATGTATAGCTACAGGTCGTCTTCCCTCAATATCATTATCATCAATGGAGTGATGACTATCTGTTTTACTGACATATCGTGTATCCCATGAGTCTCCTATCGATAAATAAAGACTTACGTTATTATAAAAGAGTTGAGCATTTGGATATACTTGATTAATGTTAGGATGTTTTTTGATTCGAGATAATTCATCGTTTGTAAAAGATGTTCCATCTCGCTTTTCTATGAGTAATCTGGTCTTAGGTACATTTCTAAATTCACTTGACTGACTTAATCCAGCTTCTCTTACTTCAGATATTCTATCTGAGTATACAATGGTAAATGCTCCGATGACAATAATTTGGAGGAGTAATAAAAAGACTAACTTTTTAGGTTGAGAAAGTAGATTTCGAATGGCAAAGCGTAGCATCGTTAAAAAAGGGAGATTCTTTGTTTTTCTTGGTTCAATATGCTCTACTTTTTCATAAGGTTTGATTTTTTTATCTTCAACGATTTCACCATCATGCATTTTGATTTTTCGTGTTGCATAAGTTTTTACCTGATCATAATCATGTGTCACAACAACAACAAGTTTATCTTTGCTAATCTCATGAAGTAGATGCATAACTTGTTCTCCTGACTTAGAGTCGAGATTTCCTGTTGGTTCATCAGCAACTATGATTGGACAGTCTTTAGCGAGTGCGCGTGCAATCACAGTACGTTGTTTTTGACCACCTGATAATTTAGAGGCTTTATGATGCTTATGAGACGTTAAACCAACCTTTTCAATGAGTTCTAAAGCTCTTTGTTTCCGATGCTTGGGTTCATAACCTTGAACTTCTAGTGCTAACAAAACATTTTGATAGACTGTATAAGAATCAATGATGTTATAGTTTTGAAATATAAAACCGACATAAGCTCCACGATATTTCTCCCAATCAGCAATTGTAAAATGGGAGGTTTCTTCGTTAAAGAGGTAAAATTCTCCCTCTTCGTATCCGTCTAAACCACTGATCACATTTAAAAGTGTTGATTTACCAGAACCAGATTCACCTGTGACAGCAACAAATTCACCAAGCTCTAGCTCTAGGTTGATACGTTTCATACCTACTGAAACAGTTTCTTCCGATTTATAATATTTTGATACATCAACTAATTTAATCAAGCTCATATGTTCATTCCCTTCTTAAGGATATCAAGCAGCTCTTTTGGATAATGGATGATATAATCTGCTCCATGTTGAATGAGTATATCCTTATCTCTAAATCCCCATGTGACGCCGACAGATATGAGTGAAGCATTTTTGGCAGTGATGATATCTGTATCTGAGTCGCCTACAAAGATTGTTTCTTGTTTTGTGACATGCAATTGTTCTAATGCTCGATAAATCATGTCTGGTGCAGGTTTGATGGGTACTCCTTTTGTCTCACCGATTGAGACATCAAAATAACCTTTAAAGAGTTGTTGATTAAGGATTTCTACTAAGTGTTCAAATTTATTTGAAACGACACCGAGTAAATAGCCTGAATCTTTTAGTTTCTTAAGTAATGCTAAAATACCAGGGTAAGGTCCTGTATGAAGTGTATGATGTTTATCATAATAGGATTGATAGATGTTAAAAACTTCTGTTATTTCTTCTTTTGAAAGTCCTGATGGAACAATACGTTCGATGAGTTTAAACGCACCATTCCCGACACTTTGTCGAATTTTATCTAAAGATTGCATCTTAAAACCCTTTTGTTCACATGCGAAATTTACAGCAATCTGAATATCTTTTAATGTATCTAATATGGTTCCATCCATATCAAATAAAACCGCTTTAATCATGATGTCATTTCCTTTCGTGTTATGAAGATATTATATCACTCTCAACCAAATAATTAGCAATTATGGGATAAAGAAAAAAAGTTTGAATCATCAAACTTTTTTATCAATGAAATCCTTTGATTGTTTTAAAAATGTATGTATTTGATCCGAATAATCAACTCTTTCGATATAATTCTCCATCAATATTTTATATTCCGTTTTCAAATGCCATATATCAATCCATGATAGATTAACCATGGAGATTTCATTATCTTTTGACCAAAAAATTGCTGTTGTAGGTTCAAATGTGTCATTCGGATTTATCTTATCTGTTTGAAAAACAACACAGTATTCCTGATGAGGTCCTACATAGAGAACTAATGACTTCATAATTGTATGAAAACTATAACTCGATTTAATCGCGTTTAAAATAAGCTTATGTCTAAAAGCTTCTTCGGAAAGTTCGTTATCTTGTTTTTTACCATTCATCTGAGAGATGATAAAATTAGAAAACGTTATGTTGAAAATGTGGTGCCACTTAAATTTCATTTATTTATACCCTCCCATACTCACAATTTATCATGATTTGTCAAGGATGAGTAGGGCGTATATGTCCTATTATGCATATTTTTCAAAAAAATCTTTACAAAATGATAGTCTTGATGTATGATAAATGCGCTGGGGATGTTTTAGGATTCGTCACGGCATGGCACAACGTATAAGCATGTCTTGGTTGCTCAAGTAAAAAAGCCGAGGTTATTAATAACCGGAAACCAATCTTTATCTTTCGCTGCCTAAGAAAAGGTGCGAGCCAATGATGAATTTACTTACGGTTCTTCTGCGGCCCAACTTAAGTAAGTTATACTTATTGAACCTCCTAGATCAATAAAAGAACTCGATAGGATAGTTAAGTAAACATTTGTCTGTTTCGTTTATTTGATGAATAACATAAATAGACTAAACATGTAGAAAGTATTTTGTAAAGTGTCTTGCACAGGGGTTCAACTCCCCTCATCTCCACCAAGAGAAAATGAACTGACTCCAAAAAGTTCGAAAGAAGGTATAACAATGATACCTAATCTTAAACTTAGGAGTCTTTTTTATATGATTGATGTTTTCAATCAATCATGAGCTGTTTAGATAGTACTCCTTATCTAAATTTATAAATTTGATATCGAAACAATCACTTCAAATATATAATACATGCTATAATAATTTAGGTTAATGCTAGAATAAACAAAATAAAGTGAGTGCATAAAATGAAAAAAACTACTTATAAAATGAGTGCTTTAACGATAGATAATATACCATACATGATTCAACTGATCTTAGATAGGCAAAAAATTGAAATTAAACATTTTTCATTTTTAAAAGATACAAAAATAGAGATTAAAAAATTAGAAGAGTACTATATTGATCTATTTGAGAAAAAACAAGTTATTGGTGTAGGAGCATATGAAGACAATATTCTAAAAGGTTTTATCTTGGGCATTTTAACGAAATCAAAATATAAAAACTACATCTTAGTACCTTATACGTGCATAGCGGTTGTAAAAGACAATCCTAATGATTTGTTATATCATATGTATGCTTTTGTTTCTAAAGCTTGGGTTCAAGAGAAATTCTTTCAACATGAAATCTACATACCGCTTGGTGATCAATCATATCAAGAGGCTTTTTTCAATCTTTGTTTTTTTATGGAACAAACTTATGCAATTTTGCAAATTTCAGACTTTAAGGATTTTAATGATAATGCCAATATAAACATACGTCTGGCAACTTCAAATGATGGACACATAATGAGAAGTATGGCGGATTTAGTATATAGACATCAAAGTGCTTCTCCTGTTTTTATTCCTGCGTTTCCTGAAATGGTTAATCTCATTCGTGATGGTTATGAAAAATCTGTTATTGATGAGGATAGTGTCATTCTAATTGCTGAAAAAAATAATGAGGTTCTTGGTTTTCATCTCTATGAAAGATCAGATTCATCTATAAGTATTCCAAAAAATTGTGTTGAACTGGAAGTTGGTGCAACGAAAGAATCTCAAAGAGGTAGCGGGGTTGCTACTGCACTTATACATCATGGTTTGAAAATGATGAAAGAAAAAGGCTATAAGTATATAAACACAGATTGGAGAATCTCTAATCTTGCAGCTCAATCATTTTGGATGAAATGTCAGTTCAGACCTTACATGACAAGATTTGTACGTATCATTAGTCCTTTATATGAGCATGCAAATTTTGATGTTTTAGATCATTCTTTGTGATTTAGGTTATGCACTTTAATCCACTTTATTTGATTTCTTCTATCCTCACCTTTGCTAGTTGACATACTATGAATCCTTTAATACAGACATGTTATAAGATATTCAACATAGGTATAAGGTGCTCATTTGTATGAAAATTGGCATCCTATAAAAAAAAGCGACTCATTAAATTAAAAAGAATTTAAGATTTATTACGCTATTCACCAAAGTTTTATCAGTCACTCAAAAAATACATCAAATCCGTTATTTTCCGCCAAGTGAGAATTGAACTCATCTAACACAAATATCACTTAGACAATCCTCTAAGTGATATTTCATTTTTAAAGGATTAATATGTAATCTTTACCATTAAATATATCTTTTTATGCTTTTCTAAAGTATAAACAATGAACTAGTTAAGTGTATTCACATACACTTCTTCACCAAACACAAATATGAAATCTAACTCGTTAAAGTAATTAAGTAATTTTCCTTCTGTTAGCCATAATACATCATCACCATGATATGTATAGGTGTTTCTTTTGAAAGTTGCATATTTTTTATCTCTATGACTTCAAAATCATCTGATATCTCATATTAAAAAGTTCCTCTATAAGTAAATACTCGCCAAAAGATACTGTATGATTATTCGAATAGTTTCGTTAAACTGACTATTTAGAACCTATTTTCATTTTTCTTTGAATGTTACAACCAAATCAATGTGTGCTACTTTCGATATGGTCTCATGAATCGAGCAATATTTTGCTCCAAGTTCTGCTGCTTTAAGAAGTTTTTCTTGATCTGAACCATTATAAACTATCATCTCGATTTTCACATCTGATAGAGTTGCTGGTGTTTCATCTCGTTTATTTCCATTGACTTCAATCTCTACGTCAGAAAAAGATTGTCTCATTTTATTTGATACACTTAGAAATGTAGCGTAAAAACATGATGCTAAAGCACCAAAAAGTAAATGGTATGGCTTCATCCCATTGTCTTGACTACCTAATTTAATACTCCCTGTAGGTGACACCATGTCACCAACAAACATATTGTCAAAGCTTAATTTTATTGTATCTTGTTTCATATTGTCCTCCGTTACCTAATCATATTATGTCTTTTTTTGTTTTCTTTTTCAATGAATATGTTTATCTTGACTATAATCTTTTCTTAGTGCAATCCGATATGGGAATAATTCACCCATCATAACACCTTTTTCTATAGCAGGATCATGAGACATGATTTGATTTGCTTCTTCCATTGATTTTGCTTCAAAGATGACAATACCAAACGTTTTGTCGCTTAATCCATCTGTTTTACCTGCTAATATAAGCTTTCCTTCAGCAAGCAATGCTTTCAAATATGTAAAATGTTGATTGACTATTTCTTCATCTTCTTTAGTCCAATTTTCTTCAATAGTCAGGCGTGGAATCAGTTTTATAACATAAATGAAAGGTGTACTATGTTTGTCCATTGTTATATCTCCTTACGTTTCTACTACTAGTATATATTTAATTGATAGGTCTAACAACCCTTTATGCAAAATTTAAACATGTTACTTTTTATCTTGATATAATAACGATGTAGGAGGTGTTTACATGGATTATACAAGCTTTATTGATTTACTTCAAAAGCGTTTTGAAGCACATATGCACCGTCACTCGAATATTCAATTTAGTGAAATCAAATCTATTCTATTAATCAATCGTGATTTACTTGATGTCATTTATCGCATGGAAGACACAGGCGGAGAACCAGATGTTGTTACATATGAAAACAAGATTTATTATGCTGATTTCTCCAAAGAGTCACCACTCGGACGTAGAAATGTTTGCTATGATGAAAAAGCGAGATTATCTCGTAAAAAGTTCCCACCTGAATCATCTGCTTTGAAAAAAGCATTAGAAATAGGCATCGAATTACTAGATGAAGACATGTATCATGCTTTACAAAAAATAGAGCCATTTGATCTTAAAACATCGAGTTGGATAAAAACTCCTGAAATGATGCGTAAATTAGGTGGTGCACTAACTGGTGATCACAGATACCAACGCACTTTCACTTATCACAATGGTGCAGACTCCTATTATGGAGTCAGAGGATTTAGAGGATATATTGAAATAAAAAAATAGGATTCATAGAATCCTTTTTTTATGCACGAACAACTTTGGTCTTATATAAAATAGAAAGAGAAATCACAACAAGTCCTAAAATCATGATATATAAGTAAGTCGTCCAACCTAATAGATCCATCATGTAACCTGAAACAAGTGTACCTATGATTGAACCTACCCCATAAGCTGTAAACATCGTTCCATATTTTCTAGTATATTGTTTCATGCCATATAATTCTTTAATCGTTGCTGGAACAATAGCTAACCAAGCTCCTAAATTAAACCAAAATAACCCAAATGAGATCATGAATAAAATAAGATTTTCTCCCTGATTCAATATGCCAATCACAGAAGCAAGCACAATTAAGCTTAAACTGACCATAGAAGTAAATTTAAACCCTTTTTTATCCATGAGTTTACCAAAGATAGGTCGTGCGACACCATTTAATACAGCGAATATAGATAGTGATACAGTCACATCCACTCGATCAAAATGGTAGTAAGTGACTCCTATTTGATAAGATAATCCAATCATCATTAAGCCGATTGTTGTGGCAATAACAAATAATAAGTAAATACGTTTAAAAGGTTTCAATTTTTGATGTTCTTTCACATCACTTTTCATCATTTTGAAATCTTTATATTCATTCAAAATGAACATGAATGATAAGGGAAATTGAATGACCATGAAAATAACACTGAAAATGATAAATGATGTTTGCAAATTCGTCTGTTCAATTAAAACACTAGCCAAAGGAGCTGTAATTAAAGGTGACATCCCAAAACCAAGTAAGACGATACCTGTCATGAATCCACTTTTCATTGGAAATAATTTTTGAACCATATATATTGGAACACCGTAAACCATACCAACACCTGTTCCAATCAATACGCCATAGGAGAGAACAAGGATGATAAATGAGGTTGTTAAACCTGAAATCAACCAACCTAAAGCGATCAAGATGGTGCCGATCATCACAATTCTTCTTAAGAATCTAGGTTTCATCAAACGCCCAGTAACCATCATGGACAAGGCATAAAAAAGGAGTGATGTCATATATGGAAGACCACTTAAAAAAGTACCTATACCAAATAATTCTTCTATCGGTGTACGAAAAATACTATACGCATATACTGTACCCATGAGCATCATCATGATGAGACTCGATATGATCATTAGTAGATGATTTTTTGTTTTCATGAAAACTCCTTTGATGTTAAAATCTTTTTCATTATAGCATATAACTAAACATCATTCCAATCATAATAACTAAGACGATAAAAAAAGGAGAACGGTTTAGATTCTCCTTTTTGTCGTCATCTATTAAATCTTAGAAAAACTTAGCTCTTGCTTGTTCTTTGACTTCTTTACTTGCTGTAAATGGAATACGTGTTGTATAGCCTTCTTTAGCTGCAACAATCATCTTTGTTGGCCATGCAAAAATATCAGAGTTCCATCTTAAAACAGTATCATTATACAATTCTCTTGCTGCTGTAATTTCTTTTTGAAGATAGCTATTTTGTTGCATTGCATCAGCAAGTGCACGATGAGCTTTTAAATCTGGATATGCTTCAAAAGCCACATTAATACTTCTCATAGCGCTATCAAGTTGTCCTGAAACTTCATTTCTGTTTTCTTCATTTGGATGTACACCACCTCTAAATGCAGCAACAGATTTCATGACATCTTTGTCTAGATCAACTGATTTTTCAACAATACCCACAACATTTTGTAAAATTTGAACGCGTTGTTCAAGATAGTTATCGATTTGTGATGCATTTTGTTGAATACGTTGTTGAAGTTGATTGAAGTATTTCTTTGCATTAATCTTCATAAATAAGAAGATAAGACCTGGAATAATCAAGATCCATAAAACCACTTCAAATAAAACAGAACCCCAACCTGTTTTTGCTGGAATTTGTTTCTCAATAACATTAATGTCCCGACCTTGTTGGTTTACTGGACCCGTCATTTCATCTAATTCATTAGGCATATTTAATTCCTCCAATTTTTTATAATTTTTTTATTTTATTTTTTTGTTATAATTGCAACAAATGTACCAAGAGCAGCTACAGTTGTTGGACTAGCTTGTTTTCGATTTTTTAAATCTTCAAACATCTTTAAGACTTTATCACGAGCTGTTTCTGGTTCTTCTTCTGTAACCACATTAATCTCAACCTCAGAATCCTTGTGTACAGGCAGATACTCAACCCATTTAACAGGTATGGTATGCATTCGACCATCGCCACCCATTTTTGTCACATAATCGATACGATCTTCACCTTTATATCCATATGCTGTTACCTTAATGGTATCACAATTATCTTGACTCTTGATAACTGATGTCTTTAAAATGTTTCGAGTAACAGAAAGTGGATGTTTAAACTCTGTTTGATTCATCATGTTACATACACGTTCATGTTCGTAAAAATTCACGTAACTATCGTATAAATCTTTATAAATATATTCATGTGGTTTTTGCTGTTGATAGAGCGGAATAGCTAAGACAGGAGCAAATGTGAAGTATACATGTTTGAAATAGTCATTATTATAATCAACAAATTTCTTTTGGATTGCTTCTAAGTCATAACCATAAAAGTAAGATGAAGCAATATCAAGTTTAATTTGTTTTAAATGTTCTGGATAAACATAATTGATTTTCTTTCGTTTGGAAAAATCAAAATCATCGCCATATGCAATCGTCTTATCCTTCATGAGTTCCAAGAGTTGTTTTTGTGCAAGTGGTGTAAACAGTAGTCGAAATTGAACTTCATGATCACGATTGTGTGCACCAAATAAAACTTCAAATTCAGAATTACCCATGACTGTGTAATTTTGACCTTTGGTAATGCTCTTTTCAGATTTTTTAGCTAGTTTTTTAATATCTTTATCGACTAGTCGATCGATTTGTTTTTGTGTCAATATTTCTGCATCTGAATCTTGTCGATCAAATGATAAGTCGGGAGCAGCATCATTACCATACACTAAATAGGGTTGTTCATCATATAAAGGAAATGGTTTTGATACGGTTGCTGTTAACACTTGACTATGATGATTAGTGACTCTACGTCCATTGACAGTAGATGTCGTTGTCCAGTGAATGGTAATCGAACCGGAATATGTTTTTTGACCCATCGTATGAACAAGATCGTTACAGATAAAAAATGGATTGCCGTGCATATGTCCTGATTGTACGTAAAGGGCTGATCTGTTTTTTTGATGTGAATCGGATAGTCCATACGCACTCACTAAATAATCAAGACGCTTCGAGTCAAACATTTTATCCAGTACAATAAATGGAACTGTTTTTTGAAAAAGTTCTTGACTCATACCTTCTCTAAAGAGTGCGTTTAAGGGTTGCATGTGTTGCCATGCTTCTTCAATCAGTTTATTAATTTTTTCATCAAGTGTCGCTTTGAGCTCTCTTGCTACTTTTAGTTTGGGATTAATCACTTTGATAATTAAAAAGATAAACAAGAAGAGTAAAGCAAATCCGAATACTGTCATTAAAATATAGAGGACTTCTGCGCCTATTTGTGTGATTTGCATCATGGCATAAATCGCTACAAGCACACTGGCAATGCATAAGAATATTAAGAAACCTTTCAGACCGCTTTGTTTTTTGATTACTTTTATCACGCCTTGACGATCTTGATCTAGCTTTTTTATTTTATTATTTGTTTCTTTATTTGCTTGAACATCAACGTGTGATTTTTCAACAAGTGAATCAAAAAACTCACGCACATTTTTGTCGTGTTCTTCTTTATATATTGATTTATATTGGTCTAGAGGCGCATCAATATATCGATGATCTACGTCCATATTTAACTCCTTGATTTGATTGTGTATAACATCACACAAAGATTGTTAAAACTAAACTGACCTTGATACCTTATAATCGCGATACATAGCATTATTTTACATCTTTACATACTGAATGTCAATCATTGATTGACCTTGTTTATTAGACATTTAAAGCTTTCATTTTATCTAAAATATGTTGAGCTGTTTCAATATACCAGGGTGCTAAAGAATGCTCTATGGACTTTTCGATAAGATCACGATACTCATTATTTTTTTGTTTATATAAAAGGGTTAATGCGTTTCTCATCAAAATCGTTTTTCCTTTCCATAAATATGACATGTCTTTATAGGTTTCTTTGAATTTTTTCTCAGATAACGTAAATAAGTCGATAATTAAAATTTTCTCTTTTCCATTGAGCTCGAACTCAGGATGTATCAATGTTTTAATCTCGATATTCTTTGGACAAACCATCTGGCAAATATCACAACCAAATAAACTTACATTTTGCTGGATTTCTAAATCGGTTAATACTTTTTTTGACTGATTAAATTGGCTCATACATAAATCAATTTGAAATCCATCATCTGATAAAGCTTTGGTTGGACAGGCAGAAATACACTTTCGACACGATCCGCAATCATCTAAAATAGGTAGCAACAATTCATGTTCGACTTGAACATCTAAAAAAGCGATACCTAAAAAAATATATGTCCCAAAGTCTTTGTTAATGATTAATTGATTTTTACCAAAATAGCCTATACCTGCTAGGGTTGCTGCTAATCTTTCATCATGAAGATGATTATCGACACCTATCTCATATTTAAAAGAAACACCTTCTAATGCATGCTCAATTCGAGTCTTTAAGACCTTATGATAATCAGAACCAAAAGTATAAAAGGAAGGCACTAGATGTGTCTTAGTATGTTTCATTATACGCATCGGATAAGCTAATCCAACAACAACCATCGTTGGATAATCCACATGTGGTACATTTCGATTTTGTTTTTTCGCTTCTTCTAAATAGGTACTTGTCCGTATAACTCCAACAAGATCGACATATTTTTTAAAGCGGTTCTCTAAATCAAGAATATACATGATACCTCTCTACTAAACACGTTTATATGGAGTATAGCTTTTTAATATACGTGTTCTTGGTTTTAAAACAACAAAGGATTTTCCTTTTACTGAGAGTGTGAGCATACCAGCTAGGATTGACACATCATGTGCTTCACCTAACAAAACATCAAACGTAGAATAATTCATGATGCTTGAATGTCTAATCAGCATGCTTTCTTTGATATCTTCTTGTGATGGATTAATCACAACAATAACTAAATCGTTAATGTCTTCTGTATATCTGATAAATGCAATCGTCTTTTCAGAAAGAATACGTTGATAATCACCAATCTTAACTGCTCGTTCTTGATGATGTATATCGATTAGTTTCTTTGTCCATTTTAAATACTCGTTTGATTCATTGAGTAAACTCCAGTCCATCGGAGCACGATTTTCTGGATCGCCAGCACCATTCATTCCGAGTTCAGTACCATAATATAGATTAGGTGATCCGGGTAAGAAAAATTGCATGACTTGTGCTAGTCTTTGATCTTCTGTTTTCTTGAGTTGATGTCTTAATCTTGGAACATCATGATTATCTAAGACATTCCATGATTTAAGCATAGGTAATATGCCTGCATCTTCAATCATCTTTTCAATCATTTGATTAGCAAGTACTGGAGTAATATCTTGATGAATACTCTTTATAATAATCTCACGCAGTGTGAAATTCATCACACCATCAATCGATTTTACCCATGTTTGTGGGTAATTCCATATTTCACCAACAACCATCGAACCCTTTTTTTCTAGATGTGCATAATCTGTTAATTCTTTTAAATACTGATAGCCAATATCAAAGGCAACATCTAATCTCCATCCATCAATGCCTAGATTAAGATAGCTTCTAATGACTGATGTTTCATCTTTATAGATATACTTTCGTACATCTTCATTTTCAAGATTAAGTTCAGGTAAGCTAGGTACATCAGCCCATAAGCGTACACCTTCAGGATATATCTGATTGAAATCAAACCATGAGTGAAAGGGACTATTTTCTTTTTTAGCTTGAATAAAAAGCTCATTATCAACTCCAACATGATTAAATACACCATCAAGCATGATTTTGATGTTTTCTTGATGGAGTCTTTCTGTCAATGTCTTCAAATCGTGCTTATTGCCGAATTCTTTTGAGATTTCCAAATAGTCTTTTGCATCATATTTATGATTCGAAAGGGACTCATGAATTGGATTTAAATAAAGAACATCTATATTCATGCTCTTTAAATAATCTATTTTCGATAACACACTTCTTAGATCTCCACCCCAAAAATCAAGTTCATGTGACCAGTACTTCGCTTCTTTGACAAAATGACCTGGTTTAGGTAACTCTTTCCATGATCTTAACGTTCGAGGGAATTGATATAAGTCTTTTTTTGAATTCATATCTTCAGATGGAGCAAAACGATCGACCAAAACTTGGTAGACAATTGCTCCATTTCGCCAATCTTTTTCTCTTTCCTTATAATCGTTATGTTTATTCATGAGACAAACCTACATTCTTGAATTTAATATAATGTGAATCACAATTAAAAAAATACTTGTCATCGCTAATGCACGATGTGCGATATAAAATGCTTTCTTCTTTAATTGATAAAACAATCCACCAAAAAGTCCTGTCAGTAATAAAGCGATGATTGCTAGCAATCCTGTCCATCTAAACGATTGTTCAATAATTGCTAATACCATATGTGAAAAAGCTAAAAGTACTGAAATTGCTCCAAACAAGCGATGTTTATTAGCTATCCATAAAATCGCACGCTGTTTTGTATACTTCTTAAGTGCATTTGTTGAAGCTAAAACTGCAAAACATACTGTAAATATGCCAATTAAACCAATGATTTGTTCCATATTTATCTCCTATTTCTTCAATTTGATTGTATATATCGGTGTATACGTTAATACATCATTGACACGATGTGATTCATAGATGTGGATTTTATCGACGACAATGGGATACGGATACATTTTTAACTGATGAATCATAGATGGTTCATCAAACCTCACTTGTCTAGCTAGTGTAATATGTGGTTTAAACTTTTTATCATCAAAAGGTAACTTTAGTTCTTTTACAGTTTCTTTAATCAGTTGGTAAATCTTTCGCATTAAATCGATGTTTTTTCTTAATCCTACCCATATGATTTGGTCAATACCCTTCGCAAACGATCCAATACCATCTAAATGGAAATCAAAGACTGAAAGAGCTTTTAATCGATCATCTAATGCGTCACATAAAAGGTTAACCTTTGAGCCTTCTACATCTCCTAAAAACAGCAATGTTACATGGAAATTTTCAAGATGTGTTAAATTCCCTTTTGCTTTATAACGAAGTATTTCAGTTTGTGTTTCTCTTAAGTAAAACTTCACATCTGAAGGAAGGGGTATTCCAATGAAAATTCGCATATGTGGACCTCTTTTAGATATCTTATATCTATTATATCACGTAGCGAAATCGATAAAGAAAAAAGATGAATGTTTCCATTCACCTTTCACGAGTAGAACACACGCATGATAATCATAAAAATGAGAATTATCGTTAAAAAGGATGTGTATATAAATGCATCACTTTTGATGATGTTTGTTTCATAACGACGATTAAACACATGGGTCATGGTTACAAAACGTTCTAAAAAGCCAACATTTTCATTATTTTTTAAAGCCATTTTCGATAAAGGACCTGTATCAATGGGACACTGATCTCCATACATCAGCTTACATGCTCTTCTCATAAAGAAATTGATTGGGTAGAACAAAATGAATTCAAGCTTTAACCATTTTGGAAAATGAAGATGGAATAAATGAAATTTGGTGCCTAAAAAGAATATGATAAATCCTAAAACAACAACATACAGCATGGTTAATAAATCACCTGATGTAAAGAAATGAAGATGCACAATATAATGGTCAATAAAATAAGGATCATAGGTTGTCTTAAAGAGTTGAGGTGTAATAAATCGATCTAGAATATAACTTGGATTCAATCCAACAAGGATAATTAAAACTGCAATAGCTGCCATAGCAATATCTAAATTGTTATATTCTATCTTGAGTTTACTGTAATCATTTCCCGTTTTTCTTAAAAAAACATAATAGAAAAGCTTGATGAATGAACAAACCGTTCCAGCACTAACAACGATGAAAATGAGTTCAGCATAGAAAAATTCTTGGCTACCATATTTATATGCCTCTACAATGCCATGATGCAAAATGGATTTTGAAATAAAACCATTAAATAGTGGAATACCTGAAATACCTAAACAGGCAATTAAACAGACTGTCCCTGTTAATGGTAATTTTTTCCATAAACCACCTAATTTATACATGTCATATTCTCTTGTATGATAATAAACCACACCGACAACCATAAATAACAGTGACTTAAATAACGCATGGTTAATAATATGATAAACAGCACCTGCATAACCCATCGCTCCACGATAACCTAAATATAAAGCTACACCAATACCCATGACGATATATCCCATTTGTGAAATAGAATGATAAGCTAACATTTTTTTCATATTGGATTGCTGCAAAGCAAAGAACACGCCTAATGTCATGGTGATAATCCCAATCCATATGATGATGGCACCAATATTTTCTGTTGTTAGCCATAAGGGATCTAAGTAATCACTGACTTCACCTTGTGCAGGGAAAAAGTATGAGGTTTCAACTCTTAAAATACCAAATGCACCTACTTTAATCATAATACCTGAGAGAAGTGCGCTCGCAGGTGTAGGAGCAACCGGATGAGATCTTGGTAACCACACATGTACAGGAGCCATACCTGCTTTAATTCCAAATCCAAAGATGAGTAATCCCATGATCCAATATTTAATAGAGCCTTTTTCAGATAAAATCGCAATCGCGCTTTCAAATCTTAAATCTCCTACATGGAAATAAAGTAGAAGCATAGCAATCAATATGGAAAAACCACCGATTAAACCCATAAAAATGAAGTTGTAACCTGCTTCATACGATTCTTCTTTTTGACTGTGCGTGACAAGAACATAAGATGCAATCGTCATAATCTCAAAGAATAAAAACATCGTCAGTAAATCTCCAGCCATAATCGTTCCTAAAACTGAACTATAGGTTAATGCCATAAAGAGGAAAAAACGATGACTGTGTTTTTCACGATTCATATACTCATGTGCGTAAACCATCACTAAAAACCACATGATCGTCGTAATCATAAGCATAATGAATGCTAACATATCAACTTTAAACGATAATCCAATACCCATCACGTGAGGAATATTTAATACGATTCCTCCTTCTTTCGCCACTGGATACATGAGCATTGTTAAAACAAATGTTAAAAATGTCATAAAAATAACTATCCAATCGCGTTTCGTTGAAGGTGATTTACGATAAATGATTTGAAAAATGGCACCGATTAAAGGAATACAAATTAAAACAACCGGAAAATAAGGTAAATGGGTAAAATCAACAAAAAACGCTGATAATCTGTCAAAAGTCACAAAATAATCATACATACCAAACCAATTCGATGTAAATCCAATAAAGAATAGTAACAACAAAAGCATGCATAAAACGAGACTTGTGGATTTCCATGTGAATGATTTAAAAAAAGTTTGTTTTTCCATAAGTACCTCCTTTAAAATAATGCATTTGCTGCTTGGTCAATTAATCCTTGTATAAGCGTAGGATAAACACCTAAAACGATAATGAGCATACCTAAAATGATGATAGGGACAAGCATGGTTTTAGGTGTTTTTTCAATGCCTCGATCCACATCATCCTTACTACCTTTTAAATACGCTGAGATTAAAATAGGCAAATAATACATGGCATTAAGTAACCCACTAATAATAATGATGATGATAAACACAATCAGATTGTGATCTAGCGCTGCCATACCTAAGTAGAGTTTACTCATAAAACCACTCGTTAATGGGATTCCAATCATACCTAATGCTGCAATACTGAAGACAGCCATAGCAATCGGCATTTTATAACCCATACCACCAAACTTATCAACTCTTCTAATCTTTTTATAATAAATAATTTCTCCTACAGACAAGAAAAGTGCAGCCTTCATTAGACCATGGCTAATGATATGATAAAAAGCTGCTGTTAATCCTATATAGCTCATCAAACCAATACCTAAAACAATATAACCGATTTGCGCAACCGATGAATAACCTAACATGCGTTTTACATCTTTTTGTGCAAGTGCAAAAAATGAGCCCATAATCATACCAAAACCAGCAATAATCAAAATAATCCAGCCTACATTGAGTGACTCTAAAATATCGACTCCAAAAACTCTAAATAAAATTTTAACTAAGACAACGAGATAAACCTTAACAACGATTGCTGATAAAATCGCTGATGATGATGATGGTGCGTGAGAGTGAGCATCAGGTAACCAGATGTGGAAAGGGAAAACAGCAGCTTTAATACCAATACCTACAACCATAAATGAAATGGCTGTAATAATATTTGCTGGATATACCTCATAAACATCTTTGACTGATTGAAAAACAAGCTCAATATTTGTATATCCTGTAACCATATAAAGTAGCGCAACACCAAATAAGTAAGAAAGTGATCCAATTTCATTTAACATCACATAACGAAATGATGCTGTATAGTTTTCTTTTTTGCGTTTAATAGAAATAATCGAGCAAGTTGTGATTGCAAGAATTTCCATAAAGACATACGTATTAAATAAATCGTTTGTATAGATAATTCCAAACATGGAAAACATGAGGACAAAAAGTAAGATATAATATCTTCCATATTCTTTCTCAGCGATACCTTCTGTCGCATCACCACATGAATATATGTAAATAAGCAATGTTAAAAAAACGATAAATGTCGTAAAGAAAACAGAAAACGAGTCAATTTTAAATTCAATACCAACAAGTCCAGTGTAGTTACCAAATCGATAATAAAAAGAGCCAACTGTATGGACATGATAGAGAAGAAACGCTTGTGAAACTAGTACAGTAAATAGCACCACAAAGCCCAAAATCAAGGTCACAGTAAATGCTTTTTTTCGAAAAATTGGGATAATTAAAGCAGTTACTAAAAAGAGTAGCATATTGATAATAGGTAGTTGTTCAATCATTTTTCTGCTCCTCATTTTGAATAGCAACAATCTCTTCTTGATCAATTGTTCCATAGGTTTGATAGATACGTATGACAAGGGATAAAGAATAGACGGTCAATGAAACAACCACCACAATCCCAGTTAAAATTAAAACTGATGGTAGTGGATTAATGAAAGTGACATTTTGTTGTAACTCATTAATAATCGGTGGTAAACCATCTTTGACATTCCCAATCGCTATAAAAAATAAGAAAATAGCTGTTCCCATGATATTAATACCCATAATCTTTTTAATAAGATTACGATGTGTTACAACCGTATGAAGTCCTATGATAAAAAGTGCAATACCCCCGATGTAATTCATATGATCAAAAATTAATTTAAAGAACTGGCTCATGAACTTCTTCCTCCTCTTCTACAAGGATATGAAAAAGCGTAATAATCGTAGATGCGACTTTAATACCGATACCAATCATTAATAATGGAATCATCCCTGCAGATAATAATCGACCTGGTGTACCTGCTGGAAAACCAGCTGCTAAATTTGTCAAAAATGTTCCAGCAAAAAACATACCTACTAAACCAATGACGACATATAAGAATATACCACCGCTTTCAGCAAACTCTGATGCACGATGTGAAAACTTTTCTTCTCCTTTTTTTATACCAAATACGAGTGTATAAAGAATAAGACTCGTACCTATAAGAGCTCCTCCACTAAAACCACCACCTGGTGATACATGTCCATGAAGAATGATAAATATTCCATAGATTTCAGCAAATGGCACGATAATTCGCGTTATGCTTTTTACGATGACATCATTCATGTTTGTTCACCTTCTTTTCATCTTCATATTTAGCAACTGGCTTTAAAATTGAAGCAACAGCAACGGTAGAAATAAATAATACAATCGTTTCTCCAAGCGTATCAAAGCCACGATAATCAGCCAAAATGGCTGCAACAATATTATTCGCTCCAGTATCTTGAATGGCACGTTGAATATAATAAGTGGTTACTTCGTTATATGAGGGTGAGTTGACGCCTAAATCTCCAGGCATGATAAGTATTTGAGATACTAAAATAATGAATAATATGACAAATAATCCTGTCGTTAGTGCTTTTTTCATTTTTCATACCTCTTTGTCTTACTAATGACAGCAATAAATAATGCAGATGTGACACCTGCTCCCATAACTGCTTCTGTTAATGCTACATCAGGGGTTTTTAAAATCAACCATAAAACACTCATCATGAGCGAATATGCTGAAAAGATAATCACAGCTGAGATGAGATCTTTCGTTTTTTCAACAGCAATGGCACATATAATAAGAAAGATGATAATAATCGCATTTAATATATCCATAAATTACTCCTTCATATGTGCTTGTGCAATATGCATATTGACATATTCACTTTTTGCAATGTAATGTGCTGCTGTTGGATTGGTCAGCCATATAAACATTAATACCAATAAAATATTCAAAGAAACAAAGGTTGCACCTTGCCATAAGATCATGGCGATAAAAATTAAACCAGCACCCATGGTGTCACATTTTGTAGTCGCATGCATACGGCAAAACACATCAGGCATACGAATTAAACCAACCACACCGACCACATAGAAAAATAATCCGCCTAAAAGAAAGATTAAAATGAGGATATCTCTGATCCATATCAATATATCGTTCATTCATCGAGTCTCCCTTTAATCAAATATTTAGCAACTGCGATGGTTGCTAGAAATCCAATCATTGCATAGACTAAAGCAACATTCACATAAGAATTTTGTTTTGTTACAAGTGCGATTAATACAATAATCGCAGTCACTTTTGTTGAAATCATGTTGATTGCAACAATTCGATCTGCAGCTGTTGGTCCCACAAATGCACGATACAGGCCAACGAAAGATAGTAATGTTAGAATGATTGCACTTACAATCACAGCAATCTCAATCATTTCCCTGCCTCCTCTAAATTTATAAATACTTGTTCTAAATGACTTTTTTCAATGTTTTGTGCATATTCAACTTTTAAACCATGAACAATAATTTCATCATCGCCCATATCCACGGTTAGTGTTCCTGGTGTTAATGTAATCGCATTACCGAATAATGCTTGATTTAAATCCTTCTTTAAAGGTTGTTTAATTTTAACAAAACCCGGATTAATCGGCATTTTTTTACTTAACACAATTTTTGCAACATGAAAGTTAGCAACAACAATTTCATAAATCAGTGTAATTGCTAAGATAAAAAGTGCCTTTAGCATATTTGGTTTTATCTTGTTAGCATCATCTTCAGTAAAAACCATTTGATGGCTATAAAGCACAATCAGTAAAGAAGCAAAAAATCCGACAATCAGTTCAATTGGATCTAATGTAGAGGCAATAATGATCCAAAACACAAATAATAACACACCTAAAATAAGTGCACCTTTTCTTTTCTTGACTTTCATATCTATCTCCTGAAAAGTTGATTTAAACATCTTCATGATACAATGTTTTGAGCTAAATTACAATTTCATGTTTGAAATTGGCTGTTTTTTAGTGAAAAATATAAGATAGTCTATCGAAAGATAAGACTACCTTATAGTTATTATAAAATTCTTACTTAATCCCACATATGAATTTTCATACGTCTTATGTTATAAATAATACGATAAATATGGTTTAATCTTTTCAATGATTTCATCAAACATTTGACTTAATTTAGAGCGATCTACATGACTAGATAGTGGATCTAAATAGAGTGCTTCTTTAGCTAGCGATAAGTCTTTACGATCGAAAGCTTCGATTAATATTTGATGAATCACTACATGTCTTTGCGTGATATCATTCGCATATCCCGACATAAACCCTGCATAAATAGGTCTGACATCGTCTTTTCTAAACATTGCATTTGTTTCAACCACATGTCCTAAAGGTAAGTTAGGAATTTGTCCATAATTTGGCATGTTCACATTTGTCATTAAAGATTTTATTCCAAGTAATGCTCGTATTTGATCAACACCTTCCTCAGTGGTTGGTGTAAGTTTGATTTCTTCTAGACCTTCGATGATGCGTCTTGCAGATTCATTACCTTTTTCCTTCATTTGTTTTCTAAAGGATACAGGCGTTAAAAAGAATTTCCATTCTTTAACACTCTCTTTAGTTGTTGTATAAAGATCATGTGGTAAAAACTCAACTAAGTGTCTGTCCCCTGCAGCAGCAATCATATGATGCTTCAAAAATAAATCGAGCTTGACACGTTCACCACTTCCAAAAGGATATAGATTATCAATAATTTCACCTGAAGCACCTATTTGTTGATATTTGAGTGCAAATTGATGATAGATAGGCATTAAATCTAAATTTTGATAAGTAGCGTAATTGATCCATGTAAAATGGTTGATTCCAATCGGATTGATTTGAATCTCTTTTTTCTCTGCTTCAATACCTGTTTCCTCATATAATGCACGTTTTAAAATATCTTGAACATGTGAAACCTCATGGCAATTACCAAACGCTTTAATCTCTGGAAATACATGATATAGCATTTGAACACACATTGTCATTGGATTAGTGAAGTTAACCACCCATGCATGTGGTGCATGCTCTTTGATTGCTAAAGCAAATTGCTGATAGATAGGCATCATAATCAGTGAACGAAAAATACCAGCTGGACCTGCTGTATCACCTACAGGTTGATATATACCATAAGACTCTGGATGATGGACATAGATTTCCATTTCATCAAAGGTTGCAGGTAATATGGATATAAAAACAAAATCTGCTTTTGATAGTGCTTCTTCAAGCGTATAGGCAACTGTAAAAGTGAAATGACCTTTAGCATCTTTATGTTGCATGAGGTAAGTCCCTAATTTTTGATTTTGAATGGCAGCATCCAGATCGATATCATAAAGAGCTACTTCTCCTGTGATATCTTCAGTGAGGGCTAAATCACTCATCAATCCTCGCGCCCAAAGTCTTGATCCTCCACCTATATAGGCGATTTTAATATGTCTCATACATTCACTTCCTCTTTAAAATCATTATATCAAAGACATAGTTTATCTGATTATTGTTTTAATAAATTATAAATATTGGTATAATAGATAATTGTGTGAGAGGTGTTTTATGAATCGATGGTTAGGTCGCACTGTCTTAATAACAGCTGGTTTGATTTGGGGATTTGGATTTATCGTAAATAAATATGTTTTAGATCAAGGCTGGAATGATTCGCAGCTCCTTTTTGTTCGGTTTTTTGTAGCTACGTTATGTATTTTCATCTTTTTCCAAAAACGTATCAGACTTTATTGGAGAGAAACCATTAAACCTGGTCTTTTCTTAGGGATCTTTTTATATTTAGGTTTTTTCTTTCAAACTTGGGGATTAGTTCATACGACAGCATCTAATAATGCATTAATCACTGCATCCTACATCTTTTTAATGCCTTTTATTATTTATATTGCAGAAAAAAAGCATGTTAAAAAGCAAACTATTTTTGCAGGTATTTTGGTGGTTTTAGGTATTTCTTTCATTTCAGTTGATTTCAAAGAGTTAACTGTTGCAAGTGGTGATATTCTTACCTTTATCGGTGCTTTCTTCTATGCCTTTCATATCTATTTTTTAGGAAAAATGGCAAAACAAAAAGATCCATTTGTTTTAATGAGTTTTCAGTTGCTTATATTTAGTATCTTCGCTTTTGTCATGATGATGGTTAGAGGTGGATTTCCATTAGTTGATTTTTCAGACATTTCATCCTTTAAAATTCTTCTATTCGCATCGCTCATGGGTTTTTTCGGAAGTTTTATTGGCTTCGTTTTTCAAAGTCTTGGACAAAAACATACTCATGAAGCTGAAGCAGCTATACTAATCTCTACTGAATCTGTTTTTGGACCTGTTTTAGCCATTTTATTTTATAATGATCCCTTTAATGTCTATATTCTATTAGGCATCATATGTGTCTTTTTGGGTATTATACTTTCTGAAATATCACTTGATCAAGTGTATATCAAACTAAAAAGAAAATGAGCAAATCGCTCATTTTTTTAATTGTAAAGCACCTTTACCATATTCCATGAGTTCAATGGGATTGAAATCTGGGTCATCAATCCAACATTGATAATTATGATCTTTTCCTAAAATGACAGGATGCTTTAGTACAAATCCCATCTTTTGGATTCTTTCTGCTTCGCCTTTAATATCACTGACTTCAATACATAAATGCTGATAGCTTTGTTGAAAGCTATTTTTTGTTGGTTGTTTTGCATAGAAAAGTTCGATGAACTGATTATCATTCACTTGTAAGTATACAATCCAAGGTTTTTCTTGATCATCAAAGAGTTCAAATTTCTTTTTAAACCCAAATACCTTTTCATAAAATAAAACGGATTTATCCATGTTTGAAACTTGATAAGCTACATGGGCTATACCTTTAATCATGTGAATCACCTCCTTGTTTATATTTTTATTATAATCGAAAAAATAAGAACCTTTGTTTTCAAAGGCTCTTTTGTTTGATTATTTTACACGATTAGCAACAAAAGCAAACATCATTGGTCCTGTATGTATACCTAATACAGGTGTTAAAGCTGATAATTCAATGTGTCTAATCTTTAAATCTTTCTTCAATCTATCTGCTAGCTCTTCAGCTTTTTCTTGATCATTCCCATAATGAATGATTAAATCAATCTCATCTTGACCAAACTTTTCAACTAATATATCCTTCATTTTAAGAAGTGATCGTTGTAAACCAAAGCCTTTTGATAGTGTGACATAAACCCCATCATCATTGACTGTAATAACAGGTTTGATATGTAAAATATCACCAATCGTTCCTTCGACTTTACCGATACGTCCACCACGCTTTAAATATTTGAGTGTATTAATGGTATAGATTGCTATAGAGTCTTGATAACGAATGCGATCCAATTCCTTAATCACTAAATCAAGTGACATTCCTTGATTAATGTATGAAACAGCTTCTTTAACGATAAATGACAATCCACCACCTAATGTTTTCGAGTCATAATGTGTGATTTTTATACCTTTTACATCTTGAAAAGCTAAACGGAAGGAATTAAATGTTCCGCTTAATCCTGAAGACAGGTTGATAGCAAGCACATCTGTAAAACCTTTTTTCTTAATGTCTTCAATCATTAAAGATAAGTCATCTAAACTAGGCAAACTGGTTGTTATGGTATGGGTATCTAGTTTCTCATAAACCTCTTGAGCCGAGATCTCTTTTTGATCTCTAAAGTTTTTTCCATCAATGACAATCATGAGGGGTATTACAAAAAGATTTTTGTGCTTTGCGACATACTCTTTTGTTAAATTTGATGCAGAATCTGTTAATACAGCAATTTTCATATTCATTCTCCTTTGAATTTTATGATGTGACATAAAAGACAACTCAGCATCATTTTACATGATGTATGTGTTGGATTCATCTTTTTCGCATATTTTCACATCATTTTAAAACGCTATTTGAAAAAGATAAACATTCTTAAGTCTTTTTTACTCCGTGGATGCTGTATCAAGTTTGATTTGTGAACGGTAAATATTTGCGTAAACACCATTTTTTGCAAGTAAATCCTTATGCTTTCCTTCTTCAACTTTCATACCATTTTCTAACACAACAATTTTGTGTGCATGCTTAATGGTAGATAATCGATGTGCAATCACAATGGTCGTTCTTCCTTCTTTAACTTTTTCTAAAGCTTGTTGTATCATTTCTTCTGTTTCAGTATCGATATTCGCGGTTGCTTCATCCATCACTAAGACTGAAGGGTTGTGCACAACTGCACGTGCGAAAGAGATGATTTGTTTTTCTCCTACTGATAAATTCCCACCTGCTCGTGTAATCACATGTTTTACACCATTCTCAAGTTTATCAAGAAGTTTGCCACCGCCAATATTTCTTAATATTTCATCTACTTTTTCATCAGAAATATCATGAATACCAAAGCGGATATTATCTGCTACCGTGCCTTTAAACATGACAGGGTCTTGTAAAATGATACCTACATGTGTTCGATACGATCTTTTCGAATAGGTATTAATATCAATGCCATCCATATAAATATGTCCCATATCCGTTGGCTTTAAGTCATAAAATCGCATGAGTAATGATACAAGTGATGATTTACCTGATCCTGTATGTCCAACAAGACCTACCATCTGACCTTTTTTAATCTCTAAATCTATTCCTTTTAATACAGGCTTGTTTTCTTCATAGGAAAACCATATGTTATCGAATAATATATCACCTTTAAATCTTGGAATTTCAGTAAATGAACCATCTTCTTGTTCACCATCGATGATTCTAAAAATTCTTTCAGTTCTAACAATAGCGTGTTGGAGATTTCCGATTTCTCTAAAAAGTGTTCCAACTGGTTCTATTAAGCGTGATAAATAATCATTATACGCATAGATAATTCCTGCACTTACGACAAAACTTGAAATCGTTAAATAACCATAACCAAAATATAAAACAATTATCGCTGTGACTAACGCACCAAGAAGACGAATTAAGTTCCATCCTATCGATAAATGTAGCTTATTCTCTTTAATCTTTTCACTCATGAAGTCTAATGATAAATCATTAAATTTCTTTTCTGTTTGTTTCTGAAAATTAAAGATTTGCAAAATACCTATACCATTAATGATCTCATTTAGTTGAGCTGTTATCATCGAATTTTGTTCATTGACTTTGACTGCAATCTTCGTTAATTTTTTCATGAAATATCGCAACCACAAATAGACGATTGGAAATACAATAAATGTCATTAATGCTAAAGTTGAATCAAGATAAAACATGCCAATATAGGCAAAAATAACAGCAAGTGTTGCGTTTACTAACAAGTTCATGATGGTTGAAAAGAGGTTCATCATACCTCCAACATCTGTGATAATACGATTAGCAATCTTTCCAGCTGGTTCCGTTTCAAAATAAGTCATTGGCATCTTTTGAAGCGAACGAATCGCATCTTTTCGTGCGTCTCTAACGATATTGACGTTTATCATGGATGTTGATATCCGTTGAATATAGGTAAATAATACTTGTAGGAAAAATCTTAAAATGAGTAAGATCATAAATATGACAAGTGGTGATACATACGGTTGATAAAAGGATAGGACGTTATTTTTACTTAAGCGTTGTGCATCATAGGTATAAACTGATCCATCTTGTGTAACCATAGTCAGTGTTCCATCATCGATGGATTTACTGCCTCTAACGACAGTATCAAATACAGCATAATAATCACCTTTATAAATGACAATAGATAGCGATTCATCATTGATGGTATCCTGCTGATAATAACGACCTTCAAATAAGACACCTTTATGATCATCTGATACATACCATGTTTTTTCAATACCAACTAAATAATCGTCTAAAATGGTTTTGACAATCAGAGGAGCAGCTAATCCTAATGCTTGTACAATAAGCATCGATATGAGCGTAATCGTCAATAGTTTTTTATATTTGGAGATATATCTCCATACTTTTTTCATTGTTTTCATGATTTACCTCATCGTCATCTGATGAATATATTGGTGTTTATACCATCCATCTTCTCTCAAAAGTTCATCATGTGTACCTCGTTGAGTAATCTTTCCAGCCTGCAAAACAATGATGATATCTGCATCTCTTACTGCAGAGAAACGATGAGCGACAATGATATTTGTTTTACCTTTTCTAAATGCCTTTAAATGTTCAATGATTGTATCTTCTGTTTTTGCATCTACAGCAGATAAGGAATCATCAAGTATTAAAATCTCTGGATCTTTAATCAAAGCACGAGCAATCGATAAGCGTTGTTTTTGTCCTCCAGATAAAGTTGCTCCAGCTTCACCAACCATCGTATGCATACCATCTGCTAAAAAAGCTAAATCTTTCTCAAAATCAGCAAGCTTAACTGCTTTATCAAGCGCTTCATGAGGTGCTTGTGGATTACCAATCATAATGTTTTCATCGACACTTCGTTTAAAAAGCATATGTGCTTGGGGTACATATCCGACAAGATTTCTAATATCTTCAATTTTATAATGTTGCATCGGAATACCATCGATTTCTATGATGCCATCAGTGACATTAAACTCCCTTAATAATTGACGAATAAGTGTTGATTTACCCGCTCCCGTTGGACCAACAACACCAATTGTTTGTCCCTTTTCAATATGAAAAGAGATGTTTTTAATAACGGGTTGTTTATCAAAAGGATACTTAAATGTTACATTCTTAAATTGAATAGATTGAAAGCCTATAATCGATTTTGAATCTGATTCATCATGAACAACAGGCACTTGTTTCATGATTTCATCAAAACGATCCACTGAAATCGTCGCATTATTAATTTGAGTAAATATGGTCGATATAGATATGATTGGACCAAATAACATACCCACATAAGAAACAAAAATGATAAGTTGTCCCAATGTTAATTCTTGTTGAATAATGAAATAAATACCAAAACCAAAAGCGAGTAAATAACTGATTCCATAAATCACTTCAAAGAGTGGGTTAAACCAGTTTTCATATTTAACAATATATCGCCATGATTCTATATCCTTATCAATCGCTTCAAATTGTTTTAATAAGTCATTATCTTCTTGGACATAAGCACGAATCGCTTTTTGGCCTTCGACAGATTCTAATACTTTTTCCGTCATATCTGCATAAATCTCTCGATGAATTTTAATGTATTTACGTTTCTTATGACGAATCATATTTAAAATTGTTAATCCAATCGGCATAATGGTAATTGAAATGAGTGTCAGTTTCCAACTAATCGAAAAACCCATAACACCAATCGCAAACAAAATAACACCAACGTTAAAGATGATACCTTCTAAAAGTGAAGTTGCTGCTTGTGTGATTGCATCAAGATCCGCAGTCACCCTTGAAATTAAATCACCTTTATCATATGTTTCATAAAATTGTGAATCCATCTCAAAGAGATGAGATAGATATTTCTTTCGCAATTGAAAAGATAATGTTTGAGCTGTTTTATGAGATAAATAGTTATATAAAAAACTAAGAAAATAGCGCGTGACAGGTAATAAAAATAGCATAATGACTAATATCAATAAAGAGGTTTGATTTAATCCTCCAGAGACAATCGTGTCTATTGCTAAACCTAAAACATAAGCTGGGGTTAATGAGATGAATGCGATTGATAATAACAAGAAAAGCATGAAAAGATATATCTTCCATCGCTCTTTTATAAACCAACCTATTTTCGATAAAATATTCGCCATGATGCACTCCTTAATGATTCCAAATCACAAATCAAATTATACGCTTATTATCTATTAATTTCTATAAGAAAATGATGGAAAATATCGAAATATGGCGAATTAATTCGATTGATTTTTGATACATATATCGGTAAGATATAAATAGAAGTCAAAAGAAAAAAACGATTAGAAACTTCATAATCGTTTGGGTTATTTTTTTAATGACTTTATCTTGATTTTCCTAACTTAAAGGAGTCATCACATGTATAAGCATATTAAAATGAAAATGTTTGAAAAACGGATGTTAAAAGAAAAAATTCATGTTATTGATGTCAGAGAACCCTATGAATATGAAGAAGGTCATATTCCTCATTCGATCAACTTACCTACGTCTATGTTTATTAAATCTATGCACATATTAAATAAACAAGAACACTATTATATTATTTGTCGATCAGGACATAGGTCGCAAATGGTTTCAGAGTTCCTCGATCGAAATGGATACCAAGCCGTTAATGTGATCGGTGGCATCATGGCATATCGTGGAGAGCTTGAAATCTAAATCATAACGATTATTCTTCGATCATAAACTTAACGATCGCATCCACATGTAAATCTAATGTGTTCAGTAATGGTAGTTTATGGTCTTCTTGTTTGATGAGTAAAGGTATTTCAGTACACCCAAGTATCACACCATCAATTTGTCGATGATAATGATTGATGATATCAAGAAATTTAGCCTTACTTGAAGACTGATAAATTCCTTTAATAAGTTCATGATAAATGGTATGATGAATAAACATTTTTTCTTCTGGAGATGGTGTGATTACTTCCATCTCTTTTTGTTTAAAAAGGTGTGGATATAAAGAAGAATCCATAGTGTAAGAGGTTCCGAGCAACAATACTTTCTTCATCTGATGTTTTAGCGCATAGTTTATGGTTGCTTTTGCAATATGAATTAAAGGAAGACCTATCTTTTCCTCAACTTGATCTGCAACAAGATGCATGGTGTTAGCACATAAAACGATACAATCTGCACCGGCTTGCTTTAGTTTTAGACCTTTATCAACGAGTTCATCGATAATTTGATTCCATTGATGATTTTCTAATAACTTTTCAAGGACTGCGTAATCAAATGAATACATGAGGATTTTAGCTGAATGTGATCCTCCATATATGTTTTGTATACTCTGATTTATTTTTTGATAGTAAACAAGTGATGATTCAAAACTCATACCACCGAGGAGACCCACTGTCTTCATCTTTATACCTCCTTTGATATATATTTCCATTTTATCAAAGGTTAAAAAATAAAAAAACACCGAAGTGTCTTTTATTGATACATTAGAATTGGTATTCCCCATATATACACATACAAGAAAATCAAACTAAGTATATTTATAAATCTTATTCAAACTTTATTGCAAATTAAATCTTAAGACGTAAATCCCGATAAAACTTTTTAATTCATTTAAACTAAAAATCTATATATGGGGAATACATCTTCATTATACACGATAATCCTTAAAAGAAATGCTTTTTTTGCTCTATTAGTTCATATTTTTAAAAATATAAAGTAAATATGCTTAAAAATTATATTTTTTCTTGATGTTTAACAACATTTACGATCTTTGTATACAAAATGGTTGCTGATAAAAAGATTGAAACCCCATTAGCAAATAAGATGGGATAGTCTTTAACTGAAATGCCATAAACGATCCATAAAGATACACCAAATGTAAAAAAAATGTACATGATTAATGATATACCTGCTGTATTTTTTGTTTTCATCGTTTTAACTGCTTGCGGTATAAATGATGCTGTGGTAATAATTGCAGCAGCAAAACCTATAATATCTGTCATATGCTTCATCCTCCTAACCATATCTATGATATCATTTTCTCAAAGAATATGGTATCATTGTAGCATAAAAATTGAGGTGATCGGATGATACGTTTCGGAGTTATTGGTGCAGGTCAGATTGCACGTACATTTAGTCTTGCTATGAAGGCTACAGATGGAATTTTATATGGTGTAGCATCTAGAGATATTGATAAAGCAAGGTTATACCAAAAAGAATATGGATATCAGGTTGCATATGGCAGTTACGAAGAGTTAGTCAAAGATCCTTTAATCGATTGTGTTTATATAGCTACACCACATGGATTGCATGCTGAACACATGAAATTAGCAATCTCACATGGAAAACATGTGTTATGTGAAAAATCGTTTACGATAAATGCACATCAGGCTGAAGACATTTTATCATTAGCAAAAAAACATCAGGTTTTCGTGATGGAAGCAATGTGGACAAGATTTTTACCCACCATTATTGAACTGAAAAAAGACATAGATGCACATATCATTGGTGATATAAAAACCATACATGTGACATTTGGATTTGATGCGATCCAAAAACCAAAAAATAGATTGTTTGATCCCCATATGGGAGGTGGAGCACTTCTTGATATTGGTGTATACACATTAACAATAGCTCATCTATTTTTAGGCTTACCTACTTCTTTCGAGACACATGTAAATCTGATCGATGATCACTTTGATATGTCTTTTGAAATCACATTATATTATCCAACTTCCACTGTCAAGATGGCTTGTGCACTTAATCAGGATTTAGAAAACAAAGTCTATATTGATGGGACAAAAGGACGAGCAATCATTGATTTATTTTGGAGAACTGAAAAAGCTGAAATATTCAACTCAAGTAATCAATTATTGAAGACTATCGCTATCCCTCACATCATCAATGGTTTCGAGTATGAAATCCAGGAAGTCATCCATTGTATCAATGAACATCAACTTGAAAGTTCAATTATGTCACATCAAAACACGTTGGAAATCATGAAACTCATGGATGACATTCGAAAAGTTTGGAAACTTAAATATCCAATCGAAAACCATAAGCAAGATAATTGAAACTTATTGTATTCTTCTATATAGTATAAATATACTATGATATGGAGTACAACTTATGGATTATCGTGTTTTACTGTTTTACCATTATACAAAAATTCCTGATCTAGAACGATTTAGAGAAGAACATTTATCCTACACAAAACAACTAGGACTACTTGGACGTATTTATATCTCTGAAGAAGGGATTAATGGGACTGTTTCGGGAACCAACGAACACATTGAACAATACATGCATGATGTATCATCTATGGCATGGTTCAAAGGTATTACATTTAAAGTAGATGAATCAGATCAACACGTGTTTAAAAAAATGCATGTGCGAATTAAAAATGAACTTGTCAATTTTAATCTTGAAGATGATATTAATCCTTTAGAACTTACAGGTAGATATATTGAGCCATCAGAGTTTTTTAAGCGTATCGACGATCCTGAAACCATCATCATTGATGCTCGAAATGATTATGAATATGATGTGGGTCATTTTAAAGGAGCGATTAAGCCTGAAATAAAAACATTTAGAGAACTTCCTTTTTGGATTAGAGAACATAAACACTTACTCAAGGGTAAAAAAATCATGACGTATTGTACAGGTGGTGTTAGATGTGAGAAATTCTCTGGCTGGTTAAAAAGAGAAGGTTTTGATGATGTGGGTCAGCTTCATGGTGGTATCGTTACTTATGGAAAAGATGACGTTGCACAAGGTCAACATTGGGAAGGCCAATGTTATGTGTTTGATAATCGATTAACCGTCCCAATCAATCGAGTAGAACACATCATTGTTGGCAAAGACTATTTTACAGGTGAGCCTTGTGAAAGATATATTAATTGTGCAAATCCAGAATGTAACAAACAAATACTTTGTACAAAAGAAAATGAAGAAAAATACTTAGGTTCATGTTCAGATTTATGTCGTTCACATCCTAAAAACAGATATAAGTTAGGAGTAAAGTCCTCATAAAAAGTCAGCTTTGCTGATTTTTTTATTGTTTTCCAATGATTTTGTATATAATGGTAGTGTGATTAGAAAAAAGATGAGGTTAAGTGATGTATCAAACTCTAGAAAAACATTGGAAAGTTGCATTTGATTTAGCATTTCAATCGCTTTTAGAAGGTTCTATCCCCATTGGAGCGGTCATCATGAATGAGCATGGAGAAATCGTTTCAACAGGTAGAAATCTTATCTTTGATAAAAAAGATATTCCTCATCAAATCTCTAACCATCCTCTTGCTCATGCTGAAATAAATGCGATTCTAAAAATTGAAAATCTTTATAATCAAAAAGAACATGTTTATCATATCTATACAACCATGGAACCATGTCCTTTATGCTTTGGAGCTATTTTGATGTCTGATATTTATCATTTATATTTTGCAGCTAAGGACCCTTGGGCTGGCTCAACCAATTTAAGAAATGATTATATCCGATTTAAAAGACTACATATTAATGGTCCATATCCCATATTATCTGATATACAACTTTGTATTCAAGGATTCTATGAGCTTTCTAAACGAGGAGAAAATCATGTTGTTAAAGCCTTTGAAAAGCAAAGTCATCAAGCGATACATATCGCTCGATTACTACAAACTGATGATCTATTCTTAGATATGTTATTACATAAGACATCTACAGAAACACTTTATAATTATCTATATGAAAAGATGACTAACTCATAATCTTTCTATTTTATAGAAAAAAACTATCTAGATATCTATTAATCTTATATACTAAACTTATAACACTAAAGGAGCAAAACCATGCGCATTGAATTTGATACGAAACTTGATTTTAACGATGTCTTAATACGTCCAAAACGCTCACAACTATCGAGCAGAAAAGAAGTTGATTTGAACAGAACTTATACGTTTAAGCATAGCAATCAAACATGGAAAGGTATTCCTATCATGGCATCTAATATGGATGGTGTAGGTACAATCCCAATGGCACTCGCTTTACAAAAAATGAACTTATTCACATGTTTAGTAAAAAATTACCCCATCTCTGATTTAGATGCACATCAATCTGTTTTAGATCCTAACTTCTTTGCAGTAAGTACAGGGACAAGTAAGGAAGATTATCAAAACCTTCAAGACACACTCGCTAGTAATCCACATATTCAGTTTATTTGTATTGATGTAGCTAATGGTTATTCTGAAAAATTTGGTCAGTTTGTTTCTCAAGTTAGACAAAAATATCCGACACATATCATTATCGCTGGTAATGTTGTCACTGCTGATATGACTCAAGAACTTATTTTAAGAGGCGCTGATATCGTTAAAGTCGGTATTGGACCAGGAAGTGTATGTACCACACGTATACAAACAGGTGTTGGTTATCCTCAATTATCTGCAATTATTGAATGTGCGGATGCTGCTCACGGTTTAGGAGCACATATTATCAGTGATGGTGGATGCACATGCCCTGGGGATGTTGCAAAAGCATTTGGTGCTGGTGCTGACTTCGTCATGCTCGGTGGACTATTTGCTGGGCATATTGAGGGTGGTGGTGATGTCATCACTGAATACCACGATACCCATCAACGTGATATGAAAACTAATGAACCCATTTATGTCAAAAAACAGTTTGTTGAATTTTATGGAATGAGTTCATCAACTGCCATGATTAAACATAAAGGTGAGGTTGCTGAATATCGAAGCTCAGAAGGTCGTACAGTAAAAATTCCTTACAAAGGGTATGTCGAAACAACAGTTAAAGATATATTAGGTGGCATTAGATCGACATGTACTTATGTTGGAGCACCTACTTTAAAACAACTTGCTAAGTGTACAACATTTATTAAAGTTCATAAACAATATAATGATGTTTTTGTTAACGGTAAACATTAATATAAACTAAGAATGCACCTCTTTGATATGCATTCTTTTTTTGACCTTTTTTTGTAGTAAAATTTTGATTATTTTTTTACTAAAAATATTTGTAAAGCGCTTTCTTTTTTGATAAAATAAGTTTAAAGAGGTGGACGTATGGCAACCATTACTGAAATAGCACAAAAAACAAATGTCTCGATTGCAACTGTTTCAAGAGTTTTGAATTATGATAAAAGTTTATCAATCACTGAAGAAAAACGGAAATTAATTCTTGAAACAGCCGAAAATCTTGATTATCAGACACCAAAACGAAAGAAAATGAATTTAAAAAAACCTTTAACCATTGGTTTAATTCATTGGTATACGATGCATCAAGAACTTGAAGACACATACTATTTATCGATTCGGCTAGGTATAGAAAGATCATGCTATGATCGACATATCGAGTTAGTAAAAATCTTTAAGACGAACGACCATTATCAATTAGATAATATAAAAAATCTGGATGGTGTGATTGCTGTTGGAAAATTTTCAAAAGAGGATATTCAACTTTTTGACAAAAAATTTCCAATCATCGTGTTTGTCGATTCTTCTCCTGATGACATCAAATATGATAGTGTAGTCATTGATTTTAAGCAAGCATTTACCAAAGCTATTGATTATATCTTATCGTTAGGACATGAAAGAATCGGATATATTGGGGGAAGAGAATATATCGGAAAAGATCAAGAAGCTTTAGGAGAACAACGTGAAATCGTCTTTAGAGAATACATGACATCTAAAGGGTTGTTTGATGAAAGAAATGTTCATATTGGTAGTTTCACGATAGAAAGTGGCTATGAACTCATGAAAAAAGCGATTGACCAGAATCACTTGCCTTCTGCATTTATGATAGCAAGTGATGGTATGGCTATTGGATTGCTTAAAGCATGCTATGAGGCGGGTATTCGTATACCAAAAGATTTATCCATTTTCAGTTTCAATGACATCACACAAAGTCAGTACACCATTCCACCCTTATCAACCGTAAAAGTTTATAAAGAATTTATGGGAGAACAAGCTGTCAATTTATTGATTGAAAAAGCTACTCATCAACGAAGCATCTCTAAAAAGGTGATTATACCTACTGAACTCGTTATTCGTGAATCTTGTTTACCCTTACAAAAAAAGGAGTCATTATGAAAAAAATTAATCTATCAATTGTACTAATACTTGCGCTAATTCTAGCAGCAGGATGTCAAAAAAAGCCTAAAGAGCCTGCTTTTGATATTAATCCATGGGAACCTACTTTAGGTTCAAGAACGAACCAAGAAGCATATTCTTCGTTTGATCCATCATTTAACAGTGAAACCTTTAAAATTGAACCTATCTCTGCTCTTCAAGATGGAAAAAGAGAAGATTTCATGATGGGTGTTGATGCATCAATGATCAAAAAAGTGATTGATCAGGGAGGCATTTATTACAATTTAAATGGGGTTGAGCAAAATGTTTTTGAAATACTAGCAGATGCTGGTGTTAACTATATGCGTGTTCGTGTATGGAATGATCCATTTTCGCCTATTGGCTTACAAGGCGGTGGTGATATGACCATTGAACAAGCTTTTTGGATTGCAAGAGAAGCGCGTAGAGTGAATATGCGCATCATTTTAAATCTTCATTATTCTGATACATGGGCTGACCCAGAACATCAGGTCAAACCTTATGCATGGGAAACATTAACAATGAGTGAAATGCTTGATGCAATTGAAGATTTTACCTATGATTCTGTGATGTATTTTAAAAATAGAGGTGTGACACCTCAAATGATTCAAATCGGTAATGAAATCAATAATGGGATGCTTTTTGAGGAAGGCCGTTTGATATGGAATGATCCAACTTCTTATGATCGCTTAGCAAACATGCTAAAATCAGGAATCAAAGGTGCGAAAAAAGCGGATCAATTTATAAAAACCATTATCCATCTAGCAGATGGCGGTAAATTTGCTATATTTGATGAATTTTTTGGAGCTATGAAAGATCGTAAAGTTGATTATGACATCATTGGTGCTTCTTTCTATCCTAATATATATATGTAGTCCTCATATAGACATTAGATCTCCTTCTTTTAGTTTTTTAGACAACGGACTATATTATAATAATTTTATGATGATATCACAGACTAGTTTATTATTTTCCTTACAGCACTTAATGACTGGTTTAGAAAGGATATAGCTGTGACTTTAATTAAATATGGTTATGAGTTGGATACAGCATTTAATGACTGGTCATTTCCTATTAGGTTACATAGATTAAAGCCCACAGTGCTAAGCTTGTATATCAATCATAGAAAGGTAGGTTTTATTATGATTTTAGTAGGTATTGATGTCGCCTCAAAGAAACATGACATCGTCATCACCAATCATTTAGGTGAAATTTTTAACAAGCACTTCACCATTGAAAATTCACGCTTAGGATATAAAAAACTCCTTAGCGAGATTTCATTGGCCAAAGAGTTCTTCAAAGATTCTAATGTGCGTATAGGGCTTGAATCAACTGGACATTACTCTAGAAATATCTTACACTTCTTAATCCTCGAGGGATATGATGTAATGTTTATTAATCCGTTATTAACCAATATGGACCGAAAGGCTTCATCAGTTCGTAAAACGAAGACTGACTCGATTGACGCCAAGGCCATTTGTATGTTTCTCATTCGAAACCAAAACGATTTCAAACCCTATACACTATCATCATATCATATTGATGAACTCAAAATACTTGTTAGACAAAGAAAATCTTTAAAAAAACAATTAAATAAGACAACCAATCAGCTCCATGCTTATTTAGATCAGGCTTTTCCTGAATACAATCAAGTGTTTAAAAATATCTTATCTAACGCTTCATTAACACTCTTGGCATCATATGCTTCGTTATCAGAACTAAAGCGTGTTAGACTAAATACTTTATCTGAACTTCTTAAAAAAGCCTCTAAGGGTAGACATAGTTTAGTCAAAGCTGAACTCATTAAAACATTAATTAAAGATTCAATTGGTATTGATAGTGAATCTTTATCACTATCAATCAAACAATCGGTCCAAACCATTATAAGTATTAAACTTCAAGTGGATCAAATCAATGAATTATTAGAGCATCATATCACTGAATCTAAGACGACGCTTTTAAGTATTCCGGGTATTGGCATTCAAACTGGGGCTATCATTTTAGCTGAGATTGGTGATATTACTCGCTTCAAAACCGATGATGCATTATTAGCATTTGCAGGTCTTGATCCTTCTGTCTATCAATCCGGCAACTATGATGGAAACTTTAAAATTTCTAAACGTGGTTCATCCATCCTACGATGGGCTATCTTTCAAGCAGCTAAAATTACTGTTATTTATGACCCTGTTTTTAATGCTTACTATGAGAAGAAAAAATCTGAAGGCAAGCATTACTTAACCATTATTGGCCACGTTACTAAGAAGTTACTCAGAGTTATTCGCTCTATATTGAAGAACAATAGTGTATACACTGTTTCTCATTAACCGTATTTAATTATCAAAGATCCAAATTCAGGTGTTTCATGAACATCTTTTTTAGCATGTCCTTATATCAACTCAACTATTTTTCATTAAATACTTGACTTTCATCTAATAGTTGGCTTTCTAT
>WPCG01003347.1_pt1 | contig 69678 bp, 67 predicted proteins | sample 5403311 | NCBI WGS metagenome assembly WPCG01 (sample SAMN12869467, study PRJNA574797) | sludge metagenome | isolation source: wastewater treatment of Control | place: China:Beijing | collected 2019-05-17
CATCAGAGCAACCTGAAAGGCGATTCATCAGAATCGGGGTGTATCTTCTCTGGCAGACCAAAGAGTATACCCCCTCCCGCGTTGCATCTGCGGTCAACCAGTTCTACCTCCCTGCGAAGCACTTGCGGACGGGGACGGGGCGGTGGGACTTATTGTGGCTTCTTACCCCGATATACGATTCTATTGTGGCATATGCGGCACTCTTCTCTATAAAGGCAGGAATTCTATCCTTTTCAGAGTCAATGATTTCCGGATATCCAGCATCTGAATGAACAGATCCGAATGCATGACTCGCTCCCTGTGTAAAACCCACAACAGATCAGCGAAAAGCAAAATAGGGGGATGGTCAGGCCATCCTGCGGTTGTGGCGGATCTGGAAGAGAACCATCACGATGAGCGATACCGGAAGGGCAATCACCAGCGGATTGCAGGCACTCCAGGGCTGTCCGAGTAAGGATGGCACGCCGAAGATGAACTGGGATAATCCAAGAACGCTTGATTCGGCTGCATGGACAAAGACCGTCCAGAGGAACCAGACGAGCGCTCCTGCCAGAAGCGATGCCTTTGCACCGATGATGCAGGGGGATTTCGAGGTGATCCCATTTACGAATGCGGGCAGGAATGCTGATGCACAGAGCCCCATGAAGATGACGGTTGCCCGTGCGATGATACTGCCGGGAAGCAGGAAGGCAACAAGGATGGAGATGACCATCATGATTATGATGCCCCGCCTGTTGACAGAAAGCGAGAGTGCACACTCCCGTCCGCGTCCCCAGACATCACAGGCAAGTGCTGTTCCCATTGTGTGGTAGAGTGAGCTCAGGGTTGACATAGCGGCACAGAGGAGCGTCAGCATGAAGATGATGACGAAGACATCCGGCATTGACTGTGTAATGAAGAGCGGAATGATCGAATCGATATTCCCGCCAGCAGCAGTGATCGCGAGTTCCCCGCTCTGCTGGTAGAAATAGACGTTTGTCAGTGCGCCGACTGTGAATGCGACGCCGGTCATCATCAGGATGAAGGGGCCGCCGATCAGGGTTGCCCGGTGCAGTGATTTGTCATCCTTTGCGGTCATGAACCGGACGATCAGCTGTGGCTGGGCCAGAACTCCGATACCGACACCGAGCACCATCGTGGTGATAAGCGTCATCCAGATCGGGGATCCAAACGTCGGCATTGCAGTCCACCCGTTATGCCCGGCTGCGGCAAGCCCTTCAGGCACAAGGTGTGCCATATTGGTGAGTGCGGTATTTGCCTCCACGACACCGCCGAGATGAATATAGGTCAGGAGCAATAGTGCGCTCATGCCGATCAGCATGATGGCCCCCTGCAGGGCATCGGTATGCATCACGGCGATGAGCCCGCCGAAGACGACATATGCACCGACGATCAGGGCAAATCCAAGGAGTGCTGTTTCGTACGGGATTGAGAGCGTGACCTCGATGAACCGTGCCCCGCCGATCAGGATGGCCGCAGTATAGATCGGCATCGAGAGGATGATGATGATCCCACTCACATACTGGAGGAACGGGGATTTGTAGCTCTTTCCCATCAGGTCAGGGAATGTGTATGCGGAGAGCCGTTTTCCGGCCTCGCGGATCTTCTTGCCGAAGAAGACGAAGGCGATGAAGATACCGACCCCGATATTCAGGACAGTCAGCCAGATCAGCCCCATACCGAGGTTGGCTGCAACACCGCCGAACCCGACGATCGCGGATGTCGAGATGAAGGTCGCTCCATAGGAGAGCGCGATAACAACCGGATGGGTGTTTCTCCCGGCGACCATGTAGTCCTCCGCGACCTTCGTCTTCCGGTACCCATAGTACCCGATGCCGACGATCATCAGCAGGTAGATGGCGACCACTATCGAGAGTGTCAGGACATCAACTGCCATGTTCTGCGTCTCCATTGTTCCAGTTCAACAGACCATACAGTACACACAAGCCTGCGAACCCAATCGCAAGCAGATATGCAATCCAGATGTAGGGATCAGGAATACCAAACATGATGATAACCTCCGGTACCTCAGCAACTGCACGGGAGACCGAAAAATAAGGCGGTCTCCCTATCTAAAGAAGAAAAAGAAGTTGTCTGCTACGAATGCAAGAGCCAGTTCCCTGTATCCTGGTAGAGCAGACATGAGGTATCCACTTATTGTTATCATTTTCTCCTATATATATCAAGCCTATTCTGTCCTGAGACTGAGTGCAGCCGAGTTCATGCAGAACCGGCGGCCGTCCGGGGGAGGCCCGTCATTGAAGACGTGGCCGAGGTGTGCTCTGCAGAGGGCGCAGAGTACTTCGTCCCTGATCATGCCTGCCGTTCTGTCAACCTGGATCCTGATATTCTGCTCAGATACGGCTCTTCTGAAACTCGGCCAGCCGGTGCCAGAATCGAACTTGTCGTCCGAGAAGAAGAGATCTGTTCCGCAGCAGGCACAGGCATACACCCCCTCAATATGGCAGTCATGGTATCTGCCGGAGAATGGCGCTTCTGTCCCCTTCCTCCGTGCCACGTCAAAGGTGAGCGGATCGAGAACGCTCTTCCATTCATTTTCTGTCTTCTCCACTGGCTCCATATCGATGAGCCTGCCATCCCGAACCGAAAAGATCTGAACCATAGAGGAGAGATGGATCCACCGGTATTTGAGATGATCGATCATTCACAATCGAGCGAACAATATATTATCGATCGGGTTCATCTATACATCAGGTATATTCATGAGGGCCAGAGATCGATCCGACTTTTCTTTGTATGGTACTGCTGCCGGGGTGCAGGCAGTCAGGAACCCTGTCCGGAGGCATATCCTCCAGCTGCTCGAAGGCGGGGAGATGAGCTTTGACGCAATCGTATCCTCATCCGGGCGGGCAAAATCAACCGTCTCCGCCCATCTCTCCTCTCTTGCCGATGAAGGGATCGTGGGCTCCCGTCCCGGTATGGAGGATGAGCGGAAGAAATACTTCTTCTTAACATCCCATTTCATCGGTGAACTCCAACCCGGAGATCGGATCGCAGATGAGATCAGTAATTATGCTTTTGAGTACCGGGAGGGGGCAGTCGATCCGTTCCATCTCTATAAGCTCATCTACCGCACCTTCCGTGTCTCTCTCCTCACAGAAGGAATATCTCTGGATCCGCTTCTGAGAAGATCAGGTGAAAAAGTCGGTGAAGCCGTCTATCCTGCGGTTGCAGGAGAGGATATGGAGGAATTCTGCCAGAATCTGGCAAACTTCTGGGATCAGCACCGTCTCGGGAGAATGGAGATCCTCTCGCAGGATCCGATCAGATTCTCAGTCTATGACTGCTTCGAATGTGTCGATCTCCCGCAGCTCGGCAAACCCACATGTTCGTTTGATTCCGGCCTCCTCTCTCTCCTCTTCTCCCGGCAAACCGGCTCCCTCATGAATGCATTTGAGCGGGAGTGTTATGCAGCCGGGGATCCCTGCTGCACCTTTGAGATACTTCCAGTTCCCGAAAAATAACCCGTTTTGACCAGCAAGGTTATACCATCCCATGACATTTTTTGTTATGGTGTGAACCGATGATCCGAAAAGGTCTTTTTATTCTGTTGATAGCCGCAGCCCTGCTCTTCGCAGCGGGTTGTGTCAGTGAACAGCCAGATGCACCGCCGCAAACCCCGGCACCGCCAGTGTCGCTGCATATGTTTGATGCAACCAATGATGGAGGGAGCTATACCTTCGAGCCCGGTGAGATAATCCGGATCACGCTCGCCGAGAACCCGACGACCGGGTACTCCTGGGATATGGCCGTTCCCGCAGGGCTCACCCTGAAGAGGGATGAATTCATCGCCCCGGATACCGAACTCGCAGGAGCCCCTGGCACGCATGTCTGGGAGTTTGAGGCTGGCGCTCCCGGCACTTACATCGTTGAAGGAAAGTATCTCCGGCCCTGGGAAGCAGATGCCGAGCCTGCCGAAACATTCACCCTGACGATCATTGTTGAGGCAGCCACGGAACCCACTTCACGGGTACTTGAGGTTGATGAGACAAACAATGGCGGCATGATCGGCTTTGATACAGGAATGCAGTTCAGAATCACGCTTGTCGAGAACCCGACAACCGGGTACTCCTGGGATATGACCATCCCTGAAGGGCTCACCCTTGTTTCCGATGAGTTCATCGTCCCCGATACCGAATTGATGGGTGCTCCCGGCACGCATGTCTGGCTTATCCAGGGTGATGAACCCGGCGAATACGTGGTTGATGGCAAGTACATCCGGTCCTGGGAAGCGGATGGCGAGCCTGCCGACACATTCACCCTTGAGGTAATGGTCGGGTAAGCATTCTGCCTTATTCTCCCAAAAATCCTCATTTCCCTCTTTTTCATCTCTTCGATCCATAGGAAGACCGCGATCGGCATCGTCAATGCTATTACTGCCATTGTGCAACAGTGATTATGCATCGCATCCTTTCCCTTGCCCTGATCGCTCTCTTTACGCTCACTCTGGGCTGCACTGCCATCGGCGACTTTGGAGAAGAAGCCGGGGATCAGATCGCTATCCGCGAACCCTATCCGCTCGCTTTCCATACGAGTTTTTACTCGCAGGGGATCTCCGATATCACCTTCATCCTCCATAACTCCGGCACAGATGACCGGTTCATACGGGCATCTGCCTGGTATGACGAGTTCAGCTCAAAGACCATCACAACGGTTGAGATCCCTCCGGATGAGACGATCGAACTCGATGTGATGATCGTCCTGAACGAAGAGAAAGTCCGTGCCCTCACGACCACCACCCTCTTCAACCTCGCATGGGTTGTCGAGGAATGGGATGGGGATAGCTTTGTCATCATAGAGGAAGGAACCGCCCCGATCGAGGTCTATCCGATGGATACAATGGTCTGGGAGATTTCTGATGGTGAGGGTGGCAAAATCGATACGACCGATTATATCGCTGTCTTTGTGACGCCACAGGCACCGGCTGTTCGCGAACTGCTGGTTGCATCAAAGGAGTATGTGGATCCCGCCTATGATCCGATGTACGAAACCCTCGGCCTCTCCCGGACCCTTGCCGGGTACCAGTTCGGCGACCTTCCTGAGGAGGCATGGTATATTCATACCGGCCTTCATGCGAAAGCCGTCTATAATGCCCTCAAATATACCTATGATGTCAGGTATCTCGATATGACGGCAAGCTTCGGGTCACTGGGGTATGTCCAGCGGGTGAATACGCCTGAAGAGTCGCTCCGTTCCACATCCGCAAACTGTGTGGACGGCTCCGTCCTCTTTGCCTCAGCCCTTGAGGCAATGGGGATCCACTCCTACATTGTCCTGACTCCCACCCATTCCTATATGGCATGGAAACATGATCCGAGCCCGGCCATTGCACCCGGATATGATAATCCGGGTGGCCTCCCGCTCCTCACCCCCGACGATCTCACCGCACTTGAGACGACGATGATCGGGGACTTTGCATTCGGGGAGGCAGTTGCCTATGCCGATGAACAGCTCAGAAAAGACTGGGATTTGTTCAATGACTTTGAGAACCCCGATGCCCATGAGTACCGGCTGATTGATATCGGGTATGCACGGGAAGAGGGGATCTATCCCCTTCGGTGAATGTTCTGGATCAATCAGATCAGATCCGGCTTGAAGATCTCAGCGGGGAGAAAAGCTACAAGAGAGAGGAACAACCACATACATACAAATGGCTGAAGAGAAGCGTCTGACACGGTCAAAGACAAACCGGCTCCTGGCCGGCGTATGCGGAGGGATTGCAGAATACTATGGATGGGATCCCTCGCTCGTCAGGATAGGCTGGATCGTCCTCTCCTTCATCCCGGCTTTTCCGGGCATTATCCTCTATATCCTCGCCCTGATCATCATCCCCGAAGAGGATGGCGAAAAGAAGAGCGATCTCTATACCGGCGAATAGCCGGATTATCCCATCTTCTCTTTTGCCTGCCGGATCTGCTCCCTGAGCTCGATTGCATGCTCAAAATCAAGCGACTCGGCAGCGGAACGCATCTCCGACTCGAGCTGGATGATCAGGTTCGGAATCTCGTCCTGCGGGATCTCTGCAAGCTCAACCCCCTCGACCTCCTTCTCCCGAATCGGTTTTCTGATCGTCTCCGGCACAATCCCGTGCTCTTCATTGAAGGCGATCTGGAGCTTCCGCCTCCGTTCCGTCTCGGCAAGGGCCCGCTTTATCGAGTCTGTCATTTTGTCAGCATAGAGGACGACACGGGAGTTCGCGTTCCTCGCAGCCCTGCCGATCGTCTGGATGAGGCTCTTCTCGTTTCTCAGGAACCCTTCCTTGTCTGCATCCAGAATGCCGACGAACCCGACCTCGGGAATATCCAGCCCCTCCCTGAGCAGGTTGATCCCGACCAGCACATCGAAGGTGCCGAGCCTGAGCTGCCTGATGATCTCGGTCCGTTCAAGCGTGATGATCTCGGAATGAAGGTACCGTGTCTTAATCCCCCTGCCGATGAGATAATCCGTGAACTCCTCGGCAAGCTTCTTGGTGAGGGTGGTCACGAGCACCCGGTCCCCCTGCTCGATGGTGCGGAGGATCTCCCTCTCCAGATCCTGGGTCTGCCCGTCGATCGGCCTCACCTCAACCACCGGATCGACGAGGCCGGTCGGCCTGATGATCTGCTCTACCACCTGTTCGGCATGCTCTGCCTCATAGCTTCCGGGGGTTGCCGAGACGAAGACGACCTGCTTCATGTACCCCTCAAACTCATGGAACTTCAGGGGGCGGTTATCAAAAGCGCTTGGGAGGCGGAACCCGTATTCGACCAGGTTCTTCTTCCGTGCATAATCGCCATTGAACATCCCCCGCACCTGCGGCAGGGTCTGGTGGCTCTCGTCTATGATCAGGAGAAAATCGCCGGGGAAATAGTCGAGGAGGCAGTACGGCTTCTCGCCTGCGGATCTCCCGTCAAAATGGCGGGAATAGTTCTCGATCCCCTTGCAGCTCCCGGTCTCCTCGATCATCTCGATATCAAAGAGGGTACGCTGGCGCAGCCGGTGCGCCTCGATCATCCCGAGCGTCGGGAGCACCTCGTCCAGTTCGGCCCGGATTGACTCAACCGCCCGCTTCCGCTCGTCTTCCGGGGTGACGAAATGGCGGGCGGGATAGACATGGAAATACTCCATCGTGGAGAGCCGCCGCCCGCTCGTCTTCTCGATCTCTGATATCCGGTCGACCGTGTCGCCGAAGAGCTCGATCCTGATGATATCATTGAAGTATCCGGGGATGATCTCGATGGTATCTCCACGCACCCGGAACCTTCCCGGCATCAGTTCGGTGTCGTTGCGCTCGAACTGGATCTCAACCAGCCGCTCGATGATCTCCCGCTGCTTTGCCTTCTCACCGCACCGGAGCTCAAACCCGAGGTTCCGGAAATGTTCGGGGTTGCCGAGGCCGTAGATGCAGGAGACCGAGGAGATGATGATGGTGTCGTTGCGTGAGAGGAGCGAGGCGGTTGCGGAGAGGCGCATCTGCTCGATCTTCGGGTTGATATCCGCATCTTTCTCGATATACTGGTCTTTTCTCGGAAGATAGGATTCCGGCTGGTAGTAGTCATAATAAGAGACGAAGTATTCGATCCGGTTCTCAGGGAAGAAGTCCTGAAATTCATTATAGAGCTGTGCCGCAAGGGTCTTGTTATGGGCAAGGACGAGGGTGGGCATCCGGAGTTCTGTGATTAAGTTTGCGATCGTGAAGGTCTTCCCTGATCCCGTCACCCCGAGGAGGGTCTGTTTCCCCATCCCCCCGGAAAAACCGCTGGTTAAACCCCTGATGGCATCAGGCTGGGAGCCTGCCGGCTTGAAGTCCGCGTGTAGGGTGAAGTTCATGGAATAACCTTCTTTCTTCGCTTGATCCTGTTATAGCTGACGGCGAACCGGTGCGCCTCGTCCCTGATCTCCTGGATGAGGAGGGAGGCGGGATCGTCAGCAGGCACCGGGAGGGGATAGGGGAGTTTCGGCAGATAGATCTCCTCCTCCCGTTTTGCAAGCGCAATGACAGGGATCTCGAGATCGAGCTTATTCAGCTCGGCATATGCGGCCGAGAGCTGTGCTTTTCCGCCATCGATGACGATTAAGTCCGGCATCTCCCCGTCTTCTGCAACCAGCCGTGAGTACCGCCGCGAAACCACCTCCCGGATCGATCCGGGATCATCCCCCCCGACGGCACTCTTCAGGGAAAACCGCCGGTATCCCCGCTTATCAGGCTTTCCGCCGACGAACCGGACCATCCCCCCGACAGCGGCGGTGCCGGAGAGATGCGAGATATCAAAACACTCGATCACCTCGGGATCAGCTGCCAGCCGGAGTGCCCGCCCAAGCGCCTTCACCCGCTCACTCCCCGAGAACCAGGTGAGATCGACATTCTTTGCAGCAAGATCAAGGAGTTCACGCTTTGCCCCCTGCTTCGGGACGGTGATGGTGACGCTCTTCCCCCGGATCTCAGCCAGGTACCCGGAGATGGCATCGTCCACCGTCTCAGGGAGGATCACCTCGCCCGGCACCTCATGGTCGCTGTAGTACTGGACAAGGAATTCTGAGAGGAATCCGGGTGTTTCATCGAACCGGAACTCCTCTTTTTCGACCAGCGTCCCGTTCCTCTGGTGGAAGAGGAGGAGGAAGACCTCGCCGCCGGTGATCCGGTACTGGATCACATCCCCTTCGCTGGCTGTTCTCCGGGCAGCCATCCGCCTCCCGGAGAGATGTTCGAGAGCTGTGATCGTCTCCCTGATCGTGATTGCAGACTCAAATTCGCAGCTCCGGGATAGCTGTTCCATCCGGGCTTTCAGATCAAAAATCAGCTCCCTTGTCCTGCCTTTCAGGACCTCCTCTGCCTGCCGCACCCGTTCTGCATATGCCTCTTTGGAGATCTCCCCGATGCAGGGTGCCGGGCAGGTGTTGATATGGTAGCGGAGGCAGGCACGTTTGGGGAGCCGCCTGCATGAACGGAGGCCGAAGATCTTCTTCACCATCGCAAGCAGCCGATCCCGCTCACGGGCAGAGACGAAGGGGCCGAAGTACCTCCCTTCTGCCCCTGCCTTCCGGGCAATCCCGATCCTTGGGAATGGATCGCCGGAGATATGGATGAAGGCGAAGCTCTTTGCATCCTTCAGGTCGATATTGTATTTTGGCTGGTGCCGTTTGATCAGCGTATTCTCTAAAATGAAGGCTTCTGTCTCGTTTGCTGTTGCGATGAAATCAACAGATCTGATCGCATCAACCAGCACAGCGGTCTTTGGATCCAGCCCCTTCTTTGTAAAATAGCTCTGCACCCGCTTCCTGAGGTTCTTTGCCTTGCCGACATAGATGACGGTGCCGGATTCATCCAGAAAAAGATATGAACCCGGCTCTTCGGGAATATGGGTGGTATCGATCATGGCTCAAGGAGGGGCCTGAGGAACCGGCCTGTATGGCTCTCAGGTACACCTGCGATCTCCTCAGGCGTCCCTGCCGCGATGATCTCCCCGCCGCCATCACCGCCTTCGGGGCCGAGATCGATGATATGGTCTGCGGACTTGATCACATCGAGGTTATGCTCGATCACAACGACCGTATTCCCCTTCTCCACAAGATCGTCGAGCACCGAGATGAGCTTGCTGACATCATGGAAATGGAGGCCGGTTGTCGGCTCATCAAGGAGATAGAGGGTCCTGCCGGTCGCCCGTTTTGCGAGTTCGCGTGTGATCTTGATCCGCTGCGCCTCCCCGCCTGAAAGGGTGGTGGCACTCTGCCCGAGCTTGATGTAGCCAAGCCCCACGCGGCAGAGTGTCTCAAGCTTCTGGCTGATTGCGGGGATATTCTCGAAGATGCTCCGTGCCTCCTCGACACTCATCGCCAGGACATCCGCGATCGTCTTTCCCCGGTACCGGACTTCAAGTGTCTCGCGGTTGTACCGCTCCCCTTTGCATTCTTCGCACTCGACGAAGACATCGGGGAGGAAGTGCATCTCGATCTTGATGGTGCCGTCGCCCTGGCATGCCTCGCACCGCCCCCCTTTCACATTGAAGGAGAACCGCCCGGGCTTGTATCCCCGAACCTTCGCCTCTTTTGTCTCGGCAAAGATCTTCCTGATCTCATCAAAGACCTTTGTGTAGGTGGCGGGATTCGATCGGGGAGTCCGCCCGATCGGGCTCTGGTCGATGACAATCACCTTGTCGATCTCCTCGTCTGCCGTGAGCGAGGTAAAGGCGCCGGTATCCTTCCGGGAGCCATGGATGGTGTTCATCAGGGCCGGGTACAGGGTCTCGTAGATCAGGGTTGATTTCCCGGATCCCGAGACGCCGGTGATGACGGTGAAGAGTCCGAGCGGGATCTCGCAGCTGATATCCTTCAGGTTATGCTCGGTGCAGCCGGTGAGCCTGATACAGGGTCCTTTCAGCCTGCGTTCTGTCGGTACCGGGATCGTGATCCTGCCGGAGAGGTACTGGCCGGTGAGGGAGTCTTCTGCTTTAATGATATCATCAAGGGATCCGAGCGCGATGATATCGCCTCCGTGGATCCCGGCCCCCGGCCCCATATCCACGATACAGTCTGCATGCCTGATCGTATCCTCGTCATGCTCGACGACGAGGACGGTGTTGCCGAGATCGCGGAGGTGTTTTAAGGTCTCGATCAGGCGGTGGTTATCCCGCTGGTGGAGGCCGATTGAAGGCTCGTCCAGCACATAGAGGACGCCCATCAGGTTTGATCCGATCTGGGTGGCAAGCCGGATCCGCTGCGCTTCGCCGCCCGAGAGGGTGCCAGCGTTTCGTGAGAGGGTGAGGTATGACAGTCCCACCCGTTCGAGGAAGAGGAGGCGGGATCGGATCTCCTTCTTCACCTGCCGTGCAATCTCTTCCTCCTTCGGGGTGAGGGGAAGATCGGTGAAGAAGGCGAGTGCTTTTCCAACCGAGAGGTCGGTTACGTCCGCAATTGAGTATCCATGAATCTTTACGGCGAGCACCTCCTTCTTCAGCCGCAATCCCCCGCAGGAGGGGCAGGGGGTGACCCGCATAAACTTCTCAAGCTCCTCCCTCCTGTACTCGGATTTCGTCTCCCTGTACAGCCGTTCGGACTGGGGGATCAGCCCTTCCCAAATTCCCTTGTGGGACCATTCGGCATCCCCCTGCTTCATCTTCATGGAGAAGCGGATCTGATCGTCTGATCCGTACAGCAGAGAATGGAGCTGCGCATCAGTCAGCTCACGGATCGGGGTATGGATCGTGTACCCGGCATGTTCGGCAACAGATCCGAGATACTGCATCCTGTACCCGTCAAGGAAGTTCCGGTATAATGCCACTGCACCGTCTGCGATGCTCTGGTGCTTATCCGGGATGATCAGGTCGGGATCAAACCGCATCTGGAACCCGAGCCCATTACAGGTCTCGCATGCCCCAAACGGGCTGTTGAATGAGAAGAACCGGGGCTGGAGCTCCTCAACAGAGAAGCCGCAGATCGGGCATGCCATCGTGGCAGAGTAGGTCTCTTCTGAACCGTCCTCAAAGGCAGCGATAACAAGCCCCCCTGAACGCTTCACGGCGGTCTCGCATGCCTCGGCAAGACGGGAGGTCTCGGCCGGATCGAGCCGGTCGATGACGATCTCGATGTCATGCTTCACATAACGTTCGAGTGGGATCTCCTCGTCGGTCCTGTGGATGATCCCATCCACCCTGACCCGGGAGAAACCTTCAGAATCGAGATCTTTTATGATCTTCGCATAGGTTCCCTTCTTCTGCCTCACAACCGGCGCCAGTATGGTGACCATCCCGGTTCCGTGTGCTGCGATCGTGTCGGCGATCTGCTGGGGTGATCTGGATTCAATCGCAATGCCGTGTTCAGGGCAGTGCGGCACCCCGACCCGTGCGAAGAGGAGCCTGAGATAATCATAGATCTCGGTGACCGTCCCGACAGTGCTCCTCGGGTTCTTCGAGGTCGTCTTCTGTTCTATCGATATTGCAGGGGAGAGCCCTTCGATCGCATCGACATCGGGCTTATTCATCTGGCCGAGGAACTGGCGGGCATATGCCGAGAGGGATTCGACATAGCGCCGCTGCCCTTCGGCATAGATGGTATCAAAGGCAAGCGTGGACTTCCCTGAACCCGAGACGCCGGTGATGACGATCAGCTGGTCACGGGGGAGGATAACGGTGATATCCTTCAGGTTATGCTCACGGGCTCCACGAACAATTAAGTCTTTCATCAGTGATTGTACCTGTTGATCATGGATGGTAATAGGTATAGAGATGCTGTCAACGGTAGTGGCGTCTCAGGAATGATCTCACCTTCTCCGACTCGATCCACCCCTGATCCAGCTGGTCGAGATAGCCCCTGATAATCTCCACCTGCATCCGGATCTCTTCTCCAATCTCCTCATCCCCGCATCCCGCATACCCGAGGATGACGGTGAGCGGGTTTCTGATATGATCTCCCAGAACGGCGAACTGTTCGATATTCTCCTCGATCTGGCGGTATGCCGTCTGCTTGATCCCAAAGTCCCGCCGCCGCTCGGTTATATCCCGTGAGATGGAGACGATCACCCTCCTGCCGCCGAGCATCATCCCGTGGGCATTGATCTCAACCGGGCAGAGCGATCCATCAGCTCTCGCCTGTTCGGTCTCAAAGAGGATCTGATCCGAGACGAGCAGCTTCTTCACCTCTCTCAGGATCTCCCCGACACGCCCGGCAGGTACAATATCGAGCGGGGATCTGGAGAGGAGCTCATCCCTCGTGTACCCAAGCCGCCGGCAGGCGATATCATTCACTTCGATGAATGCCTCCGGTTCACCTTTTCTGCTGATGGTATAGACGACGATCCCGTCATTCCCTCCATGGAAGAGGAGGCGGTACTTCTCCTCGTTCTCCCTGAGCATCGCCTCCGCCTCCTTCCAGCGGGTGATCTGGCGGAAGAACCAGAGTGTGTTATCCCCCTCGATCTCCCTGATCGAGAGTTCGTACCACTGCCGCTCACCGGATGGTGATTGGAGCACGAGCTCTTTTCCCCTGAGCGGAGTCTTCGAGGCGAGGGCATCCTTCACCTCTGCAATAACCGCCTGATCCGAAATCCCGTTCTCTCTGAGTATGGAGAGAAAGAGGTCAAGCGGATCGGGAGCATCGCTGATTCCCTCCCCGGCAAGCCGCCTGAATGCGTCGTTTATATAGGTGATCGTATCTCCATTGGCAATCAGAATGGCATCTTCAAGTGCATCTCCGAAAGAAGGCAGATGGGTACAACTCATATTGGTAGTGTACTTCCACCCTTCTTTTTAAATAATTAACGAATGCAAAGGTCTATATTCACTGAACCGGAATCTCTCTTTCATGAAGATTCTTGCATTCAACGGGAGCCCGAGGGTTTCCTCGAGCTCGACAAGACAACTCCTCCTCGCCGCCTGCGAAGGTGCGGAAGAGGTTGGTGCCAGCACCACGGTGGTTGATATCTGTGAGCTGGATATCGGGTACTGCAATGCGTGTGGGAGCTGCTATAATACCGGCTCCTGTGTTCTTGACGATGATTTTGAATCTGTCTATTACCAGTTCCTCAATGCAGACGGGATCATCTTCTCCTCTCCCGTCTACATCAACTCGGTGACTGCACAGCTGAAGACCTTCTTCGACCGCCTTGCTGATGCCGTGCATTGCCAGAGGCTCACCGGGAGATACGGCTGCAGCCTCTCAACCGCCGGGGGAGCGCTTGCCGAAGAGGTGGCGGAGTACCAGAACGGCGTGATCCGGATGCTCGGCGGCACTACCGTCGGTTCGGTTGGCGTGAATATCATGGGAGATCCCGGTGCAGTAGCTGCGAAGATCCCGGCTGCAAAAGCACTCGGGGCCGATCTCACCGCAGCCATCCGGGAAGAGCGGCGATATCCCGAACAGGAAGAGGAGCACCGGATCAGGCGGGAACATATGATCGAGCTTGTCCGCTTCAACAAGGATGTCTGGAAGTCCGAGTACGAATACTGGGAGAATCAGGGCGCTTTTTCGGATCGGTGATTAAGTGTCTCCATCCTGCCGATAATATCATCGGTATGGGATCCCATCCAGTAGAGCCGCCTGCATGAAGGGCACCAGCGGAAGATGCGCCCTCCCTCTTCTGCCGGCGCATAATCTGCTCCCCGGATCTCCTCTTCGGGCGCATCTTCGAGGAGGCTGTTGCAGATCGAACAGCGGATCAGCCTGACCGGGAGGTCGATTCGGCCCAGTTCTTTCAGGAGTGCGAGCTGATCGAGGATCTCCTTCTCCCCGATATAGATCCCCTGTTCTCCGGCGCGGCCTGCAAGCTCACGGTCGCGGGTGAGGAGGATCCTGCCCTCCCGTTCGGCCCACTGGAGGAGTTCTGTATCTTCCTTTGGGTTGCCGGATGGGAGGCAATCCGCACTCTCTGTATCATAGCCGAGGAGCCGGAGGTAACGGGTGAGGGGACCGAGCATCCGATCCACAAGGAACCGGGGTTCCGGGGTCATCTGAGCACGACCGGTATCCGGTTGCCGCAGTTTTTACATTGGTCTCCGCTAAGCCCCACAATCTCAGCAGAAAAACCTCTCCTCAGGATCAGATCCGCCCCGCAGGAGGGGCACCGGGTATCTTCGTCCGATGATCCGGGAATATTGCCAAGGTAGGGGTATTCAAGGCCGAGTTCCCGCGCCCGATGGTAGATCCGCTCAAGCGTTGCAAGCGGGGTTGCAGGGGGATCGCTCATCCGGTAATCGGGATGGTAGCGGGTGAAATGCATCGGGGTATCGGGGCCCAGGTGCTCGATCACCCAGCGGATCAGGGAATCGATCTCACCCGGATCATCATTCATGCCGGGGATCACCAGTGTTACCGTCTCGATATGCATGCCAAGTTCATGTGCCCGGATCGTTGCATCGAGCACCGGCTGGAGGCGCCCCCCGCAGACTTTTTTGTAGAAGTCATCATTGAATGCCTTCAGATCCACCCGGAAGGCAGAGAGCATCGGGGAAAGTTCGTTCAGCGCCTCTTCGGTGATGTAGCCGTTCGTGACATAAATCGTCTTCAGATCGTGTTCGCGTGCGATCGCTCCCATATCCAGGGCATACTCATGCCAGATCGTCGGCTCATTATAGGTCCAGGTGATGCTCGCAGCACCGGATCGAATCGCCTGCCGCACCCCCTCTTCCGGTTCGATCTGCCGGAGCGGGAGGGAATCGATCGTTGCCTGCGATATCTCCCAGTTCTGGCAGTGCCTGCATCGGAAGGTGCATCCGATTCCCCCGAGCGAATAGGTGGTGGTGCCGGGGAGAAAATGGAAGAGCGGCTTCTTCTCGATGGGATCCAGTGCTGCTGATACGACCTTCCCATAGGTCAACGCATAGAGCCTCCCGCCCCGGTTCCCGCGAACCCCGCAGATCCCCTCTTTCCCCTCCCGGATCAGGCAACCGTGCGGGCAGAGTCCGCATCGTATCCCCTCATCCTCTCTCATCCAGATCCGTGCTTCTTTCATCTCTCCCCATTCACCCCGTTTTGATCTCTCTCCACTCTGTGGAACACGGCATTATATGTGATCCATGATGAAATGTTTAAGGTACCATGAAGAAGGTAGTTATCTCGGTCGGCGGGTCGGTTCTTGTACCCACACTTGAGTCGAATAATCTCAGTGCATGGGTAGCAGTGCTCCGGGAGATTCAACAGGACTATTCCGTCTTCTGCGTCTGTGGAGGAGGAGGTGAGGCACGCCGGTATATATCGGTCTGCCGGAGCCTCGGAATTGATGAGGGAACCGCAGACGAACTCGGCATCATGGTGACGCGGATCAATGCGTTCCTTCTGATCTCCGCACTCGGGGATGCCGCCTATCCAACCGTTCCGGCAACCTACCGTGAGGCGAAGCAGGCAGCGCTCCACGGGAGGATCGTCGTCATGGGAGGGGTGACACCCGGCCAGACGACAGATGCGGTCTCAGCCGTCCTTGCAGAGGAGATCGGAGCAGATCTGCTGGTGAATGCAACGGCAGTGGATGCAATCTACTCGGCTGATCCGAGGAAGGACGCCTCTGCCGAGCGGTTCACACAGATCACCCCGACAGATCTGATCAGGATCATCATGAAGGAGCGGATGGGCGCGGGATCGAACATGATCGTCGATCTGGTGGCAGCCAAGATCGTTGAGCGGAGCGGCATCCCCTTCATCGTGATGGATGGGAGAAAACCCGGCGATATCGTAACAGCGCTCAAAGAGGGGACATTCAACGGCACTCTTGTTGCAGAGAAGCCGGATTCCGTTCTCCCTCTCTGAGATGCGGACAAAACGATACCCTTTTTTAGATAGACCCTCAATTTAGTAAGGTCACGGGGTAGTAGGGTAGCCTGGTCCATCCTAGAGCGTTTGGGACGCTTTGACCGCAGTTCGAATCTGCGCTACCCCATTTTGAGATGGACTCAGACACCGCTTTTCTGATATATTCACGCCTGAATGATCGCTATCCTCATACGGAGACCAATTTTCTTGATTTTGAAGATCCCTTCCAGTGCCTGATCCTGACGATCCTCTCTGCCCAGACGACCGATGCCACCGTGAATCTGGTGGCTCCAAACCTCTTTGCACGGTTCCCGACACCGGAATCGCTTGCCTCTGCGGATCTCGAGGATGTTGAGAGAATCATCCACAGAACCGGGTTTTACCATGCAAAGGCCCGGCATATCATCGGTGCTTCAAGGGCACTTGTGGAGCGGTTTTCGGGCAGAGTGCCGGCTACGATGGATGAGCTCCTGACGATTCCCGGTGTCGGGAGAAAGACGGCTAATATTGTCCTCAACCATTCCTTTGGGATCGATGAGGGAGTCGCTGTTGATACGCATGTCCGCCGTCTTGCACAGCGGATCGGTTTCTCAGACTCGGCAAACCCCGATAAAATCGAGCAGGATCTGATAGCGATCTATCCCCGTTCCCACTGGGGCGGGATCACGTACCTGCTGATCCGGCATGGCCGGGAGGTCTGCCCTGCCAGAAAGCCGCAGTGTAAAACCTGCGTTCTCCGTGACCTCTGCCGTTTTGCCTCTTTAGAAGAAGAAGGGTGAGACGATTGCAAAGAAGCAGAAGGAGACGAGAGCCGCTGCCGGTATCGTGATGATCCAGGCGATGATAATCTCCCGCACCACTCCCCACCGGACGGCAGCAGACCCCTGTGTGGTGCCGACACCCATGATCGCCCCGCTCATTGCATGGGTTGTCGATACCGGGATGCCGAGCATCGTCATCGCCGAGAGGACAAGACCGCCGGATGTGGATGCCGAGAAGCCCTGGTATGGGGTGATCCGGGTGATCCTGTTTGCCAGCTTATCGATGACACGCCAACCCCCAAGGAGCGTGCCAAGCGATATGGCGGCACAGGAGGCGAATATTACCCAGAGCGGCACCTCAAAGACCGTTATCAAGCCTCCGGCAAAGAGTATGGCGGTGATGATACCCATTGCGTTCTGCGCATCATTGCTTCCATGCCCGATGGCGTGGAAGGATGCCGAGACGATCTGAAGTTTCCTGAAGATATAGTTCATACGCTGCGGCGTGCTGGCTCTGCTTAAGTATCGCATGATAAAGGCGGCGAATGCATAGGCGGCGATGAACCCGAGGGTCGGGGAGACGACGATGAATAAGACGATGGCAAGGATACCCTTGATCTCGATGATATCGAGGAACATGGAGATCGGTATGATGATCGCGATGCCGATGATAGCTCCAAGGCCAAAATAGATCGGTTTTTTATCTCCCGCATAGTACGCAAGTGCCCCAAACAGCAGCGCTCCCGCACCTGCGCCAAAGAGAGCTATCTCGAGCATCAGTATGATCGTATTCCAGTCCGGCCAGATTACCGCAAAGAAGCCTGCCGCCCCGATACCGGCACCCATAATCCCTCCGACAAGAGAATGGCTGCTTGAAACCGGTATGCCAAAATGAGAACAGAAGAAGACCCAGAAGACCGACCCGACAAGGCCGGTGACAAGGACAAAAGGAGTGAGTATTGCGGGATCGACGATCCCTTTTCCTATTGTCTTTGCAATGGCGGTTGAGAAGAGGAACGGGCCGACGAGATTAAAAAAAGCGGCAAGCCCGACTGCCTGGAGCGGGGTGAGCACCTTGGTGGCGATGACGGTGGCGATGGAGTTTGCGGCATCGTTTAAGCCGTTTACAAAGTTAAAGAGGAGGGCAAGTCCGATCCCCGCAATGATAAGAAACTCCATAAAAACTCACGAATGGCGGATTGCTATATCTGCAAGGACATTTGCTGCGTCTTCGCTCTTATCTGTTGCCTCTTCAAGGCTCTCGTAGATCCCTTTGAGCTTGATGATCCTGATTGCATCATTACTTTCGAAGAGATCGGTTATGGCGTGGGCAAGGACATCATCGGCAAGGTTCTCGAGCCTGTTGATCTCGATGCATTTGTTCTCAAGAGTTTCGGGGTTTTTGAGATTCCGAACCTCACGGACTGCCACTGCCACCTCACTCGCCTGAAGATAGATGATCTTGGCAAATTCCCTCATGTAGGGGTCTGTCTCCTCAATCCCGTAGGTGAGCATCTTCCTGGCGGTACCATCGACAAAATCGAGCATGTCATCCAGTGCTGTTGTCAGCCGTGATATCTCCTCGGGCTCAAGCGGGGTGATGAAGCTCCGATTCAGCTCGGCATATGCCCGGTGGGCAAGGGCATCACCCTGGTGTTCGAATTTCTTGATCGCTTTGACCTTCTGCTCGATATTGGTATAGTCATCAATAAGATCAACAAGCAGGCGTGCAGCCTCTGTTGTAGTATCCGCGAGCTGCTCGAAGATATCATAGAAGACATGATCATTTGGAATAATCCAGTCTCGTAAACTCACAAGACACCACTCTTACAAGGAATCTTAAGAATAAAAAGGTCTTGATTCGAACCCGTTCACAACTGTTCCGATCATTTCCGGAATGCCTGATCTGTTCTTCATCCGGGTTCGTCTCATCTCTTCTTCATCTCTCCTGTTTTGCCGCATGCTCGCGGCTGCCGATGAATTCACGGATCATCTTTGCGGCAACCGCGGCAGTCTGTTCAGAATCATTTGGGAGCACCTCGACATAGTCGAATGCCATAGCCTGACCTGCAAGCGCCCGGATCACAGATCGGAGATCCCAGTGGGTGATCCCGAAGGGATCCGGTGTCCCAAGCCCCGGTGTCAGGCATGAGTCGATGGCATCCGCATCTATTGAGAGGTAGATTGCGTCTCCGCCGATGGCGGCTTTCACCTCGCCGATGATGGCGTTGATCCCCCGGTCATGCACCTCATCTGCGGTATAGATCCGGTGGTGTGCTGCCGCCTCAAACTCCTCCCGGGATCCGCTCCGCGCACCGATGATGATGATATTATCTATGCCGAGATCGCGGACCCGTGCCGAGACACAATCATGGTTGTAGCGGGATCCCCGGTATTCGTCCTGGAAATCCAGATGTGCATCACAGACGACATACCATTTCGGCATGGCAGCGCGCACTGCACCGATGGTGATCGAATGCTCGCCGCCGAGCATCACCGGCACTTTCCCGTCAGAGAGGATCATCGAGACGGTATCCTCAACCTGGGCTGCCACCGTCTCCGGATCTGCCTCCGGGTAGAGATCCCCGAGATCGGTGAAGGGGATATCGGTAAGCTCAAACCCGTACTCAGGCATGTATGGCTCGAAATTATACGAGATTGCCCTGATCGCAGCGGGTGCGGCACGGGTGCCCGGCTTGTATGAGGTCGTCCCGTCATAGGGGACCCCGAATATCACATACCGTGCATCCTCATATGAGGCTTCGGCATCGGCAAAAAGAGAGTTTGAAAAGGATTGCATATTCAGATGTCAAGCTTGCGTTTGCCGAGAGATTCGATGTAGGGAATCTCCTTGCCGGGCTCGATAAGTTCCAGCTGGTCGTCTGTGACATTCAGCTCGAAGTTTGTGTAATCTTTCATATCCATGAAGGAGACGGTATTTGCAGCGATCGAGATGACCTGGGCGCTCTTCCGCTCAACGATCGGGGCATAGATCTTGGCTCCAACAGGTGATGTATAATCCCGTTTCACTCCATCAAAGATGCCGACAGCCATGATCCGTGCCTTTGCGGCACCGTGCTTCCCGGGCTTTGAGGTGGCGATGGTCATAATTTTGCATGGTTCGTCATCTATGACCATGTAGCGGCCTTCTTTCAGTTTCCCAACTTCTGTTTGTTCTTTCATGATGATTTCTCGCAGGAGTAATTTATTGAATCTAAAGAACATAAAGACAACGCAGTGATGAATGAAACGCCCTTCCTTGCCGCATGCCAGCAGCTCTCCATCCGGCTCCGTGCAGAAATCCGCGATCTCGTCGGTACCGAGCAGGGTGGAGCGGAGATCGGGATGGGTGCGGATCAGACCCCTACCGAGGTGATCGATGATGTTGCCGAGTCTCTTGTGCTCGATCATCTCAGGGAGGCGGGCGTTGGCAGGCTCGTGATCAGTGAAGAGGCGGGTGTTGTGGATCTTCCCGGTGGGGAGGGGACGATCTACCTCGATCCGATCGACGGTACCTATAATGCCGTTGCCGGTATCCCCTTCTATGCGATATCCCTCGGATATGCAGTTGACGGGCAGATGAGAGAGGGGTATGTGATGGATCTTGCATCCGGTGAGGAGTTCTATGCAGTCCGGGGCGGCGGTGCGTTTCTGGATGGAATGGAAGTCTCTGTATCGGATGTCTCATCTTTGCATACCTGTGCGATGAGCCTGTACGGGAAGAAGTTCGACCCCGCCAGTATCATCCGGCTTGGCAGCGAGATTCGGAGATGGCGGCTTTTTGGCGCCTCAGCACTTGAACTCTGTTATGTTGCCTGCGGCCGGATAGACGGATTTGTCGATCTCAGGAATACCCTCAGGATCACCGATGCCGCCGCCGGAATGCTCATCTGCACAGAAGCCGGAGGAGTAGTATCGGCACCGGATGGCGGTCTGGTGAGTTTCCCCGACGATGTCTCTCTCGGGCGGTGTATGGTAGCGACGAATGCGGTGATCCACCGTAAAGTGATCGAGTATCTCAGGTGAAGAATGCGGTATTTCATCGTCTCACGGATCGATCGCGAAGAGGCGCTTGCGTTTGCAAGGATGCTTGCAGAAGACCTCCGGATGGCCGGGCACACTGTGCTCTTTGAACACGATACTGCCGATACCCTGAAGATGGATGGCGGAATCTCCTTTGAAGAGCTTCCGGGCCGTGCAGATCTGGTTGTTGCGGTCGGGGGGGACGGAACCGTCCTCAGGGCTGTTGCAAAGATGCAGCCGCAGCTCCCGGTGATCGGTATCAACTGGGGTGAGGTCGGGTTCCTTGCGGATCTCGAACGGGGCCATGCACTTGAGTTCCTCACCTCCCTAAAACCCGGCTTTTCTGTGGAGAAGAGGATGCGGCTTGCCTTTGAGAGTGATCATGGCCCGATCGGCGATGCACTCAATGAGGCATTGATCGTCACTTCACGCCCTGCGAAGATGCTCAGGTTCTCGATTGTCATCGATGGCGATGTGGCCGAGACATTCCGGGCCGATGGGATCATCCTCAGCACACCGACAGGCTCAACCGCATATGCGATGAGTGGGGGTGGTCCGATCGTCGATCCCCGGATCGATGGGGTTTTGATCGTCCCCCTTGCGCCATATATGCTCTCATCCCGGCCCCATATCATCTCGACGGATCGGAAGATCGAGATCCGCCTCGAGACTACAAAACCCGCAAACCTTGTCATCGACGGGGTGGAGGTGGAGCCGCTTGGCCTCTCCGGCTCGATCCGGGTAACGAGATCGGCAGATCCGGCCCTCTTTGTGAAAAGCGAACGGACCTTCTTTGAGAAGGTCGAGCAGAAACTGCGGCGTCTCTGATCATCAGGTTTATCGTTTGATGGATAAATAGGGTCTTGTAGAGAATAATGGAGTGTGAACGATATGGATGAGATGCGAACCGATCCGGATTATGCTGCGATATCAAAACTGCTGAAAGAACAACTCGGCCTGAAAGGCTCTCCTGTTGCCATCAAGCTGGCAGGATCAGAGAAGCAGATACCTGAGGGGATGGAAGAGGCAACCGGGCAGATGAGGCACTGCCAGATGGTCTCGCTTGCCCGGAATGAGGGGAAGAGTTTCTATGCAACTGCCGAGAAGCATAACTGCATGGGAGGCGCCTGGGCGCTCGGACTCCGGGAACTCACTCCGTCCCTCAAATCCGGGGAGTTCTATTTTGCCCTCGGCAAGTACGAGAGCTGGGCAGCCTGCCGCCGGACAATCCAGAATGTTCCCCACCTGCCATCCGGGGATACCTATGCCACCCTCTATGCGCCTCTTGAATCAGCCACCTTCTCGCCGCATGTGGTGCTGATCATTGCCGAGCCGCGTTCGATGCTGAAGCTGGCACAGGGCATCCTGTACCGGATGGGCGGTCGGATCTATTCGGAGATGTCAGGGATCCAGTCAGTCTGTTCTGATGCGACTGCCACGGTCTATATGAGCGGAAAGCCGAATATCTCGCTAGGCTGTGACGGGTCACGGAAGTTCTCGGGCATTGCCGATGGCGAGATGGTGATGGGCCTTCCCGGTGAGCTGCTTGCGGAGATTGCGGATTCGATCCCGATCGTCGTCGGCGCACCAGGCTCAAAGAAATAACCCCCTTTTTGATCTCCGAATCCTTCTTATCACCAGCAGACGACTAGTACAACTATAAGGTGGAATGGGCGTTGCAGATCTCGATGAAGCTTGAGTTGAAGGATACTCCGGGCCAGCTGCTTGGAGCATTGAAACCGATCTCGGATATCGGTGGGAATATCATAACGATCATCCACCAGCGCGACCAGACGACTGCCGAGAACACCCTGACGGTGGATATCGTCCTTGAACTCGCTGAAAAGAAGCTTGATGCCCTGATCGAAGCCCTCCGTGAACGGGGGTGCGGGGTCGTCAGGATCGGCAAGCAGCGGCTCCTCCAGAAACAGTCGCTGATTATGATCGGACACCTGATGCATACCGATCTCACCGATACCGTTGACCGTATCGATCAGACAGGGTTTGCAGAGGTCTCGGAGCTGCATATGGTGATGCCCGCAATCGACGAGCCGTCGACTGCCAAGATTACGCTCCGTGCGGTCTCTCCCGAAGATATGCTTCATGCTGTTCGGATCCTCCGCGAGGTTGCAGCACAGAAGGATATTCTCATCCTCGAACCGCTGGAGGGTGTCGAATGAAGGTCGCGATCATCGGGTTCGGGGCGGTCGGGCAGGGGCTTGCACGGGCGCTTGCTGATACGGGCTTTACCATCACTGCTGTTGCAGATTCCCGCTCTGCCGCCATTGATGCAGACGGCCTTAATATCCCGGATATTCTTGCCCGGAAGGAGGAGACGGGGCTCTGCGGGGATACGGGGATCGGGAGTGCTGATATCCTCTCTTCAGGCGCATTTGATATCCTTGTCGAGGTTTCGCCCACGAACGCAGATACCGGGGAGCCTGCCCTTTCGACGATCAGATCAGCCCTTGCCATGGGAAAACATGTCGTCACCTCGAATAAGGGACCGATCGCCTGTGCCTACCATGAGCTGAAGGAGCTGGCTGACCAGAAAGGGGTGAAGCTTGGGTACGAGGCGACCGTTGCAGGAGCGGTGCCGATCGTCTCCGGGCTCAGGCAGGGGCTTGCCGGCAATACGATCAGTTCGCTCCACGGCATCCTGAACGGGACCTGCAACTATATCCTCACCCGGATGCGGGACGAGGGGCTCACCTATCCGCAGGCGCTTCAGGAGGCCCGTGATCTCGGGTATGCCGAGGCGGATCCGACCTATGATGTGAAGGGGATCGATGCTGCCATCAAGCTGGTGATCCTGGCAAATACGCTTCTTGGGATGGATATCAGGTTATCTGATGTTGCGATCACCGGGATCGACTCGATCACGCCCGAAGCGCTCAGCCTTGCCGAGGCAGAAGGCGCGACGATCCGGCTTATTGGCGAGATCCTGCCCGGGAAGAACCAGGTCCGGGTCTCACCCCGTGTCATCTCGCTTGACCACCCGCTTGTTGTGGACGGGACGCTGAATGCGATCTCAGTCTGCTGCGATCTGGCGGGACCGGTGACCTTCATTGGAAAAGGTGCCGGCCCCTACCCGACCGCCAGTGCGATACTCTCCGATCTCAACTTCATCAGGGATGCATATGACCGGGGTGCTTGAGAAGAGGAATAAAATCCTCTCCCTGATGCGTCGTATTACGCTGGATGAAGGCTCTTTTACTGTGGCAGAGATCGCCCGCCGGATCGGTATCCCGAGGACGACCGCACAGGACTGGACGAACCGTCTTGTTTCGGAAGAATGTATTCTCCTCGATGCTCCGGGAAGGGGAAGGGAGCCTGCACGCTATATTGCCCGGACCGCTCTTCCCCGGACACTCTGCAAACGGATCTTCACAACCTGTGATGAGGATCTTGTTGAGATCTACCATGAGTGTATGAGTTCTGGCTGCGCCGCCTTCTGCCGCCACCATCATGGGCGTGCAGGCGGCGCCCTCTCCACTGTCCGGAGGGATGGCACCCTCCTCCGTGAACGGGGCCGTTTTGGGGATGCTTCTGCAGATGTCGGCCTCTCCCCCCTCCCGGCTGTCAGTGTTGTTGCGATCCGGAAGGAAGGGGATCAGATCATCCAGACGATCCGGTCGTTTGGCGGCCCTTCATACTCCCTGACCGAGATGATGTCACGTGCGCGTGGTGTGCTGGCGGTGCATACCCGCAGGAACGGCAATATTGTCGAGGGGGATGTCTATACAAAGGCGCTCCGGCTGGTTGCGATTGGGATCGATGATACCGATTCGGAAGGGAGCGGTGCGACATTTGCCCTCGCCTATGCCCTTCTCCAGCATATCGGCAGGATGGACGGCGTGATGATGATTGCCCATCATGTTGCGATGCTCTCGCCTGCGATTGCCGAGAAGACGGCAGGCAACTCATGCAGCCTGATCGAGTTTGCAGCAGAAGAGCACCAGATTCCGGGGATTATCGATCAGGCAACCTCCTTTATTGCCGGAGAGTCTTCATCCCCGCACTGGGGAATTGCGGTGAAGGTCGGCCTCTCCCGCCCTGAGGGGCTCCTTGCCTATGGGGCAAAAGCGAGATCTGATCGTATTGATATTGACGAGGCGAAGTCACTTGCAGAGGCATCGGGGATCAGGATCGCCGGCGGCCGCGGTGTGATCGGTGCGCTGGCTGCCGTTTCACTCCACGGGTGCGGGGATGAGGTGCTCCTGAACCCCAGGATCCCGATCTGATCTCAGGGTTTGTATCCGTAGTTCCAGCCTGTTGCATTGAGTTCTTTCAGCATCTGGACGATCGCGTCAACAAGCGCCTTCTTCATAACAAGTCCCTTTTCCCTGCTTCCTTTCGTCGGGTCGCCGGTTGCGCCGCAATCGGTTATCTCCGAAAAGAGCCATTTGATCTCGCCAAACTCCGGGAGATCCGGCACCCGTCCTGCTGCATGCTCCATCTGGCAGAGCTCTTCGAAGAGGGCGAGGCTGATGGATGTTTCTCCTTCGCCTCCATGTCCAAGCCCCCCCCAGACTTCGAAGAATCCTTCGGGGAGGAGGGGGGCGATCGATTCCCACCATGCACCGAGCGAGGCGATCTTCATCTCCGGGTGGGCGACTTTCACCTTTCTCGATGCGATCTCGATCGGTGCGATGTTGCCGTCATGGCCGTTTAGGATGAAGACGTGCCTGATTCCTTCCCGGTGGAGGGATTCAAGGATATCCTCTATGATTGCTATCTCTGTCCCGAACCTGAGCGAGACGGTGAAGGGGAAGTCCCGGTAGTGTTCTGATACGCCGTAGGGCACAACCGGGAGGACGGCAGTGCCCGGTATCTGCTTTGCTACTTCTTCTGCCAGGATGGCGGCAGTGTAGGCGTCGGTTGCGAATGGGAGATGGCCGCCGTGGCTTTCGAGGGATCCGAGCGGGAGTATTGTAAGGTCGAAGGGTTTCTCCCGGTAGTCATGGGCGGTTGTATGCTGCACCAGCAGGGGGTTCTTCTCCATACTGAGAGAATTGCAGTTATGTAATATGTATTCTCTCTTCCGTGGTCTGGGTAGAAAAACCGATTCTTACTTATATCCTCAACCCTTACGCCTTCAGGTATGACAGCAGCAGCAATTGGTGACGTAGTTTCAGTCCACTACACCGGCACGCTCGAAGACGGCGAGGTCTTTGACTCGTCACTTGAACGTGAACCGCTGGAGTTTGAAGTTGGCGCAGGACAGGTAATCCCCGGTTTTGACCAGGGTGTTCTGGGAATGGTTGCCGGCGAGTCCCGGCGGATTGAGATCCCCGCAGCAGAGGCCTATGGCGAGTGGAATGAAGAGATGGTCTTCCCGGTGCCAAAGGACCAGTTCCCGCCGGATATCACTCCGGGTGTCGGAGACCGTTTCCAGGTGCAGGTCGGCGAAGACCAGATCATCGAGGTGGAGATTACCGAGATCACCGATGATGCGGTGATGCTTGATGCAAACCACCCCCTCGCCGGAAAGACGCTCGTCTTTGAAATAACGCTCGTTGAGATTAAAGAGTGAAGTGAGGAGCTATCCTCATTTTTTCGGAGTATTCTCTTAGGTTCCGAAAGTAATTTTTTTCAGAAATCTCTTTGGTGAGATTCAGCAACTTATGTCTATTTACTGTATTCCAAAATTTTCCCTTAGAGTGTGTATCAGCCATTAAAGAATAGGCTAAAATTGAAAATATCTTCTATCTCCAACTATCATAAAAAAATGGTCATTATGATTAATTCCTATTTATAAAAATAATGGATGGATGCATTGTTTATAATGGTTCATTTAACCAAAATTTTATATATTGCTTACAATTAATTTCTGCTTTGCAACGGTATTATTATGAAAACGAATGATGGGATACAAAATGTAAGTGAAGATGAAATAGCTGAAATAATGCATCTTTATTTGGAAGAGCCGACTGATAGTCCGTATTTACTATGGTTAAAAAAGAAACACAATAAATTAGCTAATGACACTCTAAATTGCATGGAATCGGCAAAAAAGGATGCTGATAGAATTAATCAAATTTTTTCACCAAATTTTAATAGAATTAAATGGATGAAACGAATCTCTTGTATTCTCACAATTATATTTGGATTCTACACACTCTTGATAGGGGTTTTAATATCCTCTCAAGATGGTTATGTTATTATAACTCCTGAATTTGTTGGATTATCAATTGCAGGACTAGGACTTGCAACATCAGGTTTATTCTCATTAATTTCTTATGAAGACGATACATATCAATTGTTATTCATCTCTAGATCTGATCAACAACAAATTTTTTCCGAAATAAATATCCTAAAAGTGCATCTTAGTTCCATTACAATAGATATTGAAGAAATTAAACATTTATTATTAAAAAGGAATGGTTCTAATTAAAATAATCTGTAATTATTGATAACAACTCATAATTATAAAAGTTGGCATATGACAATTAACATTATATATATTTTTGCTTTATGCCCAAAATCTGAAAATAACCTATTTGAAACTAATTTTTGATATAATTACGAATATTTTTCGTAATTATGGATCCTATCTTAAAAAGATAAAAAAAGAGATTTAAAAGTCCGTCATGATACGGAACTGGTCGATCTCTTCTGAATTAATCTCTTCGAGGAACTCTTCTGCCGCATGCTGGATATTCTTGCTTGCGGTGATGGCACGGCCGACGACGAGGATGTCCGCTCCGGATGTGAGTGCCTTCTTTGCCACATTCACCCGGATGCCGCCTGCGGTTGCCACAAGGATCTTTCCGCCTGCTGCCTTCTTGATGGCGGGGATGTCGCCCCAGGCATAGTCGCTTCCTTCTGCATCGATTGCACGGTGCATCTCAACGACATGCGGGAGTGCATTGATCTTGGCAAGCGCCTTTACAAGGTTTAACGGAGATTCGACATTCAGCATATCGACGACTGCATAGATGCCGGTCTTCCGTGCTTCGAGGACTGCCTTCTCGATGGTCGAGATCGGGGCAAGGCCGGAGATGACGACTGCATCAGCTGATGCATTTGCGCACATCCGGGTCTCGAGGTTGCCGGTGTCGAGGGTCTTTAAGTCCGCGATGATGAAGGCGTTTGGCCTCATCTTCCTGATCTCGCCGATGACCGAGAGGCCGAACTGCTTGATCAGCGGGGTGCCTGCCTCGATGATGAGGTGGTCGTTCTGCGGGAGTTCTGTTAAGACACGCTCGACCTGCTTCATGTCGACGAGATCCATGGCAACCTGGAGGTATGGAGGGTTCCAGAGCCGCTGGACCTTGAAGCCCATGACGCCGTGTGCTGCACGGTCCTTCTCGTGGAGGATCGTCTTCTCGTCAGGGAAGGATTCGAATGCCCGTGAGAGTGAGAGTTTCATGGCCCCGTAGTTGTACCGGTAGATCCGGTTGTAGTCTTCCGCATCCGGTGCGAGATAGACACTGGCAATGATGACGATGTCATCGATATTGATGCCATTGAAGAGCCCCTCTTCGAGGCAGTCTGCAACGGCTTTTGCCACTGCTGCCTGAACCGGCCCAAACATCTCCTTCACCTGCTCGCCCTTCTTCAGGGTGACCTTCGGGATGATGACGGTTGCCGGCTTTGTCAGGAGGTTTGGCCTGATCACTGCGAGCAGCGGGGTGTGTCCTGCCGAGAGCTGGGAGAGTGCATTTGCAAATGCGGATCCCACCGGCCCGTTCTTGTCTCCTACTAACAGGTCGATGTGTGCCAGTTCCGGCCCATCGCCAACCAATGCTTCACCTATTGCATACATACAAAAGTTCCTGCCTTGTTCTTAACTATGGATCGAAGATCTATAAAATAAAGAGCGTTTTTCAGAAGAATGAAAGGTGGGGTCGGTGAGATTTGAACTCACGATCGACGGGTCTCTCCGACAAGCGTATGAGCGGATACATCAGCATCAGCGCTCCAACGGGTCATCATCTCAATTCATCAATCAGCAGACCCGATTGTTCATCATACGCCAAGACCGCTGGAGCCCGTCGCCATACCGGACTAGGCCACGACCCCGATCCTGTCTTGTAATAATGGCTGTATCGTAATTTATAAGTTACGAACTCATATTTCGATATCTTTTTTCCTCTTGAGCCGGTACGTCTAAAGGAATGGTGGAAGGCAGCTATACATGCGGGGTGTCTGAGATACCCCTGCGAGGAGAGACGATTGGCGAAATGCTCAATCAGATCGCGGCAAAATTCCCGGATACCGAAGCTCTCGTCTCGGTTCATCAGGGGATCAGGTACACGTACAGGGAATTCCTCGAAGAGGTTGAGGTCGTTGCCCGTGGCCTGATGGCCCTTGGGGTGGAGCGCGGGAACCGTGTGGCGATCTGGTCGCTCAATTATGCGGAATGGGTGGTTGTCCAGTTCGCAACCGCCAAGATCGGCGCAATCATGGTGAACATCAACCCGGCATACCGGACCTATGAGCTTGAGTATGCCCTGAAACAGTCCGAGGTGCAGACCCTGATCATCCAGGGGCAGTTCAAGACCTCGGATTATATCGGGATGTTCTATGAGGCATGCCCTGAGGCGGCATCGTCGCGGCCGGGCCGGATCAACTCAGATACCTTCCCGTACCTGAAGAATGTGATCTTCCTTGGAGATGAGCCAAAGGATGGGATGTTCCTCTGGAAGGAGATTCATGAGATGGCAGAGGATATCTCACCCGGAGAGCTGAAGGAGCGGGAAGAGATCTTAGAGTTTGATGATCCGATCAATATCCAGTACACTTCAGGAACAACCGGGTACCCGAAGGGGGTCGTCCTCTCCCATCACAGCATCTTAAATAATGGGTTTGTGATCGGGGAGGGGATGCGGTTTTCCGAGAAGGATCGGCTCTGTATCCCGGTGCCGTTCTACCACTGCTTTGGGATGGTTCTCTCAAACCTCGCCTGCGTTACCCATGGCTCGACGATGGTGCTCCCGGCCCCGGTCTTCAATGCCGAGGCGGTGCTGAAGGCTGTCCAGGATGAGCGGTGCACCGCTCTCCACGGTGTCCCGACGATGTTCATCGCGGAACTCTCACTCCCTGACTTTGATTCGTACAGGCTTGATTCTCTCCGTACCGGGATCATGGCCGGTTCGCCCTGCCCGATTGAGGTGATGAAGGAGGTGAATACCCGGATGAATATGTCCGAGATCGTCATCGTCTATGGCCAGACCGAGACCTCTCCCGGTGTGACGATGTCTACTGTCGATGATCCGCTTGTCAGGCGGGTCTCGACTGTTGGCAGGGTGATGCCCCATACTGAGCTGAAGATCGTCGATCCGCAGACACGGCGGCTTGTGCCCCGCGGTGAGCCGGGAGAGATCTGTGCACGCGGCTACATGGTGATGAAGTGCTATTACAATAATCCAAGCGCCACCCACTCCACGATCGATCCGAATGGCTGGAACCATACCGGGGATCTCGGCGTGATGGATGAGGAAGGGTACATCCGGATCGTTGGCCGCCTGAAGGAGATGGTGATCCGGGGCGGAGAGAATATCTATCCCCGCGAGATCGAGGAGTTCCTCCACCACCATCCAAAGATTGCCGATGCCTACATCATCGGTGTTCCTGATATCAAATACGGTGAGGAATTAATGGCCTGGGTGAAGGTCGAGAACGGGGACACCCTCACTGAGGAGGATATCCGGGCGTTCTGCAAAGGCAAAATTGCCCACTACAAGGTGCCGAGGTACTACAAGTTCGTCGACAGCTTCCCGATGACGATCTCAGGCAAGATCCAGAAGTTCAAGATGCGGCAGCAGGCTGTTGAGGAACTCGGCCTCCAGGATGCCGAGAAGGTCGAGACGGCCTGAGGCTGATCTCTTCGTCTCCCCTTTCACCTCTCTATTTAGATTGTATATTCCCTAAAATATTCTGCTCTTAACGGCTCTTTCAGGTTTTTCTGCCTTTAATATCTGCTAATATCCCGGATAGGGTGTATCCTCTCCCGCTCTCTCACTCCTGGTATTCCTGGGTCTCTCCCCTTCATTCTGTGTCTTGTTTTTTAGGGGATGAATAACTGGTAATGTTAGTGAATAGTGTCTATTCCCTTGGTGGGGGGAGATTCATATCAATTGAGGGTTCAATTACCTCATCATGGGGTATGATATTGTTCTGATTGATTCGGCTGAGAAGGATTCTTTGTTAGCTGCTTTGAACCACTCAAAGCTCTATGAAGTCCGGTCTGAGATCTATGGCTGCTGTATCAAGCTGCTCACCGATTCCAATGCGGTAAGGCTTCGGTTTTCAGAGAACTTCTTCTTTGCATCGCAGTCGATCCGATCGCATGGGAGGCTCTTTGTCCTGCATAATGCGGCATTTCCCGAAAACGCGGTGCGGTACGATCCCGCCTCAAAGACTGCGTTCCTCTTCAACATGACCTATTACGGGTGGATCAAGTCAATAGCTCTTGCACTGGCAGGGGATATCCTGGAGGACGGCCACGGGATTGCCTCCTGCCATGGCGCCTGCCTTGATCGCAGGGGAGAAGGGTTTGCGATTGTAGGAACATCCGGTGCCGGGAAGACGACCCAGACGTATGGGTTCCTCCTTGACCCGGCGATCCGGGCGATTGCCGATGACTGGTTCTTCTTCAGGATCTTCGGCGATGAGGCGCTTGCGTACTCGAGTGAGAAGAACTTCTATATCCGATCCGATCTCGCCGCTGCCTGGCCCGAATTTGCCCCGCTCCTGGAACGGTCCGACTATGATGCTGAGGGCCGGGCGGTTGTGGATCTCCGGTGGGCAATAGGGAAAGGCAGGATCTTTCCACTGACCACACTCAGGCGTATCCTTGTGCTGACACCTGATGCCGAGGGGGTCAGGCGGCTTTCTACCGAAGAAGCGCTCTTTCTGCTGGAGACGAATTCCTATTTCAACCCCCACCTGCTGGTGAAGAGCGGGTACAAGGCACAGCTCCGTCAGCAGTACTACCGGCAGCTCCTCGAACGTGTGGAGGTGCTGCTGGTCGGGAGGAAGGGAACGCCTGCTGAGACCCTCGCGGTGCTTGAGGAGATTATCGAAGGGAAATATACAGTTTGATGATTGGGACAGAACGTATAATAGAGATCAAATCAAGGCTTTAGTATATGATCTCTATGAGGGATGCAGATGCCTGATTCCAATCAGGTTGCTCCCGTTGATGGAAGAGAGGAAACACAGAATTCGGAGAGGAGGTTTGCTCTCCTTTATGGAGGTTTCCTCGTTGGATTTCTGGTGCTGGTTCTGATCCTCTTCAATACGATCTTTACTTTTCATGGTCCTTACGCGGTACTCTCGCCCGGATCGTTTGTCCAATGGCTTTTATTAGGTACTATTCCGTTTATTGTCGGGTTCTTCGGCATTCTTAATATGAGGCGGGAGGATATCTTTGGCCGCCCGGTCTATAATGAAACACTCCTGAAGAGCGGGTTTTTTGGTTATCTTATCTGGACCATTTTCCTCGCAGGAACGTTTCTTCTCCAGCTGGATTTTGGCTGGCTGATGGAGGGTGTAATCCCAAACATTCTCGGTTTTATCCTGATCTTCAGCATATACGGACTCTGGAGATTAAAGGATTCACGGGGGAGGAAAGAATGATGGGGGTCTTTCGCATTAAGTGGTACATTGGAGGTATTCTATGGATCGAAAACGTCTGATCATGTTTCTCAAAATCCTGGCGTTCCTGTTGATTCTGGGAGTCATTTATATTCTCATTGGGATTTGGGAGGAAGGTGCAAAGCCGGGTTTTGCAGGGATGATGTTTTATGTGGGTGTCCTGTTTGGCATGGCTGGCATGTACATGGCAATGAAGCTTGAATCGAACCTGAAGTCCTGAGCATATTTTTGGAGCACTCGATGTCATCAAAAACCATATTCAACAACATACTCCGTTCATTTCAGCAGATTGAACAGAAACCCCTGCGGGATGATCTCCTCCTGTACTTTGGGATTGTGATCCTCGTCTACTGCGCATCATTTTTGATGATGCTTCACGAAGGGGGTGCCGGTGGCTTCCTCTTTCTTCTTCCCTTCATCATTGTAATAGCAGGGGGGCTTCTCACCGGGGCAGTTCTCCTGCTTGGAACGAGCCTTATCGAGCACTTTTTCCTGCTCTTTGTTGATGTCAGAAAAAGCTTTGAGATGACAATGAAAACCGCTGTCTATGCTCTTGTGGTTGCAATCCCGCTGGCATGGGCGGCTCTTCTCATCCCGAATATCGCTTTTACGGCTCTTCTGATCATCACATTCGTCATCCTGACATTCTGTGGCATCCGGGTCTTCCATTCTCTCTCAATCGACCGGGCGGCCTTTGTCTCGCTTGCAACGGGAGCTGTACTGCTTTTCTTCTCATACCGTTGGCTGATGGGCCAGTGGTGATTGGAATGGCCTATCGTCTTCTCCTTGCAATCGCCGCGATTCTCCTCTCTCCTTTTCTGTTCTATCGACTCTTCGGTATGGTTGTGCAGGTGCGCTCCCGGCAGATTGTGTACATATCCGTTCTTCTTCTGGCATTCATCGGCACAATTGGCGGCAGTATCGCAGCAGGTATCCTGTATCCAGAGGGCCCGGCTGATATGGGACTGACGCTTGCAATCCTCGGATCCTATGGACTGATCTCAATAACCGCGCTTCTTCTTCCCTATATCCTTTTTACGGAGCAGTTTTCCCGGAAAATCTGGTTGAGTCTCCTCTCCATCGGATCCGTTCTTCAGATTCCGCTCTTCTTTGCCTTCTTTGTCAACCCCGAAATCCGGGACGGAGGCCCCCTCCCGCTCTTTGCAGACCGGCTGCCTCTTCCCGGGATGCTCTTTGATGCCATTGCCGGGCTCCTTGGAACAGCCGGGGAAACCGGATATGGCATATGGTTCACAATTGCCCTTTCAATTGGCCTTTTTATCCAGATGGCTCTCATATCGCTCTTCCTCTACTGGGGTGGGACGATTCTCATGGGGGGGAAAGGCCCTGAGTGACATAGACCTCCCACCCTCTTCAAAACGTGCATGCCTGTTGAAAAGCGGTGTATCTCTCTCCGGAGAATCGATCGTTGATTCGGAAAATGGGTGGAAAAAGTCACTATTTGCGATTTACTCGTGTTGTTTTATTGCAATTTGTCCTGTCATAGCCAAAGGATATATTAAGTTGATTCACTTAATCCTCAATTGAGGGTGCCTGTCAGGTACCCTGAGGGGTGGGCATACAAACTGAGTCAACATTCCCATCCTTCATACAGGAGGTAATGAATATGACACAGATGGATGGATATGCAGGAAAAATTGCCTGGGTCAATCTCACCAATGGTATAATCGACATTCAGGAAACACCCGCTGATCTCAAGAGAGATTATCTCGGGGGCCGTGGATTTGGAACAAAGATCATCTCGGACAGAATGGATCCCCTTGTTGATCCGCTCTCGCCTGAGAATATCTTCGTCTTTGCATCCGGTCCGACGACCGGAACCGGCATTCCTCTTGGAAGCCGGTACGAGGTGAGCACAAAATCTCCGCTCAATAATACACTGATGTCGGCAAACAGTGGCGGAACATTTGGATGGAAGATGAAGAAAGCCGGATTTGATGCTGTTGTCTTTGAAGGAAGATCACAAAAGCCGGTGTATCTCTACCTAAACGAAGGCGCCGCTGAACTCCGGGATGCCTCCTCCTACTGGGGCATGGATGTTCATGCGACAACCGATGCATTCCTCTCGGATCTCAGTGATAAGAAGGCAAAGATCGCCTGTATCGGCCCGGCAGGAGAGAAGAAGAGTCTCCTTGCCTGTGTGATCAACGATCATGATCGTGCAGCAGGCCGGAGCGGTGCGGGAGCGGTTCTTGGATCGAAGAATGTCAAGGCCGTGGTTGCGACAGGCGATCTCCGGATCGACGAGGCCGATAAAGACCGGTTAAATGCCGTAAAAGAGCGTATCAGAACAAAACTTCAGGAAAATGGCATCTGCCAGGCACTCACCACCTATGGGACTGCCGTTCTCGTCAATATTATCAATGAAAATTATATCCTCCCGACGAAGAATTTCCAGAGCGCTCATTTCGATAAAGCAGAGAATATCTCCGGTGAACGGATGGCAGAGACTGTCCTGAAGAAGAATGCCGGATGTTATGCATGTATTGTGAAGTGTTCCCGTGTCTGTGAAGTTGACGGTGTTGTCAATGAAGGGCCCGAATATGAACCAATGTGGGCATTTGGGGCAAATCTCGGGATTGACGATCTCAATACTATCATTAAGGCGGCATGGGAATGCAACAAGCTCGGCCTTGATGCGATCGGCACCCCGACCTCAATTGCCTGTGCCATGGAGATGCGGGAGAAGGGCTATATCAATGAGGGGCCGAAATTTGGAGATGCTGCTGGTATTGTCGACCTGGTCAGGCAGATTGGTCTCCGGGAAGGCTTTGGCGCTGAACTGACTGATGGCTCATACCGGTTTGCCGAACGGCACGGCCATCCCGAACTCTCAATGAGTGTGAAGAAGCAGGATCTGCCGGCATATGATCCCCGCGGGCTGCAGGGGCATGGCCTCTCCTATGCGACATCAAACCGTGGTGGGGATCATGTCTATGGATATATGGTCTCTCCCGAGGTGCTCGGTGCACCTGAAAAACTCGATCCCTATACCAGTGACGGCAAAGCCGCATGGGTGCAGGTCTTCCAGGATCTCTCGGCAGCAATTGATGCATCCGGCATGTGTCTCTTCAGCTCCTTTGCCCTTGATGCCACCGACTATGCGGATCTGACTGCCGCCACAATGGGAATTGATCTCGATGCTGCTGGTTTCATCAAGATCGGAGAGCGGATCTGGAATCTCCAGAAGCTCTTCAATATCAAGGTTGGCTACACAAAGGCAGATGACACTCTCCCAAAACGGCTGCTCACAGAACCGCTGAAGGAAGGCGCTCCAAAGGGGCGTGTGTGGGAGCGTGAACCGCTCCTCAGCGAGTACTATAGTGTCCGGGGCTGGGATGCAGACGGTGTACCAACAGAGGAGAAGCTGCGTGAACTTGGTCTTGCATAATCATCCGGTATCTGCCCGGTTCCCTGTCTGGAGCTGAACCGGGGCTGGACCCCCCTCTGACGGATCGCCTGGTTTTGGAAAGAGGAACATATAGATAATACAGGGAGATGGATTCAGTATGCAGGTAACTGTCAAGGCATTTGCCACGCTCAGGAATATCATGGATTCAAAGTGTACAGAGGAGATACCGGAGAATTCAGCCATCTCCGATCTCCTTACTATTCTTATGGAGAAGTACCCCGGGCTGTCTGATGAGATCTTTCATGATGGTACGCGGGAGCTGAAGGATTTTGTGAATATCCTGATAAATGGCCGGAATATCAGCTTTCTTGATGGCCTTGATACCCGGCTCAGCGATGGCGATCTCGTCGTCCTCTTCCCCCCGGCTGGCGGCGGATAAGAAATTTAAAAAAAAAGTGGTTTTTCAGGACTGATTCTTCAGCTCGTCTTCTCTCCGGGCCACCAGTGCGGCTGCTGCTGCTTCTGCACCGGCGAGGATTGCGTCTTCTCCCGGGATCTCGCGGTCATGCATCAGGATGGCGCCGTCGCAGATGACAGATCTGACGGAGTTGCCACCGCAGGCATAGACGATATTTGAGATTGGATTATGGAAGGGGGTATTGCAGATTGCGTTCCTGTCCACCAGGATGATGTCGGCGGCATATCCGGGTGCGATGATACCGCCGCCCGTTCTCAGTGCCTCTGCACCCGCATGGGATGCGATCTGAATCGCTTCTTCTGCGGGGAGGATCATTGGATCGCCAGTTGCGAACTTCTGGAGGAGAGCTGCGATCTTCATCTCCTCAAAGAGATCGAGGTTGTTGTTCGAGGCGCATCCGTCGGTTCCAAGCGTCACCGGAGCGCCTGCGTTTTTCAGTGCCTGGTAGGGGATTGCCCTTCCGCCAGCGAGCTTCATGTTGCTTGCGGGATTGTGGGATGCCGCGGTCTTTCTCTTCCCAAGCAGTTCACATTCGCTCTCATCGAGATAACAGCAGTGGGCGGCGACGGTTCTCTCTGTCAGGATGCCGTATTTGTCGAGGTGGGCGGCTGGTGAGACGCCGTTGTTTTTGATGCAGTCGTCTACCTCCTGTTTTGTCTCTGAGAGGTGGATGTGGATTCCGGCATCATGTTCGTTTGCGTACTCGGCACACCAGGTAAGCCCCTCAGGCGAGACGGTATAGAGGGCATGGGGGCCGGTGGCAAAGGTGATCTTTGGGTTGTTTCTGGATTTGATATGGTTGTGGAGATTGATGGTTGCCTTGATCTCTGCCTCACGCTTCTCTTCTGTGAAGAGATCGATGAATCCATGCGAGAGGCATGCCCGCATCCCGGATTCTTCGACGGCATCTGCTGCCCGGTCCATGAAGAAGTACATATCATTGAAGGCGATGGTTCCGGTTTTGATCATCTCAAGGCAGGCGAGCCGTGTTCCCCAGTAGACATCATCGCCATTGAGGTGTGCCTCAAGAGGCCAGATCTTCTGTGAGAGCCATTCAAAGAGGACCATGTCATCTGCATATCCCCGGAGGAGGCTCATTGCGGCATGGGTGTGGGTGTTCACAAGACCCGGCAGGAGGACATCGCCTCCGGCATCGATCTCAAATACGGCTGTGCCTTTGTACTCTGATCGGATCCCCTCTCCAACTGCCTGAATCTTCCCCTCATCGATGAAGATGTCGGTCTTTCTGCAGTTGTGGGTGGCTCCTTTGATCAGAATCGATGTCTGCTTGTTAAATGGTATCATGCTTATCCAAACTCCTTAACAATCCTCTCAAGGATGATGCTTGTTCTCCTGCCCCCTTCTTTTGCGGCAGCGACGATGGTCTCATAGCTGATTGCTTCGTCGCCGATCCCGTTTCCATAGTTGTCAACGGTGCAGACAGCGGCGATCTTCATGCCAAGCTCTGCTGCGAGGGTTGCTTCGCTTGCAACCGTCATCCCGACGATATCCGCGATCTTTGCGATTGCCCTCACCTCCGCCTCCGTCTCGAACCGGGGCCCGATCGTCTGGATATAGGTGCCGCCGATTTTTATGTCCGGGTGTAAGGTGCTGAGGCCGACGATCAGGTCATGATCGAAACCGGGCATCACATGGGTGATGGTGGTGTCATGGAATGTCGGGATGCCGCCCCAGCTGATGAAGTCTTTTGGGATGACGATTGTGCCGGGGGGATACTCCAGTTTCAGGGATCCGACTGAACCGAATGCCACGATCCGGTCGACCCCCATGATCTTCAGTGCCGCCAGATGTGCCCGGTGATTGATCTTGTGGGGCGGAAGGGTATTCTGGTGGCGTGGCACCATGCAGATCTCCCCGCAATGGACGGTTGCTTTCCCATACGGTGTTGCAATCACCTTCTCTTCAAGCGGGGGGAGATCCGCAAAGAGGAGGCTTGTTCCACCGATTATTCCGAGCATGGTCTCTGCTCCTTCCCCTGGTATCCTGCCATCTGAAGTAGTGTTTCACTTCAGGATTATTGAATGAGATGGTTTTTGTATACTCTCCAGAGTGGTGTTGTCGGATCCGGAGTACCTTGATCTGATGCCACAAGCCAAGGGCTCTCTTCTCCCATGCCGTTAAGGATGGGTATATGGCAGCGGCGGATGTCTTTGGCGGTGGCGGCCGATTGTGATGAATACACAGGATGAGGTCAGGCAGGCTCTCACAGAATACCAAAACGGGACGTTTATCATGGGATGAGGGCTTTATCTCCTCTCTCGTGAAAATCTACCTTCACAGGTGAGATCTGTATCTTCAACGAGCACATTCAGGAGCACTATTCCATGAAGAGAGAGAATAATCCGATAGGCGGGGAGATCGTCATAGACCGTTTTTCAGGTATCGATTTCGATCCTTTCGTACCATTCTATATTGATATTTTTTATGATCATGAGCCATTGGCAGAGTGCGTCGGCTTAAGCCGGGAGCATATGGATTTCATCACCCGGACCCTCTATTGCGGGGAGAAGAACCTCCTCTCCCAGGCACTCTGCTGGATTGCCCGGGATTCCAGCAGGGAGAGCTGTCCCGTTGGGATCATCGCCTGTGATGATCCGGTTGCCACCGGTGAACTGGAGATGCCTCTGGGTATGGACGGCGAAGACATGGAGAAGATCTCGGTAATAACGGGGCTTTTGGAAGAGGTCAGCCGCCCCATGCAGGAGTTCTTCGGGCAGGGGGAGGGCGTATGCCTGCATGTGGCTGCAATCGGCGTTCTCCATGAATATAAGGGCCTGGGTATTGCAACGCAGCTGTTGCAGGCTGCCCTTCAGGAAGCCAAAGCCCGGGGATTTAAGTATGCTTTTTCTGAATGCACCAGCCCGGCATCCCGGAAGCTGCATGAGAAAGCCGGATTCCACAGCATTAACAGTATCTCTGTAAGTAATTATACCATAAACGGACGGCGTCCGTTACCACATTGCGAGCTGGATGTCCACCTGATGCAGAAGGTTCTCGACGGTTGAGAGGACTGCTCAGTACTGCTGAGTACTGCTGATTACTGGTGCTCACTCGTTTTTTGAGGTTCAGGCTGCCTCCTGCACCGGACTTCTTCCCGGTCCTGCCGGGCTTTTCTTTTAAAAGGGGCTATCCCTGCCTGAAGATCCTGATCATCGGTGGAATTGCTGCCAGAACGAAGATGATTCCATACCAGTACCACTCAAGGCTCAGGATCGGCTCCCAGAGCTTTGCCACCATGAGCGCAAAGGCAAAGACGCTGAGCTTCACCAGCCCCATATCGATCCAGCCGAGCTTCTGAACCCGGTCATCCATCCAATCTGTAAAACCTTCCATTATATTCTCTCCTCCCGCCTCTCTGGTGAGGCAGATGAATCTCTTGTCTTCCAGAGGTTAAGGTTTTCTGACTATCAGGAAAGCGGATTTTTAACTGGCTCTCCTGACAGGCAGCAGCCATAGAGTGTGGGATTCATCCATCCAACTGTTCTCTGTGTATCATTTTGTATTTATGAAGGTGATGCATAGTTTCTTATTCCGGGAAAGATAATTACCATTTAGGGGAGGCTTTTTGCTCCAGTGCTCTGTGCGGCCGATGGTTTTGGTCACCTTCACCATCTGGCGGGGCGGGCTTTTTCCCCTGTTTTGTTTTCACTCCACAAATCATGATCTGATGTGGTTAAACAGGTTTTTTTGTTGGATAGATGTCTTGCATTCTTCTTATGGAAGTACCATTCATATTGATCAATACCCGGAGGAAGAGCGATGGATCAAGGAATTCAAGGTTCGTTGACGAAAGAAACATTCGAGGCAGAGGCCCCCCTTCCTTTGGAGATCTTCTCTCTTCTTACCAGTTCCGAGATAGATGAGGTCACAAAGTTCTATATTGATGTCTTTCTTGATGATGAGCCGACATCCCGTGTTATCGCGCCGGAAAAAACCGCTGTCTATCAGGATGCACTTGGGTATGTTTTGGCACTTGCTGAGAATGGCCTGAGCTTCATTGGAAGGGACAGTGAAGCAGGTGGAATCGCCGGGTTCATCTTCTGTTTTGACCTCCTTGACGATCCAACATCCGAAGGTGCACCGATGGCTGCGTTAGCACGCCATTTTCCTGAGGCGATCTCGATGATCGATGAACTTGAAGATATGTTCATGGAGAGATCAGGAGTCGCACGGGGGTCTGTCCTGCATATCTACCAGATAGGTGTCGGCAGACCATACCGGGGACGGGGGATCGCCACCGCCCTGATTCGGCAGATACTTTCCCACGCCATAGAGCTGGGGTACCGGCAGGTTGTAACGGACTGCACAAGTGCACGGTCACGCCGGGCATTTGAGAGGTGCGGTTTCTCCGAGAGAGGGTATCTTGCCTATGATGCGTTTTTCTACGAGGGTGCCTGTGTCTTTCAGGGGCTTGAAGGGGGTATCAGCCTGATGGCAAAGGATCTGGAGCCCCATTCTCTGAAGACTGAGCCGTGAAGAAGCGGTCGGGGTAACTGTCTCTCTTTATTGGTATTTGCGAAGGCTCTCTTGGTTTGGGTGAGGGTAGTTAACTACTAATTTTGTAGTAATTAGTAGTTATTGGTAGTTGGGTGGTTATGATCGGATAGAATACATAGGGATAAGGGAAAAATTCTTGTGATAATAACCAATACATACAATTCAGAAGGACGTCATTTGGAATGACAAGTGACTTCATATAAAAAATATTCAGGAATTGAACTCCATATGACCGAAATTGAAGATCTTATACAGGAACTCTCGCCGGATAATCGGAAAGAGGTAAAGGATTTTATTACCTTGCTCCTTCGAAAACAGAAAACCGGAGAGGGTAAGCCACTTCGCCTTTCATGGGCTGGAGCTCTCAGGAGATATCGAACTACGTATACTGCTCTTGAGCTTCAGGAGCAGTCGTTATCCTGGCGAAGTGAATGATGTATCTTCTGGATACAAATATCTGGCTTGAATTACTTCTTGATCAGGAGCATGCTAAGGATGTCAAGACCGTGATTTTGATCGAACTCCTATCGGAAGGCAGACGCCCGGAGATATTTAAAGCTCGCTCTCCTCGTTGAAGATGAAGGCGAATTCCTTTCCCCTTCTCCCTCTCCCCTCCCCCCCATCACCCTTCGGAATCTTTCTATCCGATTGCGTTCATCTGTACTTCCATGAGCCGGTTTGGGAGTCTTGATCCTGATCTGATACAGAGCGGTGGCTGCACCGACATCTACTTCCCCCGCTGCGAGGCGGTGCTTGAGAAGGCGGGAGTGAACCCGTTCGTTGTGATGGAGGTCTCGGTTGCATCGCTTCCACTCGGGTTTGGTATCCTGGCGGGGCTTGACTCGGTGATGGAGCTCTTTGACGGCAAGCCGGTTACGATCCATTCTCTTCCCGAGGGTTCGATCTTCTTCGAGGGTGAGCCGGTGATGGTGATCGAGGGCAAATATCGGGATATCGCCCGGTTCGAGACCGCTCTCCTCGGCTTCCTCTGCCATGCCTCAGGGATCGCAACTGCCGCCGCCCATATCGTCTCCGTCGCAGCCGGGCGGCCGGTCTTCTCGTTCGGCTCGCGTCGGCAGCACCCGGCGATCGCCCCCATGATCGAGCGGGCTGCCTGGATCGGCGGGGTTGCCGGGGTGAGCAATACGGCCGCCCCCGCCGGGATTCCGCTCGCCGGGACGATGCCCCACGCCTATGTCCTCTCCTTTGATACTCCTGAATCGGCGTGGGCGGCATATGCGGAGCATGCCGATCCCGATGTGCCCCGGATCATGCTCTGCGATACCCTCTCGGATGAAAAGGCCGAGGCCCTTGCCGCCGCCAGGATCGGCTGCTCGGCGGTCCGGCTCGACACCCCCCGGTCACGCCGGGGCGATATCCGCTCCATCATCGGGGAAGTTCGGTGGGGGCTCGACACCCATGGATACGGTGATGTGAAGATCTTCCTCTCAGGCGGCGTCACCGCAGCCGACGTCGCCGCCCTCCGCGATATCGTCGACTCCTTCGGGGTCGGCGGCGCCATCGCCAATGCACCTGTGATCGACTTCTCGGCCGACATCGTCGAGAAGGACAGAACCCCAATCGCCAAACGTGGGCGCCGCAGCGGAAGGAAGCAGGTCTGGCGGCTCGATAGCCGGGGGGATGCAGCAGATCAGGCCGGCGGCAAGGGCGTAGGAGAAAGCAGCCAGGGCGGCAGCCAGCAGGGCAATCAGGAGACCGGCCGCCGCGTCCTCTTCCACACCCAGACTCCACCCGCCGGGGCGGCCCCCCTGCTTGTGGAGCTCATCCGGGCCGGCCGCCCGGTTGCCACTGTCAGCACAGAGGAATCCCGGCGGCGGGCGGCAGAGGAGATGCGGAGCAGGGAAGGGATGTGAAGCGGGGAAGAGATAGGAGCGACGGAAGAGAAGTGATGGACAGGGGAGATGTGAAGGATGGAAGGGATGCGAAGGACGAAAGAGGTGCGAAGGATGGGGGAGTGCCGGGGACCCTGTGGTATCCAATAAACAATCTATTTATGCGACTCCTGCGAATAGTATAAGGTCAGTGGGCGTAATTGCCGCTGGATAGAATCATCTCAGGACGCTATTGTTGCTGGGCCGATAGATCAGGGGTAGATCGCTACCTTGGCATGGTAGAGGCCGCGGGTTCAATTCCCGCTCGGTCCATTGATTCTTGTTTTTGAGTTCCAATTGTTTCTTTAAATTGTTGGATAAGGCTTTGCTTTTCTAGACTCTTGTGATGTGTTTCTATCGATTTATTCTTTCAATGACTGAAAGCCGTGATTGATGCACCACGATTAACTACGTTCGATGAGTATGAAGTTTTTCGAAATTCTCATGTTATGTATGTAGGATTCACTTTCGTCCTCCATGGAAAAACTATTAATGAGAAGTCTCAGATAAAACTAGTGAGTTATGGGGAAATCAGTTCTTTCCTTTGAGGAGGAGGAAGAAATAAGAAGCAAATTCATTGCTATCCTTCTTAGTGGAGCGGACAGACCAATAAAACGTAAAATAAATTTTCAGAAGGAACTTTTCTTATTCTCGAAAACCTTCCCGAAAATTTTTCAATTTTTCGATTTTATTCCTCACTATTATGGACCATATTCCCAAAATGCCGAAGACATTATAGAAAATTATAATGATTATTTCGTAAGTGATAGTAAAGGAATTTATCTTACTTATGAAGGAAAAAAGCTAGCTAAAGAGTCTTTAGAGGATTTCTCAGAGGATAACAGGGAAAAAATAATTACTTCTGTGAATCTCGTGAGATCTCTTTTTGACTCTCTTTCAACTGATGAAATGATGTTTCTTGTTTACAAAACCTATGGCTTTACTGAAAAGTCAGAAGTAATTGATAAACTCCTTGCAAAAAAGGAATATCTTGCAGGTCAGCTTTTAAAAAAGGGAGTGATCACCGAAAGAAGATATAAGGAGCTCATTCGTGATTAAAGAAAAGCTGATTCCGGACTCATCTTTCTTCATATGTTTTTTTGATGACCTTGAAGGTATTGTTATTGAATCTGAAAGGTTCGATTTCATAGCTTATATTGCCAAGCAATATTATGTTGAAATTCCCGAATATGTTCACTATGAAGCACGTTTCCAAAATAGAAATCATGATTTTTCAAGCTTAATATCTGTTGTTTCAATAGATGATCTGGTCAAAGATCCAGTTTTCTTTGAGCCTCTGCGTCTGGTTGTTGACAAAGGGGAGTTTGAAGTTATTGTTCTTTCATATTTCTATAAGACAACAAATGACGAAAATTTCACATTTATTCTTGATGATGAAACCGCAAGAAAAAAAGTGCATCTTTTTATTCCCCTTATCGCAGGCAATCTTACTGGGACTATAGGATTTATAAGTCGTCTTGAACAAAACAATTATATTTCATTGGAATTTAAAGTAAATATATTAAAATGTATTGAACAAAGTAAATTTAGAGTTAGCAAAAAGATAATAGAATCTACAATCAATAGCATTTTAATGGAGGGCAAATGAGCGGCATTGAAATCAGGAACTTTGAGGCGGATGAACAAACTTATTTTTCCATAAAAGATTTCATATTTAAGAATAATGCTCTGAAAACCCCTTTTAAGTGCCTTGATTTCAATGATTTAAAAACAGTGAAAGAAATAAGTTCGCTTGATAAAAAATGGCTTGATAAAAATAATATTATTGAGAAAAGCCATGTTATTAAGCAGGAAACATTCCTCAAGGAAGCTAACAGGTCAGATGCCCCTTTTCTATCAAAATATTATGATTCCTACAAAAAAATTCCTGTTCTATCCGATAAATCAATAATTAACACCCTTACCTTATCATTTAATCCCTGCCTGATTCAGGATTATGAGGATTATTTGGATGGTTTTTTGGATATATATCATGGAAGAAGTGATTTATTATTTGTACCCAATCTCAAAGTAAAGGAATTTGATAAGGATATTAATAAATCAGAGGTGAAAATTCAGCCTGATGATTATATTGGTTATGTCCAATGTGCCTACGACTCCTTGAAATTCCGGAATTCAAAACCAATATTTGTTCCTGTCTCTACAAGATATGGTGTCAAACCATCCGCTGGACTCATACAAGAACTGCTTGAATCTGGATTCAGATATTTCTGGCTTGATCTTGAAGGAAGAGCATCAACCTCTATTGCACCTATTGTGCGAAGCTTTCATCGAGTTGTTGACAAACAGGGTCTTGATGATAAAATAATTTTATATGGATCAAATATAAGGCGTGAAATAAATCCAAATAAAAAAGATTCAATCTCTGCAGCATCCGATGTCCTTGCAACACCAATTGGATTTGATTTTGTCGGAGTAAATAGGGATACACAAAAAACATGGTTTGGTAATAATTACATTCCACCTCCACAGGAACTGACAACTCAGCACAAAGGTAGGCTTTTTGATAGTGAAAACTATGAATATGTTAAATTTTCCGAATTTAAGGGCACCGATGATCTGTTGAAAAAGTATCATCTCCAAGAAAGTGAATTAATTGAAAAACCAGCTTTTTATTCGGATTTTATCAACTCGTATGAACTGAATATGGAATTTGAGAGGCAGAGATATGCCATGCAATATGACAAATCGCTCAGAGATTATCTTGAAGGTAAACGATCAATTAATGAAAAGATTCTGAAAAGCTTTGATAAAGATAAATCATCAAAAAATAATAAAAAATCATATATTTCGTTAAATGATTTTATGTGACTGTCAAAGTCGGTCTAAAAATCCCCAACTCTGTCGGAATAATTCTCCCCACTGTCGTCGCTCCCCTCCCCCCCCCAAAAACACTTTCACCACGCACGGTTCATCCATTATTACCAGGACAGCGTTCTTATTGTATGAATTCAGAAAGCAGTTCGCAGATTTTCTCACGTAACTTCACCTTTTCCGATAAGCCGCTCTTTAAGGACGCCGATATCCTTGAGTGCGATCACATCCCCGATCAGGTGCTCTTCCGCGATGCCGAACTCGAGGAGATGGCATTCCTGATAAGGCCGGGGCTCCGGGGGCAGCGGCCGGCGAATATCCTCTGCCGGGGGCTGCCCGCCACCGGGAAGACGACCTGTATCCACCATCTCTTTGCCGAACTCAGGGAGGTCTCAAACACCCTGATCCCGGTATATGTGAACTGCCAGCAGAACAGGTCAGCATTTGCCGTCTTCTCAATAATCTACCGTGAACTGGTCGGCCATGCACCCCCGAGCTCCGGCATCCCCCTCAGGCGGCTGATGGATGCCGTCGCCAAGGCGCTTCAATCCAGGAGACAATCCGAGAGATCTGTTCTCCTGGTCTGCCTTGACGATATCCACCATCTGATCCATGAAGGAACCGATACCCAGATCCTCTCCTCGCTTCTCAGGATCTATCTCGACTATCCCGGCTGCCGTGCCTCGGTCATGCTTGTCGAGAGCGATCTCGCACTCGATATCTCCCGCAGGCTGGATCGATCGGTCTTATCCAGCCTCTGCATGGAAGAGGTCTTCTTCGCCCCCTATTCAGCCGCCCAGATCCGGGGCATCCTGAGGGAGAGAGCACGGCAGGCGGTCTATCCGGCGGTGATCTCACCTGAGATCCTCGACCTGATCACTGATATGACGGCATCAACAGTGCCGGGCGATCTCAGGGTCGGGATCGATCTCCTGAAAAGCTCCATCCTCAGGGCAGAGCGGGCAGGGCGGCCGTCTGTCACTGAAGAGGATGTTGCCGCCGCCTACGGGGATGCCCGCCTCACCCACCTCCGGGGCCTCGTCTCGGTCCTCACCGAAAAGGAGCGGAGGCTCCTCTCGGTGATTGCCGGGATGGTGGAAGAGGGAGAAGAGGCTGGCAGGACGGAGTATGGTGGGCATGGCGAGTGTAGGGGGCATGGAGAGTATGGGGAGCCGGTGCCCCCGACCTCGGGAAGGCTCTATTCCCGGCTCCTGGAAGTGATGGCAGCCGAGCAATCGGAGAAGCAGCGGAGAGCGATGGAGCAGGGAGCGATGGGGCAGGTAGTCATGGAGCAGCGAGCCGTTGAGCAGCGAGCCGGGGAACCGGCGGCATGTGCCGAGCCCGCACCGGGATACTCCGCTGACAAAGGCCCGGAAGGAAAGGTTGGAAAGGATGGAAAGGATGGCCGGAGGCAGGATGAGCTCCATCATCCCGGGCCCGGGCTTCCCGCACCCACCATCTCCTATACCTCCTTCTACGAGCAGCTCAGGTCGCTTGCCACCTATGCCCTCATCCGGATCTCGGTCCGGCAGGCAAAAGGGAGGACAAGCGAGATCACGCTCCGGTACCCGGCAGCTGATGTGAAGAGGATCTGTGAGGGGTAGGGGGGGATTGTAGGAGTGTATGATTATTTCAATCATTTTGGGGAGTCAATTTGTGTAATTATCTTGAATCTGGTGTGGGGTGCTGTTGAACTCCGATATCATTCGGTACAGAGGATTATCATTTTCTTTATCGAATGCTGGTGGGGGTGGGAGAGGGAATGGGTTTGATGAAGTTGTCTGTTTACAGAAAGAAAGATATGTTATCATTTATGAAGATATTCATCCTAAAAACTTCAGGATATTCCTTCCTTCGTCTGTTAACATAATTGTTCTATATCTTGAAGTACCGCCAATGGAAATAAATTTCCAGTCTAGAAGGGGTTCGATAAATTTTCTGTCTAATGCACGATATTTTGCTGATTTCTCATCTTGTTCTCGTCTATTGGATTTCGATTGTAATTCCAATAAATTGAATTTATCAAGAATCTCAATTAGTTCTTTCTTTGTTATTTGCTTATCATTTACTGTCTCTTCATTAATTATCTTCAGGACTTTGATTAATTCTTCACGTGGTCGTTCAATTTTGTAACTGGGAATTGGATGAATTTGTTTGCATCCTTTAACTAAGGGTCGACCATCCTCGGCCTTTTCATCATAACTTTCTGGTACAACATAATATGGGGTTATGTCTTTGTATTTCTCCTGAAAAATCATTGATATAAGCATCCCAGCAATTGATTGTATTTTTGAGCCAGTTGATACATTGATAAAAATTAAGTTGCCTGCCTCTTTTTCCAGAATCTCTCGGTAAACCCGAAGTGTATCAAATAAATCCCGATTAATCAAGTCACATGTCTCAATTTTTATTTCACATTTTGGCAATTTATTTTCTAAAAATTCCTCAATATCCCTAAAATATAGCCTTCCCTTATCTTTATCTTCATTTTGCTCCTTGACTAACCAAACTCTATCTGCAGCCATTTTTTCAAGTGGTATAGTCACTCGATCTGTATCATAACCGATTGGAGCAATATGGACTCTTAGGGGTGTATTGATCATAACAATCCAATATCTATTATCCTTATATACGATATTAACTTTATTAACGATAATTAAATTTATGCTTATATAGACCAAACAACAATGTATGGCAGTCTAGGGGTGATATTTTGATAATTGGCGAAATATGTAAATATGAATATAATCCATCTTGCGATTTCTCTTCAAAGAATAGCTTTCAATATCCTTATTTTAATAACAATACGAATAAAACGATTTATCCAATAATCAAATTGGGTGAGAGGCTAACATATAATCCTGACCAATATATTGATTGTTCCTATGTAATTGTCAAAGCCCAACCTCTTCTTTCAATAGATGGATGGTCAACCACCGGTCTTTTCAAACAAATACATGACGATGGAGGTATTCATAATCATCTTGATTATAATGGCAGTGTCATTCTATCGTCTATAATGCCTGATCGTGCAATTGCGGGATTAAGTGGTGAGAGATATGCTGAAATGATTGACGAATTAGGTGTCGATTCCTACATTACTCCAGATGGTGAAACATACCTAGGTGAGGTCAACCTATCTGCATGTGAACTATCTCGTATAATTTATCAGACAGAAATAATCCAACATCTATGCCCAAAAAAGATTCCGATTGGTCTTGTAAAGGGGTGTACAGTTGAACAGATGCAGGGGCATATAACCTATCTTCAATCTTGTGGCGTTGAAACTTATTGTTTCCACGCAGGAGATTATTTTCGTGGACCTAAATATATTTCCGAAATTGGTTTGAGGCATGCTTCTGCAATTCGAACCATGGTACCTAAACTAATAATCTACGGTGTTGGTTCAAAGAGAATCATAAAATCTTTTAGCTTCGCAGATGGTTTTGCGACACAATCACATTTTATCGAAGCATTTAGGGGTTATAGGCATAATGGAATAAAATGGGAGCATTATAAAAAACTGAATGTCACGAAAGGGGTTATAATGGATAATCTATGTTCAATTGATCGAATAGTAGGTGATCTTAAGTGGCAAAATCAACTTTGTTTGTTTGGTCAAACGGAAAGTTATGACGCCCAATGCTCCAACGATATGATAGTCGAACAAATTTTTAATGATTCATGTACTTAGGAGGTGTTTTAAGTGGGTGGTGGGATCAGAGGAGAAAGGAATATCTACTCAATCGCGAGTTATAAGAAAGATGAAAAAAACCCGCAACAAAGAATCAAGGACTATTCTGAGGGAAGGAAAAAGGCAAGAGTATTCATAAGCTTCCACATAGACAACGAAGCGCAAGTTAATCTTCTACGATATCAAGCCAAAAACTCTGATACACTTGAATTTACTGATTATTCGGTTAAAGAGCCTTTTGATGACAAATGGAAGACGCGATGCACCGAACGGATTCGGCAATCCACGGTTGTTGTTATCGCAATAGGTGAACATACTCATGAACGTGAGGCAGTATTGTGGGAAATCAGGAAAGCTCATGAACTTGGCAAACCAGTTATCGGGATGAGAATTCATGGTGAAAAAAATCATAAAATTCCTGCTCCAATGAAGGAGCATGGGGATAAAGTAATCTCATGGAATCTCACCATTCTTCAAAATGAGATCAATCAAGAAATCAATAATAAAGAGAAAAGGGGGTAAAGATATGTCAAAACAGTACCATTTATTTATTAGTCATTCTTGGAGGTATGGTGATGCTTATGACAAACTGAGTTTATTACTAAGGAATAAACCATATTTTACATATTCTGATTATTCTGTATCAAAGAACGATCCAATACACACAAAAGGGACTGATAATGAGCTTTATGAGGCAATTCAAAGGCAAATACGTGCTTGTGGTGTCATTATTATATTGGCAGGGGTTTATTCAACATATAGCAAATGGATCAATAAAGAAATTGAGATTGCAAAGAAACTGAGAAAACCCATAATTGCTGTTGAGCCATGGGGTTCAGAAAGAACTTCAGTTTTAGTTAAAAAATCAGCAGATAAAATTGTTAAATGGAATTCTGATTCAATTATTGCCGCAATTAAGGAGCTTGATTAATATGATGAGAAAAGCCCTTGTCGTAGGTATTGATTATTACGAAAAAATCAATTCTCTTAATGGGTGTGTTAATGATGCAAATGCTATTAAGGCTGTTCTTGAAAGAAACAGCGATGGGACAATCAACTTTAATGTAAAATTATTAACTGCAACATCATCAAGTACGGTAACAAAAAAATTGTTAAAAGAATCTGTAATTGAATTATTTAAAGATAATAATGATGATATCGCATTATTTTATTTTGCAGGTCATGGTCATGTGGAAAGTACAGGTGGATATCTTATAACTTCAGAAAACACGGATGCAGATGATGGATTTCCAATGAATGAGTTAATGAAAATTGCAAATGATTCTTCTGCAAAAAATAAGATCATTGTCCTAGATTGTTGCCATTCAGGAGGATGTGGAAATAGTTCCAATGATGATGCAGCCATCTTAAAAGAAGGAACAACAATATTAACTGCATCAAGTCTGGATCAATATGCCTCTGAAGAAAACGGGTCGGGTGTGTTTACAAAATTATTTGTCGATGCAATGAATGGAAGCGCATCAAATTTGGTTGGGGATATAACGCCTGGAAGTATATATGCTCATATTGATCAATCACTAGGTCCTTGGGAACAAAGACCGATCTTTAAGACCAATGTTAAGGAATTTGTTAAATTAAGAAAAGTACAACCTCCAATCTCACTTACCGAACTCCAAATGATAACAACTCTTTTTCCCACATCAGGATATGAATATCACCTTGATCCAGAATATGAGCCTGATAAAAAACATGGAGTGGCTGAAAAAGAGAACAAATTTAAAGTTTTGCAGAATTATAATCGTGTGAATTTGGTTGTTCCTGTTGGGGAAGATCATATGTATTATGCGGCGATTAATTCAAAATCATGTAAATTAACGATATTGGGTGAGCACTACTGGAAATTAGTTAAGAAAAATAGAATTTAAATATCGAAATATAGTTTCTCACTTTTATTTTTAAATGGGAATATATTGCTTAAATACCTTTTTGATTTGTTTTAAAAATTTGTCCAATAATGTCATACTTCATTTGATTAGGGACTTAGGATATCCCTCTCCCCCCAGCTGAGGCACCAACCGCCCCGAGAACGCTTGTTCAAGAATAGACTGCCGGAGCTCCTCGGTGCGTTCCTGTGTGGCAGTGACACGGGCTTCTATCTGATCTGCATAAGCGAGAAGGGCATCAACTCGGCGAACGATTTCTTCTTGTTCGGGGAGAGGGGGGAGAGGGATAGGAATTTTATTCAAATTACTCTGAGTAAGTTTTGGCTGAGCACTTCCAGTGATATAATGATTGATCTCCATCTCATTGAATATGATAGAAATATATTCTAAAAGAATATTCCCATGGGGTTGAACAACATGGGCATGATTATTGACCCAAAATTTCCCTTCTGCAATAAACGCAATTGGTGTTGATCGAGCAACCAAATTAGCTCCATCCTCAGAAATAAGAAGATATTTGCCGTCAAATAAATAATCCTCAATATAATCAATTATTCCAGACGCACCATAATATGGATAGATGCCTTGCCTTACTTTACGATCATCTTTTTTGAGCGGAATTCTTTTACCATCAAAGTTTTTTATAATACTTCCAAAAGGTACTCTCATCCAACCTTCAGGAAGTATAAACACGTCATCATCATCTTTGAGATTGTTCATCTCAACAAATTTGTTTTTGAGGCTTTGCTTTATTTCATCAATAATGATTGATGCATCTGCAATGTCATTATTCTCCACCCGCCAATCCTCCGTCAGCCTCCCCTCACACGCAGCGGCGAGCACCGACTGCCGGAACTGCTTCATGATCTCAGGCACCCGTGCCAGGCGGGCCTCTGTCGCATCCAAACGGGCGAAGAGGGCCTCAATGGCGGCGACGATCCGGTGCTGTTCGGCGAGGGGGGGGAGCGGTATATTTGCTTTTCGTACAACTTTCTCACTGGTTGCAGGATATTGGGAACCGCGTTGTTGTGGTGTTACAGAATCTATGAAATTCTCTGTTTGAACATAAAAAAAAAGATATTTTGGTGAGAGTATTGCTTTTGATCGTAAAACAGAAATTCCCGTTGAGCACAATTGATCACAATAATCCTCTTCAACAATTGCAATGTTCTTTAAATAGGTTCTGACATTTGAAAACAAAACATCATTTGTTAAAATTGGTCTACGAGCCCTTGATGGGGCTTCTTTTCCCAAGAAGGTTTTATGGGTGACAATTTTGTAAGAACGATTATCAATTGAGGAGATATCAATATACTTAAACTCTTGATTTGGCATTTTTTTTGGATCAAAGTTCTTAACATCAATGGTTATCTCTTTTAGAGGGGTCTCCACCCACCCCTCCGGCAGCTCACTCCTCTGTTGCATAGCCATTCCCTATCATGTCGAGGATCGCCTTCAGCTCTTCCACCGCTTCCTCCAGCTCATCAATCGCCTCGGCGGCGAGCTCCTCGGGGAGGGGGAGGGCCTCGCCGGTGCCGAGGGAGTCGTCACGGAGCCACTTGAGGGAGTCGATCTTGTAGTTGAGCTTCTTCAGCTCGGTGATATGGAATGACCGCCAGCGGTCTTCGGTGGAGTCGCCGGGGTCGCGGGGGGCCCGGCCATTCGGATCGGGGCCAAAGCACTGTTCGAAAGCGGTGAAGTATCCGTCGGTAAGTGCCCGGTCTTTCTTTGTGATCTTGGGGACATTCGTCCGGGCATCATAGACCCAGGTCGTTTCGGTCGGGAAGCCCTTAGTGAAGAAGATGACGTTCGTCTTCGTGCCGGGGGAGTACGGGGTGAAGGTGCCGTCGGGGAGCCTGAGGACGGTGTGGAGATCATTGTCTTCGCAGAGGATCTCGAACACCTCCCCCGCCTGATCGGCGAAGAGAACATTGTCCGGCACGACGATCGCCGCCCTCCCGCCGGGCTTTAAGATCGTCATCACGTGCTGGATGAAGTTCAGCTGCTTGTTGCTCGTCTCGATAACGAAGTCCTCACGCTCAGGTGATTGGGCCGCCCCCTTTGTACCGAAGGGGGGATTGGTCAGGACAACATCGAACCGTTGGGTGTCCGGCACCTGGTAGATGGAATCGCCGAGCTTGATTTCGGGTTCAAGTCCGTGGAGGAAGAGGTTCATCAGGGCGAGCCGCCGGGGCCGTTCCACAAGCTCCTGGCCATAATAGGTACTAAACTTGATCTGCTTGACAAGGTCGCGGTCAAGTGCCCCGCCCTCGGTCTGTGCTTTCAGCCATTCATACGCACAGACGAGGAAACCGCCGGTTCCGCAGGCCGGGTCGATGATGGTGAACTCCCGGTGGTTCCGGGGGTCCGGCTTCATGCATCTGACGATCGCCTGGATCAGAATCCTCGGCGTGAAGTACTGGCCGGCTCCTTTCTTCCCCTCGCTTGCCGCCTTCTGGAGGAGCCCTTCGAATGCAGCCGCCTTCACATCGACATCGAGGGCCGTCCATTCGGTCTCGTCGATTAAGCCGATCAGCTTCTTGAGGGCGACTGGGTTATTGAACCGGGAGAGTGCACCGGCGAAGATATCGCCGAGGAGGCCGTCTGCTTTCCCAAGCTGCCTGAGCAGATCGAGATAGTGTTCGGTGAGCTCGGTGCCGGACTTCTCCTTGAGGGTGTTCCAGTCACAGCCATCCGGCATCTCGACCTCGCGTTCCGTTGCCATCTTGAGGAAGAGCAGGTACGTTATCTGCTCGATATAGTCGCCATAATCGATACCTTCGTGCCTCAGCGTATGGCAAAAGCCCCAGAGTTTCTGGACAACGTCACTCATGCTGCAACTGCCTCATTAAATTCCTTGAGAAGTCCGGCCAGTTCATATTCAAAGATTCGGTCGGCCGGCCTCCATCCCCCGTGATCTGCAAAGACCGGGATGATATCAAAGTCCTCTTTATCTATGGAGAGGTTTGCGGTTAAATGTGCCCGGATGCGATCCAGCCAGACCTGCTGTTCAGTAGTGAAGGTCTTCCCCGCAGCCACCTTCTCAAAGGCACGGGAAACCCGCTCTTCTGCCGTCAGCAGCTCCTCTTCTTCATGGGCGGCATGTTTCACCATCGAGATGATATCCACAAGCGCCTTCTGATACCGAACCGAGTGCGCCCGCTGGAGGTTTTCGAGGGTGAACCGCTGCGGTGTCGTCTCAAGCTTCTGTTTCAGCTCAGAGAGTGCATCGGTTCCCCACTCCTGCGGGCGGTCGAGGAGGATACTGATTGCAGCGATCTTCTCCGGGTTCTCTTTTACAAACTGCGAGAACTGGGCGAGATAATCCCCCGGCTTCAACTCATTGCCGGAGGCATCCCGGACCACCCAGGTGGAGGTGACAGTATCCTGGGTGGTGTAATCAACGATGAAGGTCTTCCTCGGGCGGGGATAGTCCTGAAGCAGCTCCTGGAATTTCGGATCCCGCAGAATTCTCATCGTGGCGGTGAACTCCTCTGCAAGCCGTCGATCAAGAGATACTGCGAACTTCGCAAGATCACCACCTTCAACATATGCACTGAAGAGATCGCGGGCCTCGCCTGACATCTCCTTGTCGATCCGATGCAGCCGCTTCACAAGAATCCGGGTATTGTATGCCCGATCCTGGTTGTTCCAGATCTCCTCGATGATCCGGGTGATCGGCTTCGTCTCCCGCTCAGGAAGCTCTGCGGTGATCCCGGTGACTGTATTGAAGTAGGCGAGGAGCGATCCCCCGAAACAGTCGAAGACGACGAAATGCGATTTGTCGGGGTGATGCTCGCCTTTCCGGGTGCCCCGTCCGAGCATCTGTTCAAAGAGGATACGGGATTTCACGGCCCTGAGGAAGACGATATACTCAAGATCAGGGATATCGACCCCGGTTGAGAGGAGGTCAACCGTCACCACGATACCGGGCATCTTCCGGTTTCTGAAGAGGCGGATCTGCTGGAGTGGGCGATCCACTTTCCCGGTGATCTTCTGGACAAAGGAATCGCCTCTCCCGAAGGTATCACGGGCGAGATCCACCAGCTGGTCGGCATGGGAGATATGCGGGATATCCTGTGCAGCAAAGATGAGGGTCTTTGGGAACCTGCCATACCGTTCCTCGTGTTCCAGTGCAAGGGTCTTGATCTCTTCAAGGATCTTTCTGTTCGAGTCTATTGAGGTGATCTTTCGTTCTATCGTATCGACATCAAATTCCCGCTCGTCTTCGAGTACATCGATGATTCGGCTGCCGGTTTCAGGATCGATCTGATCGATCGTCTCGCCTTCTCTCAGGAAGATCCCTTTCATCCGCACATCGGATTCGATGGCGACAATATCGTAATCGACAAGATAGCCCTCGGAAACAGCCTGTCTGTACCCGTATTCGTAGATCTTCTCCTTGAAGTACCCCATGGTGTGTGCTGCCGGTGTGGCGGTGAGGCCGACTTTGACTGCATCAAAATGATTAAGGGTATTTCTCCAGATCGAGAGCTCCTGCGAGGAATAGCCCCGGTGGCATTCGTCTGCGATGATCAGGTCGAATGCATGGATAGGAATGTTGAGGGTGTCGGCATCACTCTCTTCATCATCCACACAGGAGAGGGTGGCAGACCGGCCGAAGAGGTTGATGATCATCCGCTGGATTGTTGAGACATAGACAAAGCTATGGGCGGGCTTGGGATCGGTCAGGTAGGAGTTCGGAAGCAGATTTGATGAAAACGCCTCCTTCTCATCAAAATCCTCCTTCTGGAACTGCTGGCTGTAGACCTCATAGGTCTTATCAAACTTCAGGCCCTGCTCAGTCTCAAACGAGGCAAAGGCCCGCACCGCCTGTGCAGCCAGTGCCCGGCGATCGACAAGGAAAAGCACCCGTTTCGCAACCCCGGCCTTCATCAGCCGGTAGACAAGGTTCACCATCGTGTAGGTCTTCCCGGTGCCGGTTGCCATGGCAAGGAGCATCACCTGTTTGCGGTCCTTGATCGCCTTTCCGATTGCATCGCACGCCTCCCGCTGGTATGGCCGCATCATGGCATTGTCGGGGATCTCGAAGAATCTGGATACGGCCTCATTGAAACGCCCCTCCAGGAACTCTTTCAATGCATCAGGGGTATGGAAGGTAGCTATCTGCCGGGAACGGTTTAGGGGATGCCGGATATCATGGTACCAGATCACCTCGCCGTTTGTCGAATAGAGGAACGGAACCTTGAGGCCATTGAAGTTAAACGGACTTCCGGAAACCCCGGCAGCATACCGCTCTGCCTGGGTGAGCACGTTCTGCGGTCCGAGTGTCAGCTTCTTCGCCTCGACAATGCCGAGGATCACGCCATCAAGGACGAGAGCATAATCGGCAGGGCCGTTTGCGGTCGGATACTCCTCAATAGCCGATCTGGTGTACTGGCTGAGGGGCGTACCTTCCCTGTATGGCACCACATCCCACCCAGCAGCCCGCAAAAGGGGGTCGATCCGCTGCTTCCGGGTCTGGCGTTCGGTGAGATCCATGGTGGGTGTCCTCTAATCGTTATCGGTATGGCGGTTGGGGGGGCGAGGTGATATCTGAGCGATTGCTATGCTGCTCTCTTCGCTTTATTGATAAGTAGGAGTGGCGGTTACGATAAAGATTGTGAATAACAATTTGTTCGTTTGCAAAGGAACGTGCAATGGGTTTCAAGACACCTTCAATGAATATTACAAGCTATTTCGATTATAATCAGAAGTATCGCCCATTATTGACAAAACGAAAGATATTTCTTGTTAGATTTGCATTTGTCTTTATGGTTGATTTTATTTCCGTCATGGCAGCAGATGGTAAGCTGTATGAACGGACAGGTATGAATGGCTCATTTTTCGGCTGTTTGGGTGTATGTCTAAGCTTTTCAGACCCGGAATCTTACAAACAACATTATCTGAAAATACTAAATCAGCATTATGGCTTTATTCTTGGAGATGGTGGAAAGAATGTAATAAAATCTCACGATATTAAAAAATGGACTTGGCAAAACGATCAATTTTTATCTTCAATGAAAGATTTTGTTCATGATGTCTGCACTGATGATGTTACGATTAATGTTGTTTTTTCGACCTTCAATCCCCAAAAATTGCCTGATAAAATCAAAATTTATGGGACAAACAAGACTCCTCAAGAAAAAGTCGAGGTTGTTGATTTTTTAAGGAAGATGTTACCACATTATTATCCTTACATAACAGCGTGGAAAGTCTCAAAATCTGCCCAAATTAGTAGATCTAATATATTTCTCGACGATTTCTCCTTATATCGTATTACTCATGCATGGAAAGAACTCTGCTCCCACCACTCCGTATCAATATACCCTCATGGCGATTCGTGTAATGCGTTCATATCTTCAGCAGATATCATCACTCGTTATATAGATGAGTACTTGAATACTCACCATCTACGTTTAGAAGAAAGCTCAATACGTAGAGCTTTTCATTTTTGTGACGATTTGAAAATCAATGTTTTTTATGTCGGTCATCCAGATATTCGTGATATTGTTCCACTTCATAAAGAACAATTTGATTTAGGTGAATACTATCCGAATCCAATGATTTATCTCATAAAAGAGGGTGTCTTAGGAAAAGAAGAGACAAATTTCATTGAAAATTCTCCAGCGTGGACAAGATTACTAAATTATGCAAATAGCATAAATGGTAGTGTAAAATACTTGGATTTTCAAAAAGATTCTCGTTTTATAAAAAAAGGAGATATTTTGGTTTATTTTGATGTTGGAGGTGAGAAAATGGCACGATCTATTCGCTCGATGTTATATGAAGTCGATATAAAATCTATTGAATCCATCCCGCAAAAGTGGTAAGATACTTATATATACTATTATGGGATAGAATAGTATGCGGGTTTTCTCTCAGACCAGGGAGTAAGCTCATTCGTACAAAAATAAAATGTGTATTGATTGGGATAGTATATCCCACTCTTCTTTTTCAACACTAATAAAATGTTTAATTCTCATGATCTAACATATAAATTGTTTTATGGATCTATTTAAAAGACATTGCTATATTCTCCTCTTGGATGTGTTATGTTTTCGCTTCACCCAAAATTGATCCACTTCTCCACACCACAAGTCACCTTCAGACTGTCACAGGTGAGCCACTTGTTCCCGGCCGTTACCTGTGTGATCTTATGTGTGAAACAATAGGAAAACGGGACTATCGTCCCAGGAAAGGAACAATAGCGAATATAATAGTGAAAATTACTCTCCCAAAACGTAAATAACTTCTCCCAAGTCAGATTGAGGTGTCGATTCAATATCTGGGAGTGATTCTTGGGAAGATGGATTTTGAGTTCAAACAGATACGCCTGCATAAGGCTCTAAAATAATCCTCGAAAGGATTCTGGCCAGTCCTTTCCTTTGTTCCACCTCTTTCTTCCCGCCGTCTCCTCTCCTCACCCCCAACACCAACAACCTTTTCGTTATTTCCAGTCATGTTCTAGTATGGCTCTCCCCTCTTCCCTCCCTCCGGGCATCTATGAGCAGCTCATCCATGAATATCTCTCATCCAAACTCAATCTCCTCGATAGAGAGCGAATTGACATCCATAAGGGAAAACTTGAAAAATATGATCCTCAGGTGATCCTCTCCCGGTACCTTCATACATTAATCCTGAAGATGCTCCGGATCGCAGATGAGAAACATACATCTCTCGATAAACAAATCCTCATATGTAACGATATCATCCAGCTTGTTTCATCACAGATGAATTATGCTCCGGGCGAGCTCTGTAAAATAACTCGGGATGCAGAGCTCCTCCTTGCAATCAAAGAGAGGGAACAGATAGGAGTTCATTCTGAGGGGATATCTCCCATTGGAGATCGGAGGGTTGATCGGCCACGAACATCGATTGCACAGACCAGTCTCTTTACCGGATCACCAAATGAACCGAGTCTGGCAAGTGAATTCAAACACGAGATTCTATCATCTGACAGGATTGATCTCCTCATCTCATTTATAAAATGGAGCGGAATCAGGTTAATCATCGATGATTTGAGATACTTTGTGAGCCGGGGAAATAAACTCAGGATTATCACAACCTCATATACCGGAGCAACTGATCTCAAAGCCATCGAAGAACTTACAAACCTCCCAAATACAGAGGTGAAGATCTCCTATGATACCGATCGGACCCGTCTCCATGCGAAGACCTATTTATTCCATAGAAACACTGGCTTTTCCACTGCTTATATCGGATCTGCCAATATCTCAAACCCCGCGATGACGAGCGGCCTTGAATGGAATGTTAAAATAACCGAACAGGATTCGCTGGATATTATACGAAAGATTGAGGCCACATTTGACTCGTACTGGGACAATCCAGAATTTATCCTGTATCGACATGAAGATCAGGATCGATTGAGGCGGGCTCTTTCAAAAGAAAGGCCAAAATATGATGAACTGGTTCCTGTCTTTGATATCCAGCCCTACTTTTTTCAGAAGGAGATACTTGAGAGACTTCAGGCAGAACGACAACTTCATAAAAATTATCGAAATCTGGTTGTTGCTGCTACCGGGACAGGGAAGACGATCATTTCCGCATTTGATTACAAGAGCCTAATTGCCCGACCAAGGCAGTACCCACGCCTCCTCTTTGTTGCACATCGGGAAGAGATCCTCAAGCAGAGCCTGTCAGTTTTCCGGGGGATCTTACGTGATCCGAATTTTGGTGATCTGATGGTCGGAGGTCATAAACCCTCACAGATTGATCACCTCTTCATCTCCATTCAGAGCCTGAATAGTGCCGATCTCCCTGCTCTTACTACTCCTGAGTACTATGATATGATCATCGTGGATGAATTCCACCATGCTGCTGCCCCTTCGTACCAGAAGCTCCTCACCTATTATATGCCACAGATCCTCCTTGGTCTGACTGCAACTCCCGAACGGATGGACGAGCTCGATATTATGGAGTACTTTGATGGGAAGATCAGTGCTGAAATTCGATTGCCAGAAGCGATTAACCGGAAACTCCTCGCCCCATTTCACTATTTCGGAGTGACAGATATCATTGATCTATCGGGTGTCTCGTGGAAACAGGGGAAGTACGACATAAGGGAGCTCTCACAGATCTTTATCGAATCCACCCAACGGGAACAGAGAGTTGATCAGATTATTCTGGCACTTCAGCAATATACGACAGATATTCATGATATCGTTGGGCTTGGGTTCTGTGTCACAATTGATCATGCTGAGTTCATGGCATCATCATTCAATAAAGCTGGTATCGCTTCTGCCGCTCTCCATGCAAACAGTTCAAAGGAAGAGAGGGATACGGTCCAGAACCGCTTGAAATCAAGAGAAATCCACTTCATCTTCATCGTTGATTTGTACAATGAAGGTGTTGATATCCCAGAAGTCAATACCATTCTCTTCCTCCGGCCAACTGAGAGTCTCACCGTCTTCCTCCAGCAGCTTGGCCGTGGTCTTCGCCTCCAGGAAGGAAAGGAGTGCCTGACTGTCTTTGATTTTGTTGGCAGGCATAATACACGGTATCGATTTGGTGAGAAGCTTATGGCTCTCCTTGCACCGGGTGGGAAGAACCTCTATGAGCAGATTAAAAGGAATGACTATGTACTCCCGAAGGGATGCCATATCCATCTCGAAAAAGTAGCTCGGGAGAATATTTTAGAAAATATCAAGGCAAATCTGACGAATAAAAAGTATCTGATCAAACGAATAAAGGCATTTGAAAGAGAGACTGGAAAACAACTGTCCTTTAAACACTTCCTTGATCATCATACATTGAAACCACTTGATGTCTATCTGATAGGAACATTTACTGACCTTGCCTCTGAAGCAGGTGTCTATCCAGAGAAATATCAGAGAGAGAAACTCTTTTCTAAAAAATCTGCTCAACGCTTATCTTTTATTGACTCCCCCTTCGCAATTGAATGCATCCAGTCATTCCTGCATGATCCAAGAACTTTCTCCTCCCGTTTACTTTCCCCGCAGGAGGAGCAGATCATTACTCTCTTCTATTATTCTCTCTATGATGAAGCACTACATGAACAGGCTATGGTAGGAGATGGTAGCCGGTTGGAACGTGCCTTTGCCGATATTCTTCAAAACAGTGAGATCAGGGATGAAATAGATGATCTCTTAAACTACAACTATGAACATATCGATTTCATTCCAAAACCACTCGATCCTGGGTATGAAACGCCCCTTGAACTCCATTGTACCTATTCCCGCGATCAGATCTTTGCCGCTCTCGGCCACCATACCCTGACAAAACGGGCGAGTGCAGGTATGCGTGAAGGCGTCGTTTATCTGGCCTCTAAGAAGACGGATGTCTTCTTTATCACCCTGAACAAGACTGAGGAAGCCTACTCTCCTTCAACAATGTATGATGATTATGCAGTGACTGACACCCTCTTCCATTGGCAATCCCAGAGCACCACATCTCCATCATCGGAGACCGGCCGACGGTATATTGAACATCAACGATTGGGAACAACAGTCCTCTTCTTTGTTCGGGAATACAAGAAGGTTGGCGGCATAACTCAGCCGTATATCTTCCTTGGTCCGGGCCGCTACATCTCTCATGAGGGAAGCCGGCCCATGAGCATCATCTGGGAATTGGAATCACCAATGCCGCCAGCCCTCTTTGCAAAGGCGAACAAGGCAGTGGGAGGATAATTAATACCTTTCTGTAAAATGTAATCCTAAACAGGTCGCCAATTACCCTTCTCCTCTCTGTTTCGTATGGGTTTTAATAGGGGTCGAGTCAATCATTTGATACTTGATGTGTTTGGGCATGAGCGTTTTCAAATATTGGGGGACTAATCACTCAGGTGCGGGTGTTCGATGGAGGACTTTGCCGTGATGGATGCAGAGGAATCGATAACGGAGAGACTTTTCATGGGAGTGGATATACGTAGATGTTTTCCAGAGGAATTATGAATGGATGACAAAGAATTGGCGTCTTTAATTGCAAAGGGGGAATCCTTGGAGCTGGAATTCAAGTCGGATTCACGACGTGGTTTTTCAGATAAGGAGATTTACGATGAGATTGTTGCCATGGCGAACACAAATGGAGGAATCCTCCTCATCGGAGTTGAAGATGATGGAGTCATTTCTGGCTGCCGTCCACGCAATGGTTCAGTAACTGATGTCAATAGGCTGAAATCTGCAATATTCAATAATACTGTCCCCAGTATCAATACGAGAGTCTCTGTTGTTTATGATCCCAAAGGAGATGTTCTCGTGATCCAGGTGGATCCATATCCGGAGATCTGTTCAACCGCATCTGGAAAAACGCTGAGACGAGTGATTGGTTCGGATGGAAAACCTGCTACTGTTCCCTATTATGCACGGGATCAGGTTTCCAGACGGGTTGATCTTGGGCATCTGGATTTCTCATCACTTCCCGTAGATGGTGCAACTATTGATGATCTCGATCCCCTTGAGTTTGAACGGGTTCGTCAGGCTATTACCAATCTCAGGGGTGACAGAACACTCCTTGAACTCCCAAACGAAGAGCTTGCAAAAGCCCTTCGCCTTGTTGAAACCCGTAATGGGACGCTTGTACCAAATGTTGCCGGAATCCTTCTCCTTGGACACCTTTCCTCTATCCAGCGGTTTTTGCCAACACATACAGTGTACTTTCAGGTTCTTGACATTCAGGGGGATGTCAGGGTAAATGATGCATTTTATGAACCGATTGTAAAAATTATCGAGGAGATCGAGTCCCGGTTCAAGGCACGGAACGAAGAGCGGGAAAAGATTGTCGGACTCCTTCGCTATCCGATACCTGATTATTCACCAGTTGGATTCCGTGAAGCGGTTAATAATGCTCTCTTACACCGGGATTACAGCCGGATGGAGAGTGTCTATATCCAGTGGCACCACGATCATATCCTGATAACAAATCCCGGCGGTTTTCCTGAGGGGATAACCTCGGAGAATATCCTTGTTCATGAACCAAAACCCAGGAATATCCGGCTTGCAGAGGCATTCAAGAGAATCGGGATAATTGAGCAGACCGGACGTGGGGTTGACAAGATATACATGGAGCAGGTCAGGTATGGAAGACCACCTCCGGATTATTCCAGAAGCGACAGTTTAGCTGTGCGGGTTGAGATATCGGGTGGAGAATCTTCACTGGACTTTGCTGCCTTTATCTATGAAGAGAAGCGAGATGGAAAGGTTTTCTCATTGGATGAACTCCTAATTTTAAACACATTATATTATGACCGGCCAATTGATGAATCAACTGCCGGGAGTATTATTCAGAAGGGAACCACTCAAGGCCGCAGGGTACTTGAACAACTTCATGAACGTGGACTTGTGGAGGTACTTCGTAAGCGGAGTGGAAACGTGTACCACCTATCAGCAGCACTCAACAAGCGAATTCATGCAAAATCAGAGTATCTGCGTTCAAAAGATATTGACAAGAATCAACAAGAGAAGATGATCATTGCGTATGTAGAGGAGCATGGGAAGATTACCCGTTCAGATGCGATGGACTTACTCGATCTGAATGGATATCAGGCAACCCGCGTTCTTAAACGCATATCTGAGGAAAATCCGCGTTTTAAAAAGGTGGGTGAGACGAAAGGCACGTATTACATATGGGAAAATGTATGATGGCCTTATTGTTGATGACTGTTTATTTGTGCAATGTATGAAATATATCTGCGCGCACATAAGTTCACTTGTGATTTATCTGCGCGCACATAAATCCGCACATATATTCTATGTGATGAAAAAATCATGTGAATAATGTGTGGATAAAAAAACCTAAATATCCTCACGAATGCAAAAATCTCACCATAGGATATCTTTTTAAAATAACCTCGTCTCTCTATTGAATCAATATAAAATGGAACTGATATGAGGTGTTTTCATTTGGGTTATTTTCATAAGTGTCATTTTATATTCTAATTCTGCAACAGCTTGTGTCAAAATTGCCGATTATGAAAACGTGATCTGCCTCTCCCGCACCTCTCCAAACCCCGATTATCACTGATACCTTTATTATGCTATCACTAAAATGCGATAGCCCTCCACTCCCAGCTATAATTCCTTTTTACGATATTCATTTCTCACGATAGTTGATCTCCACGAATCACAATCTTCCCTATATCCCCCTCTCCAACCCTCCCCCCGCCAAAACACTCCCGCCCCGCACACTCCGCTCAGCCCCATTGCCCCCGTCTCCGACATATGATGTGCCGGAGCAGGTGAGGAGGGGCGGGCGGTCTGCCTCCTTGCGGAAAACGTCCCCTCCCTTCCCCGCCCGGCAGGAGCCACCACTAATGGCAGTAGATTTCGAACAGATACGGAGCAACAAGACAGCGGTCAGGGACCTTCCGGCACCGCTTGTTGATACCGCGGCCCTTGAGGCTGTGGTTGCCCATGTACTTGAGAACAACCCCTTCGGCTGTGTGCCGTACGAGTCCGGCGGCGAGACGATCCCGGGCGTGGTCCGGGGCCGCGAACAGTATACCGCCCGGATCGTGTACCTTGATGGAGACGGCAAAAGGGTCGGTGCAGCAACCGTCACCGCCGGGACAACCGCCGGGATGAATGCGGCAGCTGCTGCCGTCCTTGCAGATGCAGCCCTCACCGCCGCAGTCGGCGGGACACCTGAGCGTGACCAGAACAAGGATTCATACTCCTGCCAGCTGAAGTGCCGCGATCCAAATGGCGAGAACTATACCCTCACGTTTGGCAGAAAGGCCGTCCGCCTGACCGGCTACGATGATGAGGCCATCCTCGCAGCAGTCGAGGACTGGGCAGACGAGATGGCAGCCCTGAGCTGAGCCTGTTGTGCCGGGCTATCCGATATGAGCCTGCAAGCTTGGTTTTCCAACTGAGGTTGATAACTGAGATATTGACAGAGCAGAGGGGCATATTCCTGCTCCTCTCCTCTTCCTCTCACCTCTCCTATCACTTCATAATCAGTGATCATTCCGATATCCTGGCGAAATCCCTGTACTCCGGAGGTGTTCCGGTACCATGATAGCAGAAGGGCGGCTGAAAGGGGAATCCTTATGCAGACCCCGATCGATTGAAGTATAATGACACAGACAAAAGCACCATCTCCTCCCAATGGCACCATCCTCTCCTATGCCAGAACAATTCCCAGATCTATTTATCTCCTCTATTTCCTCTTCCTGTCGGGGATATTCGGCCTCCTGTCCGGATTCCAGTATGCGATACTCCAGATTATCCCAGTTGAGTTCACCCTCCGGCATATCTACCTGAATGTAGCCGATCCAAACCTGGCGTCGATGTTTCTCAGTAATTATATGCATAATCCCCTGGATTCCTCGCATATCATGAATAACCTCTCTTCAGCCTACTTTCTCATCATTTTCATCTTCATTGTCGGCATCATCATTCTGCCGGCTCTCCGGTCTCCGATGCCTCCGAAATTCTTTCCGGCAACCTTCCTCGTATTTCTCCTGGCACTTCCGTTCTCAATCTCAGGAATATCGATCTGGTCTGGCCGTATCATGGGAAAGGAATGGTCTTCGGGATTCTCCGGGATAACCTATGCATTCCTCGGGCTTCTGTTCTTCCTGATGCTCTCGCTTGTATACAGAACCGTACTGGAGAGCCGTTCTGAGAAAATCTCCCAGTCGGTCTTTGTTCTCCTCACTGCAACCTTTCTAACGCTCACCCTCGCCATATGCCAGATCTTCGCCGAGCTGCCTTCCGGGACGGTGAATGTCTATGCCCATCTCGGCGGCCTTCTCCTCGGGCTTCTGATCCCCTCCCTCATCGGCCTCTTCCTGACTGCACAGGATCAAAAACAGAAGGCAGTTGCCGGGGTCTTCATCGGATCTGTTCTTTTCATTCCCTCGGTCTTCTGGCTTCTGTTGCCGTTTTGATTATGGCTTCCGGGGCTTCTCCCGGTGAAGGGAGATGGATCAGGGATGGCTTTCGAACAGAACTGATCAGCTGACTTGATCCTCCCGGTTCAGTTTATAAAACCAAAGAACCTATTTGATGGGATTATCTATGGTAAAGATTCATCATCTATGCTTCCTCTGCATCACCCTCTTTGTCGTGTTTGCCGCAGGATGCACAACCACTGAAGAGACCGCACCTCCTGCTCCCATTGGGGGAGAAGCGCTGACGTTCGTGACAGAAGAGTATCCTCCCTTCAACTATATCGAAGACGGGGTAGTCAAAGGGATCTCTGTTGATATCCTGCTTGGTACACTTGAAGAGATGGGAACCCCGGTAGCACGGGATCAGATCAGGGTTCTGCCATGGAATATCGCCTATGATACCGCCCTCTCAGAGAAGAATACCGTACTCCTCACTACAATCAGATCCCCGGAGAGAGACGAGCTCTTCAAATGGGCGGGACCATTTGTATCTGTCGCCTATGTTCTTTTTGGGGAACTGCATGAGGAATATACAATCTCGACTGCGGATGACCTGAAGAAGTACCGGATCGGGGTCGTGAAGGACGATTATGCAGGAATATTGCTGAAGGAGAGCGGAGTTTCAGAATCAAAGATCATTGCAGCCGATGATGTACCACAGCTTATCTCTCTCCTCCAGGATGGGACAATCGATCTCTTCTGTTATGGAGAATTTGCCGGCAGGTACTTCATTGAAAAGACAACAGACAATCCTGACAATTTCGGGATACTTTACAGATTTGAGACCGATGACATCTATTTTGCCTTCAACAGGGAGACATCAGACGATCTTGTGGGAGCATTCCAGGAAGCCCTTGACACCCTTCGCTATCAGCCTGACCAGACCGGAATAACAGAATACCAGCGTATCCTGTACAGCTATATTGGCGTTTCTTACCTGCCGGATCCATCCATCACAAGGGAACAGGTGATCGGACTTGTCGACTCTACGGCCGATGCCATAGAGAAGGACACTCCCGGCACCTTCGCCCGGATCAATGCCGGCGAACATCCCTTCTGGGACAGTGAGAACAGGGCACTCTATGTCTTTGTTTATGACACCAATGTGACGATCGTTGCTGAAGCCGACAACCCACGCCTTATCGGAGTGAATATGAGAGGGAAGACCGATATTGCAGGCACACCTTTCCGTGACCAGATCACTGAGACTGCACTTAAAGAAGGTTCGGGCTGGGTCGATTACATCTGGATGATCCCTGAGAAGAACGGGATCTATCATAAATCAGCCTACTTCAAACTGATTGAGGGGAGCGATACCAATCAGTATATTGTCATCAGCGGATTGTATACTGCAAACCCCAATCCTGCCCACCAGGATCGGGATTGAGCAGGCAGAAGGACGTTCCCGGCAGGGAATATCCCTCCACAATCTCTTTTTTTATATGAAAATGCATGGGAACACCCCTCATTTTCATCTTGTATGCCTGTTGCCCCAGATGGCATCATGAGCGTTTTTTTTCCCTGAGGCAGGATGAGGTATAGTCCCTCCTGAGTCCAACAGTGATACGCTAATCCTTACTGTTTATTCGAAAGTTTTGCCTCCTATCATCGACAGGACATACACAGTGTGTGGGAGTGTATAACAAACCGGTGATCTGTTCGTCGGTTTTTCCCGTTCACGGGCATCACCGCACTCCTGTCTTTCTTCTTTGGGTTCTATCAAGTCTGGGCTGACATGATGAGGGAAGCAGGGCTCTTCCGAATACCTTTCAACACCCTGGTTCAAAACCCCGACTATTCAATGAATGCCTCTTCGCAAAACGCATTTTACTCTCTCTTCCCAACTCCTCCACAAAGTCTACATGATTACACTCCTGCAAAAACCCGATCTTTTGCATGAGTATAATCATTCAAAATAAGTACTTTTTGCAGGGTTACAATCCATCGAAAACATACCTTTATGCATGAGTATAACCATTCAAAATATCATGGTGCCTCTCCCTCCCCGACGCTCTGGCTCCCCCGGTTCCTCTACTAACTCCGGGTATGATGGATCTCCCGGCTCTTCTTTACCTTCCAACTTCCCTCCTCTCCTCGATATCCTTGCAGCCCAGAACCCCTGGTGGAATGATCGGGACTTTTCATCCATGGCAGGTGTCTGCCGTGGCCGCTACTTCAAAAAGATCCGGGCATATTACGACTCCGGCGAGATCGTTGTTCTCAATGGGGTGCGGCGTTCGGGCAAGACCACCCTTCTCATGCAGATGATCCAGGATCTGATCAATGAGAGGGAGGCAGATCCGCGTTCGATACTCTTTGTCAACTGTGATGAGCCTGCAATTGCCCAGCTTGCAAACCCGCTTGAAATGGTGCTGGATACCTATAGGAAAGAGGTATACAGCCGGGAGGGGGCAACCCTTGTCTTTGATGAGATTCAGACAATTTCCGGATGGGAGCGATGGATCAAGGCTATCTATGATCGAAAACAGTTCCGGTTGGCTATATCGGGATCATCCTCCTATCTTCTCGACTCACAGGTCTCACAGTTGATCAGCGGCAGATACCTCTCTCTCCAGATTTACCCACTTGATTTCTCAGAGTATCTCCACTTTCATGGAATAACCGGGACAGCCGATCCCGTCACACTCGCCAGTAAAAAATATGAGATTCTTGAATTATTCCATCGATATCTCTACGAAGGTGGGTTTCCGCAGGCAGTCCTCCAGAAGGATGAATCGGTAAGGGTGGATCAGCTCAGTGCATACTATGACAGTATTGTCTACCGTGATATCGTCAAAGGGAACGATGTGAGGAACCAGCGGGCATTGGGTGATCTTATTGCGTATATGATGGCGAATATTACCTCCCCATATTCGTACCGTAAACTGGTTGATCTGCTCGGAATTGACACGGCTACGATAAAAGAGTACATCCGGTATGCAGAGATGGCACAGATCCTCTTTGAGGTTTTTCATTTCAGCTACTCGCTGAAGGTACAGGCAAGAAATGATAAAAAGATCTATTGTATCGACAATGGACTCAGGAATGCAGTTTCGTTCTCATTCTCAAAAGATACAGGCCGCTGTGCCGAGAATCTTGTCTATATCGAACTGCGGAGGCGCGGGTATACGCCCTATTACTGGAAGAAAAATGGTGAGGTGGATTTTATCCTGAAGATGCGTGATTCCAGCTTAATGGCGATCAATGTAACCTACACCGATCAGTTGCACAGGCGGGAGACAGACGCCCTGCGTGAGTTTGCAGAAGAGTTTGGATCGAAGGTGAGCCGGTGCATCCTCCTCACAAAGGATACGCAGGGAACCGATGGAATGATTCAGTACATCCCGCTCTGGAGATGGCTGCTCCTGAGGGATGGTGAGGACGAATCCCAATCATTCTGAAAGGAATGAGGGTATAAAGCAGCTGTATAATCAGGATTGATATGCACATCCTCGATATGCTGCCTGATGGCCTCCCGTGCC
>WPCG01006774.1_pt1 | contig 68895 bp, 61 predicted proteins | sample 5403311 | NCBI WGS metagenome assembly WPCG01 (sample SAMN12869467, study PRJNA574797) | sludge metagenome | isolation source: wastewater treatment of Control | place: China:Beijing | collected 2019-05-17
CATCGATGGAGCCAGCCCCATGACTGAGTCCACGATTAAAGGGAAATCCCATTCAACGATTAAAGGAACGCGAGTCCACGATTTAAGGAGCCGTTCAATCATTTATCGGCCCCCGTCCACGCTTTTGGGGAAACCGACAGCCGCACCAGCCTTCGCGATGAGCTTTTCCACATCGCGCCGCCGCTCTTCAAAGTTAGATTCTGTGTTAGACTCTAAGTTAAGGGCGCGATTTTCGCTTTTGTTACCGAAGGATAGGAGGTGTTTGGGTTCCCGATAGCACGAGCCTCCGGTTCCTGATGGCACGATAGTCCGGGTTCCCGATAGCACGAGACTATCCACAGGTTTTCCACAGGCCGGGACAGGCTCGAAAGCGAGCAGCATCCGGCCGCCGGTTTCGACCTCGGCGAACAGGGTGTAGCCGGGCAGTGGCTGGCGGCGGATAATGTCGCGCAGCTCGAAGGCGAAGCGCTTGAACGGCGACAGACTGCCCGATTTCTGGTGCAGGTGACGGAAGTCGAACCGCCAACCGTTTTTCTGCCGCCCACCATGCTTGCGCACCAGGCGATAGAGCCAGCGATCCAACCCGCCGGTCAGATTGAAATAGGCCCGGTCGATGGTGAGGATCAGGGCGTCATCCAGAACCGCACTGTAGAACCAGTCAGGCACGATCATCTCGATGCCGTCCGGGCGGCCATTGGCATCGGTCAGCTCGTGCCATTCGTTGATCCACGAAAAACGATGTCGCCGTCCATTCGCGCGCTGGCGGATCGAGGTTGCAACCGTGGTCGATTGCAGCCGGTCCAGCGCCGCCTTCAGACGCTGATAGTCCCTCAGGGAGGTTCCGCGCCCTGTGAATGTCAGGATTTCATAAGGCGTTGCCGCCATCAGGCGCGACGTGCGCAGACCGGCGTCCCGCGCTTCCACGATCTGGCTGGCCGCCCAGATCAGTATATCGGCGTCCCAGATCGTCGCCATACCGTGATCGGGAACAGCTTCGACACGGATCGAGACGTTGCCCAAGGCAAAGTCAATCGGGCGGATACGGTGCGATTTGGAAAGGGAAAAGAAAGGATAGGCCATGAGATCCTGCGCGTCTCGTGGCGCGAGTTCACCGGGAAGCGCCCGAAACAGATCGAGTTGCCCGCGTTCCGAGGCGGATGGGTGCTGCGCTGCCATAGAGGGCTGACCGCCGTGTTCAGCGCGTAATGCGCTTGGGCGAGGTGAATGCGGTCGGCGGTAGAGGTTTCGCCGGGAGAACCTGTCCGCGTGGGTCCGACGTGGAGGTAACCGATCCGCGCGCAACCCAGGCTGCGAGATCCTCGACCGAATAGACAACGCGGCCGCCGAGCTTGTGATAGGCAGGTCCCGTTCCGTAGGTTCTGTGCTTTTCCAGCGTGCGCGCGGACAGACTGAGGAAATCGGCGGCTTCCTTGGTGCGCAGGTAGCGTGGCGGCAAGGCGGCGAGATCAGGTCGCATGGGGTGGCCTCCGTGGTTGTGCAGGATGCCGCTGACGATCAACGGCATGACATGCGCACGGTGGCGAAGGCGCGGCGGCATGGGGGATGAGGAAGATCGAAGGGGTAGAATCCTCACCCTCGATCAGACGTCAGTGTCAGGGTTTGCGACGATGGCGCAAAAGGTCCTGATAACCGCCGTCGATCAGCGCGGCGGCAGATCGGACAAGGGCGATGACAGAGGCGCGCAAAGCCGATGTCTTCCACGGCTCAGCGCGAACGCGCGCCTCTCCGTAGATGGCGATGGCAATCTCACGATAGGTCGCGTGGTTGGCGTTTCCGTCGGCAGCTTGCATCATCAGGCGAAACCGCCGGCGCTGATACGGCGTCATCCTGGGGTCGCGGCGCGCGGGTTTCCCGGCCAGCATGTGCCAGAGCCTGAGAATGGCTTCGAGCCGATCCGGCAGATTTTCGTCAAGTGGCAGGATGATCGCCGGCTGCGAATTGGCATCGGTGCCGGTGAGGGTCAGATATTGAACGCCGTCTCTGGCATCACAGACACCATATGTCCCCTCTGGTCCGCAGATGGCATCAGCAAGATCGACCGATAAGGCGGACGGAGAAGGCGGAAGAAAATCGGGCGCTGCCCCGAGCATCAGCATGTCCGGATTGGCAACAGGCGACCAGATGACCGGTTGGTCGAGCGCGGAAAAGCCGGGGTCTGCCGGGAAATCGCAACCCCCAGCGATGTTGGACGTGATCCGCAAGGGGAAGATGCCCGGCGCCTTGCGCTACAAGGTCATCGAAACAGGCCTGATAGGACGCGTTACGGCGCAGGCATTCCCAGGCGACGCCCTCAACGGGCAGCGCATCGTAGAATTCATACTGGTCCTGGTCTCGCCAGCGGGATGTATCCGGCTTCATTGCTCCGCTCCTGGTTGAAACTGCACAGGTGGAGCGTGAAAGAATTGCGGTGCCTCTACCGAGATGGAAGCCAGAACAAAGACATGGGGTGATGCTCTGAAGGCATCACTGGTGCGACGGCGGCGAGGTCAGGTCCGATCTGTCGGATGACGCAGCAGCTGACGATAGCCGCTCTGTGTCATCCAGCGCGCCCGTCCCAGATGGCTGTCATGGACCTGCCGGGCGCGTTCCGGTTCCCGAACAGGATCAATTCCGAACAGCACATTGACGGCTTCGGCCCATTCCGCCCCATCATCGGCGGCATCGAGCAGCCGCATATAGAGCTTGATATGCGCGCGGTCATATTCGGTCAGCTCGTCGCTAACAGGTGCAATATCGTCGAAGGGGGGAAGCGGAGATGTCATGTCGCGGGTCGCCACAGAGCACAGGCCGCCGCAGCGGATCGATGATTCCGCCCGCGCCCGTCAGGCGTCATGGATCTGTCGGTGTCTCTTCTCGTCTTGGCCATGTACCAGCAACACTCCTTGCCCGCGATCCGTGGACAGGAGAACAATCCCTGCTGCTTCAAGCGCCCGGCGCACCTGATCCCGCGTTGTCTCATACACCTCGAGCCGGTTCTCGGACTCAAGGCGTTTCAGGGCAGTCAGCGATATTCGGGCCTTGTCAGCGAGCGTCTCCTGCGTCCAACCCAGCAACGCGCGTGCGGCCCGCGACTGTCGAGCGGTGATCATGCATGATCACCTCCCATCGCGACCGGCGCGCATTCCAGAACTACGGCTATTTTAGTCGTCTTCGCCCGATACGCCATACGAAATCGTCGAATCTGGTCAGGGCGTTATCTGCACGGCTGAGCATGCAGCCCGACTGATTCGCCTGTATGCCGCAATTGCAGCACTTGTGCTGGCCGTAACGCCGACCAGCGCAGAATGATCCCTAAACGCTCCATGGGAAATGATAGCGATATGTTTGGAGATCATTTTCTTTGCGTTTTGCGCTGGATATGGTACCCATCCAGATCAGTGCAGCAAAAATGATCCGTAAAGGCATCGCATGAAGGCGGAAGAAGAAACACTGAGGCTGATCGGCGACCATTTTCGCCGCGCGCGTCTTGCAGCGGGGTTGACGCAGGAGCAGGTGGCCGATCTTGCGGGCATTTCGCGCCCGCGCTACCGCGACATCGAGACGGGGGCGGCGGCTGCGCGCACCACGACATTGATCAACATTGCCAGGGCGCTTGGGCTGGAAATGATGCTGGTCCCGCAGGCAATGGTGCCCGCCATCGAGGCGCTTTTGCGCCCCGAGGCCGAGGATGATCATCCGGCCTTCAGCCCGCAACCGGAGAGCGACGATGACAGCCGTCCGTACCGCTGAGACCATCACCGCGCTGGACGTGTTCCTGAACAGTGCGAAGGTTGGCACGATCGTCAGGACGCCGGGTGATTTCAACGCCTTCAGCCTTGATCCGGCCTATCGCGCGACTGGAGGCCATCCGGTTCTGAGCCTATCCCTTCGCGCGGCATCAGGGGGCTTGCGCAAGGATCCGCGACCCGTCGCAGGCAGCCTGCCGCCCTTCTTTGCCAACCTGCTGCCCGAAGACCGGCTGCGCGAGGCGATGGAAAAGCACCATGCGGGTAATGTGCGGTCGGGGAATGATTTCGATCTCCTGGCCACCCTTGGTGCGGATTTGCCGGGGGCCGTTCGGGTGCTGCCCAGTGACGGTCAACCCGGCATCGGGGCGGCGCCAACCCAAGGACGGCCCAAGGCCCGCTTCTCGCTGGCAGGCGTGCAGATGAAGCTCTCGGTGATGAAGAACACCGGCAAGGGCGGCGGGCTGACCTTGCCGCTCGGGGATGACGAGGGCCAATATATTGCGAAATTCCCCTCGACCGCCTTTCCGGGCGTGTCGGAGAACGAGTTCGCGAACCTCGCGCTTGCCGAAGCCATCGGCATGAATGTGCCCGAGCGGGAACTGGTCAGCCGAGACCAGTTCGAGGGCATTCCCGAAGAGTTTGAAACACTTGCCGAGGGGCTTGTCCTGCTCGTGCGGCGTTTTGATCGCGGGGCAGACGGGCAGCGCATCCATATCGAGGATTTCGCGCAGGTTTTCGGCCTGTACCCGGCGCGCAAATATGATGGCGCCGCCTCCCACGACATCGCCTCTGTGCTGAATGTTGCGATCTCGCCGTTCGCCGCGCTGGAGTTTGTCCGGCGGCTGACCTTCTCGGTGGTCATGGGCAATGGCGACATGCACCTCAAGAACTGGTCGCTGATCTACCCGGGCGACGGCGACACGCCCGCTCTAGCACCGATCTACGACATGCTTTCGACCGTGCCCTATATTCCGGCAGATGGGCTGGCGCTGTCTCTGGGCGGCGAGCGGGCCTTCAAGGGCTTGGCCCCGGCCCGCTGGAAGACGTTTGCCAATCGGGCAAGGCTTCCCGAGCCAGCCGTGCTCAAGGCCGTTGTCGAGACGGTGAAACGCATTGATACGAAATGGTGGACACTGCCGGAGCGCGAAGTGGTCCCGCCGCCCGTGCTGGAGCGCATCGACGCCCATGTCAAAACCATCATCCCGATCCTAAGCGCCTGATCCGTGCCAGACACGACAGGGCGCGGTGGCGTGACGACTTTCCCGCGGACATGAGAAAGGCCCCGACCTTGCGGTCGGGGCCTTTGTGCCGCGCCTTAGTCGCCGCGGCGACCGTTGGGGCGGGACCAGATGAGGGAGAAGGTTTCGCCTTCTTCGTCATCGAAGAGGTTGGCGTAGATCGGAGCGTTGAAGCTCGGATCGTCCAGCTTGAGGCCGAGATAGTCGCGGCCCTCGTTGGAGCGCTTGGACCAGGCGGCGCCGATCTCGGCGCGGCCGACCAGAACCCGGTGGCTGGGGGCGTTTTCGCCGGTAGCGCGCAGGTCGGGGATGATGCGCACGCCCTTGGCCTGGACGCTGAGGGTGACGATGTCGCCGGTGAATTCGTTCGAGCCGGTCTTCTTGAAGGTGCCGATGGTTGCCATTTTAAGTCTCCGTTTTCCGTTTCCGAGCCCGCACCATTGCGGCCTCTATGGCGATCGACCGGCCGGAGACGAACGCTGGCGCACCCCCTCGGGGGCTGGACAGCACAGGAGGAACTTTCTTGTTCCGCGCGGAATGGCGGCTCTGCCGTCAGGGGAAGAAAGTTGTGACGACGCCGTTGCGCTAAAGCGGTCGAAGCGCATCGCGCTGCTCTTCGGCCAGATCAGGCCATTGAAGAGGCCGTTTGGAGTGGTCGAGACACGGGGGCTGAACGGAGATGTGGCAACCTTGAGGCTCCATCAGGATGACCTGACCGGCAACACCGGCCTTTCCTGTCACCCTGCGTCTCAGATCATGCGCATCTCTGCTTCCGGCCTGTTCCACCGGCATGCCACCACCCGCGGGTTCCCGTCAGTCTGCACGCGCTGGTGCCGACCGTCCTGCGCTCCTATGGGCCGCGTCTGTGCCCCAGGTTGATCCGGTGATTGGCCGCTGTCTGTCACCATTTTCCTGACGAAGACGGAAGACGATCAGCATCCGCTTCTGGTCGCCATCAACGGATCATTGCGGTTCAGGTTCGTGCAAAGCCGCCGTCCGCGTGGTCGGTTGCCGCCATGCCCGCAACGCGCAGGAACGCCGTCACGCCCACCGCAACCGCTCCGATCACCGAGAAGATGAGTTGCCATATCTCCGAGGGCATCATGTGCTTGACAATACCGAGCGTGGCGTAAAATCCGGCCATTCCCGCCGGAGCGACGAAGGCCAGAGCAATCAGCAGACGCGCCCACATCGGGCGGATCAGCATGAGCAGGCCCTGACCAACAGCCAGCGTCAGACCGGCGGCGAGAAGACCAACGACGATGCCGCCGAGCCAGCCAGCCCCAGTATCATAGGCCAAGGCGCCTGCATTCAGGCCAATAAAGAACGGCAAAGCGAATACGGCGAGATTGAACAGCAGCCAGCACATGGTGCCGATGGCTGCGATGGAAACGAGGATTCCGAGAACGATCATGGTGGTGTCTCCGTGCAAAAGGTTGGACGGTTGCGCCTTCCACCACCACCATGGCGCAATCACAGCATAGCAGCATTCCTCTCACCGCGCGAGAAGCGATGGCTTTCGAGGCCAGGCCTGTCCGAAAACTCGCAGTTTGAATGAGAAAGCTTATGCGTCTGGTGGACCAGTATCTGCTGCACCTCTACGATGACCATATCGTTGGGCGGAAGGATGCGGGTTAAAGCTATGGCAGAAGTCGATTGGTCAGATCGGGCATTTTATGATGACGGCGAATGGGTGACATGGTCAGACATTGACGAACAGCTTCGTCACAAGGAATGGGGAGCGAAGTATCCAAACGCCATCCGATCAATGATCCCGTATTTTGAGGACCTGATCTCACTCGCCGAGAGCTACCATCTGGAGACGGGCCTGCATTTATCGGTGTATGGCGACATCGGTGAGCTGTTCGGTGCCATCACCTACGGCATCAAGTTGAACAAGACCTACGCGCAAGGTTCGGACGGCAAGCTCGAAAATGATCATGTCGAGATCAAAACCATCACTCCTTTCAAGAGCAAAGACGTGGTGATGGTGGATACATCAAGGCATTTCAGCAAGCTGCTCGTGGTCAAAATTAATGCGGAATTCCAGGTCTCCGGGCGAATGGTCAGCCGCAAGCAATTGCCAAAGCGCTCAGGCCGTTATGTCCGAATTCGTTGGGACGACCTGGCGCTATTGCAGTAGTGCTTATGCTGAACAGGCAGCGCTCACGCGCTGCCGGTCCCGAAGCGATAAACCGGGATACCCATCTTGCGAGCCTTGTCGGCCAGATTGTCCTGAATGCCCGTGCCGGGGAAGATGATGACCCCGATCGGCATGATGCCGAGCATCTGGTCGTTGCGCTTGAACGGCGCCGCCTTGGCATGTTTAGCCCAGTCAGGTTTGAAGGCGACCTGCGCGACTTTGCGATTGCTGGCCCAGGTGGCCGCGATGCATTCCGCGCCCTTGGGCGATCCACCGTGCATCAGAACCATGTCCGGGTGCTTGGCATGGACCTGATCGAGCTTGGCCCAGATCGTCCGGTGATCAGTCGTGTCTCCGCCCGAGAAGGCGATCTTTGGCCCGGCGGGCAACAGCACCTCGTTGTCGGCCCGGCGTTTGGCGGCGATGAAGTCGCGGCTGTCGATCATGGCCGAGGTCATCTGGCGATGGTTGACCCGTGAACCGGAGCGTTGCGACCAGGGCGTTCCGGTGGTGCGCAGATAGATGTCCGCGGCAGTCTCGCGGAAGATTTCCATGCTGTCACGGCGCTCGATCAGGCTTTGTCCCGCGCCGATCAGGGTTTCCAACTGGACGGATTTAACCTCGCTGCCGTCCTGTTCGCGTTGAAGGCGTTTCTGCGTCTGCTCGTTATCGTCAAGCTTGCGCTCGATCCGTTCGACAGCGCGGTGGAAGGTGTTGACGGTGGACCAGAGGATTTCGTCGAGGTCGAAATCGAGGCTGGTGTCGGCCATGGTGGAAATCAGGGCGTCGAAGATGTCGGAGACTGCCCCCTGGATGACGTGATCTTCGGGTGTGATCCGGGGATCGGCCTCGTCTTCGGAGGGGCGGTAGCCGTAGAGTTCGAGTTCTTCGATGGCATGGCCGGTCGGGGACGTGCTGTGATCGGGTTCGAAATCGTCGTGTGCGTACATGGGATGCTTCCGTCAGTTGGACCGCGACCGTCGCGGCCTTCATGGCGAGACACGCCCACGGGCACTCCGGTCTGGCAGCACGAGCCTCTGGCGAGGGCCTTGATGGCAAAGCCCGACTGATTTGTTTCGCGCTGTAAAGGCGGGCTTGCCCGCCGACGGAAATCAGTCGGGCGCCGCCATTGCCTGACCGGAGCGTTTGTGGGCCGATCGCCCTCTCGGAAGGCCAAGGCGCGGTCCTCTTCTGATGACAGGCAGCCTGCGCGCATGACCGGATCGGAACGCCCCCGATCACGGCCCCATACCGGCTATGCTATTGAAGCCATGAAGCGGCTGACGTCCTCGGGGGCGATTTGCACCCGGATCTCTGCTCGAACGGCATCCAGCCCATGAGTTACGAGATCTTCGTTGAAGTCCCCCATCATGGGCGAGAGCGTGATGGTCTCGATTCCGACCTCGTGCGCCCGGTCCACCAGGCTATCGCGGGCGCTGTTCCCTGCCGGATCGTTATCACGGACGATATAGAGCCTGCGCAGTTGTGGCGGGAACAGAATAGCGGCGAGATGTCCGGCCGAGAGTGCGGAAACCATCGGCATGGTGGGCAGAGCCTGACGCAGTGACAGGATGGTTTCGATACCTTCCCCTGCTGCCATGACATCGTGCGCATCACCGAAACGAACCGCATGTCCGAGCAGGTCGCCCATTGCCTTCCTTGGCGGATCGACAGGTGCCTTGCCGGAACCGTCCGGGGCCAGCCAGGTGCGGTGCGCGCCGGTGATCCTGCCATCGAAGTCGGTGACGGCGGCGATCATGGCGGGCCAGGCTTGCGTCGGGGCATCGTCCTCGGGCCGCCAGTAGCAGTTGGGATGGAAACGCAGATTTGCGGTTTGGCGTATATCCGTCATCCCGCGTCCGCGTAAATACGCTTCTGCGGTACTGCCGATCAGCGGCTGTGTCATGCGCCAGAGTCGGCGTGCGGCCTCCGATGATCCCGATGGTGCTGGCGGGCGGGACTGACGGGATGGCGGCTGCGGTTCAGGATGCGGCAGGCTGAGGAAGCGCCGGGCTTCTTCGGCAACGTCTGTGAAATCGATCAGACCGAGCGAGTCCCGGATCACGTCCAGCAGATCGCCATATTCCCCCGTGGCCGAGTCCTGCCATTTACCGGCAATGCCTTTCACGCTGTCGTGCAACCGGACGAACATGGAGCGGCCAGCCGTGTTTCGGACATCGCCAACCTGCCAGTAATTGCCCTGTTTGCGGCCATTGGAGAGATAGTGGCGGCACACCGCCTCGGCCTGTCGGCCGAGACGCTGCGCCAGTTCGGAAGCGTTGAGACGCGCCATTATGCGGCCTCCCGCTCACCGATGCGCTCAACCGGGAAGCGGTCAAGCAGTTTGCCGATGATCTCCGGCCCCGTTGCATCGACGGGCACGAAGAAGCGCAGTTTCCACGAGATGATCTCACTGAAGAGGCCATAGGCTCGCAGCCGGTCACGCATCGCATCAGTAAAGCCGGTCAGTTCGATCCGGTTGGCGCCCATGACGCGGACGCGGCGCAGTTTCAGCCCTTCGGCGAGATCAAGGATCGTGCGACCTTCGATCAGCGCGGCATAGGCGGCATCCGGTGTCAGGTTGTTGGTGACGCCACTGGTCGAAGCATTGGCGGCCCAGGCCGGCGATACCCGGCGACCGATGATGCGTTCGCCCTCGTCGGTCTGGAGCCGATAGACGCGGGCGGAGTCCTGCGGCAGGCGTTTCCAGATCGGCAGAAGCAGCCCTGACACCATATGCAGGATGCTGTCGGTGAACTCCGGCACCTGGGCCAGTTCCGCCTTCCAGGCTGTGGTGAAGGCGGCACGGTCAGCCTCGATCCAATGGGTCTCGCCCATCGCCCGCACCGGAATGTTCATCGCTTCCATCGGCCGGATCAGCCGCACGCGCCTTTCGATCTCACCATCATCCAGCATGACGCTGGTGGTCGGGACCTGAACGGCAGCGCGACCGGATCGCTCGTTGATGAGCAATCTTGCGCGGGGATCATCCAGTTCCGCCAGGGCGGCATTGAGCGTAACCGGCTGATTGCGTTTGCGCTCGGTGAGCGTCAGGAGCCGGGTTTCCGCGCCGGTGCCCGGATGGGTGTGGATGACCTGCCGGTCTGTGACGATGAAGCTTTCGGCCTTCAGCGTCTCCAGCCCCATGTCATAGGTGCCGGATGCGATTGCTCCGTCGATCCGTGCCTGCAGAAGCTGCTCGAAGGCCGAGAACAGGATGCCCTGCAATTCGATGGTCAGCGCCAGCAGGCGGTTGAGGAAGGTGGTGATCGGCGGCAGTTCGTCCTTCACACCGGTGCTGTCCATCAGCTTCAGGCCGGTGGCGGATTCAAACCGTTCGAGCGAGCAGCCCTCGACCTTGCCGCGCACGATCAGCAGATAGAGCTGGCGCAGCGCGTCGCGGGCATAGGCGGATTCCAGATTATCCTCCGGACGGAACAGCCCCTGACCGCCGGTCTGGCGCTGGCCGCGCGTGATCGCGCCCAGCGTGTCGAGACGGCGGGCGATGGTCGAGAGGAAGCGCTTCTCGGCTTTGACATCCGTAGCGATGGGGCGGAAGAGCGGCGGCTGCGCCTGATTGGTCCGGTTGGTGCGGCCCAGCCCCTGAATGGCGGCATCTGCCTTCCAGCCTGGCTCCAGCAGGTAATGCACGCGCAGCCGCTGGTTTCGCGCCGAGAGTTCGGCGTGATAGCTGCGCCCCGTGCCACCGGCATCCGAGAAGACCAGAATGCGCTTCTGATCATCCATGAAGGCCGAAGTCTCGGCAAGATTGGCAGAAGGCGCACGGTTCTCGACGGCTAGGTGGGCCGCTGCTCCAATACCCTTGCGCACGATCCGGCGTGAGCGGCCCGTGACCTCCGCCACAATATCCGTGCCGAAGCGCTGCACGATCTGGTCGAGCGCACCGGGGACAGGCGGAAGCGAACCCAGCTGCTCCAGCATCTCGTCGCGCCGCGCCACCGCTTCGCGGCATTCCACCGGCTGACCATCGCGGAAGACGGGGCGTGACGACAGGTTGCCCTCGCCATCGCTGAAAGGTTCATAGAGCTGCACCGGAAAGGAATGCTGCAAATACGAGCCGACATATTCCCTCGGAGTGACATCGACGGAAATATCATTCCATTCCTCGGTGGGGATCTCGGATAGCCGCCGTTCCATCAGCGCTTCGCCGGTCGAGACGATCTGGATGACGGCCGCATGGCCCGCTTCAAGATCGGCATCAATGGACCGGATCAGGGTCGGGGTTTTCATGGAGGTCAGCAGATGGCCAAAGAAGCGCTGCTTGGTGCTTTCAAAGGCCGAACGGGCGGCGGATTTGGCCTGCCGGTTCAGCGTCCCCTCGCTGCCGGTGATGTTGGCGGCTTCCATCGCCGCGTCCAGGTTCCCATGAATGACAGCGAAGGCGGCAGCATATGAGTCGTAGATGTGCCGCTGTTCGTCCGTGAGCTGATGCTCGATCAGTTCATATTCGACGCCATCATAGGAGAGTGAGCGGGCGGTATAGAGGCCGAGAGATCGCAGGTCGCGGGCCAGGACCTCCATGGCCGCAACGCCACCGGATTCGATCGCCTCGACGAACTCGGCGCGGGTCTGGAACGGAAAGTCCTCACCGCCCCAGAGGCCGAGGCGCTGAGCATAGGCGAGATTGTGGACGGTGGTGGCGCCAGTCGCCGAGACATAGACGACGCGGGCGTCGGGCAGCGCGTGCTGAAGCCGCAGGCCCGCACGTCCCTGCTGCGAGGCGGCGACATCACCGCGTTCACCTTTTCCGCCACCGGCATTCTGCATGGAATGGCTCTCGTCGAAGATAATGGCTCCATCGAAATCGGACCCCAACCATTCGACGATCTGCTTGACGCGGGAAACCTTCTCGCCCCGGTCATCGGAGCGCAGCGTGGCATAGGTGGTAAACAGGATGCCTTCCGATAGCGTGATCGGCTTGCCCTGCGGGAAGCGTGACAGAGGTGTGACAAGCAGCCGCTCCATGCCGAGCGCCGACCAGTCGCGTTGCGCGTCCTCGATCAGCTTGTCGGATTTGGAGATCCAGATCGCCTTGCGGCGCCCTCGCAGCCAGTTGTCGAGAATGATGGCGGCGGACTGGCGACCCTTGCCAGCGCCGGTTCCATCACCGAGCATGAAGCCCCGGCGAAAGCGGATCGATCCGGCAGCATCCTCGGGCGCGGCGCTCACATTGTCGAAATGCTCGTCCACGGTCCAGGCGCCGGCGAGATGATCGGCGTGGGCTTCACCGGCATAGATCACCGTTTCAAGCTGGGCGTCCGACAGACGCGCGCAGATGTCGGGCGGCAGCATGGGCTGGTAGGAAGGCTTGGGCGGTGCGACCGAGGCCATGGCGGCGGATTGCACCAGCTTGGTCGGATGCGGCTGTGCACCAGCGATACGCAGCGATTGCAGCGCATATTCCTCATAGATCGCGTCGGACAGGCGAGCGCCTTCCGGTGGCGTCCAGTCCACGGTCTCATAGGCGAGTTCGACGCCATCAGGATCATTGGCCGAAGCAGCGACAGATCGCGTAGCCGCCGAGCGAGCGAGATAGCCCCGCACGGTCTTCGGCGCGGTGGCCGAAGCGGAAACCACGATCTTCGGCAATGACACTGGCAGGCGCGGCGGAACCTGTTCCTCGATCCATCCGATCAGCGTGGCAACATCAGGCGCGATCCCCGGCGAAGCCGGCAAACTGGCGGGATCGTCGGCGGGCAGTTTGTCGATAACGGTCAGCCGCGTGTCGATCGTGGTGCCGTGCTTTGCATAGACCGCACCATCGACGGCAGCGCTGAACACCACGCGGCCACGGGCCTGCAAGCGGATGAAGGCGTCCCGCCATGCCGGAGCTTCGGGGCCAAAGCCAGCGCCGGTGATCGTCACCAACCGACCGCCGGGAGCAAGACGGGCCAGTGCCGCGGCAACATGGCGATAGGCCGCATCCGCGACACGCCCGCTGACATTGGCCATGACCGAGAATGGCGGGTTCATCAGCACCACGGAGGGGACAGCATCCGGAGCCAGATGATCATCGATCTGGGCGGCGTCGAAGCGGGTGACGGCAAAAGCCGGAAAGATCTGGGCAAGCAGATCGGCCCGGGTCTCGGCCAGTTCGTTGAGGATCAGCGAGCCGCCGATGGTCTGCGCCAAGATCGCCAGAAGGCCGGTGCCCGCCGATGGTTCCAGCACCCTGTCATCGGGCGTAATCGCGGCAGCCGTCAGAGCGGTAAGGCCGAGCGGGATCGGCGTCGAAAATTGCTGGAAGTTCTGGCTTTCCTCGGAACGTCGGGTCTGCGTGGGCAGCAGCCCCGCGACCTTTGCCAGCACGGAAATCCGTGCAGCCGGAGACGCGGCTTTACGGAAAAGCGCCTTTCCGTATTTGCGCAGGAAGAGGACCGTGGCGACCTCGCAGGCCTCATAGGCAAGCTTCCAGTCCCAGACGCCGGTAGCGTCAGATGCGCCGAAGGCCGTTTCCATCACACCGCGCAGGATGGCAGCATCGACGCGCTGACCGCGTTCGAGATGGGGGAGCAGATGATTGGCCGCAGCCAGAATGGCGGGCGCAGCCGCCATTGGCGTGACCGGATCGGTCACGGGGAACACCATGTTCATGTCTGGAACCTCAGGAGAGCGAAAAGGACAGGTCCGAACAGCGCTCTCTCTCGACCGCCCGGACTTAACCCCTTCCGGCCCGCCTCTGACTCTCAAAGCGCAGCTAAAAAAAAGCGCCCCGACCGGACGGTGGGGCGCTTGTCAGTGTCTTCTCGGGATCATCCGAAGCGGCGACCAGCTGCGGTGAAGGTGTATTCATTGGCGGCAATGGTTTCATCGACAGCCTCGTCCGAGGACAGATAATCATACTCGCGCTCAAGCTGGCGGTAGAGCCAGCGGGCCAGATCGCGCAGCGCCTCGATGACCGCCTCCTCGGCATCAGCGGTCATGTCCTGCCAGGTCGGGCTGTCGCGCTCGACCGTGATCGACATGCAGTATTCGTGATAATAATGGCCGCGATGGCTGGCATCGGCGCGAAGCTGATAGAAATTGCGGCGCTGGATCGCCTGAAGGGCATCGGCGATGCGGTGCAGTTCGGTGTCCTGCGGGGCGTATTCTCTGATCCGGCGCGGCCCATGTTTCTGGTAGGAGTACCAGGATTCAAAGCAGGCACCGTCACCTTGTGAACAGAAGCCGCGGAACCAGATGCAGGGTTCCTGCCGTGTGCCGCCGCCCATCAACCGGACGGCACGGGTCTTGAGCTTCAATCCGAGGATTTCCGTGATGCGCTGGAAATCCTCGTAGACGGCATCGTACCAGTCATAATCGAAGCCGCCTTCGCGATACCAGGCGCGGGCCTTGTCCTTCGCTGCATCGGACAGCTCATCGAGACGATAGACGGTGGTTTCGATGATCTCAGGCATAGGGATCGCCTCCCTCCAGCACGGTGGAAAGCCAGCCGTCGGTATAGATCCAGTCCACCGTTTCGCCGGTGGCAAGATCGAGGACATGCGCCCCGCCACCAAATCCGTCGATACGCGGTTTCGAGCAGCTGTTTGCGTACTGGAAACCCCATAATCCGCTGAGGCCAAATTCGGCAGCGCAGCGTTTGACAAACTGAACGACATGCTCGGGATCGCCGGTGACATCATCGCGCATCCAGAGTTGCGTGCTGCCATGTTCTGGCTGGATGGAAAGCAGGAAGCCATCTGAAGGCGGATCCTCAACGGCATTGTCATCCGCCAGAGCGTTGTAGAGATCAAGCGCGCGGGCGGCGTTTTCGGGGGTGCCCACGTCAAGCAGGCAGGAAAAGTGCGTGTAATAATCGGCCATGACGGTCTCCGGACATGACATGGCCCGGCGTATGGCCGAGCCGAATGGGATGGAATGGGTGAAGCTCAGGCGGCCTGCGGCAGGCGGAGCAGATCGGCCGAGGTTTCGCGCCAGAAGGGATCGACCAATCGGGCCTCCAGCGCAGCGGCGCGGTAACGCAGCCGTCTCGCATCGCCGGGGTCCGAAGCCCGGAACGCCATACCGCGCAGGCGGCTGGCCTCGGTCACGATCCTGCGTGCCTCGGCATCGGACGCGACTGGCTGTTGCCAGAGGATAATGCCGGCGCGGATTTCGCCGGCGAGGACCAGGCGCTGATCTCGGTCCTGAATGAGCATGATGCGCGGCTGAAAAAACGGGAAGCTGTCCGGCCCCGTGCAAATATTACCGCGCGCCACGCGCAAGGCTGCGGTCTGTATGGCCTCGTCCAGTGATGGGCATTCCCCAAGCGGGATCACGCGGTCAAAGCTGTTCGCCGCGTCACTGGCGTCATAGCTGGCCGCGCCGAGGCATGAGATGCGCAACGGCAGCTTTTGCGACCGATAAAGCGCGGGCAGAACATCGGCAGCCAGAATCTGACCGATGGAACGGAAGGTTTCGGAACGGGCAAAGGTCATCGGCATCACTCCATGACGGGCGCCGAAAAGCCTCTCTCTCCAGCCATCAACCCGTCACGGCCGAACGGCCCGCACTCTTCCTCTCTGACCGGGCTTGTTCCCGGTTCCGCTGCCGACGATGGGGGGCCATCTTGAGGCAATGAAGGCCCGAAGCGCGGGTCTCCGCGCTCGGGCCGTCGGGGATGAGGCGCTTTCGCGCCTTACTCCCACGGGTCCAGCTCCAGCTTCACCATGTCGTCGTCGCCGTCGAACTCGGCGGCGGGGCAAGCGGCGTGGGTGCCGTCTCCGGCCTGAAACACGACAATCGAAACCATCAGCGTGGCGGCAAGGCTGGCGGCGAAGGCGGTGGCATCTGCATAGGACATGGGTTCCGGCTCCTGTCTTTGGAGGCGGGGGACCATCCCCCGCGCGACAGGCGCCCGAAGTGTCTGACCGGATCTGCAATCACCCTCGGGCGTTCGGACTTTTTCCGAATCCCCGAGGGCGGCACGCGCGCGTAAGCCGACCCCTTCGGGGTTGAATGTCAAAGAGACGGATCGGACCAAGGTTTGCGAATGGAAGCGGGGGTGGTTTTTCGCATCTGACAGGATGCCGGATACCCGTCGCAGATGCTCTGCCGCGCCAGCCTTGCCACCATGCTGGCATCAGGATCGTGTTCCGTTCAGGCCAGAGATGGCTGCCGCTTGCCCTGATGGGGACGGCGGATTGTATGGTGAAGCCGGATTGGACCCGTCCGGTGCAGACCTCCCACCTTCACGGCCCAACACCCTGCGATCGGGTCTTCAGCTCCAAAGCCCATCGGCAATCTCGCGGGCAATCATCGCGCGCGCCTTCATCATCAGATCATCGCCTGAGGTGTCGATATGACCGAAGAAACGGGCACGAGCGCCATGAGCTGTCCATTCGGCGTAGCGGCAATATTCACGGGCATCGAGCCGGAAGACGCGCATGTCTTCGGCCCAATGGGGCTTTGGCTCCACAACAACGGTCATGCCGTCGCGGCTTTCCTCCCAGGGCAGGGTGCGCTCCGATAGGGAATGTTCGCGATCCTCAAGAAAGATTTGATCGACGTCGATGATGGCGGGCATGGAAGCGCTCCAATGAAAAAGCCCGATCACAAGGACCGGGCGAGTTGCGGAAACGGAGGGTGCAAACGGGACAGCCGAAGCCACCCCGCCTGAGAACTATTCAGCAGCGACCATGTGCTGTTCTTCCTCGTCGTCAGCCGGGTCGTCCTCGCCATCGCCGGAGAGGAAATCGGGCAGATCGTCGGCTTCTGCCGCAGCGCCCGATGCCGGATCGACTTCGACACCATCATCCACCATGCGCAGCGGCTCAGGCAGCCAGCCGGATTCCGCCAGGAGGCGTTCGGCTTCCTTGGCCATGTCTCCCTTCTTGAGGTGCCCGATCAGTTCAGCGGCTCGATCTCCAGCGCCTTCACGTACAGCTTCAAGGATGCGCGGCTTGGTCACGCGGCCGAGATAATTGCCAACCGTCGGCCGCCAGCCCACGGCCACCATGTCGAGGCCGGTTGAACGCGCCAGCCGATCAGCCTGCGACAGGCGAACGTCCAGCCCGTGCTGGCTGACGCCCGTTCCGCTGTAAGGATTCGGCTTCTCATAGAGCGCGTTGACACCGAAGCTGACGCAATGGGCGAGCAGATCCATGCGCGATCCATCGTCCAGATCGGTCAGCCAATCCCAGAGGGCGGCATCGTCTGCCGGGACATGATCGCCCCAGCGTTCGTGGCGGTCAGCGATGGCCTTGGCTGACGCGCTATCGCGCAGATCCTCGGCCTGTGCGGGCAGATGAACCTCCCGGACCTGTGCTTCCAGGCATCCGCGGCTGGAACGCGGCATGAAGCAATCCATGACCAGCCGGTGCAACAGTGCCGTCATGGCGACATGCGGGTTCACCGCCACCGCATCCCGCAGCGCCAGGGTGCGATGTGCAGTCAACTCGCTGACCAGACGATCAGGCAGCGGCTTGATGGTCTCGGTCTCGTCATCCTCCTCCGGTTCGACCGGCTGACCGCCCAGCGTGATAACCGCACGCATGCGGCTCACCTCCGGTTCTGCCCGCTGGATCACCTCGCCGGTTTCCGGGTCAACGATCTCAGCCTCCGGTTCCGCAGGCGTTTCATCCTCGGCGCGAACATAGCCGCGCTCGACCAGCAATGCGCCATCGGCGTCGATGCTGATGAAGACGCCTGCCGTGCCGATCTGGACGGGGTCGAAGGTCATCGGGCGGCGCTCGAAGGTTTCCAGCGCCTGTTCGATTTCACCCAGCCGGGCGTCGATCTCGTCTGGCAGTTCATCAGCCTCGCCATATTCGGCTTCAAGCCGGTCATATTCGTCGCGCAATGCCTCGCGGGTGGCGCGTTCCTCTTCGGTCAGATCGACTGTGGTGCCGACAATCTGGCGAAGGCCATGATCGTGACCATAGGGAAAGGTGATGGCGACCTCGATCCACTTCCAGCCCTCGGCGGCGATGGCCTCGGCCTCGGCCTTGAGTTTTTCGCCCACCAACCGGTCGAGCAGCACCGGGTCTTGCAACCAGCCACCATCGTCCTGCTGGAAGAGATCGCGCAGCACGCAGCCGCCAGCCTCCTCATAGGCGGTAATGCCGACAAACACTGCCCGCTTGTCGGCGGCGCGGACCGTGGTTTCGGTCAGCAGGCGTCGGATGAGGTAAGGTTCCTTCTGCCAGCCGTCCTTGATCGCTTCCCAGACCTGCTCCTGACGGGCATGGTCAGAACTGACGCTGAAGGCCATGAGCTGTTCCAGCGTCATGCCATCCTCGGCATAGACGTCGAGCAATGTCGGTGAGACGGAAACCAGACGCAGGCGCTGTTTCACCACCTTCGCATCCACGAAGAAGGCGGCGGCGATGGCTTCCTCGGTCATGCCCTTTTCGCGCATGGTCTGGAAGGCGCGGAACTGATCGAGCGGATGCAGCGGTGCGCGCTCGATATTCTCGGCGAGCGATACCTCGTCGATCAGCACATCGGCGCTGGCCTCCGAAACAACACACGGGACCGGCGCGACCTTGGCGAGGCGCTTCTGCTTGACCAGCAGTTCCAGCGCGCTGAAGCGGCGACCGCCGGCGGGCACTTCGAACATGCCGGTTTCCTTGCCCTCGGCATCCACGACCGGGCGGACATGCAGGGACTGGATCAGGCCGCGACGGGCGATAGACTCGGCCAGTTCCTCGACCGAGATCCCGGCCTTGACGCGCCGGACGTTGGACTGGCTGAGCACCAGCTTGTTGAAGGGAATGTCGCGCGAGGACGACAGGGTGATCTTCTGAACGGCAGTGGCCATGTCAGTTGCTCCATGACGGACGCCGGTGAGCCTCTCTCTCCGGCTATCAGCCCGTCACGAAGCGAAGCGCCGCCCTCTTCCTCTGAAGAGAGCGACGCGAGCCGTAGAACCTGAAACCCGGAAATCAGGCACTCCGGCTTTCTGTATCGGCGGATGTACGGGAATAGCTCGCCCCGACGCGGTAGAGCAGGCGCTCAGCGGCGCGGATACTGCCGCTCTCACGGGCGGCCTCGGCCCAGACCGAGATCGGGAAATCCCCGGTGAACAGCAGATCGCGCTCGATGCCCATTCCGAAGGGCAGCCGGACTGACTGCATTTCGGTAAGGCTCCACGACCCCAGTTCGGGATAGCCGAGATCAGCCAGGCCGAACATGATGTCGCCGTCCTCGTCCAGTTCGGTGGCGAGCCAGACGCCCTCGCCAAGGGGGTTGAAGAACTTCACGACCGGGATGTGATCCTGATCGCGCTGGCGGCCATTTGCCAGCAGGCGGTCGCGCTGTGTGCCGGTGAGGAGGATCATGCCGCGGCCCTCCGGTCGGTTACGCTCGCATCCGGCTCCTCGATCTCCTCGACAGGCAGATGCGACAGCAGCCAGTCCGCCGCCTTGCTGGCCTGCGAGGCTGCGCGGACAATGGCGCGGGAATCCTCGCGCATGACCTCCAGCCACGACCCGATGTAATCGGCATGGCGGACGGTCGGCACGATCCCGAGCGCAGCGCAACTGAAAGCTGCGGCCTGTTCGGCAATCATCTCCTCGAAAGCGTATTTCTTCGAGCCGAACGAGCCGGTCAGATCGCGGCTGAGGCGGCTGTGATGGCCGCTGGCGTGACCCAGCTCGTGCAGGGCCGTCCGGTGCCAGTTGATAGGCTCGAAATAGGCTTGCGGAGGCGGCACCTGCACATAGTCGAGCGAGGGCATGTAGAAGGCGCGATCGCCGCCAATTCGGAAGTCGATGCCGGTGGCCCGGATCAGCGCCTCGACCTGAGGTTCGATCAGGCCCGGCGGCGGTTGCGGCGTGACTGCCGTGATGTCATCGGGCAAGCCATCGCATTGTGCGGCATTGAAGACCGTGAACCGCTTCAGGAACGGTATGGCATGCGCATCCTCGCCAGTCTCGCGGGCACGGCGTTTCTCGTCCTCGGGAGTGAAACGGTCGGCATAGACAACAGTGGTGCCACGCTCGCCCTTTCTGACATTGCCGCCAAGCGAAAGGGCTTGGCGGAAAGTCAGCCACGCCTGACCGGGGAAGCCGTGCTGGATGACAGCGCCCCAAAGGATCAGAATATTGATGCCGGAATAGCTACGGCCGGTTGAAGCATTTCTCGGCAGGCCCAGAGGGGCGGTATTGGGTGACGCGCCCCAGGGCTGGACCCAGGGCAGCCGCCCTTGCTCCAACTCGGCGATGATCTTGTTGGTGATGTCGTCGTAAAGGTTGCTGCGCGCGCCACCTTCTGCGGGGCTGCGATCGTGTCTGGCCATCGGGATGATCTCCGCGACGGGCGCCGGAAGCCTCTCTTCCAGCCCTCAACCCGTCACGGAAAACCCGTCCGCACTCTCACTCTGAAGGGGGCGTTGCGGGGATTCCCCGCAGAAGGGGTAGGCCGAGACCAAGGCTCGGCCTCAGGGGAAGGCTTTCCCCTATCCGGACTTCCTTGAAAACTGTCAGAAACTCGCATATATTTCCGACAGGAGAAAGACGATGACACGGCTGACCGAACAGATTTTGTCGCATGCGACGGGCCTGCCCGAAGGCGCTCCTGTGTCCGCCAAGAGCCTGCTGCACCTCGGAAACCGGGCCGCCGTGGATCAGGCGTTGTCGCGCCTGACGGAGCGCGGGCAACTCATCCGCGCCGGTCGTGGCGTCTATCTGCGTCCCATCGCCAGCCGGTTCGGCACGCGCACGCCTTCGGTCGAGCAGGCTGTCGAGGCTCTTGCAACCCAAAAGGGGGAGGTCATCGTCTCGAACGGCGCTGCCGCGGCGAACGCCCTTGGCTTGACGACGCAGGTGCCCGTCCGCTCGGTCTATCTGACCTCCGGGCGCAGCCGAAAGGTGCACCTCGGCAAGCAGATCGTGGAATTGCGGCATGCACCGCGCTGGCAACTGGCCCTGGCCAACCGGCCGGCGGGGGAGGCCGTGCGGGCGCTGGCCTGGCTCGGCCCGGAAAAGGCAGAGGCCGCGCTCACGACATTGAAGCGGAAGATGCCGCCCGGCGTGTTCGGCGAACTGGTCGCCGCCGCGCCGCAGCTTCCGACATGGCTCGCGCAGAGCGTCGGAAAGGCGGCGTATGGCTGATGTCTTTCTCCAGCTTTCGGCCGAGGACCGGCGCGACGCGCTGGGTGTCGCGGCCGACCGTTCGGGTCGTCCCACCCATCTTCTCGAAAAGGATGTGTGGGTGGTGTGGGCGCTGGCGACCCTCTACGCTGCGCCGCTCGGCGAACATCTAGTGTTCAAGGGCGGCACGTCGCTGTCGAAAGCTTATCACGTCATTCGCCGGTTTTCGGAGGATGTGGATCTGACCTATGACATTCGGGCGATCGCGCCCGATCTGGTCGGGGACAATGGCGAGGGCTTGCCGAAAACGCGAAGCGAGGAAAAGCGCTGGTCCAGCGAGGTCCGTCGGCGGTTGCCGGCATGGGTCGCGGAAACCGTGCAGCCCGTGATCGCGAACGCACTCGCCGCCGAAGGTCTGGCTGCGGCCATCCGCGTCGAGGATGACAAGCTCTTCATCGACTACGAGGCGACCGCGGCCGGGTCCGGCTATGTCGCGCCCAGCGTCATGCTGGAGTTCGGCGCGCGCTCGACGGGCGAACCGGCGAGCCTGCGCGATGTCTCCTGCGACGCCGCCGGCCTGATCGACGGGCTGGTATTCCCGACGGCGCGTCCGCGCGTCATGCACGCGGAGCGGACCTTCTGGGAGAAGGCGACCGCCATCCACGTCTTTTGCCTTCAGGAGCGGCTTCGCGGCGACCGCTTCGCACGACACTGGCACGATGTTGTCCGGCTGGATGAAGCCGGCTTTGCGGAAGCTGCTTTCGCCGATCGCGAGCTGGCCAACGCTGTCGCCCGGCACAAGTCGATGTTCTTCGCGGAGAAAGCCGCCGACCGCACGCCGATCGACTATGCAGCGGCTGTCAGCGGCGGCTTGCAACTCGTGCCGGTCGGCGATGGCGCGAAGGCGTTGGAGGACGACTATGCCCGCATGGTTGAGGATGGGCTGCTCTTCGATGACGCTGAGCCGTTCGAGGCGCTTATGGCGCAGTGCGCCGATATAGTCGCGCGCGCGAACGGCGCAGTCAAATAAGAAACGGGGGCGGGGGAATATGCGCGACGTCGAAGAGGTGCGAAAATCTCGGTTTGTAGGGAGTGACGATGCCGATTCATCGGAACCCGACTGGAACAAGGAGATCGAGAGCGCCCACCAGACGATTTGCGAGATCATGAACAAGAACGTCGCAGGCGCAGACCGGGCGGCTCGATGAAACTGCCAATGCTTGGACGATCCCGCATATACCGGCCCAGCCTTTGGGCGCGCATTTTCTTGTCGGAGAAGTGGAAACTGGCTCTCAGCCCATCTTCGCAGGACCGAGTTAGCCTGACATCGACAGGCGAGGATGAAATTCAGTGCCTTGATATCTCGTCGGTTTCGTCAACCAAGGCCCTGCTTTGGCACACGGTCGAGATCCGGTCGAAGGGCCGTATCGATGCTCTTTCCGGCCTGACCGCCAAGGCGTCTCAGACTTTACGCGACGATTTGCTGGCTTTCGTGAACCAGCATCTCGCGAATCTCATCGATTCCGACAAGGAACGCTTGCGCGAGGTCGATAGCAAGATTCGCGCGATGACCGACAGCAACAGGCAATATCTTGCTCATGCCGACGTCGGCCGGGCGATCGCGAGTGTCCCGGGAAATGCGTCACTGGCATTGGCGCACCCGTTGTTTGATGCCTCTCTGATCCCCGACACCCTAAGAGGCTATCTGCCAACCTCTTTTGCGATGCTCACTGACCCCGGCGTCCGCAGTCGCTACAATGAAAATTTCGTTTTTCACGAGATGCAGAAGTTCGAGGAATTCTTCGCCGACCTTGGGGGATTTTCGCTTTCCCAGGAGCAGCGCGAGGCTTGCATCCGCCTCGAAGACAACAACCTGCTCGTCGCATCCGCTGGATCGGGCAAGTCCGCGACCATGGTCGGGAAAGTTGCCTATGTCCTCGAGAAGGGACTTTACCATCCGAGCGAGATCCTCGTCCTGGCATTTAACAAGAGTGCAGCCGACGAATTAAAGGAACGGATCGCCAGGCAGCTGAACGTCGATGAAGATGCTCTGGAGAGCCGGGTGACGACGTTTCATGCACTCGGTCGGGGGATCATCGAAGAGACGGAAGGTCGCCCACCTCAACTCGCAAACTGGGTCGAGCATCCCGCCGGCGAAGCCCGTGTGATCGACAAGATCATACGCGAGTTGATGGAGGTAAATGAAGAGTTTCGCCGTCTGTGGATCGACCTCCTCTCGATTTTGCCGAAGGCCGACATCCCCGCAGAGGTCTTTGACTCGGAGGCAGACTACAATCGCTACATCGCCGATCGCAACGATAAGGGCGGCAGCACCATCGGTACGCTTGCAAACGTGTATGTGAAATCCCTTCAGGAGCAGCGGATCGCGAACTGGTTGTGGGTCCACTCTGTCGAGTTCGAATATGAAAAGCAGATCTCATTCGAAGAGGAGGACGGGAGCGAACGTTTTGTCCAGCCGGACTTTCATTACCCTCTCACCGACACGTTCCACGAGCATTTCGCGATCAACGCGGATGGCTCCTCGCCCTTTGCGAACTATGCTGAGCATACCAAGGGTAAACGCGCTGGGTACAAGCGCAAAGAGTTGGATTTCTTCGAGACAACCTCCGCACAGGCGCACGAGGGAACGTTGTTGCCACATCTCGAGGCTGAGCTGATCAAACGCAAAATTCCCCTGACTGAGAAAAGTGTCGACGAGATCCTCAAAGCGGTCGAACCAGTGGTGATCACGCATTACCAGAAGCTGATCGGCGTGTGCATCAAACACATTCGAGCGAGCCAGCTTACGCTGGAGATGCTGCTGGAACGTGCAAAGTCCCTGCATGACAAACCGCGCGCGCAGTATTTCGCGCGTGCTGTCTGGCTGATCACCGAAGCCTATTCGCGCAAGCTCGACGAGGCAAAGCGTATCGACTTCGATTCAATGATCGGCGACGCAGTGCGCCTCGTTGAGACGGGGCGCTATCAGAGCCCTTATTCGCTGATCTTGGTGGATGAATTTCAGGATATTTCGGACCCGAGGGCCAATCTGATCAAGGCGCTAAAACACCAGAAGGCTTTCACAAAAGTCTTTGCTGTCGGAGACGATTGGCAGTCGATCTACCGCTTTGCCGGGTCGGACATTACGATCTTCACCCAGTTCGAAGCGAACTTTGGTGCCTGCTGGCAAGGTCGGCTGGAACAGACGTACCGCTGTAACCAGCTTCTCGCTGACACCGCGGCACGCTTTGTCCAGCGCAATCCCGAGCAGATCACGAAGACGGTGCGATCGACGCGCGCCGCCATACCGCGATCAATCCGGATCATTCCGGTCAGCGTGGAGTGGCGCAAGCCAAGCTTCCCGAAAGCCTGCTTCCAACTACTCGATCGCCTGAACACCTTTCTTGAAGGAATTTCAGGACAGTGGCGCCGTGAGGCGGGGCAAAAGCTGAAGGTACTGGTCTTGTGGCGTTACAACTTGTTAGATCCATTTCACGGTCGCCACCCCGAATTTTCGGCGATCGAGGTCGCCGGCATGTCGTTTCATCGGTCGAAGGGCCTGGAGGCCGACTACACGATCCTGCTCGATGTCAGCGAGGGCGACTATGGCGTCCCCAGCCGGATCGAAGATGACGAGCTGCTAAATCTCGTTATCCCGCGTCCGGAGAGGTTTGCCTATGCGGAGGAGCGCCGACTTTTCTATGTCGCAATGACCCGCGCCAGCAGAGGGACGTTTATCCTCTGTAATAGACGCAAGCCTTCACGCTACATTCGCGAGCTTTGCGAGATCGCCGGCAACGAAGTCCGGTTTGAAACCATCGATGGGAGGGAACTCGATCAATGCCCCAGTTGCTTGGTGGGGGAGCTGGTTGAGCGCAAAGGGCGGAACGACACCAGCTTTTTCGGCTGCAATCAATTTCCTGAGTGCCGCCACACCCAGCAGTCAGCTCCAGCGGTGCTTCATCGTGAGCGAACGGGCGAGGGCGTTGTCGTTGAAACCGTAAAACGGGTAAAAGCCGTATAATGCTACTTGTTTGATCGTATCCGTCGCCCCGACATTTCCGGCTGTTCTTAGAATATCTCCGATGGAGCGTCCGCCAAGCTGATTACGATACGCATCGTTTTGTTCTCACTTCCGCCTTATGGGGCACCCGAGGCTCATGCTGCCGCTTTCAGTCGCTTTTTTGCGAGCATGGCGCGGACGAACTTGTCCCATTTCGCCATGCCGGCACGCTTTTCCACCATGTAGTGCCAGCGGTCGTAGTGCTTGGAACTGACGTCCTGCAACGCATGGTTCTGGAGGCGGTCGCGGATCTCCTTCGAGATCCCCGCCTTGCCGGTAAGCGTCTTGAAGGTCCGGCGCAGGTCGCGGTTCGTCACATAGGGGATCACGCCGCGGTCCCTCTGGCGCCACATGAACGAGTAAAGCGTGCCGTGGCTGACAGGCTTGGACGGGTCCGTGGCAGACGGGAAGAACCAGCCGTATTCGTTGACGTTGATGGACGCGAGTAGCTCTGCGGCCAGTTCCGGCACCGGAACAGCATGGGGCTGGTCGTTCTTGGTCTTCGACCAGTCGATGATCTTTTCCTTGGCGTCCCACTGGTCGATGTGAAGGCTGGCGATCTCCTGGACGCGCTGGCCGGTCAGCATGATGATCCTGACGGCACGGGTATAGGGCGGATGAACCGGCGTGTCGGGACATTCCAGCCAACGATAAAGCTGTACGAATTCGTCCTCGTCGAGCCAGCGGGTGCCTTTGACCTTCGGTTCGGTCGGAATACCTGTCGCTGGATTGAAGGGGATGCGAAAGCGGCGAGCCGATTGTTGCCGATAGTCGTTGTCGGACTTCATGCCCCAGCCGAAAGCCGCGTGCATGTAGGAACGCACATGGTCTGCCATCGACTTGGCGCCGCGCTCATAGATCGGGCGGATCAGTTCGACGATTTCCTCGGCCTCGATCTCGCGGGCTAGGCGGTTCCGCCCAAGAGTGTCGGCGATCTTGTTAAGGCCCTTCTCCGTCTCCTTCCAGGAGGGCTTGCTGGCGGCCTTTAGTGAAGCGACGTACCCCTCGAAGAGGTCCGCTACAGTGCCGGGGCGGGTGTCGCTTGCGATCTTGATGCTGCGACCTTTCTGGATCACGTCGGCATAGTCGCGCTTGAAAACCTCGCGGGCCTGGGCGAGCGACATCGAGGGGTAAGCGCCGATCTTCTTCTTGGTACGTTTGCCGTCACGCCATTGTTGCGCCATCCAGTCGGCCGTGACGCGCTTCGGCATGGGCTTGAGAACGAGGACGAGTCGGCCGGTGCCTCGCCCGTCGCCATCGGCGAGGTTCTCTTGCTTGCGGCTGATCTCAACGCGCTTCAGCGCGTGTCGGATCGCGGTGTCGGTCAGGGCTGGCATGCGTTCCTCCTTGCCTGAAACTGGGATCGGTCGAGGAGAAACGGGGATCGTTTACTGGGAGCGGAAAGCCGTTTTCTATCCCTTCAACCACCCCCAATTTGCCAAAACCGTCCCCACTACGCAATGCTAAAAATTGAGGGATTTTCTAGTGTTTCAATGTGTTTGAGCGTGATCCTGCGGGATCTAAATGAATGAGTGGGGTGATTGTGGACCAGAATGATGGCCGTGGCCGAAAGCTCCAGCGCCCGGCGGATCACCTCGCGCGGATAGACCGGCGTATGGTCCACCGTGCCGCGCTGCTGCACCTCGTCGGCGATGAGGCCGTTCTTCTTGTCGAGGAACAGGATGCGGAATTCCTCCCGGTCCGCATGGCCGCTGGCGGCGCGCACATAGGTGACGACCTTGGACCAGGAGGACAGCGGTTCGCGGTCGACGATCTCGCCCCTTGCATAGCGGGTGGCGCAGGCCTGCAGCAGTTTCAGCGCATCGGCCACCTTCTCCCCGGCGCCCTTGACCTCCTGAATGCGGGCTGGCGAGGCAGCCAGCACATTGGTGAAGGAGCCGAAACGCTGCAGCAGGGCTTTCGCCAGCGGCTTGGTGTCGCCGCGCGGAATGGCGAGAAACAGGCACAGTTCCAGCAGCTCGTAATCGGCAAAGCCATCCGCCCCGTGCTGGCGGAACCGGTCGCGCAGCCGCTCCCGGTGGCCGGTATAATGCGGCGCGGGGGCGCGCTCCGAAAAGCCGCCCTGCGCCTCGTCCGTCTTGTCGCCCGTGTCGTCCTTCGGCATGCCGCGTTCCGTGGTCAGAAGAGCTGAAGAGGGGTATGCGGGAGGTGTGGCTGCTCCGGTCAGTCTATCCTGCTCAGGCGGCCTTGTCGAAGCCGGGCCGGTGCAGGCCCTTGGGCGAGAGCGTGAAGATCTCGCAGCCCGTGTCGGTGATGCCGATTGCATGCTCGAACTGGGCCGAGAGCGAGCGGTCGCGGGTGACGGCGGTCCAGCCGTCGCTCAGCACCTTCACCTGCGGCTTGCCGAGGTTCACCATCGGCTCGATGGTGAAGATCATGCCCGGCTTCAGTTCGATGCCTTCGCCCTTGCGGCCATAGTGCAGGATGTTGGGCGTGTCATGGAACAGACGGCCGACGCCATGGCCGCAGAAATCGCGCACCACGGAGCAGCGCTCCTTTTCCACGAAGGTCTGGATGGCATAGCCGATATCGCCCGTGGTGTTGCCGGGGCGGGCAGCCTCAATGCCCAGCAGCAGCGACTCGTAGGTCACCTCGATCAGCCGCTCGGCCGAGCGCTTCAGTTCGCCCACCGGATACATGCGGCTGCTGTCGCCGTACCAGCCATCGACGACGAAGGTCACGTCGATGTTGACGATATCGCCCTCGCGCAGCGGCTTGTCATTGGGGATGCCGTGGCAGACCACATGGTTGATCGAGGTGCAGCTCGCCTTGGTGTAGCCCCGGTAATAGAGCGTTGCCGGCAGCACGCCCTTGTCGCGGCCGAAGCGGTAGACGAAGTCATCCAGCTCCTGCGTGGTCACGCCGGGCTTCACCAGATCCGCAAGGCCGTCGAGGCATTCGGCCGTCACCTGGCCGGCCTTGTGCATGGCCTTGAAATCTTCCGGCGAATAGAGCCGCACCTGGCCGGTGTTCTTGAGCGGGGCGGTGGCTGCGTCGATATAGGTAACCATAGGTTCCGTTCTGATCCGATTCGTCTCCGCCCTGTGCCGCAGGTCAAGGACCCGCTGCGCATGGGACTTGGAGGACTTGGCGCGCAAGGCCGTGGTGCTCTGGCGCGGGGCACCAGACCGGGGCGGCATGCTGCCTGTTGTCATGGGGCTCGCCTGTCTGTTCTGTCGCCTAATATGAGCGGCCCCGGCTTGCAAGGAAAGATGTGTCAGCCCCCGCAGAAGAATTTTCCTGCCATGGGGTGGAGAGGCGGGGGAAAAGGGAAGCGGCAGGCCGTTACCGGGCCGGCTGCTGGCCGGTAACGGCCCCGCCGCCTGCCCGGCAAGGGCCTGCCCGTCCGCACCAATTTGCACTTGCAGACGGACGCGGCTGCCGCTACCTCATACCCGCGCCGGAGACAGCCTCCCCGGCCACCGGCCAGTGCCCTTTTATCGGGGGCCTGACGTCTACCGGACAGGACCCGCCAAAGGGCGCGGCTGCCGCTCCGGCCCAGACATGCGGACGTGGTGAAACTGGTAGCCACAGCGGACTTAAAATCCGCCGCCCTCAAACGGCTTACGGGTTCGAGTCCCGTCGTCCGCACCAGGCTGTATCAGCCACCCTCCTCTGAATTCCGCCGCCAGTTCTCCGTTCAATGCGATGCCGATGGCGCTATTTCTCTCAAAAGAAGTTCTGCCTGAGCCAGGACTGTCTGCACGGCTTCCTGTTCCAGATCAGGTGGATAACCAAACTTCTTGAGGATACGCTTGACCAGAATGCGCATCTTGGCCCGTGCACTGGCCTTGTGCTGCCAGTCTACCGTAACCGAGTTGCGCATCTGCTCGACAAGCTCATGGGCGATCACCCGCAGTTGTTCGCTGCCCATCACGTCTACTGCCGTCTCATTGCCTGCAAGGGCATCGTAGAAGGCGATTTCTTCCTGCGTAAGACCCAGTTCATCACCCCGTGCCGCTGCCGCCTGCATGTCTCTGGCAAGGGCGATCAGTTCCTGGATCATTTCCACCGTGGAGATGGCGTTGGCATGATAGCGGGCAACGGCTTCTTCCAGCCGCCTGGAGAAGGCTTTTGACTGGACGGTATTCGTCTTGGATCTGCTTTTGATTTCTCCGTTCAGGAGCTTCCGCAGTGCCTCCAGGGCAAGGTTTTTCCGCTCCATCCGTTGCACGTCGAGAAGGAACTGTTCGGAGAGAACGGAAATATCCGGTGAGTTGAGTCCTGCGGCCCGCAGGATATCGACGATCTCCGCATTGGCTACGGCCTGATTGAGAAGCTGTTCCACCGCCAGAGATTTGGCCTTGTCGGACATTTTCCCTGTGGCCGTGGTCTTTACCAAGGCAGCGCGGACGGCCTGGAAGAACCCTACTTCGTCGCGGATCTGGGCCGCATAATCACTGGCGGAGGCAAGGGCATAGGCTTTGCTCAACTCCAGAACGGCATCCTTGTAGCGCCGGTGTGCCTGCTTCCTGGCTTCGTCGCTGGTTGCCCTTTCGGCCTCTGCCTGTTGCCATTTCAAGATCCAGTCTATGCCATCGGCCAGGGCTTTCAGCCGCTCGGCGGGCTTGCCTGTCACGCCAAGGCTGTAATCATGCCCGGCAAACATGCCCCGCACGATCTCGTATTTCTCCAGGAGCATCGCAACGGCCTCCTCCTCGTCAATGCCCGTCTTGTCCCGGTCGGATTGCGAGTATTGGGCCAGCGCCTTCTTTAGGTTCTGCGCGATGCCGATATAATCGACAACGAGGCCGCCCGGCTTTTCCTTGAACACGCGGTTGACGCGGGCAATGGCCTGCATCAGCCCGTGGCCGCGCATCGGCTTGTCGATATACATCGTGTGCATGCAGGGGGCATCGAAGCCTGTCAGCCACATGTCGCGCACGATCACCAGCTTCAGCGGATCGTCCACCTTCCGCGCACGTTTGGCGAGGTCATCCCGGCGCTTCTTGTTGCCGATATGCGGCTGCCATTCGAGCGGATCGGAGGCCGAACCGGTCATGACAATCTTCACCGCACCCTTGTCGTCGTCATCCGAATGCCACTCCGGGCGCAGTGCAATGATTTCGTTATAGAGATCGACGCAGATGCGGCGGCTCATGCACACCGCCATGGCCTTGCCGGGCAGGCCTTCGATGCGCCGGTCCAGATGTTCGGCAAGATCGGCGGCAACCTGAGCCAGCCGCTTCTTCGAGCCGACAAGCCGCTCCACCGTGGCCCATTCCGCCTTCTGCTTCTCTTGCTCGTTCAGCGTCTCGTCTTCGAGCATCGCCTCGATCTCGGCGTCGATCTTCGGCTTTTCGTCTTCGTTGAGCTCAATCCGGGCAAGGCGGCTCTCGTAGTAGATCGGCACAGTCGCCCGGTCTTCCACAGCGCGGCTGATATCGTAAATGTCGATATATTCGCCGAAGATCGCAGGCGTGTTCACGTCTTCCGCTTCAATCGGCGTTCCGGTGAAGCCCATGAAGGAGGCGTTCGGCAGGGCCTGCCGGATGTAATGGGCATAGCCATAGCGGCGTTTGCCGGTCTCAAGGTTCAGCTTGGCGTCAAAGCCATACTGGCTGCGATGCGCCTCATCGGCCATGACGATGACATTGCGCCGCTGCGTCAGAATGGGGAACTCTTCCTCGCCCTTCTCAGGTGTGAACTTCTGCACGGTGGTGAAGATCACACCGCCGGAAGCCCGGTTCAGAAGCTTGCGCAGATCCTCGCGGCTGTCGGCCTGTTCCGGCGTCTGGCGGATCAGATCCTTGCACAGGCTGAAGGTGCCGAAGAGCTGGTCGTCGAGATCATTACGGTCGGTCAGCACGATCAGCGTGGGGTTTTCCAGCTCGCGCGAGCGCACGATCAGTCCGCCCAGAAAGGCCATCAGCAGGCTCTTGCCCGAGCCCTGCGTGTGCCAGATCACGCCGATCTTGCGGTCCCCTTCGGGCTGCGCTGCCGCAATGGCGCTGGTGATCGCCTTGCGGGCACCATGGAACTGGTGATAGCCGGCAATGATCTTGAACGGCCCTTCGCCCTTGTCTCCGAATACGGTGAACTCGCGAATCAGGGAGAGAAACCGCTCCTTGTCGAAGACGCCGCGCAGCAGCGTGTCCATCTCGTAGGGGCCATGGGGCGTGAAGTCGCCATCGGCTCCGGTCACCGAACGCCAGGGCATGAAGCGCTGTTCATCTGCCGTCAGCGAACCGATCCGCGCCAGCATGCCGTCAGAGGCCACCATCACCGCATTGGTGCGGAAGAGGGAAGGGACCTGCTCCCTGTAGGTCTGGAGCTGGTTATAGGCCTCATGGATGGTGGCGTTTTCGCTGGCCGCGTTCTTCAGTTCGATGATGCCGAGCGGCAGCCCATTGACGAAAACCATCACATCCGGCCGCCGCGTATATTTGCCCTCAGCCACTGTGAACTGGTTGGTCACCCAAAAGTCGTTGTTTTCAGGGGTGTCAAAGTCGATCAGCCACAGCTTGTCGCCTTTCACCTCGCCCGCGCCGAGGCTGTATTCCACATCCACGCCTTCCGTGATCAGGCGGTGCAGGCGGCGGTTTTCTTCGACAAGTGACGGCGTTTCGGTGATGGAAAGCTGACGGATTGCCTGCTCGCGGGCATCCTGCGGAATGTCCGGGTTCAACCTCTCCACGGCAGCGGCCAGCACATCCGGAAGCAGCACATCCCCATAGGCAGACCGGGCCGGGGCCGAGCCATCCGGCGAGATCACCTGAGAGGGCTGGTACAGATAGCCGAGCTCCTGAAAGGTCGAGAGAACGACTTCCTCGACAAGGCCTTCTGAGAAGCCGGTGCCAGGGTCCTTTGCCTCGTGCTGGCTGTAGAGGATGTCAGTCATCGCAAGACCTCAAACAGAATTTGGACTTTGGCCAAAAGGGGAAGCCGAAGGTGAGCAAACCAGCATTGTGATGATCTCAGGCATCGTTTCCGGTTCCCGCCTCATATCCTGCAACATCGCCGGATGCTGCCGATGCTTCCAGCTTCTGAACGCGCTTTTGGAAGGCGTGGTGATAGCTTTCCAGAGTCTTCAATATCCACCCTGTCAGCTCTGGCCATGACGTCTCGTCGAAGGGGTCCGTGACGTTCTTGTAGCTGACTATCCGGCATGCGCGGCGAGAAGGAAGCTCCATCCAGGCTGGGGCGTGCCCCAGTTCGGCTTCAATGGCCCCCTGTTCCGCCTTCAACTGAGCGAAGAACGCCTTGGCATTCTCATCCCCCAGATAGAGCTCTACCGCGATGCGGCTCTTTTGAGAGTCGAGAATTGCGCCAAGATGCATCCCCGTCCGGCCTATGGAATAGGTCGTCCAATGCTGCGGTCTTGGCTTGCGGGATCTAAGAAACGCATGCCCCTCAAGAGCCTTCTGAAGGGCAACCCAGAAATCCAGCTGCAGCTTCTTGGTCTCGGTCAGGGCTTCGCTTTCGATCTGGCGGCTGGCTTGGGTGATGGAGCGTGTCCATTCGTTCGGCTTGGACACAATGTTGAATTTCGGTGCGGCGACGCTGTCACCAATGCGCCAAAGCTCCACCTCCACCCCAAAGAACTTGAAGCGCTCGTCGGTGATCTCGTTCAGCCAATCCAGCGCTGCGCGATGCTCTTCCGTAAACCGTGAGGCGATCCAGACAATGGTCACCGTCTGAAGACCGGCCGCATAGGTCAGCAATTGGCCGAGATGGGAATGGTCCGTACGCTCCAACTGGTTCTCGATCAGCACCCAGGAGTCGTCGATCAGATCCTTGCAGAGAAGATCCGCCCGGAAGGGACCTACTTCGCGCTCGCGGGCCTCAATTTCCAGCTCCATGCTTAGCGCTTCGGCAAGAGCGGTGATGTTTTCAGGCTGCGCGAGCCAAGGTGTGAAATCCTGAGACTCGGATTTCCAGATATCCCGAAGCTCTACCTTGGTCAGGCGTCCAAGCGTGATCACGTTTCCTCCCGTCCTCGTTTGCTGGCTTCTTTGGTCATGTTTGCCCGCGCGGCCGCAAAGAAGTCATAGTTAATATTTTTCTTATTCTTCCCTTCGAAATCAAGATTGTTTGCGTAGATGTATTCGTCTGCAAATATATCAACAAGCTGGTCTGCCAGTTTGTTGGATAAGTTGCCCGCGCCCAATAGTGCTAATTGGCGGGAAAGACCTCTTTTGACACTTGCCTTGGTAGTTTCTTTTCTAACCCAATCGACGCTTTCCAAATTTGAGTAATTCTGAATGATGCTTCTCGCCCAAGACGAAGTATCTAACTCCTGATTGAAGGACGCTGCATTCAGGGCGATCAATCGCTTTATGCGATTTTCCAGCGAACTACCAGCTGTTGATTGGAAACTCAGTTCATCTGCTTTACTTGCGGCCTTTGCCCGTTCAGCGCTTCGAGCGGCCTTGGCCTCCGCTTCTGCGGCGATTCTGGCGCGTTCAGCAGCCTTCTGCTCGTCTTCGTCCTCCTTGATCTTCCTGAGAAGCCAGTCATTGCAATACTGAGCTGCTCCAAAAGGATCAGGGAAAAGGCTGCCATGATGAATGTTCATCTTTCGCAGCATCGCAAGGCATTCGACGCGGCGCTCGTTCGGAATGTGAAACTTGCAAATGTAGGGTGCAAGCTTCCGGGCAATGTCATTCGCGGGAAACTCGAAGTCATCTTCAGGCGTCGGAAGATCTTCAAAGCCGTCAAAATCGATGGCGGAATTTTCCTGAAGCGCATTGATGATGTACGATTCAAAGTTTTCGGAGCCTGAAGGTGTGAGCGTGAAAAGCCCCGCCTGGCTCACAAGTCTTGCATTGTCGTTGGAGCGGGGCTCAACAAAAAGCTCCGGTAGGGCCACCTTCAAACGCGTCATGTCCAGACAGAAAATCGCCCTGCTATGATTGTCGGTATTTTCAGGATCTGGTTCTGCAAAAGCAAAATAAAGCGACACGAAAGGAGATTTCGACCAATCCAGAAGCGGTGTTGAAAGCCCGACATGCTGACCATAGGCCCATATATCTTCATCATCCATTGCCGTTAGGTCAGGTCCTCGCCCACGCATGGCGAGACGAAAATACATCAGGAGCGCGTCTCTATCCTCGTCCCTGATTCTTCCGTCCGAAAACTGCCGAGTTAGTGTTGAGGCTAGCGGCCAATTGTAGCCACGCTGCCCACGATAGATGATTTCATGCCGTGCGCGATTTTGATCGGGATCACGCATGACTTCGACAAAGTGCTCCCAGCCACGTACACGACATGTTGGCAGGAGCCCGTCAATTGGATTGTTTGGCGCAGCGTACTCAGGCCAGACAGGCAAGGATAGGTAGTACGGACGGCTTTTGACGGCGGCGGTTCGCCAATCTTCAAGCAGCCGATGTAGCTCACTCTCTTCTAGGTCAGGTTTACTCGTGCGGCTCTTCAGGTCTGCTAACATGAAATTGGCGAGCTCGCCAAGATCGGCGTCTCCGTCCAGAAGAAGCTTGCCTCGTTCCCCCAGTGACGCGACAACTTGCGCAAACCCTCCTCCTGCTGCTGCTTTCAGTGTTTCGGGAGCGCATTCCAGCAAATATTCTAAGACACCTTGACGTAGTTCGCTCATACTGCTGCTTTGCTCGCTGCGGACAGGCGGACCTCGCCTGACATCAATTTCGGGAGGAGGAGGTCGCGGGTGGCCGCAAGGGTGCGATTTTCACGGACGTTTGCTGTAATCTTGGATCGCAGAACGTCGGCTATCTCGCCAAATTCACTCAAGAGCGTGCTATTGTGAGGCTGCGGCACTTCAAGCCTATAGGCATTGTTTCGGTTCAATCCAGGAACAGCCGCGTCCGTGTTCATAGTCTCCAGCCCGAGGGTTTGTAAGAGTTGGTGGCAGTATGTCATCGGACGCTTCGACTTAACATAGAAGACAGTATCAATCGGATAGAAGTCGTCATTCTCCCAATATAGGCTACCAACTGTTCCTTTGCGGCCGACAATCACAGACGGTCCGGAAACAAGTGCAGTATCGTGGAAGCCGCCTACGCCGCCTGAACCATAAACTGGTATAGTTCCGTCACGCCGCTCGCTCTTTGGGAGTGCCTTCCCATAAGCCAACTCCAGTACATCTTCCAACCGGCAGAACGTCCAACCCACCGGCAGCCCATCATCCCCCAGCGCAGACGGGAACAGGTCAGCAAGGGCTTTTGCCCGCTCGGTGTCCTGAACGAGGCCGCCCATGATGGTGAGGGGATCGGTTGCGCCTTCCAGCTTGCGGCGGGTGGGGCCGAAATCCACGAACCAATCGCGGAAGATCGCCTGCGCCGTCGCCTCCAGCGTCTCGTTCATCCGCCGGTTCAGTTCGATCTTGTCGTCGAGGGAGCCGAGCACATCAGCAATTCTCAGCCTGTCGCGTCTCGGCGGTACGGGCAGCTCTACAGAATTCAAGGAACGTTGGTTTATGAGCGGTTGTCCTGAGCCGCTTCGCAGCCGGCCCAAATCGGCCATTAGCAGAGCGTAGTACCAAAACCGCCCCTCATCCTGCTCGTTTGCTATGGCTTTGATGGCATTATCTGTCACCCATGAGGAATGTCTCGAGAAATGCACGCTGCCGCAATAAGTGCCCACTCGTCCAATTACGGTAGTGAGAGGCGGAGCGTTGCAGTCTCCAGATCTGCCTATGGGTCCATTCGAACCAAACACGGCGAACTCGCCACACGCAGTCCGCTCTGGAGACGATCGTCCATTGGAAAAGGTGACGAAATCGCCAAGCCTCGCCGTTTCATAGCTCATTGCGACACCTGCAAAAGCAGACCTCTGATGCGTTCCTCTAACGCTTGCCCCTCATCAAATTGTTCCTGCAACGTCTCCCTCAGGCCTTCAAACTTCTCCGCAAACGAAACCCCATCATCCTCAACATCCGCCGCCCCCACATAGCGCCCCGGGGTCAGCACGTGACCGTGCCCCCGCACTTCCTCCAGGCTGGCGGATTTGCAGAAACCCGGCTCGTCCGCATAGTCCGCCCAGCCGTTCTTCGCCCGCGTTTCCGGCTTCGAGCGCCAGCGGTGATAGGCGCCTGCGATTTTCTCGACATCCTCTTCCGTGAACTCGCGGCGCACGCGGTCCACCATGAAGCCGAGCTTGCGGGCATCGATGAAGAGGATTTCGCCGCGCCGGTCGCGGTGGCCATTGGCGCTCTTGTCGCGGGCGAGTATCCAGAGGCAGGCTGGAATTGGCGTGGAATAGAAGAGCTGGCCCGGCAGGGCCACCATGCAATCCACGTGGTCCGCCTCGATCATCGCCTTGCGGATATCGCCTTCGCCGGACTGTTGCGAGGACATGGAGCCATTGGCCAGCACCACACCCGCCGTGCCGCGCGGGGCAAGGTGATGGATGATGTGCTGCAGCCAGCCGAAGTTGGCATTGCCTTTGGGCGGAACGCCAAACTTCCAGCGGGCGTCTTCCGCCATCCGCTCACCGCCCCAATCGGAAATGTTGAAAGGCGGGTTGGCGAGGATGAAATCGGCCTTCAGGTCTGGCAGTTCATCGCGGTGAAAACTGCCCTCATTGTTCCAGCGGATATCCGCATCGATGCCCTGCACGGCGAGGTTCATCTTGGCGAGGCGCCAGGTGGTGTGGTTGATCTCCTGGCCATAGACGGCAATGTCATTGCGCCGCCCGCCATGCTCCTCGATGAATTTTTCCGACTGCACGAACATGCCGCCCGAGCCGCAGCAGGGGTCATAGACGCGGCCCCTGTAGGGCTCCAGCATCTCGACCAGCGTGCGGACAACGGAACGGGGCGTAAAGAACTCGCCGCCGCGCTTGCCTTCGGAACTGGCAAAGCCGGAGAGAAAATATTCGTAGACCCGGCCCAGCAAATCCTTCGCCTTGTCGGAGGTGTCATGCATCCCGATGTTGGAGAAGAGGTCGATCAGCTCGCCCAGCATGGTCTTGTTCAGCGTCGGGCGGGCATAGTTCTTCGGCAGAACGCCTTTCAGCCCCTCGTTGGACGGGAAGCGCTCGATGGCCTCCATCGCCTCATCGATCAGCTTGCCGATCTCGGGCCGCTTGGCATTGGCCTGAAGATGGCCCCAGCGGGCCTCCTTCGGCACCCAGAAGACGTTTTCCGCGAGATATTCCTCCGGATCTTCCGCATCGGCATATTCATCGGCCTCAAGCCTAGCATGAAGCCCCTCGAAGGCATCGGAAATGTATTTGAGGAAAATCAGGCCAAGGGCAACATGCTTGTATTCCGAGGGCTCCAGATTGCCCCGGAGCTTGTCCGCAGCCTTGAAAAGCTCGGCCGTGAAGCCGAGGTCACTGTTATTCTCTTTCGCCACGAGAGGCCCACTCCGCAAATCGTTTGCGCGAGACTAGGGCAGTGCAGCTCTGGATGTAAAGACGCCTCCGGCGCTGCAACCCCTTGTGATCATTCGCAGGCTGTGGAGACCATCCCGAGCCTCGTCCCGCCCAGACTGTACCAGCCCTCATCACCTGAACGCGGCCTCAGGTATCTCCGCTTCAATCTGTATGCCTTCACGGCCGTCCGGAGCCCTGGCCTGAACGCCCCTTGACAAACTTTCATGCAGCCGTTTTGGTAAGATGTCAGACCAATTTGGATCTATCGAACGGGGGCGGCATGAAGGGCAGCGGGGAGAGCAGCAGACCGGTGATCGCGCCGCTGGCGCCCATGGACCGGGTGCGCCAGGTGACGGAAGCGCTGGCAGCTTATGTCTCGCAGGCCGGACTGAAGGCCGGTGACCGGCTGCCGGCCGAGCGGGAGCTGATGGATGCGCTGGCGGTCGGCCGCTCGACCATCCGCGAGGTGATCCGTCACTTTCAGGCGCTCGGCGTGCTGGAAACCCGCAAGGGCAGCGGCACCTATCTGATCAAGCCGGTGACTTCCGCCACGATCCATATGCCGCTGTCGCTGGACACGGCGAACCTGCGCGATGTGCTGCTGAAGACGCTGGAGGTCCGGCGCGGCCTCGAAGCGGAAGCCAGCATTGTCGCGGCGCGGCAGCGGACCAGCGAAGACCTTGCCATCATCGAGCTGAAGCTCATGGAGATGGAACGGGTGCATCTGGAGCAGGGCACCTCCGGTCCGGAGGACCTGGCCTTTCACCTGTCCATCTATGATGCCACGCACAATCCGCTGTTCCGGCAGCTTCTGGAGCAGATGCGCGAAGCTTTCGAGCGCTTCTGGGACCGGCCTTTCAACCGGGCGGATTTTGCCCGCCGCTCCTTTCCCTATCACCGCACCCTGTTCAACGCCATTGCCGCACAGGACACGGAAGCGGCGCGGCGCGAAACCTTGAAAATTCTCGATGTGGTCGAGGAAGATATTAAGGAAATGTCCAAATGAATGACGGTTCCAGCCCGTTGGATCCCTTTTCCCTGATCGCGGCTCACGATGAGGCCCATGCTTATGGTGCCGTGGTGCCGCCCATCGTGCAGACGTCGCTTTTTACATTCTCAAGCTATGAGGAAATGCTGGAGACCTACCGCGGCGAGAAAGTCCGCCCGGTTTATTCGCGCGGCCTCAACCCCACCGTCCGCCACTTCGAGGAAATGCTGGCAAAGCTTGAGGGCGGCGAGGATGCGCTGGGGTTCGCGAGCGGCATGGCCGCCATTGCCTCTTCCATCCTGACTTTCGTTGAGCCGGGAGACCGGATCGTCGCCGTGCGGCATGTCTATCCCGATGCCTTCCGCCTGTTCGGCACGATCCTGAAGCGCATGCGTGTCGAGGTGACCTATGTGGACGGCCACGATGAGGATGCGGTCGCCAGGGCTCTTCCCGGTGCCAGGATCCTTTATCTCGAAAGCCCGGTGAGCTGGGTCATGGATGCCCATGATGTCGGGGCGCTGGCGGCACTGGCGCGCAAGGAAGGCGTCATCTCGATCATTGACAACAGCTGGGCGACACCGGTCTTTCAGCGTCCCCTGGCGCTGGGCACCGATCTGGTGCTGCATTCGGCCTCCAAATATCTGGGCGGGCACAGCGACGTTGTGGCCGGGGTTGTTGCAGGCTCGGCAGAGCTGATCGGCCGCATCCGCAGCGAAGCTCTGCCTTATCTCGGCGGCAAGCTGTCGCCCTTCGATGCCTGGCTGCTCATCCGCGGCCTGCGCACGCTTCCGGTCCGCATGAAGGCGCATGAGGCTTCGGCGCTGGAAATCGCGCGGCGTCTGCAAGCCCATGAAAAGGTCGGCGAGGTGTTCCATCCCGCGCTTGCGAACCGGTTGCCGCCGGGCCTTGAGGGAACCTCCGGACTGTTCTCCTTCACTTTGCGCGAGGGCACGGACATCGCCGGTTTCTGCAATCACCTGAAGCTGTTTCAGCTCGGGGTCAGCTGGGGCGGCCACGAAAGCCTGATCGTCCCCGGCGAGGTCGTCCTGCAGCAGAAGGCGCAGCCCAATTCGGCACAGGCCTTCGGCATCGACCCCCGATCCGTGCGCATCCATGTGGGCCTGGAGGGAACCACGGCCCTGTGGCGCGATCTGGAGGCTGCGTTCGCTGCCTCCCAAAACCAATAAAAAATCAATGTCTTCAAAAAGAGGGGAAGTACAATGATGAAAAGAATGCTGACAGCGGGCCTGCTGGCCTCGATGATGTCCGGTACGGCACTGGCCGATACGACGCTGAAGCTGGTTGAAGTCATTACCAGCCCGGCCCGGACGGAGATCTTGAAATCCATCGTGGCGCAATTCGAGCAGGCAAACCCGGGAACGAAGGTCGAGATCATCTCCCTGCCGTGGGGCGAAGCGTTCCAGAAGTTCGCCACAATGGTCTCCGCCGGCGAGATTCCCGATGTGATGGAAATGCCGGACACCTGGCTCTCGCTCTATGCCAACAACGGCATGCTGGAGAGCTTGGAGCCTTATCTGAGCGACTGGGAAGTCACCGCAGATCTGTCCGACCGGGCTCTGGAGCTTGGCCGCGACATCGACAACACGGCCTATATGCTGCCCTATGGCTTCTATCTGCGGGCCATGTTCTACAACAAGAAGCTGCTGGCCGAAGCCGGCGTTTCCGAACCACCCGTGACCATGGACGAGTTTGCCGAAGCCGCCCGCAAGGTCTCCGCCCTGCCGGGCAAATACGGCTACTGCCTGCGCGGCGGTCCGGGTGGCCTGAACGGCTGGGTGATGTTCGGCGCGACAATGGCCGGGTCCAATACCTTCTTCAATGAAGACGGCACGTCGACATTCGACAGCGAGGGCTGGCAGAAGGGCATCAGCTGGCTGATCGACCTCTACAAGAATGGCTATGCGCCGAAGGATTCCATCAACTGGGGCTTCAACGAGATCGTCGCCGGCTTCTACAGCGGCACCTGCGCGTTCCTGGACCAGGACCCCGATGCGCTGATTGCCATTGCCGAGCGCATGAAGGCCGAGGATTTCGGCGTCACGACCATGCCGAAGGGACCGTCGGGCAAGACCTTCCCGACCATCGGCTATGCCGGCTGGTCGATGATGGCCAAGAGCCAGAACAAGGATCTCGCCTGGAAGCTGATCGCGACGCTTGAAGGACCGGAAGGCAACCTGACCTGGAACAAGCGCACCGGGGCGCTGCCTGCCCTGAAATCTGCGTCCGATGATCCGTTCTATGCCAGCGAGCAGTTCAAGGGCTGGTTCAAGGTTCTGGAGGATCCGGACGCGATCCCGACCACCATGCCGACCTATCTGGAAGAATTCGCCTATTTCAAGGATTCCCTGGCGATCCAGACGTCGCAGGAAGCCCTGCTCGGCGACATCACGCCGGAAGAGCTGGCCGCCAAGTGGGCGGACTACATGACCAAGGCGCAGCAGAAATTTCTCGCCAAGAAATAACTGCCCTTTCCCGTGCAGCCTTACCCTGGCGGCGTTCTGCGCCGCCAGGGCCTCACGCCATCCCGACGCGAGAGAAGCGGAAGACGATGACACGCCTTGTTCAGTCCCGGGGCAGGCCGCCCTTGCTGCGGCGCATTGCCCTTGATGCGGAACCCTATCTGTACAGCGCCCCGGCGCTGTTCCTGATCGCTGCGGTCATGCTGGTGCCGCTGGTTCTCGGCATCTCCTATGCCTTCCGTGATATTCAGCTGCTCAACCCCTTTTCCGGCGGCTTCGTCGGGCTGGAGCATTTCCTGACTCTCGCCCGCGACAGGGCCTTCTACCGGGCGCTTTCTAATACGCTGTGGTGGACGGGGGCTTCCGTCTTTCTGCAGTTCGGCCTCGGGCTGATCCTGGCATTGCTGCTCAACAAGCCGTTCCGCGGGCGCGGTCTCGTGCAGGCGCTCGTCTTTCTGCCCTGGGCGGTGCCGACATTCCTTGCCGGCCTGAACTGGGCCTGGCTGTTCAACCCGGTCATCGGCCCCTTGCCGCACTGGCTTTTCGCCCTCGGCCTGCGCAGTGAGGCGAACAATATCCTGTCCGATCCGCACCTGGCCATGTGGGGGCCGATCACCGCCAATGTCTGGTGGGGCATTCCGTTCTTTGCCATCACCCTGCTTGCCGCGCTTCAGTCCATTCCGCGTGATCTCTATGAGGCTGCGGCCATCGACGGCGCCGGACCCATCAAGCGGTTCCTCTCCATCACGCTGCCTTTCCTTGCCCCGACCATCGCCATTACCGTGCTGCTGCGCACTGTATGGATCGCCAATTTTGCTGATCTGATCGTGGTGATGACCAATGGCGGGCCGGCGGACCGGACCCAGATCGTCGCCAGCTATATTTTCACCCAGGCCTTCAAGCGTCTCGATTTTGGCTATGCCTCGGCCATCGCGCTGGTGCTGCTGATCCTGTTGCTGGTCTATTCGATGCTGATCGTCTTCCTCCGCCAGACGCTTCTGAAGGAGGATTGAAACATGCATGTCCGCAAATTCTCTCTCGTCGCGGCCCATCGCCTGGCCATTCTCTGCTACGTGGTCTTCGCCCTGTTTCCGCTGTACTGGCTGCTCAAGGTCGCCGTTACACCCAACGATCTGCTCTATAGCGAAGGGGTGCGGATGTGGCCGTCGAGGACGACCTACGAGCATTTCGACTTCGTGCTCCGGCACAGCGCCTTCCCGACCTTCTTCCGCAACTCGGTGATTGTCGCCGGTTCGACCGCGCTGGTGGTAACGCTGATCGCCTCGCTGTCCGGCTATGCCCTGTCGCGGTTCTCGTTCCGGGCGAAATACTGGCTGATCGCCCTGATGCTGATCACCCAGATGTTTCCGCTGGTGATGCTGGTCGCCCCGATCTTCAAGATCCTCTCGCCGCTCGGCCTGACCAACAGCCTGACCGGGCTGGTGATCGTTTACTCCGCCTTCAACGTGCCCTTCGCGACCTTCCTGATGCAGTCGTTCTTCGATGGTATTCCGAAGGATCTGGAGGAGGCGGCGATGATCGACGGCGCGACCCAGTTCAAGGCGTTCCGCCAGATCATCCTGCCGCTCACCCTGCCGGGGATCGCGGCGACCCTTGGCTTCGTCTTCACTGCGGCCTGGAGTGAACTCCTGTTCGCCCTGATGCTGATCTCCGGCACGGACGCAGCGACATTCCCGGTCGGACTGCTGACCTTCGTTTCCAAATTCTCCGTTGATTTCGGACAGATGATGGCTGCCGGCGTGCTTGCGCTGATCCCGGCCTGCCTCTTCTTCCTGATGATCCAGCGCTATCTCGTGCAGGGTCTGACGGCCGGCGCGGTCAAAGGCTGAAAGGTTTTCTCATGGCCTCAATCGAAATTCAGGACGTCCGGAAAAACTACGGCGTGGTCGAGGTTCTGCACGGTGTCGATCTCGACATCCAGGACGGTGAATTCATCGTTCTCGTCGGTCCGTCCGGCTGCGGCAAGTCCACGCTTCTGCGCATGATTGCCGGGCTGGAGGACGTCAGTTCGGGCGGCATTCATATCGCCGGAAAGCGGGTCAATGATCTGCCGCCGAAGGACCGGGACATCGCCATGGTGTTCCAGTCCTATGCGCTTTACCCGCATATGACCGTCGCCGGAAACATGAGCTACAGCCTTCGCCTGCGCAAAACGCCGAAGGAACTGATCGCTGAAATGATCGGGGAGGCTGCCGGAAAACTTGACCTCGAGCCTCTGATGGAACGGCGGCCGAAGGCCCTTTCCGGTGGCCAGCGCCAGCGGGTTGCCATGGGCCGGGCCATTGTCCGCAAGCCGAAAGCCTTTCTGTTCGATGAACCCTTGTCCAATCTGGATGCCCGCCTGCGCGAACAGATGCGCGCGGAAATCAAGAAAATGCACGCGGACCTGGGCGCAACCTCGATCTATGTCACCCACGACCAGATCGAGGCCATGACCCTGGCCGACCGGATCGTTGCCATGCATGGCGGCGTTGTGCAGCAGGTCGGGACACCGCTCGATCTTTACGACCGGCCGGCCAACCTCTTCGTCGCCGGCTTCATCGGGTCGCCGGGCATGAATTTTCTCGAAGGCCGGTACCATACCGGCAGTGGCGGTGCGGAGTTCCGCCTTGCCGATGGAACAGCCATTCCCCTGTCCCCGCGCGGCGGTCTGGCGGATGGCGCCCCGGCGACGCTTGGCATCCGGCCCGAGCATGTCAGCCTCTCTGACGAGGGGCGCTGGGAGGCCGGTGTCGATCTGGTGGAACCCACGGGCTTCGGCATCATCCTGCATCTGGCCTTGCATGGCCAGGCGTTCAAGGCCTTCACCCTGGACCGCTCCGTCCTCACACCTGCAGCAGGCCTGCGGGTCAGCTTTCCGGCCGAACATCTGCATCTGTTCGACGAAGACGGCAACCGCGTCTGAAGGCGCCAGGGCGTCATCAGGCTGTTGCCGTCTGCCGCCAGCGCCGCCACGGACTGCGCTGCAGAGAGGTTGGTGTCCGGGCGGGCTGAAGGAAAGGGCTTCGTCCTCCTTTACGCCATCACCCGAAAATTGCCGCCAGGATCTGCGCCTCGATCCGGGCAGCTTCGGTGCTGGCCTTGGGGCGCGGGTGGGGGAGGGGGACGGGGAATTCGGCCTTGATGCGGCCTTCGTCGAGCACGATCACCCGGTCGGCGAGGGCCACGGCTTCGGCCACGTCATGGGTGACGAGGATGGCGGTGAAGCCGGTCTGCTGTTTCACCTTGAGGATCAGCTCCTGCATCACCAGCCGTGTCAGCGCATCGAGGGCGCCCAGGGGCTCGTCGAAGGCGAGCAGGCGCGGGTGGCTGACGAGGGCACGGGCCAGGGCTGCACGCTGCTTCTGGCCGCCGGACAGGGTGGAAGGCCAGACATGGGCCTTGTCCGAAAGCTGGACAGCCTCCAGCGCTTCGGCCACGGGCTGAGACAGGGCGGCGGTGCGCGTTGCGGCTGCGCCTGTCGCGGCGGACTGGCCGGTGCTTCCGGTCTCAAGGCCGTGCCTGAGGCCGATGGCGACGTTTCCGGCCACCTTCTCCCACGGCAGGAGGCGCGGCTCCTGGAACATGAGGCGGATGTCGTCTGAGCCTTTCTGCGGGGACTTGCCGTCAATGGTGATGCTGCCGCCGGTGGCGGTGTCGAGGCCGGTCAGAAGCCGCAGCAGGGTGCTCTTGCCGCAGCCGCTCTTGCCGACAATGGCGAGGAATTCGCCGGGGGCAACGTCCAGATCCAGCCTGTCGAGCACCGTCAGCCCGCCGAAGCGTTTGGAGACACCGCGCACGCGGATGGCGGCGCCGCCTGCGGGCCGGCTTTCGTCCTGTCTCTCTGTGCGGTTCCCGGTCTTGTGGTTCAGTTGCGCACGGTCTTCATCCTGCGCCCTGTGGCCTGAGAGGTGCAGGTAGCCTTCGGGAAGGGCGGCAGCGGCGAGTGCAGCTGCCGGGTGGCCGTCGAGGAAGGCCGGGAAATGTCCATCAGGATGCGGCATAGGCGGGGCTCCAGGCAAGGGCGCGGCGTTCCAGCGCACGGGTGATGACATCGGCAAGCTTGCCGAGCAGGGCATAGAGGATGATCGACAGAACCACGGTTTCGAGGATCATGAATTCGCGCGCCTTCATGGCCATGTAGCCAAGGCCGGATGAGGCGGAGAGCGTTTCGGCGACGATCAGCGTCAGCCACATGATGCCGAGCGCATAGCGCAGGCCGACAAAGACGGAAGGCAATGCGCCGGGCAGCAGGATCTTGCGGAACAGCTCCGTCCGCTTCATGCCATAGGCACTGCCCATTTCGATAAGCTGCGGGTCGACGTTGCGGATGCCGTGCAGCGTGTTGAGATAGACGGGGAAGAACACGCCGATGGCCACGAGGAACAGCTTTGCCCCTTCGCCAATGCCGAACCAGACGATGACCAGAGGCAGCAGGGCGAGATTGGGGATGTTGCGGATCATCTGCAAGGTGGTGTCCGTCGCCTCGCGGAACAGCGGGCTCACCCCGTTGGCAAGGCCGAGCAGGAAGCCGATGCTGCCGCCGATGGCAAGGCCGGACAGGGCGCGCAGGGCCGAGACGCCGAGATGGGTGAAAAGCTCACCGCTGATGAGGGTTTCCCAGGCCGAGACGGCAACGGCGCTGGGGCGCGGCATCAAGGTGTCCGGCAGCAGCCCGGCGGCGGCAGCTGCTTCCCACAGCAGCAGTACCCCCACGGGGAAGATATAGGGCACAAGGGCGGCCAGCGGGCGCTTCAGGGTTTTGAGGCTTTGCCACAAGGCGCCGGGCCGCAGCTGCGGGCGGGAGGGCAGATCCCCGGCGTAGATGAGATCACTGGTGCTCATGAGACGATGTCCTTTTCTCTGTCCGGCGGTTGCTTCACTCACGTCTGAGGGGCTTCGGGCGTGTGGTCCTGGCCTCTCTCTGCCCCTTGAGGAAGGAGCGGGGCGCGGCGGTGGGGCGGGAGGAGAACCGTCCCGCCGCGCCCCGGATCCGGCTCAGATGAACCGGTGTGGCCAATGGGCCTCAGTGTCAGCTTGCGCTGGCCACCTTCGGGCGGAATTCCGGCCGGGCCGTCTCCGTGCCGCCGCGCTGCGGGCTGATGTTTTCAAAGCGCGAGGCGTGCTGCTGCGGCTTGGCCGTGCCCTTGAGGACGGGGAAGAGCAGCTCCGCCACCCGGTAGGCCTCTTCCAGATGCGGATAGCCGGAGCCGACGATCGTATTGATGCCAAGCGCCTGATACTCGCGGATGCGCTCCGCCACCGTTTCCGGCGAGCCGACAAGGGCAGTGCCTGCACCGCCGCGCACAAGGCCGACACCGGCCCACAGGTTGGGCGAGACTTCCAGCCGGTCCCGCCGCCCGCCATGCAGGGCGGTCATGCGCTGCTGGCCGACGCTGTCCGACTGGCTGTTCAGCCAGGCCTGCGCCTTGGCAATGTCCTCGTCCGTCAGCTTCGAAATCAGCCGGTCTGCGGCTGCCCAGGCTTCCTCATCGGTTTCCCGGACGATGAAATGCAGGCGGATGCCGAAGGAGACTTCGCGGCCCTTGCGGGCGGCGGCTTCCCGCACCCGGTCCAGCTTTTCGGCCACCTGAGCGGGCGGCTCGCCCCAGGTCAGGTACTTGTCCACCCGTCCGGATGCGAACTCGATTGCCGCATCCGAGGACCCGCCGAAATAGAGCGGCGGGCGCGGGCTCTGCACCGGGCGGAAGGGCAGGCGGGCGTTGAGGGCGCGCACATGCTTGCCATCCAGATGCGCTTCACCCTTGGCCAGAAGACCCTCCCACACGGTGAAGAACTCTTCGGCAAAGTCATAGCGCTCGTCATGGGCCTGGAAAATGCCGTCACCGGCCAGTTCCGCCGGGTTGCCGCCAACCACGATGTTCAGCAGCAGGCGGCCGTTCGACACCCGGTCGAGCGCCGTGGACAGGCGCGCATAATAGGCCGGCGACGCGGTGCCGGGGCGGATGGCGACGAGGAAGCGCAGCTTTTCCGTATGGGCGGCGAGATCGGCAGCCGTGATGAAGCTTTCCTCGCAGAAGATGCCGGTGGGCAGCAGCACACCGTCATAGCCCAGCGTATCGGCTGCCTGCGCCACCTGCCGCAGATACTGCGGCTCCGGCGGGCGGTGGCCTTCGGACGAGCCGAGATAGGGCCCGTCGCCGGAGGTGGGAATGAACCAGAGGAAGTCGAGTTTGTCCTGTGACATGGATCAGGCTCCTGAAAGCGTGTTGCGCCGGATCAGGCGGATTTCGGCGTCCAGACGGCCGAGCGGATGTCGAGCTTGCGCGGGATGATGCCGAGGGCGTGGAAGTCGTCGGCGAGCGCCTGCTCGTAGACGATGTGCTTTTCCTCGACGAAGCCGATGGCGCCGTAGTTCTGGCCCTTGCGGGTGGCCACGGTGGTCAGCACGTCTTCCGGCAGGCCCGTGGCGGCGGCAAAGGCCTTGACGGTGCCGGGCAGGTCGTTCTGTGCCGCCTCGCCAACTTCGCGCAGGGCGAGGATCAGCTCAGCCAGCAGCTCACCGTTCTGTTCGGCGAACTTGCCGTTGGCGGAGAGGAAGCCATAGGCCGGGATAACGCCGTCAGCGGTGGCCAGCACCTGCGTCTCCGGCGATTTTTCGGCGCTGGCGGTGTAGGGGTCCCAGATCGACCAGGCGTCGATGGAGCCATTGGCGAAGGCGGGGGCAGCGTCCGGCGGGGAAAGGTCCACCTGCTCCACGTCATCCAGCGAAAGGCCGGCGGTGCGCAGCAGCTGCAGGGCGACGTTATGAGCGCTGGAGCCGCGCTTGAAGGCGAGCTTGCGCCCCTTCAGATCTTTGAGCGAAGTGATGCCGGAGTTCTTGCGCACCAGAATGGCCGAGCCGGTGTCCGATCCGGTATAGGCGCCGGCAAAGACCAGATTGCCACGGGCCGCATGGGCAAACAGCGGCGGCACATCGCCTGTGGTGCCGAAGTCGAGGGCACCCGCGCTCAGCGCTTCCAGCAGCGGCGGGCCGGAGGTGAACTCCGCCCAGGAGACGGTTATGCCGCGCGGGGCAAGGCGCTCTTCCAGCAACCCGCGCCCCTTGAGCAGCGCCACGACGCCGCCCTTCTGCCAGCCGATGCGCACTTCCTTGACGGTTTGTGCGCGGACATTGAACGAGGGGCCGAAAAGGCCGAGGGCGGAGGCGCCGAAGCCGAGAAGCAGGGCGTTGCGGCGGTCGAGTGTCAAGGTCATGGATTTCGCTCCATTTCATCTGGGAAAGACCGGAGAACCGCTCCGGCGGGCGGATGGGGCTGAGCCTAGTGGCCCACGGCGGCGGCGTTGAGCTGCGGGCGGCCAAGGAAGGGGGCAAGCTCCCCGGCGGCCTGGTCAAGGCGGGCAAGCACCGCCTCGTTGACAAGGCGCCCGTCGAGATAGTCCCGCTCGCTGGCATAGACGCCGGTGCCCAGCGTCTGCGCGCTGAAGAAGGAGAACAGCGGGCGCAGCTGATGCTCGATGACCAGCGCATGCCTGTCACCGCCGCCAGTGGCGGTCAGCAGCACCGGCTTTCCGGCGAAGAAGTCCACCGGCAGCAGGTCGATGAGGTGCTTGAAGAGGCCCGGATAGCTGCCCTTGTAGACCGGCACGGCGATGATCACCGCCTCTGCGGCCTTCAGGCTGGCAAGAGCCGTCTGGGCATCGGGGCCAAGATCTTCGGCGCGCTGGGCGTTGCCGAGGAAGGGCTGGAAATCCGAGATGTCATATACCCGGGTGGTGCGGCCGAAACGTTCGGCGGCAAGGCGGGCGGCGGTGGCGGCGAGGACCCGGGTCTTGGACCCGGATCCCGAACTGCCGGAGAGGCTGACGATGGACGGCTGTGTCATGAGGCATGTCCGCTATTTGTCTATAATGTAGATAGACTAAGTAACTTTCATGCCTCCGGTCCATTCCATAGTCAGAGCCGCAAAGAGAAGAACTCCGTTCTCCCTCACACCGGCGGCAGCAGAAGCTTTCCCCTTGCCGGGGCTGCTGCCGTCTGGCCGCTTGCCAGCGGCTGGCTGAGGCGCCGGGCCAGGAGAGCCGCCTGTTCGCGGATCTCCGGAATTGCCGTGATCTCCCAGAAGGCGGCGCGTGTCACCGGACCGATGCCGAACAGGCGGGGATGCGGCTGGCCGCTGGCGGTGAGCAGGCGGGACTCGCTGTCGAAATCAAGGCCGAGGCCAAGCGGATCGATGCGGCCTGTCCCATTCTCCAGGATGTCCTGCAACAGCGGCGTGGAAGGTGTTTCCGGCGAGCGGCGGATGCCCCGGCAGTCGAGGGCTGCGGCGGCCGCCAGGATTTGCGGCTCCCGCACCACGCCGCTGCGCGGCTGATAGGACACCTCGACCGTGCCGTCTGCGGCTCTTCGGGCCGAGAGATAACGGCCCTTGACCACCTTCAGCTGGCCGCTGGCAAGGGCCTGCGCAATCCTTGCGGCAGACTGGGGCGGCATGCGGTGGCGGTGCACCTCCCAAAAGGACGCCAGATGGCGCAGGAAGATCTTGCGGTTTTCCGCCGTCAGATGGTGCCAGAGCGTGCGGATATGCGGGCGGATGCCGTCCAGCACCTCGCGCCAGTCGCCGCCCCGCGCCTGATGCTCAGCGGCAAGCTTGCGCAGCCAGCGGGTGAGAAACTGCGTGCTTGTGCCAAGCGGAATATCGGCCGCCGACAGCCGTAGTGGATGGGCGCTGCTGTGGGCCTGCGGCAGAAGGCCATGGCGGGACAGGGCGGTCATTGGCCCCGTGTGGCCCCGGTCGAGCAGGGAAAGCGCCCAGTCCACCATGGTCAGCCCGCTGCCGATGAAGATCACCGGGGCATCGGGGGCAATATCCGGCAGAGCATGCCAGGGGTTGGACAGGGCAGAGCCCGCAGGTGCGCCCGAGGGATGGCCGGTGGCCAGCACGGCGGCATGGGCCATGACGGTGGAGCCATCGTCGAGGGTCAGGGCAACGCTGCGGGCCAGGGTTTCGATGGCGGTGCAGGAGGCCGCATGCAGGCGGATGCTGCCGCGTTCCTGTCCGGGGCGCAGCTGCGCCTCCAGATAGTCGCCGTAGATGGCGCGGGTGACGAAGCAGGCCGGCGTTGCATCCCCGGGCCGGGTGGCCAGCCATTCACCGAAATGATCCGGCGCGTCGGCATAGGCGCTCATGTTGCGCACGCGGGTGTTGAGAAGATGGCCCCGGTCAACGGGCGCATAGGCGATGCCGCGGGCGATGCGGTCTGCCTGTTCGATCAGCGAGATGCGGATGCGGCCCGCGGTCAGTCTGTCCAGATTGGCTGCCAGCAGCGTTCCACTGGCACCAGCCCCGATGATGGCGATGTGATGCGTCATGCTGCGTTCTCCCGGTTTCTGGCGGCCGGGGCGCGGCATGTGCCTCGCATCAGGACACGTGGAGGGCTGCGATCTTCTCGCTCTCCTCGGCCTCGGCCATCTGTCGCATGGATGCGATGGATCTGGTGTCCAGAACCGAGGCGATTGCCTCGCGGACATCCAGCATGGTCAGCCGCACGGAACAGGCGTTCTCGTCCGGGCAGTCGTGACAGCGGTGATAGGCGGTGCGGCTGGCGCAGTGGATGGGGGCGAGCGGTCCGTCGAGGACGCGCAGCACATGCCCCACCATGATGTCTTCCGCCGGGCGTGTCAGGCAGTAGCCGCCGCCGCGCCCCTTGCGGGCATGAACGAAGCCTGCGTGGCGCAGGTCCGCCAGAATGGCATCGAGAAACTTCTTGGAAATCGAATTGGCGTCGGCAATTTCCGACGACTGGACAACCTGTCCCTCGGGCAGGCCTGCCAGATGGCACATGGCCTTCAACCCGTATTTGCCTTTCATGGACAGCATGGAAACCGGACTCCGCAGGACAATGGACCCTATTCATCCATTTTATTGATCGTCCATATAGACCGGTTTGTTCTTTCTGGCCAGAACCAAAGGCTTTCCGCCACGGCGGAAGGCTGCGCGGCCGGGGAACCGGCGGCGCGGGGGGGAATAGCACTACCCGGTGAGGTTCAGTACCGGGGGCCATGGGCGGAACCAGCGGCAAAACCGGCCAGCGCCAGTGTGCGCGGCAGGTTGCCATCTGTCCGGGTGGCGGCTGTCTGCGCGGGAACGCTGGCTGGGGCTGTCTGCACCCCGCTGCTGCTGCCCGCCATGGCCCCGCGCGGGGAGGCGAGCACGGCAACGACAAGTGCATAGGCCGCAACGAAGGCAATCCAGGCGGCGAGGCGCATGATGTCCTTGCGCGTTGTGGTGTTGCTGGCCGGGCCGGCGGCCGTGATGCGTCGTCCGGTCATGTTCCGTGCCTCCTCTCATGGGTTGTGACGGTGCGTCCGTCATCTGTGCTGCGGCGCGGGCTTGCGCTGCGGCCGCCGGGATAGCGGGGGATCAGCGACAGGTCGGTCAGCAGCGTCTTGCCAACCGGCCACGGGCCGAAACCGGCGTCCGGATTGATATGGCCGGAAGCCCCGAGATCGATCAGCCGTGCGCCCCAGTCATCGGCGAGCCGGCCGGCCCGGTCGAAGGTCATCCAGGGATCGTTGCGGCTTGCCACAACGGCGGCATTGAACTCGAACCGCTCGCGCGGCAGCGGGCCGAAATGGCCGAGGCGCTGGGCGCCGATGCCGCGTTCCACATCAGCAGGGGCGACCAGCAGGGCGGTGCCGATTTCCACCGAAGGCCAGCGCGCCGCCACGCGGGCAATGGCCGTGGCACCAAGGCTGTGCGCCACGATATTGGCGCCGGGATGCTCGCGCAGATGCCGCACGATGGTCACGTCCCATTGATAGGGATCAGCCGCGCTCCAGTCGTCCTGGCCCACCCAGATGGCCGACGGGTCCGTCTTCAGCCACCAGGTCTGCCAGTGATTGCTGCAGGAGCCGCCAAGGCCCGGAATGATCAGGGTGACAGTCATTGCCATCTCCATATGGCTGCTGTTGACACTGTGTTGATCATCTACTGGTTCGCTGTACTTTTGAATTCCAAAGGCAGGGCTCCGAAGAGCATGGATGTTCTCTGCCGGTCCCGTCCGGCGGGCAAACTCATCTCCGCGACACGTCGACCGGATAGGCCGTGGTGGCCTTGATCCGCTCCATCGCAAAACGGGAGGTGACATTCTTCAGCGGCACGCTTTCCGTCAGCCGCTTGTAGAAGGCGTCGAAGGCGGCCATGTCTTCCACGGCGACCCTGAGCAGATAGTCGGCGTCCCCCGCCATGCGGTGGATCTCCATGACTTCGGGCATGGCGCCGGTGATGCGGGCAAAGCTGTCGCGCCATTCCGGCGTGTGGTCCGCTGCTTCGATCTCGACGAAGACGGTGAGACCCAGCCCGATCCGCTCCGGCGCGACGAGCGCGACGCGCCCAAGGATGATGCCGGTCTGCTCCAGCTTCTGGATGCGCTTCCAGCAAGGCGTGGGGGAGAGGCCTGCCCGGTCGGCGAGCTGGGCAATCGACAAGGTGGCATCCGCCTGCAATGCGGCGATGATCTTGCGGTCGATGAGGTCCAGAGACATGCCTTCTCCAATATGTATATCGAATTAGTAGATATATTTCGCCGGGAAGCTGCTCCTGTCAAGCTGGCTCCGTTCTGCGCGCTTGCGCTGCGGAGCATTGCAAATTCCCCGAAAGGGCTGTGCGGGAGAAAAGTGTTCCTGTTTCCCTCCGCAGCCGGATGCCCTACAATGCGGGCAGCCCCTTCGTGGTTCCCGCCGGATGGTCCGGCGGCCGGTTGCCTTGCAGCCCTGACCGGGGAACAGAGACGCACGTGTTATCTCTCAAGGCACAATATGCATTGAAGGCCGTCATCGCGCTCGCCCGCAACGGGACGGACGAGGTGCAGCTGACGGCGGATATTGCCGAAACCCAGGCGATTCCGAAGAAATTCCTTGAGCAGATCCTGCTGGATCTCAAGCACAACGGGGTGGTCGTCAGCCGGCGCGGCAAGGCGGGCGGCTATATGCTGCGCAAGTCGCCCGACCTCATCACCTTCGGCGAAATCCTGCGCATCGTGGAGGGGCCGCTGGCGCCGCTTCTCTGCCTCAGCCGCACGGCCTACCGGCGCTGCGACACCTGCCGGGACGAGGCGTCCTGCGAGATCCGCCGGGTCTTTGCAAAGGTTGCCGAAGCCAACCGCGCCATCCTCGATAACACCACGATTGCCGACTGCCTGAAGGGTCAGGGGCTGCCGGAATCCAATCCAGCCCGTCTTGTTGGATAAATTTTCTACGATTTCGGCTTTATTGCAGTGGCGGTTTGTTTTTAAATTCGACAAAATCGATAGAGATTAGGTGTGTTGATAGCAGGGAGGTTCCCCCATGACATCCATCAAGACACGCATCAGGTTTCTGAAATCCGCCGCCGCCGTTGCCCTCGCGCTCGCCTTTGCAGCGCCGGCCTTTGCCGCAGACGTGACGCTGCTGAATGTCAGCTACGATCCGACCCGCGAGCTCTACAAGGAATTCAACCCCGCCTTCGCCGCCTTCTGGAAGGAGAAGACCGGAGACAACGTGACCGTGCAGATGTCGCATGGCGGCTCGGGCAAGCAGGCCCGCTCGGTCATCGACGGGCTGGAAGCCGATGTGGTGACGCTGGCGCTTGAGGCCGACATCAACGAGATCGCCTCGGCCACCGGCAAGATCCCCGAAAACTGGCGCAGCCTGCTGCCGAACAACAGCGCGCCTTACGTTTCCACGATCGTCTTCCTTGTCCGCAAGGGCAACCCGAAGGAGATCAAGGACTGGCCGGATCTGGTCCGCGATGGCATCCAAGTGATCACCCCGAACCCGAAGACCTCCGGTGGTGCGCGCTGGAACTTCCTGGCCGCCTGGGGCTGGGCGCAGAAGACCTATGGCGGCGATGAAGCCAAGACGCGCGACTATGTGACCGAGCTGCTGCGCCATGTGCCGGTGCTTGACACCGGGGCCCGCGGCTCCACCACCACCTTCGTTCAGCGCGGGATTGGCGACGTGCTTCTGGCCTGGGAGAACGAGGCTTTCCTGGCTCTGGCAGAGCTGGGTCCGGATCAGTTCGAGATCATCGTTCCGTCCATCTCGATCAAGGCGGAGCCGCCGGTGGCGCTGGTTGAAGGCAATGCCAAGGCAAAGGGCACGGAAGAGGTGGCCAAGGCCTATCTCGACTATCTCTATTCCCCGGCGGGGCAGGCCCTTGCAGCCAAGCATTACTACCGCCCGGCGAGCCCTGAGCTGGCCGATCCGGAGGATCTGAAGCGTTTCCCCGAAGTCGAACTCGTCACCATCGAGGATTTCGGCGGCTGGGCCAAGGTGCAGCCCGAATTCTTCGGTGACGGCGGCATCTTCGACCAGATCTACAAGCCGGCGCAGTAAGAACAGATGGCAGCCATCACTCCACAGGCGCGGTGGCGGTTCCGTCAGCCGAGCGTGCTTCCCGGTTTCGGGCTCACGCTCGGCTACACGGTGACCTACCTGACGCTGATCATCCTCATTCCACTTGCGGCGCTTGCATGGCGCGCCGCCGGGCTGGGGCTTGACGAATTCATCCGCATCGCCACCGACCGGCGCACGGTCGGGGCCTTGCGGGTCAGCTTCGAGGCGGCTTTCATCGCTGCCCTGATCAATCTGGTCTTCGGTCTGATCACCGCCTGGGTGCTGGTGCGCTACCGCTTTCCGGGACGCGGTGTGATCGACGCGATCGTCGATCTGCCCTTCGCCCTGCCGACGGCTGTGGCGGGCATCGCGCTGACGGCCATCTATGCCCCCAACGGCCCCATTGGCGCGCTGCTGGCGCCCTATGGCATCAAGATCGCCTATGCCTTCCCGGGTGTTGTCATTGCTCTGGTCTTCATCGGGCTGCCGTTCGTGGTGCGCACGGTGCAGCCGGTGCTGGAGGATCTGGACCGGGAAGTTGAGGAGGCGGCGGCGACCCTTGGGGCAGGCCGGTTCAAGACGATCTTCCGCGTGCTGCTGCCCGCTTTGCTGCCAGCCAGCCTCACCGGCTTCGCGCTCGCCTTTGCCCGCGGGGCAGGGGAATACGGCTCGGTGATCTTCATCGCGGGCAACATTCCCTATGTCACGGAAATCGCGCCGCTGCTGATCGTGATCCGGCTTGAGGAATTCAACTATGGCGCAGCGACGGCCATTGGCGCGCTGATGCTGATCATCTCCTTCGTCATGCTGCTGGTGATCAACCTGACGCAGGCCTGGAGCCGCCGGAGATATGGCCATGGCTGATCTTGCCTTTCTGACCCGCTCCTCACCCATCAGCGAAAGCCCCCTGGCCAAGCTGCTGCTGGTGCTTCTGTCCCTGCTGTTCCTGACGGTGTTTCTGGCTCTGCCGGTGCTTGCGGTCTTCAGCGAAGCCTTCCGCAACGGGCCGGGCGCCTGGGTGTCTGCCCTGCAGGATCCGGATGCTCTGTCCGCCATCCGCCTGACCCTGCTGGTTGCGGCCATTGCCGTGCCGCTCAATCTGGTCTTCGGCGTCGCGGCGGCCTGGGCCATCGCCAAGTTCGAGTTCAAGGGCAAGGCATTCCTGATCACGCTGATCGATCTGCCGTTCTCCGTGTCTCCGGTCATCTCGGGGCTGGTTTACGTGCTGCTGTTCGGCTCCGGCAGCGTGCTCGGGCCCTGGCTGAAGGGCTATGGCATCGAGATCCTCTTTGCCGTGCCGGGCATCGTGCTGGCGACGGTCTTCGTCACCTTTCCCTTCGTGGCGCGGGAGCTGATCCCGCTGATGCAGGAGCAGGGCACGGGCGATGAGGAAGCTGCGCTCAGCCTCGGGGCCAGCGGCTGGCAGACCTTCTGGCGGGTGACGCTGCCGAACATCCGCTGGGGCCTGCTCTACGGCGTGCTGCTGTGTAATGCCCGTGCCATGGGCGAGTTCGGCGCCGTGTCGGTGGTCTCCGGCCACATTCGCGGCGTGACGAACACCATGCCGCTGCACATCGAGATCCTCTACAACGAATACAATTTTGCCGCTGCCTTTGCCGTTGCCTCGCTGCTGGCCGGTCTGGCGCTGCTGACCCTCATCCTCAAGACCGCAATCGAGCTGCGCTATGCCGGACAGTTGTCCGCCTCGCGCGGCCATTGATGGAGCCTGACCCATGGAGCTTTCCATCCGCAACATCCGCAAGGATTTCGGTGCCGCCAATGCGCTGGAGGATGTGTCTCTGGACATTCATTCCGGCGAACTCATCGCCCTTCTGGGGCCATCCGGCTCCGGCAAGACCACGCTGCTGCGGCTGATTGCCGGGCTTGAAGCACCCAGCAGCGGCCAGATCTTCTTCGGCAAGGAGGACGCCTCGCGCCGCAGCGTGCAGGAGCGGCAGATCGGCTTCGTCTTCCAGCATTATGCCCTGTTCCGGCACATGACCGTGCTGGAGAACATCGGCTTCGGCCTCTCCGTCCGCCCGCGCGCCTTCCGCCCGCTGAAGGAGGATATCCGCAGGCGGGCGCTGGAGCTTCTGGATCTGGTGCAGCTCTCCGGCCTTGAGAAGCGCTATCCGGCGCAGCTTTCCGGCGGCCAGCGCCAGCGTGTGGCTCTTGCAAGGGCGCTCGCCATCGAGCCGCGCGTGCTGCTGCTGGACGAGCCTTTCGGCGCGCTGGATGCGCAGGTGCGCAAGGATCTGCGCCGCTGGCTGCGCGAGATCCACGACACCACCGGCCACACCACGGTCTTCGTCACCCATGATCAGGAAGAGGCGCTGGAGCTGGCCGACCGGGTCGTGGTGATGAGCCGGGGCCGGATCGAGCAGGTGGGCTCTGCCGATGATGTCTATGACAATCCCGGCTCGCCCTTCGTGCACCGCTTCATCGGCGAAGCGTCGGAAGTGCCGGTGCGGATCGAGGGCGGGCAGGTGTGGCTCGACGACCGGCCCACCGGCCTTGGTGCACAGGGCGCTGCTGAAGGGGATGGCACGCTGTTCTTCCGCCCGGATCAGGTGGACATCACGCAGGGCTGCGGCGGCTGCTTTGCCGGCACGGTTTCCGCCAGCCGCCGCCATGCCGGCTCCCGGCGTCTCGAACTGGAACTCGGCGGCTCGCGCCACAAGGTGGAGATCGACGTTCCCGTCGGCCATCCGGCCTCGCTGCGCAGCCAGATTTCCTTCCGTCCGCTTGCCTGGAAGGTGTTTCCGTCCAATGGCGGGGCCGCCGTCTCCGGTGCGGCCGGTGAGGAAGCTGGTTCCCCCGCATCCGCCCGGGCCGCATCACGCTGAGGTCTGGTTGCCGGGTTCTTTCGCCAGTCCTTTTCGTCAGTTCCTTTCGCCGGGCTTGGGCTTTCGCCCTGGCCCGGCTAGAGTTGCGGCAGTGGAACAGCCGGACAGGATGGCGGCAGGGGCGGCGTGACGTTTGATCAGGGACTTCTTCTGGCGCTTCTCGGCGGCATGCTGGCCGTGTTCGTGCTCGACCGCTGGCGCATCGAAACCGTTGCGCTGGCCGGGCTTGGCCTTGCCTGTGTGTCTGGCCTTGTTCCCGCCAGCGCTGCCTTTGCCGGTTTTGCCCATCCGGCGGTCATCACCGTCATCGCGGTGCTGCTGATCGTCGAGGCCCTGCACGGCAGCCAGATCATCATCCGCTTCGGACAGTGGCTGTCCGGGCTGGGCCTGCGCCCCGCCGGGCTTCTGGCCTGCCTGTGCATCACGGGCGCGGTGCTCTCCACCGTCATGAACAACATCGGCGCCATGGCCCTGCTGCTGCCATTGGTGTTCTCCCTGTCGCAGACCGGCGGATACGACAGCCGCGCCATGCTGATGCCGCTGGCTTTCGCAACGCTGCTCGGCGGTGTCTGCACGCTCATCGGCACGCCCGCCAACCTCATCGTCAGCAACACGCTGAAAGCGGCGACGGGGCAGGGGCTACCGTTCCTCTCGCTGTTTCCCGCCGGCGCCGTGATTGCTGCAGCCGGATTGGCCGTCCTCCTCTTCTGGTGCCCGCGTATCTTTCCGCTGGTTCCCGCTGGTGCTGCCGGTGACGGTCCGGAAGACGATCTGTTCGACGTGCGTGAGCTTGCCGTGACGCAAGGCGGGGAAACGGTTGAGGGTCTTGCCGCACGGCTGCAGGGCCGCATCATCTCCGTCATCCGGCAGGAGGCGCATGTGTTTCCGCTGCGCCCGCAGACGGAGCTTCTGCCCGGTGATCTCGTCTTTGCCGAAGCCCGGGCCCGGCTGTTCACGCCGCTCATCGCGGAAGGCCGCCTTGCGCCCGCGGTCAAGCCCGAGCCCGGTGAAGCCCTGACACGGCTTGCGGTGATGCCGCACAGCAGCCTTGCCGGATCGCGCATCGCGGCCATTGCAGACCTGGAGGAGCTGGACCTGCGCCCTGCTGCCGTCACCACCCACGGGCGGCGGCACGAAGGGCGGCTGGCGGACCTGCAGCTTCTGACCGGCGATGTGCTGACGCTCTGCGGTGCAGCTGGCGCCGCACGGCAGCTGGCGGAGGATCACGGCCTGATCGTGGTGGAGGCCGCATCCGCTACCACTCCGGAGTCCGTGCCGCAGGCCTCGCCGGTGCCGCTGGTGCTGTTCGTGGCCGGGCTTGTGGTGGCCGCCACCGGCTATGTGACACCGGAGGCAGCCCTTGGCGGCACGGTGCTGGTGTTGGCACTGCTCGGCCATCTCGATCTTCGGGTGGCGCTGAAATCTCTCAACTGGCCCATCATTCTGCTGCTGGCCGCCATGCTGCCGCTTGGTGATGCCATGGAGACGACGGGAACGGCTGCCATGCTGGCCGAAGCGCTGGCCGTGCATCTGGTGCCGGGCCAGTTGCTGCCCGCTGCCGTCGCCATGCTGGTGATTGCCCTCGTCATGACGCCGCTCGTCAACAATGCCGCGACGGCGGCGATCCTTGCCCCCGTTGCCCTGCAGACGGCAGCAAGCCTTGGCCTGCCGCCTGCGCCGCTGCTGGCGGCCGTTGCCTTCGGCGCTTCGCTCGACTTCCTCACTCCCGTTGGCCACCACAACAACACGCTGGCCTATGGGCTCGGCGGTTACCGCTTTGCCGATTTCCTCAAGGCAGGCTGGCCGGTGACGCTCGCCGCCTGTGCCGGTGCCATTGCCGGGCTTGCCCTGTTCTGGACCTGAGGCTTTTAGGCTGTGGGGAAGGCCGCGCGCCGCTGTTGCAGCTGACGCTTCCTGTCTAGATTGGGTCTGACAGGCACAGGAGACGAGACGGTGAAAGTTGCGATTGTTGGGGCGGGTATTGGCGGGTTGCCGGCAGCATGGGCCTTGCGCAAGGCCGGTGTGGCGGTGACGGTTTTTGATCAGGGCCCTATCCCCAATCCGCTGGCCACCTCTCACGACGAGCACCGCATCACCCGCCACATCTATCCCGGCCTCGATGGCTACGGCCAGCTGATGCCACAGGCCTTCCGCGCCTATGACGCGCTCTGGCAGGATCTGGGGCAGCGCCATTTCGAGCCGCGCCCCATGGTGCATGTCTCGCGCGGGGAGGTGAGCTATTTCCCTGCCGCAGAAGCAGAAATGAACGCGCTGGGCATCCCCATCCGCCGCCTGCCGCTGGACGGGCTTGCGGCCATGATCCCTGTGCTGGAAACCTCCGGCATCCGCGAGGCCTTCGAGGTGGGCGGAACCGGCGTGCTCTTCGCTGCCCGCACGATCACCGCCCTTGCCGCCTGGCTGGCGGAAAACGGCGCGGATCTGAGGCCCCACTCCCGCGTGACGGATGTGGACCCGGACAGCGCCACGGTGACGGTGGACGGCAACCGTGAGAGCTTCGATGCAGTCATTGTGGCCGCCGGTGCCTGGGTGAGTGATCTGGTGCCCCAGGCCGCTCAGCGCCTCGTTCCGTCCCGCCAGCTGGTGCTCTATCTGGAGCCGCCGCAGGATATGGCTTCCGCATGGGCGCAGGCTCCTATCATCATCGACATGGGCAGCGGCAGCTATGGCGCCTATGTCCTGCCACCCTGCAACGGCACCCGGCTGAAGATCGGCGATCACCGTTTCACCCGCATCGGCCACGGCAGCGATGACCGCACGCCCACGGCAGCCGACATCGCCCCCGTGCGAGAGGCCCTGACCGGCACGCTGCGCGGCTCTGAGCGCTACCGGATCATCGAGGAAAAGATCTGCTACTACACGGTTTCGGCAGACGAGCGTTTCGTCAGCGAGCCGCTGGGCAAGTCCGGCTGGCTGCTCAGCGCCTGCTCCGGCCACGGCTTCAAGCTGGGTCCGCTCATGGGCCTCGGCGTGGCCGATGCCCTCACCGGCAAACGCACTGCGGCGGACGTCTCCCGCTGGGCTGCTGGATTAGGCGGGGTGTGAGGGGAGGGGCTGCAACATCCCTGTCCGCCGCCCACATCCCCCCATCCCCATCATCCGTCATGCCATGGCTCGACCATGGCATCCACCCCGATGCGTCCCGGCACATTGTGCGCGGGATTGGGCCCCTGTGACGATGAGACCCTTCGAGGTGCTGCCCGTGCGGATGGGAAACGGCATGGGTGCCATGGTCAAGCCATGGCATGACGGAGTGTTTGGGTGGCCCGGAGTGTCAGAACCGGCGCTGCGGCCTTACGCCGTCCTGCCGTCTTGCGCCGTCCTGCCGCCTTGCCAATGACCACGCCACCATCACGCGAAAACCCCTCCACTTTCGTCATGCCATGGCTTGACCATGGCATCCACCCCGATGCGTCCCGGCACGTTGTGCGCGGGATTGGGCCCCTGTGACGATGAGACCCTTCGAGGTGCTGGCCGTGCGGATGGGGAACGGCATGGGTGCCATGGTCGAGCCATGGCATGACGGAGAGAGGGGAGGGGCGGGGCGTCAGAACCGGCACTGTGCTCAATTCATTCGCCGCAACCTCCCAAAAAAAAACAGCGCCCCGTTCCATCGCTGGAAAGGGGCGCTGCCGTTTGCTTCGGTCAAAGTTCCGGGCTGATTACCAGCCGGCGAGAACCGCGCCGTGGAACGTGTCTTCGACGAACTTGCGCACTTCGTCGGAATTGTAGGTTTCCACGAGGGTCTTCACCCAGGCGGCGTCCTTGTCCTGCGTGCGCACGGCGATGAGGTTCACGTAAGGGCCCTTCGGGCTTTCGCGCAGGATCGGGTCCTTGACCGGATCAAGACCGGCTTCCTTGGCATAGTTGGTGTTGATGCCGGCGGCATCCACATCCGGCAGCGAGCGCGGCAGCTGGGCGGCGTCGATCTCGACGATCTTCAGCTTCTTCGGGTTCTCGACGATGTCGGCGATGGAGGCCTTGACGCCTGCATCTTCACGCAGCTTCAGCACGCCCGCGTCATCCAGCAGCAGCAGCACGCGGCCGCCGTTGGTCGGATCGTTCGGGATGGCGACCGTCGCGCCTTCCGGCAGGTCGGTGATCGCCTTGTGCTTCTGCGAATAGACGCCGATGGGGAAGTTGACCGTGAAGGCCACATCCGTCAGCTGATAGCCGCGGTCGGCCACCTGGTTGTCGAGATAAGGCTTGTGCTGGAAGGAGTTGGCCTGCAGATCACCGGCGTTCAGCGCCTCGTTCGGCACCACATAGTCGGAGAATTCGAGGATCTCGATGTCGAGGCCCTTGGGCGCGGCAAGGCGCTTCACTTCTTCCATGATCTGGGCATGGGGGCCGGGGGTGACGCCGACCTTGATCGTCTCGGCAAAAGCCGGGGCGGCAGCGAAGAGGGTGAGGGCAGCAACGGCGCCGGTCAGGGACGCGGCAATGGACTTGAAGAGCATGTGAGCACTCCGGTTCTGGGAAAGGACAAGCGGAAACTTCAATGCCGGGCGCGCTTGTCGAAGCGCCGGGCAAGGCTGTCGCCAAGGCTTTGCATGCCTTGTACGAGAAGGATGAGCACCAGCACGACCGCCAGCATCACGTCGGGCATGAAGCGCTGGTAGCCGAAGCGGATGCCGAGATCACCCAGGCCGCCGCCACCAACGGCGCCGACCATGGCCGAATAGCCGATGAGGCTGACGGCGGTGAAGGTGAGGGCATGGGTGATGGCAGGCAGCGCTTCGGGCAGCAGCACCTTGCGCACGATCTGCAGTGGCGTTGCCCCCATGGCGCGGGCCGCCTCGATCAGGCCCTGATCCACGCCCCGGATGGCGCCTTCGATGACGCGGGCAACGAAGGGCGTCGCGCCGATCGTCAGCGGCACGATGGCCGCCGTGGTTCCGATGGAGGTGCCCGCGATCAGCCGGGTCAGCGGCACGATGGCCACCACCAGAATGATGAAGGGTGTGGAGCGCGCCGCATTGACGATGAGGCCCAGCACCGCATTGAGGGCAGGGGCGGCGAACAGCTCGCCCTTGCGGCTGGTGGCCAGAAACACGCCCAGCGGCAGGCCGATGGCCGTTGCCAGAAGGCCGGAAACGGCAACCATGTGAAGGGTTTGCAGCAGGCTGTCAAAAATCAGCTTGAGAATGTGCGGGGGCAGGAAATCAGGCAACATAGCCAAGCACCTCGCTGGTCAGGCCGTGGGAACGGGCACCCGCCTCAACGGCGGCAAGGGTTTCAGGTGCGGCATCGACGCTGACGACCAGCTGGCCATAGGTTTGGCCTGCGATCTGGTCGATCTTGCCCTGCACGATGGACAGGTCGAGCCCCAGCGTGCGCGAGAAGTGGCTGATGAACGGGCTCTGGCTGCCTTCACCCTTGAAAATGAGGCGCACCAGCGCCTGCCCGCCGGGCTGAGGCGCGCTCTGCAGCCTTGCGCGCAGATGTTCCGGCAGCACGGCGCCGGTCACGGCGGAGACGAAGCTGCGGGTGGTGGGGTGCTGCGGTTCGGTAAAGACATCGAAGGTGCGGCCATGTTCAACGATCTGGCCGCCGTCGATCACCGCGACTTCATCGGTGATGGCGTTGATCACGCTCATCTCGTGGGTGATGAGCAGGATGGTGAGACCCAGCTCCCGGTTCACCTGGCGCAGCAGGTCAAGGATCTGGTCCGTCGTCTCCGGGTCCAGCGCCGAGGTCGCCTCGTCGGAGAGCAGCACCTTGGGACCGGTGGCGAGAGCCCGGGCGATGCCGACGCGCTGCTTCTGGCCGCCGGAGAGTTCGCCCGGATACCGGTCTGCCTTGCCGTCGAGGCCGACAAGATCCAGCAGCGGGCGCACCCGCCGTTCGATCTCGGACCGGCTGGCGCCGATGATTTCCAGCGGCAGGGCGGCGTTGTCGAACACGGTGCGCCGGGCCAGCAGGTTGAAGTGCTGGAAGATCATGCCGATGGAGCGGCGCTCGGCGCGCAGCGCGGCTTCGCTCAGCTGCGTCAGATCGGTGCCATCGACGATCACCGCGCCCCGGCTGGGACGCTCCAGCCCGTTGACGAGGCGGATCAGGGTGGATTTGCCGGCGCCCGAACGCCCGATGACGCCCAGAATGCGCCCGCGCCCGACGGACAGGTCAATGTCCTTCAGCGCCTCGACGGCAGCATGGCCACTGCGGGCCGGATAGATCTTTGCCACACCCTTGATCTGCACCAGAGGCGCCGGGCTGCCATCCGCCGGCGCGGAGGCAAGACTGTGCGGATCGGGCGGATTGGATTGCATGTTCACGGGGTCAGAACCTGTTGGGAGGGCCGCCCGCAACGCCTTGGGAGGGGCGTGAGGACGGATTGTGACGCTAATATCCCAGAGCCGGGCCAGCAGCGCGAGGGACCGGGTCATCTATATCGCCTCAATTCCGGATCGGCTTGGCCCAATTTGGAAAATACGGGGAAAAAATTTTCAGAACGGTCCCGGGGGCTTCGTTCAGGCACGGGGGAAACTCCTCCGGGGCGCGGCCGGGTGTTCCGAGGTGTATGATATGCCGCACTCCCGGCAGAAGCGGTGGTGGGATTCATGCATGAAGATTTATATGATTAATTCTCTGGTTTCGGCGCGCCGGCAGCTGCAATCCTGCCCCGTCTGTGGCATGCAGTCGCGGAGCGGTTTATTTTCCCAAGCGAAATAATTCTGATTAATTTTTTTAATCTGTACACTTCTTGATTTTTCCGACGTATTTCAATTTATGAAAATTTTTTCCTTGTATATGTAGCGTTGTGGATTTCAAGTAATTGGCTTTTATTCGCGTTATTTTGATTTTTTATTTGAGTTGATGCTTGTTGCGATTTAAATATCGATATTGATTGTTCAAAAAATCCTGATATTTGTGTCTCTATTCCGTTGGGGGAGAAGAGATAACCGTGAACAGTGCCGTAAGATCTATTGCCGGCAGGATCATGCGATTACGAGGTGATCGCAGAGGGAATGTCGTCGTCATATTCGCCTTGCTTGCATTGCCCTTGATTGCTGCCATCGGTGTTGCTGTTGATTATGGCTATGCTGTCACGGTGCGGACGCAGTTGCAGGCTGCGGCAGATGCGGCTGTGATGGCGGTGGCAAGGGAAGTTTCGCAGACCAGGGATCAGTCCAAGGCAGCGGAGCTGGGGGCCACGGTGCTTCAGGCCAATCAGGAGAATTGGCTCATCAGCAGCGATGCTGCCGTTCATGCGGTGCACTTCGAGCCCGGCTCTGTCCAGGTAACCGTCACCGCTCGTGTCGAGACCCATTTTTTGCGCGTTCTCGGGCGCAACACTCTGGAAGTGAGTGTGCTTGCCGAAGCGGGGCTGGGTGGCGCCAACCCCTGTATCATCGTCAAGTCTCCGTCCGCTTCCCAAGCCTTCGTTGTCAATGGGGGCGTGAATATTGCGGCAAAAGAATGCGAGATACACGTCTGGTCTACTGCGTCTCCCGCCGCCATTCTCAATGGCGGGTCAAGCATAAACGCCGCGCGGATCTGTCTGCGCGGGGACCGGATCATTCATAATGGCGGGACTTACAGCAATCTCGAGCGGAACTGTTCCCCTCTTGCCGATCCTTATGAGGGCCGGATCAGCGCTCCGGCCAGCACGCAATGCACGCAGTGGCACGGCAACTTCAATGGCCCCAGTGTCAGCCTGTCGCCCGGTGTCTATTGCGGCTGGTTCAACTTCAATGGCTCGCCTTCGGTGACCTTTCAGCCGGGCCTCTACGTCATCAAGGACGGAGGATGGAACGTCAATGGCGGCGTCTGGCGGGGGGATGGTGTCACCTTCTATTTTGCCGACACATCGAAAATTCAGTTCAACTCCGGCATGGATATCGTCCTGAGCGCGCCGAAGAGCGGGCCTTACGCCGATATTCTGTTCAGCGAGAAGCCGGGCCTGTCATCCTCGCAGTTCATATTCAACTCGACCGTCAGAGAAAACTTCAAGGGCGTGATCCACCTGCCCAGCCGGGATGTCACCTTCAATGCCAGTTCAGATGTGCAGGGCGAACAGTTCCTGCTGGTCGCCAACACGCTGGTGCTGAACTCGATCAACTGGGTGCTGAAGCCCCTTCAGTCAGGCGGTGGCGGCAGCGGCGGATACATAAGCCGGTAATGCCTGCTCCCGGTGAGACCCGCACCGGGAGCAGCTCCAGCCCGCGCAAACGCCTGAGCCTTATCCTCATTTTGCCCTCAGCCGGGGATGATCGTGCTGGAAGGGCTTGATTCCCTGCCGCCGGACCGACAGCCTGCATCTGTTGATTGACGGGGCACTGCGGGGCGCGGGATGCAGGCAGATCTTCACCTTCTGGCGAGCCGGTTCTGGGCCAAGACTTTTGCGGCGGACTTGATGGCTGGTGCCGCCTACAAGCCGGTGCTGCATCACCTGCTGGATGTGGCGGCGGCGGCACAATGCCTGTTGCAGGCGAGGCCAGGCCTGCTGCGCCGTCTGGCTGCCCGGCATGGCGTGCCGGAGGAGCAGCTGCTGCCGGTGCTCGTCTTTCTTGCCGCCCTGCATGACCTTGGCAAGATCTCCCGCACTTTCCAGATCAAGTGGCCCGAAATCTGGCCCGAAGCAGCGCTGGGGCCATTGCGGCCGGTGGCGGGCCGTTCGCACTGGCGCAACACGGCGTATCTGCTGAATGCTCATGCCATCAGGGAACGGCTCGTCAGCCTGTTTCCCTCTCTGCCCAGGCTCGGGGTCCAGACCCGGATAGCGCCGCTGATTGCGGCCATTGCCGGGCATCACGGTGTGCCGCCGTCTGCGGACGAGACAAATGCAAAGGAGACATGCGCCGGAACGGATCCGGACCTTGGCCCGCAGCTTGTGGCCATTGCCGCCCATGTGGCGGGGGAACTGGCCCGCATTCTGAAGCCGCAGCCGCTGGTGGCATTGCGTGACACAGGCGCATTCAAGGCCTTGTCCTGGCCGCTGGCCGGACTGATCACGCTGGCCGACTGGGTGGGCTCGGATGCAACTTTCTTCGGGCGGCAGGATCCGGAGATGGAGGCGGAGGACTATTGGCCTCTGGCGCTGGCGGCGGCGGAACGGGCCGTGCGGGAGAAGGGCCTGTGCCCGCCTTCTGCCTTTGCCGCGCCGGATCTTGCCCGCGTGGCCCCGGCTGCCGCCGCCGCACCCCGGCCCCTGCAGCAGGCAGCGGCAGAGCTGCCGCTGTCCGGCAGTCCGGCGCTGGTGATCCTTGAGGATACGGCGGGCGCCGGCAAGACGGAGGCAGCTCTTGTGCTGGCCGCACGCATGATGGCGGCGGGCATGGGGGAGGGCATCTTCATGGCCCTGCCCACCATGGCGACCGCCAATGCCATGTATGGCCGGCTGGGGCCGGTTTACCGGCAGCTGTTTGACGGCGGCAGCACCCCCTCGCTGGTTCTGGCCCATGGGCAGGCCCGCCTGTCGCAGGCGTTCCGGGCCAGCACGGGGGCAGCCGCTCCCGCGCAATATGAACCCGGCGGAGAGGAACAGCCCGTCTCCGCATTCTGCGCCAGCTGGCTGGCGGACAGCCGCCGCAAGGCGCTGCTTGCTGATGTGGGGGCCGCGACCATCGACCAGGCCTTTCTCGCCGTTCTGCGCAAGAAGCATCTGGCGCTGCGTCAGGCGGGCCTTGCCAGCCGGGTGCTGATTGTCGACGAGGCGCATTGCTTTGATGCCTATATGGGCAAGGAACTGGAGCGCCTGCTGGAACTGCATGCCATGCTGGGTGGCTCCGCCATCGTGCTGTCGGCAACGCTGGCGGAGGGGCAGAAACGGCAGATGCTGAAGGCCTTTGCCAAAGGGCTGGGGGCGGGCACCCCGCAGGGGCTGGATGCGGGGATGGACCCGGCTGAGGTTTCCTATCCGTTGATCACCCGGCTGGATGCGGGCACCGTCACGCAAACGGCGCCGGGCTCGGACCCGCGCCTCAACCGTGAGGTCACGCTGCGCCGGGCCGCCAGCCGGGAAGCGGTGATGCAGGAGGCGCTGGAAGCAGCCCGGCAGGGCGCTGCCGTTGCCATCATCTGCAATGCGGTGGACCCGGCCATCCGCATGTTCGAAGCCCTGAGCGCTGCCGGAGAGGTGCCGGTGGATCTGTTCCACGCCCGCATGGCCCAGGTGGACCGGCAGGCGATTGAGGCGGATGTCCTGTTCCGCTTCGGCAAGGAGGCGCCGCAGGACAGGCGCGCCGGACGCATTCTGGTCGCCACGCAGGTGATCGAGCAGTCACTGGACCTCGATTTTGACCTCATTCTCACCGACCTTGCGCCGGTGGATCTGCTGATCCAGCGTGCCGGGCGGCTGTGGCGGCACATGCCGCAGCGCCCCGTTGAAACCCGGCCCTTTCCCGTTCCCAACCTTGTGGTGCTCTCGGCCGATCCGGACGAGGTGGCAGACGCGAACTGGGGCGTGGATATCTTGCAGCAGGCGGCCTTCACCTATCAGCGGCCCGCCGTGTTGTGGCGCACGGCCCGCCATATCTTTGACAGGGGCCGCATCGTCAGCCCCGCGGACATGCGCCCGCTGATCGAGGCAGTCTACGGCCCTAAGGACTGGGAGGATGTGCCGGAGCCCCTGCATCAGGCTCAGCAGAGGGCGGAAGGCAAAGAGCAGGGCAACCGGCAGCTTGCAAAGTTCAATCTGGCGGAGCCCGCCGATGGCTACACCGGGCTTCAGGATCAGCTGTCCTCAGATGAGGAAATCGGCACCAGGCTGGGCGAGGCAACCCTGACCCTGCGTATCGCCCGGATGCAGGGCGGCACACTGATGCCATTGGCCGAACCCGGCGGCGCCGGTCCTGATGCCATGGCAGAGGCCTGGGCCCTGTCCGCCCTCAGCTGCCGCAAGGCGATCCTCACCCGGCAGGGCAGGGACGCGCCCCCGGCACCGGATGCGGCAGAAGAAAAGCGCCGCGCCGCCGCCCGCGAAACCCTGCGCCGCAGCTGGCCGGAGTTCGAGGCCTCCATCGTCATCGCCATTCTGGGGGAGGACGGCCATCTGGACGCGGGCCCGGACTACAGCCGCACGCTCTTCTACTGCCGCAGGCGCGGCCTGACGAACGGTGCCGCGCGGGAATGATCCCGCACTGCCGGGGCTGCAATCAAGACGGGTTTTTCTTGCCTGCCGCAGCCCCTTGCGCCACTCTCCAATCCGCCCTCCGAAAGCCCCCGAATTTCCGGTAGCTTTCCGCTCTTTGAAATTCTACTGTCAGATCAATGCTCTCCAGCAAGAGTGTTCCCCGCACACGCGGGGATGAACCGTCGATATCGCGCATCAGCTTGGGCTGCAGTCTGTGTTCCCCGCACACGCGGGGATGAACCGGAGAACAGCCAGCTGATGCTGGGTGAGGCCCAGTGTTCCCCGCACACGCGGGGATGAACCGACCCTCGACAGACGAGGCAGGCCACTTCTGACGTGTTCCCCGCACACGCGGGGATGAACCGGCGGAAGCACCAAGCGCGTCTCAACTGGCACGGCGTGTTCCCCGCACACGCGGGGATGAACCGCCAGAGCCGCGAGACCGGTATTTGCGGGATCAGTTTTCCCCGCACACGCGGGGATGAACCGATCATCATCACCACGGCCACGATAGAGCCCACGTGTTCCCCGCACACGCGGGGATGAACCGCCTTATGGACCATCAGAAACGAGCCGAGGCCCGTGTTCCCCGCACACGCGGGGATG
>WPCG01082697.1_pt1 | contig 67762 bp, 52 predicted proteins | sample 5403311 | NCBI WGS metagenome assembly WPCG01 (sample SAMN12869467, study PRJNA574797) | sludge metagenome | isolation source: wastewater treatment of Control | place: China:Beijing | collected 2019-05-17
GCTTTTTTACTTGCAGCATATTGCGATATTGGGGTGTTAACAGGAAGATCTTCTGTAAATGGCATAGGGAGTCCAGCGTATAGGCTAGAAGTTGAGGAGAGTATCATCTTTTTTACTCCATACTCTTTCATGCATTCCAAAAGATTTAAAGTCCCCTCTGCATTTGTTCTCATATAGATCCAGGGGTTTTCCATACTGTATCTAACACCTGCTCTTGCTGCGATATTAAAAACAGACTTAAATTGGTATTTTTTGAATATCTCTCTCATTTGAGAAAGATCTTCGATGTCTTTTTTAAGGAATGTGAAATTTTTATTATTTATGAGTTTAGATAATCTATAATCTTTTAGATTGACGTCGTAGTAGTCATTCATATTGTCTATCCCCACCACTATATCTCCTCTGTCTAGTAGAAGAGAACACACTTTATGCCCAATAAAGCCAGAGGCACCTGTAACCAGAGTTGTTTGCTTTTCCAAAATAATATTGAGTTTAAAATTTGACTGCTAATTTAGTGATAATATTAATATTAATAAATTAATAGTCTATTTTTTACTATTACAACTATTATTATTAAATTTGGGCTATTATTTGATTTATTATGAATATTTTCGAACTAGATGAATCAATTGGCTTTTTAGTTAATAAATCTGCGCAAAAGCTTAAGTTAGAGCTTGCCAGGTCTATTAAAAATAAAGGACTAGATATTAGTAGTGATCAGTGTGTGGTATTATTACATTTAGATAAAAATGATGGCCCGACTCAAACAGATTTAGCCTCTAAATTACATAAAGATAGATCTAATTTAACTAGAATTTTAGATGTAATGGAAAAGGGAGGGTTAATTGAGAGGAGACGAGGATCTTCTGATAGAAGAGAATTCAATGTTTTTATTACGCAAAAGGGTAGGGAGGTCATTCCTGTTTTAGAGAGTGCAACGGAAGATGTAATTGATAAAGCATTAGATGGTGCAGATAAGACTGAGATCTATATTGTAAAGTCCTTTTTAAAAAAGTTGTATAAGAATTTGGAGGAATAGTCAAAAAAGATCAATTTATTTTGGTCTTTTAAATTATATTCATATATTTGCTGTGTCAAACATTGTTGTCGCAATTATTTGACTGGTTTATAACGCCAAATTTTAGGTTATAATTAAGTAGTACATGTGTTTAAAGTAAAAGCAGAGCTTAGTACCCTCTGCTTTTTTTATTTGTAATAGTGAATTAAACTACTGACAGATAATTTATAGGAGCTTAGGGAAAACTTTTTTGTAGGATATTAATAATTTTTTTACATATATTTGTGATAGCAAATATTGATACACAAAATAATGATAAATCAAACAAGTATTAACCTAATTAAAAATTAAATGAAAAGACTACTATTTTTATGCGTTAGTCTGATTATTACTCTGAGTTCTGTTTTTGGGCAGACAAGAGAGATCAGAGGCGTAGTTAAAGAGGCTGGATCTGGCAATCCTCTCTCTTTTGTAAATGTCGAAGTTAAAGGAACAACTACTGCGGCTACTACTCTTGATGATGGATCCTATATTATTAAAGCATCTTCTGATGCTACTCTATTATTCTCTTTTATTGGATACAAAACCATAGAAGTTCCTATTAATTCTAGAGATATTATCAATGTAGAGTTAGAGGCCGATGCCTTTATTTTGGATGAGGTTGTGATGGTAGCTTATGGTACAGCTAAAAGGGAGTCAATTACTGGAGCCATTTCAACCGTTAATTCTAGAGCCATCGAAAAGAGACCTGTATCTAGTGTCTCTGCTGTTTTAGAAGGCCAAGCAACAGGAGTTCAAGTTAATAATTCTTATGGTGAGCCAGGTGCTAATCCAGAAATTAGAATTAGAGGTTTTGGTTCTGTAAATGGATCTAATGATCCTCTATTTGTTGTGGATGGAGTTCCATATAGCGGGAATATGACAGATTTAAATCCAAATGATATTGAGAGCATTTCTATACTTAAAGATGCTGCATCTTCTGCGTTGTTTGGAAATAGAGCTTCAAATGGTGTTATAATAATAACAACCAAAAGAGGGAAAAGTGAAAAAACGAATTTACGAGCATCTATCAATCAGGGAGTTTATACTAGAGGGATGAAAGAGTATGAAAAACTAAATCCCAAGGAGTATATGGAGGTTATGTGGCTTGGATTAAGAAACAATCTACTATCAAAGCATCCAACTACATACCCAACTGTTGAATCTGCCAATGCTGAGGCAACTAGGACTTTGATTCCAACTTACCTTAAATATAATATATTTAATAAATCTAATGAAGAACTGTTTGATGCAAATGGTAAAGTGGTAGCAGATGCTAGGATTTTGTCTGGTTATGATGATTTGGATTGGTTTAAGAATTTTGAGAGACTAGGATATCGTCAAGACTATAATATTAGTGGAGATGCTGCATCTGAAAAGAGTAGTTACTTTTTTTCATTAGGATATTTAGATGAGAAGGGTTATATAAAGTCTTCTGATTATACTAGATTTACAGGAAGGACTACCGTTACGGTAAATCCTAAAAGATGGATAAGTGCAGGTTTTACACTTTCTGGATCTCATCAAATCTCTAATAACTCTTCTGGTAGTGCTTCTAGTAACCAATCTTTTGTAAACCCATTTAATTATGCTAGAAATATAGCTCCTATTTTTCCTGTTTATTTACACGATATGGCTACTGGAGAGTATCTGCTGGACGAAAATGGGAATAAACAGTATGATAATGGGGTACTGTATTCTAGATCGCAATATTTAGATAGACATGTTATCTGGGAAAATGAGCTGGATATGGATAGAACATTTAGAAATACATTAGCAGCTCAGGCTTTTATGGATATTAAGTTTCTAAATGATTTTAAGTTTGTAGTAAAAGGCGATATTAATCTTAGAAATTTAGAGAGACAAACTTATAATAATGCAACTATTGGTGATGGTGCTGGAAATAAAGGGCGTGCTAGTAGAATATGGAATAGATATAAAAACTATACATTTCAACAACAGTTGATATGGGATAAGTCATTTGACTTTCATAATGTAGATATTTTACTAGGACATGAAAATTATAGCTGGAATAGGGCATATCATAATGGTTATAAGACAACTGAAACATTTGAGGGAGGTAAAGAGCTTATAAACTTTACTGATATTACTAGACTTACTGGATATCAGCAAGACTATACATTGGAGAGTTTTTTGGCAAGAGCAAGATATAATTTTGATAATAAATATTTTGCGGAAGCATCATTTAGACGAGATGGTTCATCTAGATTTCATCCAGACCATAGATGGGGAAATTTCTGGTCTTTAGGAGGTAGTTGGACAATTACTAAAGAGCCGTTTATGGCTCCTTATTTGAATAGTATTAATAGTTTAAAAATGAGAGCTTCATATGGTCAGGTAGGTAATGATGCTGGAGTAGATTATTATGGATATATGGCTCTTTACTCTATGGCACAAAATGCAAATAGAGGTGCTTTATATAAAATACAGAATGATGCCAAAAACATAAAATGGGAGACATCTGCATCTTTTGGTGTTGCACTAGAAGCCTCTTTATTCAATAGACTTAATTTGAGCGTAGAGTATTTTGATAAAAGATCTAATGATTTACTCTTTGATGTTAATCTTCCTTTATCTGCAGGCGGTACAAAAACTGATGCTGCTGAAGCTACGATAACCCAAAATATTGGTTCAGTATCAAATAGAGGTGTTGAGTTATCTGTTGATGCAGATATTATTAGAAAAAGAGATTTTAAATGGAATGTTGGTTTCAATGCTACTTTATTGAAAAATAAAATAGTTAGGCTTCCTGAACAAAATAGAGAAAATGGTATAATTACCGGATTTAATAGATATTTTGAAGGAAGGGGGATTTACGACTTTTGGATGTTCCAATATGTGGGTGTAGATAAAATGAGTGGTAGATCTTTATACTTACCAGATACAGATAGATTTTATTTTAATGCTGAAGAACCAGAAGAGGGTAAAAACTTAATACCAGCTCAGTATTTGGTGCAAATAGGGGATGATTATTATACAAACTTTACCACATATGCAAGCAAAGGTTATTCGGGTAGTGCTATCCCAGATTTATATGGTAGTTTTACTACATCTATAAGTTATAAGAGTTTTGATCTATCTATGTTATTTACCTATTCTATCGGTGGTAAGACTTATGATAATTCATATAGAAATCTAATGTCTGTAACAGCTAATCCAGGAGCTCAACATAGAGATGTGTTAAAAGCATGGAATGGTATTCCTCAAGGTTGGGATTTGGATGATAAAACTAGAATAGATCGCAAAGGAGTGCCGATTGTTGATTATGAACTTAGCTCTTTTAATGATGCAATCTCTTCTAGATTTTTGATTGATGCCTCGTATTTTACTGTAAAGAATATCTCTCTGAGTTATACACTTCCAAAGAGAATTGCCAAGAAGTTGGATATTTCTGATATGTCTGTAAATATGACAGTAGATAATCTTGCAACTTTTACCAAATTAACGGGAATGAATCCACAGCAGTCATTTGATGGAACAAACTATAATGCTTTTGTTGCTGCAAGGGTTTTTTCTGTTGGATTAAACATAAGACTATAAAATAGATCAAAATGAAAAGAAAACTAAAAAATATAATTTTATTGTCGGTATTTGGTGCATTACTGACAATTTACTCATGTTCTAAAGATTATTTAGATACTACACCAACTGAGTCTATTGCTACACCAACTGTATTTGAAACTACTGAGGCAGCTCAGTTAGCTATTAATGGAATCTGTAAATTAATGACTAGACAGTTTAATGGAAGTGATTTTGGTCAGGGATTTAATGGTGAAGGAACAATAAAGATGTGGTATGGGAATTATCCTGGGAATCATTTTACTGTTAATCTACCAGGTTGGGCTGGAATAATTAATGGAACTTTTAGAGAGAATGTTACTAGTAAATATCTCTTCTATCCTTGGTATTACTACTATATGATAATTGGTAACGCAAACTCAATTATATTAAACCTAAAAGTCTCAAATAAAAGTTACATGTGTCAGATAAAGTATTTATCTTTAAGGTGTTAAATAAAAAATAACACTCACCCGACACATGCAATACAAAAATAGTAAAAAAATCTCATTTACTGCCGGTTCAGTAAAGAAAGAGTTCAGTTCAGAACAATTAACGTCATATTCAGGGTTAAGCGTAACCTCTGATTTTATCAACCATTGTGGCATTTATCGCCGGCTGGAACATCTTTTTCCAACCACCCGGCACAATGCAAGCCGTTTCAGTACAGCTCAAATACTCTCAAGTATCCTGTTGGCATCGTTGTGCGGTGTTCACCGTTTGAAGCGGATTGAAAATTTCACCTTTGACGCCTTGGTTTCTCGCTTGTTGAAGTTGCCCAAAAACATTGACCAGGACACCATCCGCCGCCATTTGACAGGTTTGGGTGAAAGGGGCGCCCGTTCGCTTCACGAGCTGTTGTTGGGTTTTACAGGCATGCAAGTTTCCCATTGCGGTTTAAGCCGCTTGACACTTGATTGCGACTCAAGCACATTTACCGTTTACGGCAACCAACAAGGGGCTGAGGTGGGTTATAACTCGCATAAGAAGGGTTCGAAAAGCTATCACCCCATCTTATGTTTTGTCACGGAGATGAAACTGCTTGTCAATTCATGGCTCCGCCCGGGTTCAGCTTACACCTCAAACGGAGTTTGTGAGTTTGTCAAAGAAACCTTGGCCGCTCTTCCCCAAAAGGTGGAGAAGGTGTTTTTCAGGGCCGACAGCGGTTTTTTCAATGGTGGATTATTTAATTTGTTAGAAGACGGTAAACACGAATATTTGGTGAAAGTAAAGCTGAAAAACCTGAAAGATTTACTTGCCGGGCAGACTTGGCAGCCGATTGGCCCACGGACGGCGACCTGTCAGTTTACACATCAATGTAGCGGTTGGAGGAATCCCCGCATGTTTTATGCCGTGCGTGTCGTAAAGCAAATGGTTGAAGTCGATTATTTTGGAGAGAAACAATTTGTACCCGAGTATGAGTACTTTTGCTATTGCTCGAACCTGAAAGGATTGGATGCCTTGCAGCTCCATACCCTTTATGGATCCCGATCAGAGAGTGAGAATTGGATCGAGCAAACCAAAAACTCGCTTTGTGCGGGAAAAACCATCACGCATGATTTTTGGGTAAACGATATTCTTTGGCAACTTTCGTCATTTGCCTACAGTTTATCGGTGCTCATGCGATACCGGGGCGACTTTTGGGTTTGGCGTCAAGAGCACTCTACCTTCCGAGAATGGTTTATCCGAGTGCCGGGAAAAGTGGTGAAATCCGGCAGGCAGGTCACGGTAAAAATGCCAAAGGAGTATTACCGAAAAGCGGGGTGGCGTGATTTTGAGCAGCGAATAACGACAACGATGACCGGATGACGGATTTTCACTTAATCGTCCATCGCCATCTTTCGTGTCGTAAAAGGGTTTATGACAAGGAATTGCCATGCCTTGGAAGAGTGATAATGTTAATATATATAAAAATGCCACCATAAAAAGTAAATCAACACGTTAAACGTGCAAGAAACAGTGAAGATGAAAAGAAAATAAAACGGTATCTCTCGAAAAAAAAGAGAAATTCCGCTTTGAAAACTATTAACTTGAGTTGGGAATTTTAAATGAGATTTTTAAGTTAAATATTGATGATGCAAGAGGTCTTGAATCAGAAAAACAATTTATAAAGGCCCAAGCTTTAACATTCAGAGCTTATGCATATACAATGTTGTCACAATTGTATTGTAAGCGTTGGAAAGATTCTAATAATGGTGTCTCTGAGGGTTTGGTTTTAAGATTAGATACATCGACAGACGGATTACCTCTATCATCACTAAAAGAGGTATATGAACAAATTTATTTGGATTTAGATGATGCAATAGAGCTTTATAATCAATCTGGCAAATCTAGACGATTCAATTATGAACCAGATAGAAGTGTTGCATATGCTGTTTATGCTAGAGCTGCTATAACCAAAGAGGATTATCCAAAAGCTCTACAGATGGCTCAGAGTGCACGTGCTAATTATCCATTAATGTCTAATAATGAGTATAAATCTGGATTTTATACTCCAAATAGAGAGTGGATATGGAGTAGTTATGGAGCAAGTGACGAGACTCTCTACTTTTATTCATATTTTGCATATATAGCATATAATTCTAGTGCATCAAATGTAAGAACTTTTCCTAAAGGAATTAATAGGGAGTTATTTGAGTCTATCCCAAGTAGTGATATTAGAAAAAGTCTCTTCTTAGATCCTACTGGTTATGAATATGATAATAGTACTGGAGAGGCAAAATCGGCATTAACAAATAGAGCAAGAGCTCTTTTCCCAGATATTTTTTCTACAGCAAAGGTTTACGCCTATATGCAGTTTAAAATTAAGGCCGAGGATTTGCCTGGTGTGGGTCATCTTAATCATTTTAGATCCTCAGAAATGTACCTTATTGAGGCAGAGGCTAACTATTTTATGAATAAGACAACAGATGCTCAGAACTCTTTAATAGCTTTAAATAGATCAAGTGGTAGAGATCCTGAATATAACTGCAATCTAACAGGTATTGAGTTGTTAAATGAGATTAAGAGATATAGAGCAATTGAGTTATGGGGTGAAGGTTTTGATTGGTTCGATTACAAGAGATGGGGTGATAGTATTGATAGAAAAAGCTTTGCTCAAGGTGGAAGTTTTATATCTGCATTGGCTGTAACCTATGGCCCTTCTGAAGGCAATAATTGGGTTTGGAAAATTCCTGCAAAAGAGTACGAATATAATGATCAACTTTAATTTGCTGTTTAATTGATAATTGTGTCTTTTGCTTGAGCTATGTTTTTAAAACATAGCTCTTTTTTTGCAACTTTTTCTACTCATCTGTCGTCTTAATAGAAAAATAAAAATATGATTTCAGAAGATATTCTTTACACTATTACAGACATCTTATCTGATAGAGAAGATGAATCTTTTAAAAAACGATTGAACGAAGCTATTTTGAAGATGGATAATTCTCAGAAGGAGTTGCTGCTACGTTCTTTTACTAATATTTGCAGTAGGTTCGAAGACTAGCTCATCTATTTTTCTCTTTATTTAATCTTTACAACTTGTTTAATGTCATGTGTATAATTTGATTATTTAAAATAAAAATATATATTTGCTATATCAAATGTGGTGCTATATAAATATGGCATGTACAATAAAATCTTAACTAATTAAACTAAAGCTTATGAAAAACAAGTTGTTAGGGTTGCTAATAATTACATTAATTTCAATGTCGCCTTTATTAGCTCAAACCCGTATCTCTGGAGTTGTAACATCTCAAGAAGATGGAACACCAATTCCTTTCGCATCGGTTTTTGTTAAAGGTACAAATGTTGCCGCTACTACCGATAGTGATGGTAAGTATTTAATTAATGTGCCTGATGGAGCTACAACCTTGTCATTTAATGTGATAGGGATGAAGTCTATTGATGTTGATATTAATGGACGTTCCGTAATTAATGTCACTATGCAGCAGGATGCTGTCGCTCTAGATGATGTTCTAATCGTTGCCTACGGTACAGCAAAAAAAGAGTCTTTTACTGGCTCGGCACAGGTTATAAAATCTGATGTGATTGAGAAGAGAACTATTGCAAATGTTACAAAGGCACTTGATGGTATGGCTGCAGGTATTCAGTCTACATCTGGTTCTGGTCAGCCAGGTACTGGTGCTGCTATTATTATTAGAGGTTTTGGTTCTCTTACTGCAAGTACCTCTCCTCTGTATGTTGTAGATGGTGTACCATATGATGGGGAGATTAATGCAATTAATCCAAATGATATTGAGTCTATAACAATTATAAAAGATGCATCGGCTGGTGCTTTATATGGGGCAAGAGGTGCTAATGGTGTTGTTATGGTTACAACAAAAAGAGGTTCTGAGGGCGATGTTACAGTAAATTTTAAAGCTAATTTGGGAGTCTCTTCATGGGGAATTCAGAGATATGAGACAATGAATCCATATGAGTGGACAGAGGATGTATATTTTATGTACAAAAATAAGTTTATTAAAAATGGTGTTGCTCCAGAGTTAGCAGGGATACAGGCTCTTAATGAGATGGCTGTGGGTCCTACTAGAATATTTGGAGCTAGGCAACAATATAATCCATTTAGTAGAAGTGCTACGGATTTAATTGATCATAGTACTGGTAAAATTTATGATGGAACAACCTTAAAGTGGAATGAAAATTGGCTAGATGAGGCAACTCAAGATACGCCAATAAGACAAGAGTACCAAATGGTTGTTTCTGGAGGAACGCCAAAGACTAACTATATGTTCTCTCTTGGTTATCTTAACGAAGATGGTTTGGTTAAATCTACAAATTTTGAGAGATTTTCTGGAAGAACCAATGTTGATTCTAAAATAACTGATTGGTTTAGAGCAGGACTTAATATAAATTTTGCTGCTAATAAGTCAAATAGTACTGTGTTATCAGATCCAGAAGCTTCAATGACTTCTTATTCTAATGTATTTCACTCTTGTATGATGATGCCTCCTGTATATCCTTTTTATCAAAAAGATGATTCGGGTAAAACAGTGTATGATTCAAATGGAAAACCTCTATTTGATTGGGGAGAGGATAGGCCAGCAGGTGCTGCTGCAGGTTGGAACCCTATTGCTAATTTAAAGGAGGATAGATATTTTGGGATGACAGATAATGTTAGTAGTAGGATGTTTTTGGAATACAAAGGTTTAGAGGACTCTTTTTTAAAAGGAGTCAAGATTGCTGCAAACTTTGGTTTTGATTATTCTAATGGTAAGAGTAAAACCTATTATAATCCATTTTTTGGAAATGGAAAAGCCCTTAATGGGTTGATTGAAATTGCAGATGAGAGAACATTTAGTTATACATTTAATCAGATTGTTTCATGGGACAGGACATTTAATAATCACCATTTTGATATAATGGCAGGACATGAGTTGTATAGAAATGAATATCAATATTTATTAGCATCTAAAACTGGCTTTCCTTTTGGAGGTTTATATGAGTTGGACGCTGCTACAAATATTAGAAATGCAAGATCATACAGCGATGAGTATGTTATTGAGTCATATTTATCTAGATTAAACTATGATTATAGAGATAAGTACTATTTTTCTGCAAGTTATAGAAGAGATGGTACATCTAGATTTAACAAAGAAGTTAGATGGGGAGATTTTTGGTCTGTTGGAGCAAGCTGGAGAATATCTCAAGAGTCATTTATGCAGGATTTCCATTGGATAAACAATTTAACGCTAAAGGCCTCTTATGGTGTTCAGGGTAATGATAATATAGGGTCGCTATATGCATGGCAAGCTCTATATTCATTAAGATATGCTAATCAATCTTTCCCAGGAGCTGTTGTAGAATCTTTGGAGAATGCAAATTTAAAATGGGAAAAGAATAACAATTTAAATATTGGTATTGAGTCGAGGCTTTTTGATAGGTTATCTATATCTACAGAATACTATTTTAGGAAAACAGAGGATATGTTAATGGATTATCCAATGGCTGTTTCTCTTGGTTTTAGTGAGTATTCCAAGAATATAGGATCTATGGAGAATAGAGGTCTGGAGTTAACTTTATCATATGATATACTAAAGAGTAAGGATCTTTTCTGGAATATGACCTTTATGGGATCTACAGTGAGCAATAAAGTAAAGAAGTTAGCTGATAAACCAGAGATTATAACAGGTAGCTATATTATTAGAGAGGGTGAGACTCTTAGGTCTTTTTATTTAGCTGAATCAGCAGGAGTAGATCCAGAAACCGGGGATAAATTGTATTGGGTATGGGATACTGTAGATGGAGTAAAAGGAGAGAAATATAAAACTTCTAGCCATCAAAAGGCCCTACAGTGTAGAGAAGTTGGAGGTAGTAGAATTCCAGATCTTTTTGGATCACTATCTACTAGTCTTAAATACAAATCTTTTGACTTTAGTCTTTTGACCACATATTCAATAGGCGGTCATGTTTTAGATAATGTATATCGTAATTTAATGTATAATACATATGTTGGAAATAATGGTCATAAGGATAGATTAACTAAATCTTGGAGAAAACCTGGAGATGATACTCGTTTTCCAAGAATCGATAACGGTGCAATTTTTAATTCTGTTACTACAAAAGATGAACTATTTAGTGCCTCTTATTTTGCGATTAAAAATATATCATTTGGATATAATTTGCCGTCTAATTTAGTGCAAAAAGCTGGTCTTAAGAATGTAAGGGTAAGTTTGACAGCGGATAATCTACATATTTTTACAGCTTTAAAAGGAATGGATCCTCAGTATAATTTTACTGGAGGAACCGATTTTGGATATACACCAGCAAGAACAATTTCTATGGGATTGGATATTAGATTTTAATTAATAAGATTTTAGATATGAAAAAAATATTATCAATAGTACTTGGGTTCTCACTTTTGATATCTAGCGGATGTTCTCATATGCTGGATACAGACCCAACAAATCAGGTTTCAGGAAATATTGTTTTTTCTGATGCACAAAACGCTCTATCTGCTATTAATGGCATATATAGATTGATGTATACCGATGATTGGGGCTCAAGCTGGGCTCCAGAAAATGGTGGCTTACCTGCATTTATTTTAGTTTTTGATCTAATGGCAGAAGATAGAGTTATGGATGGAGCAGGTTCTGGATGGTTTTGGTATGACTATGCTTTGGATACCTGGGGTGATTATGTACATCGTGCCGGCCATCAATATCAGATGTGGAATTTTTTCTATAAATTAATTGCTAATGCTAACTATATTATTGCACAGAAAGATAATATTCCAGGAGATCAGCAAATTGTTAAATATGTAGTAGGGCAAGCATATGCAGTGAGATCGTTTGCATATATGTGGTTGGTACAAACTTATCAACAAAATGATCCTAGTAAACCAGGTGTTCCTATATATACAGATCCTACTTATGCTGGTGCAACTGGCAATCCAAGAGGAACTGTACAAAATGTATATGACCAAGCAAATTCAGATATAAATGATGCAATAAAATTATTAGAAGAGACAACGGTCTCTCAAATGCATAAATCTCATATAGATAAATATGTTGCTTATGGATTTAAAGCAAGACATGCACTTGTTCAAAAGGATTATGAGACAGCACTAGCATATTCAAAAAAGGCAATGGAGTCTCCAGCATCAATAGCTCAGTTTTCTGATGTTAGACATGTTAATGATATCTCAAAACGCAATATTATGTGGGGGTTAGGAATCCAACCAGATCAAGGAATAGGTAATAATGGTGTCTACTCCCATTTAGATGCAAATAGTAAAAACACGTATTCAAAGGCTAGGCATTTAATATCATCTTGGTTATATGATAACTTATCTCTAACAGACCAGAGAAGGGTATGGTGGACTGCTCCTCTACCTGCAGATCAGTGGGGAGAAGCTGGGTCGGAAAATGGCTCTCGTAGATCATGGTGTCAAACAAAACATGTATTCTTAGATGCATCGGCGCAGACTGGGGATTATATATTAATGAGACTAGAGGAGATGGTGCTTATTGCAGCAGAGTCTGCATGTCATTTGCAGAGATTTACTGAAGCGAGAGAGTTTATATCAATGTTGGGAAATATGAGAGATCCAAATTATCAAACAAGATTATCTAATTTTACCAATAGTAAGAATTATAATAGCAATACTAATGGGAATTTATCTACTTTAATGGATGAGATTCTTTTTCAGAGAAGAGTTGAGTTATGGGGAGAGGTACCTCGTCTTCACGACTTACAACGTCTTGGGTTAGGGTTTAATAGAAATTATAGTGGAACTAATCATACTTTAAAATTGGGTAGTATAAATACATCTGCGGCTTCTCCTGCATTTATCTTATGGATTCCACAAGCAGAGTTTGACGGCAATGAAAATATGGATGCAACTACAGATCAAAATCCTAGACAATATTAGCATAATTATGAAGAGAAATTATAATATCTTTCTCTAGGAATTTTCTGACCTGGGAGAGGGAAAACCTCTTCCAGGTTATTATAATTATAATTTGTATGAGATTAATATTATTGATTTTATTTCTTTTTTTTTCTAGATCTCTGTTTTCTGAGCAGAGGCATATCTCAAAGGATTATAATAGTTTTACTATATCAATATCTAGATTTGATTATAATTCATATAGTCAAGTAAAAAGAACCTCAAAAATGGGATATGGTTTTCCTAAATTTGAAGGATCTTCTATTTCCCTTGCTTTTGATAGAACCTTAAAGGTACCTCTTATTAATAGGGTTTTTAGCAATTTTAATATAGAGATGATACCATATGTTTCATTAGAGTCAAACAATGGGTTAAATAGTAATTATATTCTTAAGAATAATAAAAGTTATTATAGTTACTCATCTCTCTCTATGTATAGATCATACAATTTTAATGTATTTAATGCAGCCACAATGTTCTTAGGTTATGATATGTCAGTAAATTATTATAATAGAAAGTTAGTCTATAGTGAAGATTACTTTTTGAATTATAGGGAATTACTTGTTTCTTTATAGTTATTCATTATAGAGGAGCGAATTTCTCGAATTATGCCTCACCTAATTTAACTGAAATTAATGATATAATAAATAATCAAATGTTTTATTATTATGCTATTCAAGATAGTATTAATAGATATTTTAATGAAATTATAATGATTTATTTGTACAATTTAGATGAATCATCAAAAAAAATTGGAACTAATTATGGAGGGCACTCTATCCCATTGTATAATACTTTCTACTACTCTTTTTTTAGATTAGATAGTGATTATGTAGATAAGTATGGGATAATAAATCCTTTTTTAGGGGCTCATGAAATGGCTCATGTAATTACTCATAAATTATTAGGGATGCCTGGAACAAAATTAATGAGTGAAGGCTATGCAAATTGGTTAGATGGAGGATATTCAAAATACTCTATTATTGATATTTTGAAGTATTATAGAGATAATGAATCATATAAGGTAATAGATCCAATAACTCTTCTTTTAGATGAATCTTTAGAGGATTCGGTTTACTATCCTAATGTAGGCGTATTTATAGGTTTTTTAATTAATACTTATGGTGTAGAATCAGTAAATAGTCTATTTAAAGTTGAAAGGGATATTTTTATAAATTCATTCTATTCAGTTACAGGTGATCAATGGAGCAAAATGAGTGAAAAGTATTCACAATATATTAAGCTACTTTAGTAATTATTTTTTAAAATAGTTACAACTATTATATTTAATAGGTTATTTGCAAACTATTTGTAACTTTATGGCTGATGTATTGTAATGAATATGAAAAAAAATGATAAAATTCCAAGCAAACAGTCAGTTGTAGTTCCAGATAAGAAACAGACTAAGGTTCCTACAAAGCCTTGTTTAATAAAAAAGATTAAAAAGGATAGAGACTAAAGTTTATTTAAAGAGGATGACTAAAATTATAGTCACCCTCTTTATTAATTAAAAAATAAATACTACTTCAGTAGTATTAGCTGCTCCTGTTTTTAGTTTGAATTTTAGTTTGCCATCTTGTCCAAAACAATAAACAGTTTGACCCATCTCTGTTATATAAACATCTCCATTAAGAGGATTTACATTAATATTATATGCCATATAAAATGAGGTTTTATCTGTTATAAAATCAGTAGCAATGTTTGTGCTTAGATTTATTTTTTTTACAACACTCGAATAGTCTGTCCAATCGGTATCACAAGTATATAAGTTATTTCCATAAATTGCCATTTTATTAGCTTTTATATCATAAGTTTTTACAATCTCTTTTCTTTCTATATCAATAAGATGTAAGTTAGATTTTTCTCCAGAACTCCAACTAAGATCTCCTGTAGTTAGAAATACTCCTCCATACGGAGAACTTACTACCATAAGGGGGTTTTTGGGAACAGTTATTACATCAACCTCAGAATAATCAGATAGACTCACTACCGATAATGTATTACCTTCACCTTGACCAGAGTTTGCAATAATTATCTTGTTTTTATAGAGGGTTAATCCCTCGGAATATGTCCCACTTAATTTGATATTCTTTATCAATGACATCGATAGTGTATCAATAATAGCCAACTCTCCTGAGTATAAAGTGATAAATAATTTCCCATTATGAGGGAGAATTCTTCTGGGCATATCGTTTTCTCCTTTACTATTAGAAACAGGAATAATCTGTTTATTTATTCCTGTTTTAGGATCAATAACTCGGATATATCCGCCTTCGCTCATATTAGGGCCACTAACTGCACAATATAGGTTACTGCCGTATATTTTTAAATCATTACCAGTATCTCCAAGAGAAGAGCTGTTTTTTTGAGAATAGAATTTTTTTTGAATTACATTATCGGCAAATGTATAGTAGGCAAGATCGCTATTATTATTGCCCATTGATCCTTCACTTAAAATGTAGAGTGCAGTTATTGTTGGCTTAAGTTTAGCAACTGTTATTGACGATCCGTTATTTAGTCCAAAAATAACAATATCTCCCATATCAAGAATATATGTTATTGCTGGTGAACCTAATGATGGTGTCTGTGAAATTGCTCTGATACCTGTTGATTCTCCGTTAATGTACCAGATTCCATTTATTATTTCTATAGTTGGAGTTTGACCGACTGCTTTAATATTAGTGTTAGTATTGTCAATTATCCAACTACCATCTTCACCTATAGAAATAACTGGGCTGTGGCCATCTTTACCATTAGTTATATCAATTTTCTTACCATCAGAGAATATAATCTTATAGCCATTTTCTATCTCTTCAATCGCATTGATTGTGTGTTTTTTTTCTAATGCATCTATTAAAGTTTTATAGACTTCTAAAAGATTGGCTTGCCTTATTTGCTCCTGTTCAAGTTGATCATACTTCGTCTTTAGGTCATTTATGTCGTCTTTGTAACAACTTGTTAGAATAATAAAAAGGGTAGCAATAAATAATAATTTTCTCATAATAATATAAATTTGTAATTAGTGTCTATACAAATTCAATCTTATCTAGAAAAAGGATAAAAAAAGATACAAAAAATACAATAGAGTTGCATCAGATTTCACAGCCTTAATTCTCGAAAGCTTGAAAATATTAAGATTTGGCAGGTCTCCTGACTTGTTCCCATTTGATTTACCTTCCCAAAGAATACTCTCTTTAGTGGTTAAACAATAATCAAATGTTATAAAGAACTTACAGTAGCGGACCTGTTCAGGATTTTCACCTGATTCCCTCTTAGTTTAAACTCTAATAATGAGTTCAAAAACCAAATCAGACGCAAAGATATTACCAAAATATTAAATTATATAACTATTATTTGTTTTGATTTTAATTATTTTTACATTTGTTCGGGTTTCCCCGAAATGAATAGGTTGTAGTATTATTAACATGTTTGAGTAATGGATAAAAATAAAGATTCTATTGATGATTACCACTTATTAGTGGCAAAATATGGTAAAGCTCTGTGTCATCCTGTGCGAGTTTTTATCTTGGATTATCTCTCTAAAAATTTTAATAAATGTTGTTACAGTGGTGATATGGCAGAGCTATTGCCAATTGCCAGATCTACTTTGTCAGAGCATTTAAGTGAACTTAAGAAATCTGGGCTTATTCAAGGAGAGATTAATGCTCCTTATATAAAATATTGTATTAATAGAGAGGAGTGGAGAAAAGCAAAAGATATTCTAAGTAATTTCTTTGACGTAATGGATAAAACAGGAGATTTTGAATGTAATTTATAGTAAAAAATTTTAATAATTTAATTCTAATTGAGATATGGTAATAAAAGTATTAGGTCCAGGATGTGCAAAATGTAAGACTTTAGAGACTTTAGTAAAGCAGGTTGTAGATCAAAATTCTATTGAGGCTACAATTATAAAAGTAGATGATATAATTGATATTATGAGCTATAATGTTATTGCTCCGCCTGCATTGGTTGTAAATGAGAAAGTTATGATTAAAGGTAGAGTGCCGTCTGAAAATGAAATAAAGGAGATTTTGATATCTGTAAAATAGGTTATTATGAAAGTATTATGTAATTATCTATTAATAACCGTTTCTTTGGTTCTTTTATTATCAACGGTAGTGTCTTGTAATTCAAGCACAAAAAAGGATTCCGTCAATAGTTCACTTGTTTATAATCTAGACTATGCTCCAATTTTTAATGAGTTAAATGAAAATGAACTTAATACTCTAGAAAGTTCTACCTCTACAATAATGTTATATTTTCATACATCCAGAAGATGTACAACATGTAAGAACGTGGAAGTTAATAGTGGAAAAGTTTTTTATGATCTTTTTAAGGATCACATAGAATTGGGTAAGTTTATTTATGTAATAGTTAATTTAGATGATGCAAACTCTAAAGAGATAGCTCAAAAATATGGAGTTGGAGGTCAATCTCTTATTATTGTTAGAGGAGATATTGTCAAAAATATTACTGCAGAGGCATTTCTAAATTCAAAAAACATTAGTGGGTTGACAAATTTAATTAGTAAGACAATTGAGACGTTATAATAATTGAAAGATGGAATTTTTACAGAGTATTTTAGAGAACTCACAATATTCAGTTGTAACAGCAATTGTATTGGGTTTAATGACTGCAATTAGTCCGTGTCCCTTAGCTACTAATATTTCTGCAATTGGATTTATTGGTAGAGATCTTGAGAATAGAAGAGCTGTTTTCATAAAGGGTATAGTATATACTTTAGGTAGGGCTTTTAGTTATACAGTATTAGCCATAATTCTCTTTTTTGGTGTAAGTCAAATGCATATAAGCTCAATTTTTCAAGGATGGGGAGAGAAGGTTTTAGGGCCTTTAATGATTTTAATAGGTCTTTTAATGCTGGATATTATTAAAATTAAATCTCTCTCATTGGGTTCTATATCCCAGAAAATGCAGGAGAGAAGTGGTAATGGTTTATGGGGTGCGTTTTTTTTGGGCGTTGTCTTTGCTTTGGCCTTTTGCCCATATAGTGGAGTTATATATTTTGCCATGTTAATGCCAATAACATTATCTAGTACGGGTGGGTTAGTTTTACCTATATTTTTTGCTATTGCTACAGGTATTCCAGTAATTATTTTTGCGTGGTTTCTGGCATATGCAATGAGTAATGTTGGTTCTATGTACAGTAATATTAAAAAATTTGAGCTGTGGTTTAGAAGAGTAATTGCAGTTCTTTTTATTGTAATTGGAATCTATTTTATTGTAGAGTTTTTTTTATAAGAGATATTTTTAAATAATGGAAAACAAAAGAGAGTTTAAAATATTGGGTTGGATTGTAGTGCTTTTTATAGTAGCATTCTTCTTACCTGTAGAGAGTGATCGTTTTTTTATTGCAATAACAGCTACATTAGATCTGGTAAAGTGGTATGCAAGAGAACATGTTATCTTGTGTCTTTTACCAGCTTTTTTTATTGCAGGAGTTATTTCGGTTTTTGTAAGTCAAGGATCTGTTATCAAATATTTTGGTGCTAATGCAAAAAAATGGTTAGCATATACAATAGCTGCAGTATCTGGTACTATATTAGCTGTATGTAGTTGTACAATATTACCTCTTTTTTCTAGTATTCATAAAAGAGGAGCTGGTCTTGGACCAGCTATAGCTTTCTTGTATTCGGGTCCAGCAATTAATATTTTGGCTATAATTCTTACTGCAAGAATTTTAGGATTCGAGATGGGTGTTGCTAGAACAATTGGTGCGGTTGTGTTTAGTGTTGTGATAGGTTTAACAATGTCCTTTATCTATAGAAAAGAGGAGATAGTTAAGAAGGAGCAGCAGATGAATATTGTTGTTCCTCCAGAGAAAAGACCAATGTGGCAGACTTCTTTTCACTTTTTTGTATTAGTTTTAATTTTAGTTTTTGCTAACTGGGGTGCGCCAACTAAAGACGATTCTACAGGTTTATGGTATTTTATATGGAGTAATAAGTGGATTATTACAGCAATATTTACTGTTTTACTAGGTTACTCTTTGATTAAAATACTAAAAATTAAGTGGCAATGGGTAGTATATTCGGGAGTTGCAATAGCTACATCATCTCTTATTGCATTTAATTCTATTTCAGATCCCAAACTAGCCCCTTTAGTGCCTGTTTTAGTTGCAATTGCAGCTTTATCTGTAATAACATTAAATGATAAAAATGATTCAGAGAATAGAGAGTGGACAATATCTAGTTGGGGTTTTGCAAAGCAGATAATTCCTCTTTTAGCCGTTGGAGTTATAACTGCAGGTTTTCTTTTAGGATCTACTCATGACCAAACAAACATCCCTGGTATTATACCTAATCATTGGATTGAAAATTTAGTTGGAGGAAATTCTATCTTTTCCAATATGTTTGCATCAGTAATAGGTGCATTCATGTATTTTGCTACATTGACCGAAGTTCCTATTCTTCAGGGTTTAATTGCCTCTGGAATGGGCAAAGGACCTGCATTGGCTCTTCTGTTGGCTGGACCATCTCTCTCTTTGCCAAATATGCTTGTGATTAGAGGTGTTCTAGGAACAAAAAAGACAATTGTTTATATTATTTTGGTAGTAATTATGGCTACAATTTCCGGGTTAATTTATGGATGGTTATTTTAATTATTAAATTATGAAAGTGTTAATTTTATGTACAGGAAATAGTTGCAGAAGTCAGATGGCTCACGGATTTTTGCAATCATTTGATAATAATTTGGAGGTTTATTCTGCAGGAACAGAGGCCTCTGGTAAATTAAATCAAAGGGCAGTTAAAGTTATGGCCGATATTGGAGTGGATATCAGTGCTCATACATCTGATTCGGTTGACAAATATTTAGATCAAGAGTGGGATTATGTTATTACTGTTTGTGGAGGAGCTAATGAAGTGTGTCCTGCTTTCATAGGAAAGGTTAAAAATAGACTTCATATTGGATTTGATGATCCCTCTCATGTTGTTGGAGATGAGAATTATATTTGGAGCGAATTTATTAGAGTAAGAGATGAGATTAAAGATGCCTTTTATAATTTATATATTAATAAATTAAAATCATCTTAAAATGGAAAAGGTAAAAGCAATAGGGTTTTTTGAAAAATATCTTACTATTTGGGTTGCTCTTTGTATAGCTGGTGGTATAGCAATAGGTTGGTTTTTTGGATCTACAATGGAGATAGTTAGTAGCTTAGAGCTATTTAACGTTAATATTCCAGTGGCTATTTTAATATGGTTAATGATATATCCAATGATGTTACAAATTGACTTCTCAAGTCTAAAAGGTGTTGGGAAGGCTCCAAAAGGGTTGGTTTTAACAATTATTGTGAATTGGATTATCAAACCTTTTACAATGGCTCTGTTTGCGTATATTTTTTTTACTAAATTATATTCTGCATATATCTCTCCAGAAATGGCAGGAGAGTATATTGCAGGTGCTATCTTATTGGGAGCAGCTCCTTGTACAGCAATGGTCTTTGTTTGGTCTTACCTTTCAGATGGAGATCCTACTTATACTTTGGTGCAAGTCTCTGTTAATGATTTGATTATATTAGTTGCTTTTGTCCCTATTGTTGGATTGTTATTAGGCATAACAAATGTAAAAATACCTTATGATACATTAATATTTAGTGTGGTTGTGTATGTTGTTATTCCTCTTGTTGCTGGTTATATAACGAGTAAAGGTTTAATTGCAAAAAGGGGTGTTGAGTGGTTTAAATTCAACTTTTTGCCAAAATTAAAACCATTAAGTATAATAGCATTATTATTGACATTACTATTACTTTTTGCATTTCAAGGACCAAATATATTAGATAATCCTTTTATTATCATTTTAATTGCTATCCCTCTTACTCTTCAAACTTATTTTATTTTCTTTATCACTTGGTTTTCTGGTAAAAAAATTAAATTACCATATGCAATTTGTTCTCCTGCAGCAATGATTGGAGCAAGTAACTTTTTTGAATTGGCTGTTGCTGTTGCAATTGCCCTTTTTGGGTTAAATAGCCCTGCTGCTCTAGTTACAGTTGTTGGAGTGTTGGTGGAGGTTCCTATTATGTTATCATTAGTTGCATTTGCAAAACGTTGGAAATATTAGCTGTAGCAATAATTAAATAGGGATAGTGAAGTAGAATGTACTTCCTATTCCTATATTGCTTTGAACCCATATACTGCCTCCGAGCATCTTTACATAAGATTTACATATTGTTAATCCCAATCCTGAACCTTTAACGGTGTTTGTTTTGGAGTTTTCTGCTTGAATAAATCTATCAAAAATGGAGTTGAGCATGTTTTCAGGAACTCCACATCCGCTATCTTTGATATAAAAAAGAAGATTTTTGTTGATTTTAGAGCAGCAGATTTCTATGTATCCATTTGAAGTAAATTTAAGAGCATTTTTAATTAGGTTTGTTAGAATTGCATTTAGTTTCTCTTTATCTGTTATTATCTCAAGGTTGCTGGTGTGTATTTTGTTAATTAAATATAAATCAACACCTTTCTTATGAGCTTCTGGATTAAAGAAATTATAGAGATATTCTAAAGTATCATTTATATTGGTATTACACATATTTAATGAAACCATCCCAGATTCTAGTTTAGAGATGTCAATTATGTCATTTATAATACTTAATAGATGCTCACCACTTTTTTCAATAATTGATATGTAATTTAAAGCTTCTTCCTTTGACGTCTCGGGTTCTTTAAGAAATTGAGTAAATCCTAGAATTCCGTTTAAGGGAGTTCTTATTTCATGACTCATATTTGCCAGAAATGACGAAGTTAACTTGGCAGACTCCTCTGCTTTGATTTTAGAATTAGAGAGATCTTTTTGTATATTTTTTTCTTTTGTAATATTCCTTCCATAACATGAGACTCCTATTACTTTTCCCATGTCTATTATAGGATTCATATTAACACTTATATATACTATTCCACTTCCTGTATCTACAGACTCTTCGAAATAGACTTTTTCACCAGAAAGTGCCCTGTCGTATCTTCTTTTCCATACATCTCTGATCTCTTGTGGGATCCATTCAATTTTACTATCTCCAATTTTGAGATCCACTCCAAAGGCCTTTATATATTCTTGACGTAGATTGTTATTTATATACAATATTTTATACTCTCTGTCTACAGCCCAAATTGTATCAGATGTATTTTCAATAATTGTCCTTAGATTGGCCATTTGCTCATTTACTTTTTTTTGAGCAAGAACCTTTTCTGAGATATCTTTTCCATAACAGACTACAGCAACTACTTTATTGTTAATAATTATTGGTTTCATTGTAACATTTATATAGATCTCTTTTGAGTCTGTAATGTCATTAAAACTAATAATCTCACCCTGTAATGCTCTATCATAGTACTCTCTCCATTTTTTATTATACTCTGGAGTATGGGGCATTTCTGATACAGATTTATTTGTAAGGTCTAAACCAAAAGCTTTTAAATAGGCATATTTAAAGGTGTTGTTAATAAAAATAATGTTTAATTGAGTATCAATAACCCATATACTATCGTCTGATGTATTGAGTAATTCTACCCAAAACTCTTTATGATTTATAAAGTTACCCATCTCTTCCATAATCATTAATTTATAATATCCCATATAAAAGTAAGAAAAATTTTTAAACTAGATTGTAGCGTTTTATGCTTATCGTGCGTATTGCCATTAAATAGGTTTATATAATTTAATTAAATGTAATTATGAGAAGTTTTTTAAGATCATTAAAGTTTATGGCTTTTGTTTTGGTTGCAGGTATATCTGTAACATCTTGTTTGGATAGTGAATCTGATTATGAGAAGCAAGTAAAAATTGATGACAAGATTTTAGCTCAGTTTGTAGAGAATAACTCTTTAACAACAGCTCAGCGTCATAGTAGTGGATTTTATTACATTGCCTTAGAGAGTGATGTCGAGAGTACAGGTGCGCAAATTGGAACTCCTGTTAAAAAGGGAGATGTTGTGACTTTTAATTATACAATATCTCGATTGACAAATAGTATGACAACAATGCAAACTTCTGTCCCTAATTTGATAGAGTCTTATGAAGGAGCAAAGGTTAAAATACTATCCAGAACAATTATCCCAGAGGCATTGGATTATGGAATATCAATGATGAAGGTTGGTGATAAGTATAGATTTTTAGTCCCATCGTATTTAGCTTTTGGGTCATACAGAAGTCAGCATTTTGCTCCTAACTCTAATTTTATTATAGATGTAACTGTTGTGGATGTGGATACAGAAAGTAATATAGACGATGCCCAAAGAGAAGAGATTGCAAATTATGTTGCTATTAACTACCCTCAGGCTCAGAATTATGCGTCTGGGCTCTATTTTATCGATAGTATTTCAGGTAGTGGTAAGAAACCTTTTGATTCAGATAGAGTTGTGATAGATTTTAAAAGAAAACTATTAGATAATACTAATATTGGATCGGCAGAGAATGCTGCATTTTTCTTAAATACAGCAAGTGCTGTGCTAGGTTTAGAGGAGGGACTGAAGCTAATGAGAGAGGGAGGGCACTCAATTTTAATCATGCCATCTTCTATTGGTTTTAAGCAGAGTCTTTGTGTTGTACCTGATAAATCAAGAGCAGAATTATTTAGAGATAGATTGATAAGTACAGATGTTAGACCTTATACTATTCTAAAGTATGTTGTAAATCTCAAGACTGTAAATTAACTTTAGATTTTAATTGTCTCTAAATACTTATTTGAATAGTGGGTGATATCTATGAGAATATAGATGATATAATAGAGGGCTGCATTTTAAAAAATGAGAAGGATATAGAGTTGCTGTATAAAAAATACTTTGGTTACTCTCTTAATGTGGCCCTTTTATATGTTAAAAACAGAAGCGATGCAATAGAGATTGTTGACGACGCTTTTCTTAAGGTATTGAAAGAGATTAAGAGTTATAATAGAGAGTTCCCATTTAGATTTTGGTTAAGACGTATAGTTATTAATACAGCAATAGATAGTATAAGAAGGCGTAAAAGATGGGTGTTTTGGGAGAGTGCCGATGAGATTAATGAGTCCACTTGTGCAGTAGAAGATCCCTTGGACAATAGTGCAGCTAATGATATATTAAAAATTGTAAACTTACTCCCACAAATACAAAGGGCAGTCTTTTGTTTGTTTGAGATAGAGGGTTTCACACATAAAGAAATTGCTAAAAAAATGCATATAGCAGAGAGCTCTTCTAGAGTATATCTTACAAGAGCAAAAGAGAGGCTTAGAGATTTGTATGATAGGCACTTTAATCAAAATAGTATCAGTGATAATAATTAGGTTATGTCAAAAGAAGAGGAAAGCAAAGATATTAGAATAAAAAGAGCACTAATTGAACTCTCCAATAGAGACCTTGATTATATTGAGGGTTCTTGGGAGCGTTTTAGTGAAAAGAGAGCAGCAGCTGTGTTTAAAAGAAATAGAAGATTAAGTATTATTAAGTATGCAGCTGCTGTTCTTGTCTTTTTAACAATAACTCCTTTTTTTGTAAGGTTATTTGATAATGAAATTATTAGAGATGATAATAAAATTGCTGTCTTAGATAACTATAGGCCAACTATTGAGAATATTATAATTGATAGTACTACTTTTTTGCGACAGGTACAGAAGATAAAAGTAAGAGATATTATTGTTAATAATGAGAATATAGAGGATTTATATCTAACTAACTTAATACAAGATAGTAGTCCCTTAGAAGTGACACCTATGGATAAAGGAGTTGAAAACCAAGAACCCAATATTAAGGATACTACTGTTAAAGTTAGTGACTATTATGGATTTAATAGATATAATATGGAGTTGCAAATGGTAGATGAATCACTTGCAAAGAGGGGTGTATCAAGAAATTTAATTAAGGTTGGAGTGAATCTCTCCTCTGCTGTAAATAGTGGGTCGTCTATCAATAGTAGTGGAGTTAATTTATCGGCAGGGATTAACTTAGATATTGCAATTTCTAATAATATATCTTTTACCACAGGTGCAAATTTAGAGAAGCAGAGCGTAGAGATCAAGCCTAAGGAGAGTTTTATTGGTTTGGATAGATCCTCTAGTTGGGCAATTCCATCGGTTAAAACAACGGCATCATATACTAATATAGAGATTCCTGTTAATTTAAAGTGGAATTTTTTAAGTATGGGTGGGAGTAGTTATTATATATCGGGAGGATTGTCGTCTGTTTTATATTTAAGAGAGAACTACACCTCTATTACTACAACGCAAGAGCTGAAAGAGGTTGTTGAACTCTCAACCCATAATAGTATTAAGTATGCTACATACACATATCAACTTCAGGAGGTAAAGAGTTATAGAGACTTTAGTGAGTCTCCTCCTACAAAGTTTGATCCAATAGGCAGAATTAATCTATCTATGGGGATGGAGAGAGCTATTGGTTCTGGTCTAAGTTTAGTCTTTGAGCCATATGTTAAGATACCTGTTAATGAATTTACCTCTAAAGATCTTAAATTTTTCACTGGAGGTGTTGCATTCAAACTCTTTTTTTAGAGAGTATCACAGAAATTTTGGTAAAATAGAATATATAATGGCAAATTTAGAGAGAGCTTTTTAAGAGCTCTCTTTTTTTGTGATTTAACCGCATCTTCTGTTAAGTTGAGCATAGTAGCTATCTCTCGATTCTTATAGCCTTTAAGTGAAAGGCGTATTATCATTGAGTTGGATGGTGGCAATTTAGCTATTGCAGCAACTATTCTACTGTTGGCCTCTGCCTCTAAAATGTCATTAAAGAAATCTATGGATGACCCAATTTCTGAATCGATAAAATCTCTATAATCTAACCTACTGTTGCGTTTAAGATGATTTAGAGCAGCATATTTTATCATCCCAAACATATACAATTTGACATCATTGATATGTGAAATAGAGCCTATGTTGTCCCACAATTTTAGAAGACAGTCTTGAATAATATCTTCGGCTAAATACTGATCTTTTATATACTTTTTTGCAAAAGAGAAAAAGAGTACACTGTTAGATAGTACAAATTGATCAAAGTTATTTCGGTTCAGAGGTTCCATAATGGGGGGCAAAAATAATCTTTCTTTATAAAATATCTTAATAAGAGTGACACTTTTTTTAAAATAAATTGTCTTTTGCCATAGATACCCAAAATGAATGAGAAAAGAGGATATATATAACAGAGACTTTCTAGAGTTGACAACTATTATTGTAAAAAGTGTCACTTCTCCAGGAGAATTATTGGAGGCTGAAAGAGATGTTTTGGATAAATGGTTAAATGCCAGCTCAAAAAACAGAGATACATATAATAATATAAACTGTGAAGAGCAGTTAAAAGAGCTCTTGGAGTCGTTGGACCAACAATTTGCTAAACGACAATTGGCTGGAGTCAAAAGAAGAATAAAGAGAAGAGAGAGGATAAGATTTGTAAAGGAGGTATTTACATATGGTTCTGCCGCTGCTGCTATTTTTATAGTGATAATGCTTTTTAGGCCCATAGTAAAAGAATTTATAGATAGCTCATATGCATTAAAAGAGAGAGAGAGTCTGGATAAGTCAAAAGTTATTTTAGTTGATAGAGATGGTTCTTCTGTTGCGTTAGAGCAGAGTGTTGTAGATTTTTCCGGTATGAGAGTTGAAAAGAGCGGGTTGGACCATAGAGATGAAAAACATATTCAAGAGAAGATTAGTGGCCAAGTATCAAAATTGGAGTCTGTGGAGAATAAGAGGGTAATTGTTCCAAAGGGTAGAGAGATTGTGATTGTTCTACCAGATGGCTCTTCTGTTTGGCTTGGAGCAAACTCTACACTTATTTTTCCCGATCGGTTTAAAGATAATTTAAGAGAGGTAACAGTTGAGGGAGAGGCCATTTTTACAGTAGTTAAAGATCTGTCGGCACCATTTATTGTTAAGTCTAAGTTTTTAGAAACAACTGTTTATGGTACTGAGTTTATGGTCAAATCTTATGCTAACTCATCTTTAGGAGCCGTCTCTTTGCTCTCTGGTGTAGTTGAGGTTAAGAATATTGCAGGTGATATAAAACGATTAAAGCCAGGAGAGAGAGCTTCTGTTTATGAGGGGGATGATTTGATTACTACCGATTTGATTAATATAGAAAATATTAGATCTGTTTCTCAAGGGATGTTTGTTTTTTGGGGAGAGAAGATCTCTGATATAATACCAATGCTATCTAATTGGTATGATTATAAAATTGAGTGCGATTCAAAATCTCAGGAGATGATATTTTATATAAGGGCAAATAAAGGTGACTCTCTAGAGCAAATTATGGAGCTTCTTGTACAAACGAATGCTATTAAGTATAAGATTGATAAACGAGAACGAAGTGTTAGGATTTGGGCAAACTAGATTAAATAAATTTTAAACTATACAATTAATTATGAAGAAAAACTCTCTCCTTTTGAGTTTACTTTTTACCCTGCTTTTTTGGGGCAATACTATTGCCGGAGAGTTGCAGGAGATAAGAGTAAATTTTAAGGTAAATGATGTGGGCATAGTAGATGCCATAGAAAAATTGGTCTCTGGAACAAACTATTCAGTAGTTTTTGCCGCCAAGGATATTGATAAAAGTATTAAGGTAACTTTAGATTTAAAGGGTGTTACTATTGCCGATGCTCTCTCTAAAGTGTTGGAAAACTCTGGGTTAAAGTATTCAGTATCTAATAATAATATTGTGATTTCTAAAGATAATCAGCCCAATAAAAGAGTTAATGTAAATAGAATAGTATCTGGAAAGGTTATTGATAAAGATACTAAAGAGACTGTTATCGGGGCCAAGGTTATGGCGGTTGGCCCCAATTTGGCAACAGTTACAGATATCGATGGAATATTTAGTCTCAATGTTAAAGATGCTCAAAAGATTGAGATATCTTGCTTTGGATATCAAAAGGTGATTTATGATATAACCAATGCAGACAATGTTGTTATATATATGGAGAGTGATGTTACCGCTTTAAATGAGGTTGTGGTTAATGGATATAAGAAGACTACCATCTCTAGAGTAACTGGCTCTGTAGGTGTTGTAACAAGCGATCAGTTAAGAGACTCCCCAACAAAGTCAATGGATCTGTTAATGCAAGGTAAGGTATCTGGTGTGACAGTTCAGGCAGTTTCTGGAAGACCAGGAGAAGTTGCTAAAATTAGAATTCGCGGAACAAATACAATAACTGGTAATGCCGATCCCTTGTGGGTTGTAGATGGGGTCATGTTGCAAAAAGATATCCCTAGAATAAACTCAACACAGGTAAAGGCTGGAGATTTTAATGATCTATTTACTAACGGAGTTGCCGGTATAAATCCTAACGATATTGAGAGTATTACAATTCTAAAAGATGCTTCGGCTGCAGCAATTTATGGTTCAAGAGCGGCAGGTGGAGTTATTGTGGTAACAACCAAAAGAGGAAAAGAGGGAAAACTTAGAGTAAATTACTCGGGCTCTATGTCTGTTTTGACAAAGCCGATTAGAGATGTCTCTTTAATGACATCAAAAGAGAAAATTGAGTGGGAAAAGGAACTTTGGGATGAGTTTTCTGCCGATCGTTTTAGTAAAGGAGAAGACTATCCCGTTTTGGGGATAGTTGGAATGGTTAGAAGTGGTATTGGTAAGTATCAGGGTATGACTCTTCAGCAACAAGATAACTATCTGCAAGAACTCTCAGGTGAGACAACAGATTGGTTTAAGGAGCTATTTAGAACATCTATTTCTCATAATCATTACCTCTCATTTTCTGGAGGAGCTAATAAAGTTAACTATTTTATATCAATAGGATATGGGAATAATCAAGGTCTAGTTAAAAATAACACATACGATAGATACAATCTTAGCTCAAAAATTGATTTTAGAGCTTCGGATAGAGTTAAATTAGATTTTAACACATCTATCTCTTTTCAGCAATCAAATAGTGCATCAGGTTCTGCAAATCTTTTTAATTATGCATATTTTGCCAACCCATATGAAAAACCCTATAATCCAGATGGCTCTTATAAGGCGGATGAGACCTATTTTGAACTAGGTAGAATAAATGGTAATACCTCTTATATTATACCCGATAATGGTATTAATATATTACGTGAATTGAATGAAACCTCTAGCGAAGTTAAGAGCTTTGATGTAACTCAAACAGTATCTCTGTCTTGGAATATTGTTGATAAACTAAATTTTGAAGGTTTGGCATCTGTTTCGTATTCTAACAATAATACTGATAATATTAATGGTAAGGATACATATGCAGCCTTTACGGATAGGCCTTTTGAGTTGAATTCGGTCTCTTCTCAAAGAAAATATGGTTCTATTTTTCAATCCAGCGCATATAACAACTCATACAATATTAGAGGGCAATTAAGCTATAATAAGCAACTTAATAAAGACCATTATATAAGTCTTTTAGCTGGTAGCGAAATCAGAAGCGCATACTCAAAAAACATATTTGAGAAGAGATATGGTTACGATCCAGTATCGGGAAACTCATCTTTTCCAATTTATCCCCCAACGGAGAGTGGGTTGATACCATATGATTATCTAGTAAACTATGCAAAAATTATGGATGGTCTAGCTGGTCAAAGTATAGATGAGTCTGCAATGGCCTCTTTCTATTTCTCTACAGATTACTCATATAAAAACCTATATACAGTGAGTATGACCACAAGAACAGATGGTTCAAATAATTTTGGGGCAAATCAACAGTTTAACCCAATATGGTCTTTTGGTGCAACTTGGAACGCAATAAATGAATCCTTTTTGAGTGGAATTAGACATGTGGTTGATAATTTATCTATCAGAGCAGCAACTGGTTATACAGGTAATATAAATAAATCGGTATATCCTCAGTTTGTAATGACCTATAATACAGATTTTAGAAAGACATATAACGACTTTTTTAGAATGGGATATGTACATTCTGCTCCCAATCCAAATCTAAGATGGGAGAGAACATTTGACTATAAAGTGGGTGCCGATATATCTATATTCAAAAATAGATTGAGGTTTGTTACAGAGTATTATTATAGATTAAGTTCAGATGTTGTTACTCCTGTTAGAGTACCAGAGACTACTGGATTTAGCACTCAAAGTTATAATACTTCAAAAATATTAAATAGAGGTGTAGAGTTTTCGTTAAATGCCTCAATTATAAGAAAGCAAGACTACTCTCTATCCTTATCGGCAAATATATCTCACAATAGGAACGAACTAAAGGAGTATAATTCTCCAACAGGAAATGCATTTGGATCTATGAGAGTTGGATATCCTCTAAATTCTATTTTTACTGGAGATCCTCAAGGAATTGATAGATATACTGGAGTATATATCTTTAAGCCACGCTCCGATGCAAAATTTGAAAGTAAGAACGACTACTTAGATGGAGATAACTATCTTTTTTATATTGGCACATCTAATGCCCCAATCAATGGAGGGTATTCTATATCTGGTAGATACAAGAATTTTACTCTAAGTATAGGTGGTGTTTATACTTTTGGGGCTAAGATTCTGAATGAGATTAATTCCCCAGCATCTTATGGGACTTTACAAAAATCATCACCAACATCGGAGAGAGTGCCAACTTCGCATAATGACCTATATAGGAATCACTTAAATGTATTAAAGAGCAGCAGATATAGATGGACAGAGTCCAATCCAGTAACAGATGGTATGCCAAGACTTATTGATGCATATGGTCCAAACCTTGGATATGAAACCTATATGACCACATCTTCTATAATAAATAGAGGTGCACTAATTGAGAATGTATCATATTTTAAGGTAAACTCAATTGTATTAGGTTATAATTTTAGTGAAAAAGCTCTGAAAGGGATTGGTATTGAGTCTTTAGGATTGAGTTTTGTAATGAATAATATACTTACAATTTCTAACTATTCTGGATTCGATCCAGAGACTCCAGGAGCAGTCTATCCACAAAGTAAATCCTTCTCTTTTGGTGTAAATATTGGCTTTTAAAAATATATAAAAATGAAAATTTTAAATCGATATATAGTTTTAATGGTGTTGCCTCTGCTTTTTTCATGCAACTCATTTTTAGATCTAAAACCATACGGTAAAACAATACCAAAAAATGCCGAAGAGTACTCTGCGATGATTCATACTATGTTAAACAATATAGAGTTGGATAAAGATTCATATATTTTGCCTAGTACTTCTGATATTATTACAAATGAAGCTATTGCCGATAATTTGGATGCAAATATTTTTTTGGGACAAGAGATCATTCCTTACTATGTTGGACAGAGATTAAATAGCCAGATATATAGTAGAGTATATCAGAATATTAGAAATTGTAATATAGTTCTAGATGGTCTTGCAAATGATAATACTGAGTTAGGAAAGACGGTCAAAAGTGCCTCATATGCAATAAGAGGAGTATCATATTTTGAACTTTTAAAATATTATTGTTTGCCAGTTGCTGGAGGAGTCTATCCAGAATTAGGAATGCCAATTGTTGACTATTTTGACATGGAGGCTCGTCCAGTCAGAAGCTCATATAGAGAGACAGTTGAGTATATTGAGAGTAATTTAATCAAAGCTTTGGAACTGAATAGTGATGATGACCTATATATATTTACATCTGATGCAGTTAAATTCTATTTGGCGCGCCTCTATTTTTGGACAGCACAATGGAATAAAGCAATTGAGATTTCTGAACAGTTACTATCTAAATATCCAATTTTAGATAGAGAGAATTACTCTCAAATGGTTTTGGGAAGTAGAAAATTTGACAATATGATTGTTAGATATAAATCTGGATTAGTTCAAGATCAATATGTTGTTGATAGAGTGTATAGTAGTTTAAGAAACAGACCAGTAAGCATAGATTTCATTGATATTTTTGATCAACCACAAAATGATATTAGATTGCTGCAGAGTGTTAATGCTTTGAGAAATCCAATAAAGTTATTTATAGGTGCTTTACGTTCTGAGGAGTTATTATTAATTGCGGCAGAGAGTTATTACTATAAAGGAGATAACTCTAAAACAGTAGAGCTATTGAATTTATTAAGATCAAAAAGAATTAATAATTATGAGCCTATTACCATAAATTCTATACCGCAGACTTCAGCAAAAAGTCCCATTGTAAAGGATGCAATGAATAGAGCACTAACTCCTTTAATCTCTTTAGTCATAAATGAAAGAAGAAAAGAGTTATTTATGGAAGGAGATAGATTTATGGAGTTAAAGAGATTAGGTTCTCCAGAGTTTTGGGTATCTAGAAATGGATTGGTATATACTACAATGGAGTTTATGTATACATATCCTATTCCTGCAGATGATATTATTTTAAACAAAGGGATTATTCAGAATCCTGGTTATACTCAATTTGTTGATTAATAAATAACTGAAAAAATGAAAAATAATTGGTATAAAATAGATTATAAAAAAATTTCGGTACTCTCTATTGCTTTATTAATCTCTTTAAGCTGTAGTAAGGTAGAGAGTGAACCACCTAGGCAAGAGGGCTCAAATAAAAAGGAGTATAGATTGCCGGACCCAACTCAAATGAGTGCTCAACAAAGAGAGGAGTACAATAGAAGAAATAGAGAATATCAAGAAAACGTAAATAAATAATTAACTAAACTTTTTAAAAATTATGAAAAGAATTTTTGCGCTATTTTTATTATCATTAGTTCTCTTTGCTTGTAGTAAAGATGAGAAAAAAGAGATCTTACCAACCATGACATTTGCCGATGCAACCTACTCTGTTCCTAAAGGATGTACCCAAAATGTTAAGATATTGTTTGATGTTGCTTTAGAGAGCGATTTTCAATTGAAAGTTGTTTATGGAGGTGATGCTGTTAAAGGTGTTGATTTTATAGTAGAAGATGACTTTTTAACTGTAAAGGCTGGGAGTAAAGAGGCTTATTTTCCGGTAACAATTCCATACGATATAAAAGCATCTAAAAAACTAGAAATCTCTTTTGCTGCTCCAGTTACTGGTTATGAGTTTGGTAGATTTTCTAGAGTCTCAATAATTACCACTCTAGAGCAGACAACAATATTCTCTTTCAATTTACAAAAAGGAGAGATACCAGGAGATGTTAACAGCTTTGAAGCCTCTCTATTTGATCAACAAGGAAAACCTTTTAATGTTGCTGATGCTACAGAGGTTGCAATAAATGTTTCGTCTTCATCTACAGCTGTTTTGGGTACTCATTTTGCATTTAAAGATGGTAAAGCCTTTGCTTCTTTTAGAAAAGGTAGAAGTATTGGAACAATAGAGATAGAAGTTCTTAAATATGAAGAGGGAAAAAATACTATTATTTTGGAGCTAGGAGATAGAAATGGTTATTTTACGGGAGCTGTATCTCAGTTAGAGATAACTATACCAAAAAGAATTTCTGAGAGAATAATTGGAGAGTGGAAAGGTTTAGATTTTTATAAATTGGGTGAGTTTATTACTAGCTGGGGTCTTGATGAGCAGCAAGGAGCAGCACTACCAACATGCACATCAACAGATGTTATATCTTTTAAATCAGATAAATCATTTACAATAAGCTCTCAAGGTAAACTTAAAAATTACTTTAGAAACTGTACTTATAATATTGAGGGTTCTGATATGATATTTTTAGGAACTTCTTATCCTCCTGAGAGACATATTGCTCCAAGATGTAATATGTCTGTTGTGAATTTTGCTTTTAGCTCAACAAAAGAAGACCTTAAAGAGGCTAAAATCAATCTATTTATTACTAACTCTTCTGAACATGGAGAGGTTTTAATACTTCAGATTAATCAATATTCAAATGATACAGATTTTGCTTTTATTTGGAGTGATCCGTTAACATTTAGATTTATAAGAAAATAGTAATTTAGTCTGCCGGAATTAATCTCCGGCAGACTGTTTTTTAACTACAACAGATTATTGAAATGAGAAAACTTTATACAATTTTTATTACTCTTCTATTCATTGTCTCTTTACAAACTTTACTATCTGCTCAGGAGAGTCAAATCACTCACTCTAATTGGCATAGAGTCCATCATCCAGAGAGTTATGGTGCATCTACATATAACGCTATTAATTTTTTAGATAGTATTGGAAAGAAAGGAGATAGAGTTGTTGTAGCTCTAGTTGGGACAGGAATTGATACTACAAATAGGTATATAAATAGATCTATTAAAAGAGAGGGTAAAATTGTAGGATGGAATTTTTTAGGCGACTCAAATAATACTATCAATCCAGAATCAATAGGCAAAGAGTCTTTTAGGATAATGCAAAAGTATCACAATAGTTATTCTCAATATTATGAGATGGACTCTATTGAGTTAGCAAATAAATTGTCTGCCGATGAGATTAATGAATTTGCAACTTATAAAGCAGCAAGGATTAATGCCAAAGTAGATATGTATATTAGCTTTACTCAGATGCAAGAGCAAATATATGAGGGATTTAAATACTTAGACTCTGTAATTATATCTCAAAAAGATAGTAGAGATATACCTTTTTCGGATTTAGCAACAATAGATTACTCAATGATTCCAGATTCTATGGAGAGCACACTTGAGATGGTTGGAGGCGAGTGTCAAAAGGCAATGTTTAAAGGGATGAAGACATGGAGAGAGGCTTTTGAGAGTAGTAAAGCAGAGTATGAGCTCTCTAAAGATAGAATAATGTCTCTAGGTAATCCTAATTCAAATCCTAGATATTCAATAGGTGATGATCCTTATGATTTCGATAATTTAAAATATGGCAATAACAACGTAATGTGTTCTTTGTATGAGAGATCTACATCATTGGCATCTATTCTTGTCTCAAATAATAATATAGTTGAGGGGATTTATAATAAAATTGATATAGTACCTATTAGGGTTGTCTCTGCTGGAGACCCTTTTGATAAGGATATATTCTCTTCTATACTATTTGCTGTTGATGCTGGAGCACATATTATTTTGTTACCAGCAGTAAAAGAGTTTTATACTCATAAGAGCAAATTAACTCAGGCATTGGAATATGCCAAAAAAAGAGATGTTTTGGTGATTATACCTGCAGGAGAATTCTATACAGAGTTAAGCCTAAACAACACATTTATAGAAAATGGAATGTCTAATGTAATTACAGTATCTAATTGTGATATTATGGGTGTTAAACCTTATAAATCTAACTATGGAAGTGCTGTAGTTGATGTTTTTGCAGCAGGCTGTGATATTCACTCAATTGACTCACAAGGTAAAATTACTGGTATAACTGGGACAGATGTATCTGGTGTTGTTGTTGCTGGAGTTTGTGCAATAGTTAAATCATATTTTCCCAAATTAACCTCTAGTCAAATTAAAGAGGCAATTATCAAAGGGGCTAAAACAATGCCAGCAGCAGAGTATAAGAGCTCCAGTGAGATAATTACAATAACTCCTCAAGCAATGAGTAAAAGTGCAGGTGCCGTCAATGCTCTTAACACAGTTAAATCTCTTTTATAGATTAGATATTGACACTAACGGATTAATTAACTGAGTGGTTTTTAATATTTCCATATAAATTAGTAGTATAAAGATGAAAAGAGCGGTGTTATTGCTTGCTTTAATAGTAATATTTAAATTGAGTTTTTCTCAGAATTATTCAACTATTGAGCAGGGAAAAGATAGGTTTTATAGAGCAAAATTTTTTTCCAATGATTCAATATATAAAGCGCTAGGTAGTTCGTTTAGAGAAGTTAGCTGGATAAGAGATAGTTATTTTGCATATTCATTTACAGAAGATAGTGGTCAAAAGAGATACTATATGGTAAATGCAAAAAACAAAAAGATAATTGACCTCTTCTCTATTGCCGATAGTTTAAATGCTTATATTACATCCTTTAAGAGTTCTGACACACTGCTTTGTAGAGTAGCTGGAAAAGATTATCTATACTCAATAAAAAGTGGAGTAATGCATATTATTGAGAAAAATGATAAAAAAGATGATTCAAAAAAATCTGACAAACAGATTAATATAGCCAGTGAAAGTAAAAAACGTGAACCATTTTGGAAAAACTTTTCTGCCGATAGTTCTGTCTATATGTTTGGTATGTCGGACAATATCTATATATCTAAAATAGACTCTATAACTAAAGATTATACACCTGCTATGCAGATTAGTTTTGATGGAGAGCCACACTACTCATTTACATCATTTAGGAGCTTTACAACAGATACAATCAAAAAGAGTGTAAGAGGGGAGTGGTTTGGAAAAAGTAATTTAGCTCTTTTTTTTAGACCAGATATGAGAACAGTATCTGAAATGACAGTTGTTAATAGTCTGGGTAAAGCACCAAAGGCAAAAACTTATAAATTTGAGATGCCTAATGATAAGGATGTAACTCAGTATGAATTGTGGATTCTTGATGCAAACAAACAGTCTTTTATAGAGATTGATATATCAAGATTTAAAGATCAGGAGGTAAAACAGGTTAGAAATTTTAATAGATCGGTAGATTATAAAAAGATCTATTTTACTAGAAAGAGTAGAACTTGCGATACTTTGCAATTATGTGAAGTTAATCCTTTTTCTGGAGAGGTTAATATGCTTATTGAGGAGACTAGATCCCCTCTTGTTAACGAGTTATTGCATGGAGTCTCGATTATTAATGGTGGCGATGAGATTATTTGGTGGAGCGAACGCGAGGGGATGGGAGCCTATTATCTCTATAGTGGAGATGGTAAATTAAAGCATAAGATTGTTGGTGGTGATTTTTTAGCTGGACCTATATTCAAAATTGATACTGTTGGACGCAAATTTATTTTTGAAGGGTATGGTTACTATAAAGATAGAAATCCTTATGATAGATACTATTTTACAGTAGATTTTAATGGAAAAAATTTTAAGTGTATAACGCCATCTAATGGTTATCACGATATTACATTATCGGCCTGTAACAAGTTCTTTATTGATAGTTATTCTAGTGTAGATAAGTTTCCTTCTAAGGAGTTAAGAGATCTAAAGGGTAAATTAATTCACTCTTTTCCTTCAAAGGATACCAATATGGTTATAAATTATGGCTATACAGACTCCAAGGGTGTTGAGCATAAATGGAGAGCTCCAAAATCAATTAAACTTGTTGCTGCCGATGATAGTACCAATTTATATGGAGTGATGTATATGCCATCCATTATTGAGAGTGGGGAAAAGTATCCTCTAATTTTTAATCTATATCCTGGACCTCAGACAGATCTTGTTCCAAGAACATTCTCATATGCCGATGAAGAGAATAGTGGATTGGCACAAATGGGATTTATTGTTGTAAACATTGGTCTTAGAGGATCTTCGCCATATAGAGGTCCAAAATTCTATGGTTTTAGCCACGGGAATTTAAGAGATTATCCTTTAGATGATTTAATTAAAGTTTTAGAATCATTAGTAGAGAGATATGATTTTATTGATAAAGAAAGAGTCGGTATCTATGGACATTCCGGAGGTGGATTTTTGACTCTAACGGCAATGCTAACATATCCACACATATTTAAAGTTGGAGTCTCTGTTTCTGGTAATCATGATAATAATATATATGCTAAATTTTGGGGAGAGACTTATAATGGTTATGGAAGTAAAATTGCTACAAATATAGAGATCGCTCATAAATTGGAAGGCAAACTACTATTAATAACTGGTGATGTAGATGATAATGTTCACCCTGCAAATACATTTAGGGTGGTTGATGCGCTAATTAAGGCGCAAAAAAGATTTGATATGTTTGTTATCCCTGGAGCAGATCACAATATGTATGGAGAGTATTATAATAGGTTAATTAGGCACTATTTTATTAATAATCTCTAACATATCTAACTTAATTAAATAGGTATTCAATATTTGAAAAAGTATTTATATTTTAGGATAGTAGTTTATTAATGTCGTTATTGTGACCATAAATGACCATTATATCTCCTTGGTTTAGAACGGTTTCTGAGGATGCAACTCCGCTTATGTCATAGAGGTTGGATTGATTTAAAAAACTAAATATTCCTTCCTCTCTTTTTTTTCTCATTATTGTAAGAACTAAAATATTATAGTTTTTATTGAATCCAATCTCTCCAATAGTTTTTCCATGAAATTTACTATCAATTATTACTTTTGTGACACTATATCTGTCCGATAATTCAAAAGAGTCAATTATTCCACTTACAGATAGTCTTCGAGCCCATTTTTCTGCTGCTTCATCTTCTGGTTCAACAATTTCATTAATTCCCATTGCTTCAAGAATAGTTGCTTGAATTTTAGATGTAGACCTGCTAATTATCCTTTTTGCCCCACTTTTTTTTACTAATGCACTAATCATTAGATTGGCCCCTTCGTCTTCACCAATACATATAATAACAAAATCTGAATTCTTAATGGGAAGTTTATCAATTGCGCTCTGATGTTTGCAGTCAATACATATTGCGTAAGTTAGTCTGTCTTTTAAGTCTTCAATTTTAGAGATTTCCTTATCAACACCAATTACTTCATGTCCTAAAATCACTAGTTTTTCTGCCAATGAAGATCCAAAATTGCCTAGTCCTATAATGATATATTTCATATAACTTAAGTTTAATTAATCAAAATGTTTTCAGAGGGATATTTATAATTTGGATTTGAATTTTTTTTAAAAAAAGATATTAATATGGTTAACATACTTACTCTTCCAATAAACATAGTGAAAATAATAACTATCTTGCTAGGAATTGTTAATTCTGAGGTTATTCCCATACTCAATCCTACAGTACTAAAAGCAGAAACTGTTTCAAAAAAAACACCTAAAATCTCTTTCTCTGGTTCAAATGTGATAATAAGTAGAAATGATACTAAAATAACAATAATTGATAAAAAAATTATTGCTAAAGATCTAAGTATTGTCTCTTGCTTAATCTCTCTTTTAAAAATTTCTAATCTAGAATTTCGTCTAATTATACTCACAATTCCTAAATATGCAATTGCAACAGTGCTAGTTTTGATACCACCTCCTGTAGAGGAAGGAGATGCGCCTATCCACATTAATAGAATTATAATAATTGAAGTCTGAATATTAATAAGACTATAGTCAATTGTGTTAAACCCAGCGGTTCTTGGTGTTGCTGCGCTGAAGAATGATGTGATTATTTTACCGTAAAGAGAGTGCTCTTTGAGTGTATTATTATATTCAAAAATAAAAAAGAGAATAGAGCCAAAGCAGAGTAAGATTAGGGTTGTAAATAAGACAATCTTTGTATTTACATTTATTAATCTGGGATAATTAAATTTTTTCTTAGATCTAATTAAATTTAGTAATGAATTTGTAATTTTTTTATAAATGTATCTAAATAAATTTAGCGTAATTGGAAAACCTAATCCACCAACGATGAATAAGGAGGATATAATAATATGTAAAGAATAATTAAATTTAAAAATATCATCGTATAATCCGTCAGTCATTGTAGAAAATCCTGCGTTGCAAAATGATGATATAGAGTGAAAAATAGCAAAAAAAACTTTGTTAGATACAGATGTAAAATAGTTAGAGTCCAACGAATAATATATTAGGATTGACCCTATAATTTCTATAAATATTGTAACAGATACGATAACTTTAAGAATGGAAAAGACCTCTGATAGTTTCTCTAAATTAGAAATGTCTTTTAATAATAGTTGATTTTCAAAAGAAGATTTACCTTTGAAAAAAAAACTAAAATAGCTTGCAAAAGTCATTATTCCAATTCCTCCTGTCTGAATCAACATTAATATAACAATTTGTCCATATTGAGTAAAAGCACTATTTGTATCAACAACTACTAAACCAGTAACACACACAGCACTAGTGGCAGTAAACAGAGCATCAATAAAGCTTATCCCTTCAATGGTTGAATTTGGAAGAATAAGTGCAATTGTGCCAATAAAAATTAAAATAATAAAACTTATTACAAATAGTTTTGCTGGATTAATTGAGCTAGAAGAAATTTTAAATTTCTGTTCGGCTAATTCACGTATTATAATAATAATGACAGAAATATAGATTAATATGGACTTCCTTATAAAAGGATATAAAGACAATTCTATTATTTTTACTGATTCTAGAAAGATAGTAATTAAAAAAAAGCAAATAAATAAATCTGTAATATATGAAATAGAATCTTGTTTCTCATTCTCAAAAAGAACTCTAATTATCATTGAAGCTATTCCTACTAATATAAACGATTGATAGAAAAAAACAATTATTTGTTGTATTATTAAGGATTTATCAAAGCCATAATCATAAAAAATTATAAGGATGGCTAATAGAATAGAGCATTTAATTATTTTATTTTTAATTTCTAGTATCTTCATCGGAATATAAAAATAGATTTCTTCCCAATTTACTATTTTTTTAATAATCATCATAAATTATTGTTATACCATGTAATTTGGATATTTTCTCTTTTTTTATTATATTATGGGTGAACTAAAAATAGGAGGAATTATCATGAAAACTTTAATTTTTTTAATTAATGACGTAGATAATTGCCAAAATTTTATCAAATATGCCTTTGATATGGCAAGTGATTTAAAATTTAAACTCAAAATTTTAAACGTTATCTACCCTTACACATTTGGAACATATGGCTATGTTGGCTCAGAGTCTCCGCCTAGTGCAGAGCATATTAAGCAAATTGAGATCAACATAAAAGGCAGAGTTATTAGCTATATCTCTGAAATAGATGAAAATGCAATTAGCTCTGGAAAGGTTGAGTATATCTCAAAAATAGGTGATGCTCCAGATGTATTAGAAGAGATGTGCATCAAGGGAGAGGTGAATTATGTTGTTTTACAAGGTAAAGCTGATGGATCTTTTTGGTCTCAGAGACCTGAGATAATGGAGATTATTCAGAAAATTAGCTGTCCAGTAATGATAATTTCACCAAACTCTGTATATGAGCATTTCAAAAAGGTCATCTATGCAACAGATTACAATAGTCAAGACATTGATGTGTTAAATAAGTTGGTTAAAATAACTGAACCAATGCAATCCCAAATTGTTGCATTACATATCTTTGAGAGTGTAGATTTTGAGGAGAAGATTGTGGCTAGAGGATTTAGAGAGATTCTTAAGAAAAAAGTGGATTCTCCGAGAGTAACTGCAAGATATGAGGTTAATAACGATAATTTGGATGTTGTTGAGATGTTAGAGACTCAAGCAGAGCTTCTAGGTGCAGATATTATTGTTGTTTTAAAAGAGAATAGAAATCTCTTTGAGAAAATTTTTAAAAGCAGTTTTACTGCCAAGCTTCTGAAAACAACCAAATTACCTGTTATAGTGTACCAGTCAAAAAAATAGTGACAAAGTTTTAAACTATATTTTATGAATATTCTCCTTACAGGGGCCAATGGATATATAGGTAAGACACTTTTACCATACCTTTTGAATAGGGGACATATTGTCTATTGTTGCCTAAGAAAAGGGTCAAAATTGGGATTTACCAGCTCTAAGCTTAGTAATAATATTAAGATTCTGCGAGTAGATTTTTTGGATAGCTCTTCCCTTGTAAATATCCCAAAGGAGATAGATGTAGCATATTATCTAATTCACTCAATGTCATCTGGTAAAGGGGATTTTATGGAATTAGAGAGGGAGTGTGCACTCAATTTTAGAGATGCAATTGAGGCAACTAGTGCCAAGCAGATAATATATCTCAGTGGTATTGTTAATGATTCTATATTATCTAAGCATCTGCAGTCTAGAAAAAATGTGGAGAATATTCTTGGTGGAGGGACTATTCCTTTAACTACGCTTAGGGCTGGTATTATTGTTGGAAACGGTAGTGCATCTTTTCAGATAATTCAAGATCTGGTAAAGAAACTACCTATTATGATTACTCCCAAATGGGTAAATACAAAAACACAACCAATTGCTTTGGAGAATGTTATTCAATTACTGTCTGGTGTTATTGGTATGCAGTGGTCATTTGGTGTTAGCTACGATATTGCTGGGCCAGATATACTAACATATAAACAAATGCTTCTAGAATTTGCTAAAATTACTGGCAGAAAAAGATATATTTTGACCGTTCCTGTTATGACACCAAGATTGTCGTCTTATTGGTTATATTTTGTTACATCTACATCATACTTTTTAGCTCAAAATCTTGTAGATAGTATGAAGGTAGAGGTATTGGCAAAAGATAGTCTTCTTGCTCAAAAGTTAAACATAGCTCTTTTAGATTACAAAGAGGCTATATTACAAGCAATTAGTATTGAATATAATAAACAGTAAATTACTGTTATTTTTATAATTTGGGGTTATTTAATTATATAGGTATGAAAAGAACGTTTTTTTTATCAATTGTCTTAATGGTTTCTCTTATGTTATTTCAAAAGGGAATTACCTATGCATGTACAGGCATCTCTTTAAGATCTGTAGATGGCAGCTATATTCAAGCTCGTACAATAGAGTGGAGTGGTAGTGCATTGGAGAGTATGTATGTAATTGTTCCTAGAGGAGAGCAGTTTACCTCTTACACACCAACAGGAGTTAATGGCCTTTCATTTAAAGCTAAATATGGGATGGTTGGGATTGCTGTGGTTCAAAAAGAGTTTATAGCAGAAGGTATAAATGAAAAGGGATTATCGGCAGGGCTATTTTATTTTCCTGGATATGGAAAATACCCTCTATATAATCAGAAAAACAACTGTAAAACCATATCAGATTTACAACTTACAACATGGATGTTATCTCAGTTTTCTTCTGTAGAAGAGGTGATTGCGGCTATTGATGATGTTTTTGTAACTACTATTCAAGGCGATGCTACTGTCCATTGGAGAATAGGTGATAGCTCTGGTAGACAGGTAGTTCTGGAGTATAAAGATGGTAGAGCTATGATTTATGAAAACCAAGTTGGCGTTATAACAAATTCGCCAGATTTTCCTTGGCAAGTAACAAATTTAAGTAACTATGTTAATCTTTATCCAGGGAACAGTGGAATTAGGCAATATAATGATCATACTGTTGCTCCATTTGGAGCGGGATCAGGTTTTCTTGGGCTTCCTGGAGATTTTACTCCAGCCTCTAGATTTGTAAGAGCCTTCTTTTTATCGGCAACAGCAGTTCCAATGAATACTGCATTAGAGAGTGTCATTCAAAGTTTTAAAATTTTAAATAATTTTGATATTCCAATTGGAGTTCTATTTGAAAAGGGGAAAGCGCCAGATATACCTAGTGCAACACAATGGACTTCATCTATAGATCTTACCAACAGGCGTGTCTATTATAGAACAATGTATAATAGCTCAATAAGATGTATAGATTTGAGTAATATAGATTTTGCTAAAACAAAATTTATTGTCTCATTTTTGGATGAACAAAAAAGTGAGCCAATTAATAAAATATTATGAAGATAAATAGAGAACTTTTGGATGATGTCTCTTTAAAAGCCAAACAGAGTGAGAGACTTAGGATGAATTACAATTTTCATGAATCATATGATTCTGGGGCACAACGGATGTTAAATGCTTTGGAGGTAGGAACAAATTTGCCTATTCATCGGCACAAACATACCAATGAAACATATATTGTATTACGTGGTGCTATAGAGGTTAGGTTTTATGATTATCCCAAGAATGACAATAGTGATAATAGTAACAGTGACAATAGTAACAGTACAGTAGGAAGTTACAATTTAGAAGTTGTGGATTCTTTTGTTTTAGATCCATTATTGGAGGAGTATGGTGTTGATATTCCAAAAGGGGTATGGCATGATCTGATTGTTCTCAAGCATGATACAGTTATTTTTGAGGTAAAAGATGGGCCTTATGATGTTACATTGACAGAGCAATATATAAGCGAATCATAGGAGTTAAGCCAAAAAATTAACTTTTAGGGTTAGACTTTATAAAAAAATTATAACTTTGCTTTTGACGATGTTTTAATTAACTAACCCAAACTTAACTTACTGTGAAAAAATTACTGTTATTGATGTTATTATCTGCATGGATAATACCAACTCTTGCTGTAGCTAGTGCTCAGGAGAGAATCACACTCGCGGGAACAGTTACACTCCATGGTTCGGAGGAACCTATTCCCTACGCCCAAGTTTCTATTAAAGAGCTGAACCTTTGGGGTTTTAGCGACGATAAAGGGCGATTTGAAATCAAAGGAATTATTCCTGGAAATTACACTCTAGAGGCAGTATCCCTCGGATATCAAAAAATTTCATTGCCAATCAGGCTCCAAAGAAGTATAAATAACTGGAGAGTGCAAATGAAAGAGGAGAATCTGACTTTAGATAATGTAATTGTTACTGCTAAAGCAGGAAGTAGCATGAACTCCTCTTCTAGAGTAGATAAAAAAGCTATTGAGCACGTACAGGCAACAAGTTTAGCCGATGTAATGCAGCTATTGCCAGGTAATATTATTAAAAATCCAACGCTTGTTGAGAAAAACACTATCACGATTCGTTCAATTAATGAAAATATTAATAATGCAAGAGGTGTAGGTGTTTTGGTTAATGGATCTAGAGTATCTAGTGATGCTAGTGTTGAGAATGATGTTATGGACTTTCGCGCAATTTCTACAGATAATATAGAGTCTGTTGAGGTGCTAAAGGGAGTTTTATCTGCAGAATATGGAGACGTAACCTCGGGAGCAATTATTGTAAGAACTAAAACAGGATATACTCCGTACGAAATTAGGTTTAAATCTGACCCAAGAACAAAAGCTGTTTCATTGGGAAAGGGATATAATTTGGGTGCAAATAAAGGTAATTTGAACGTTAATGCAGATTATGCACGGTCTTTTACAGATTGGAGATCTCCAGTTGATGAGTTCGAGCGTATTACTTTGGGAGTAACATATTCGAATACATATAATGTTGCAGGTAAACCACTAAGATTTAATGCAAGAATTAATGGATATCACCTTGGTAACACATCAAAAGCAGACCCCGATGTCTCAAAAGAGGATTTTAGAAAGGTCAGAGATAATAATATTAACCTTTCGGTATATGGTAACTGGCAGCTTAATAAAAATTGGATATCCAATTTAAACTATAATATATCTGGCTCATATTCAGAGAGAAACAGTCAAAAGTTTGAAAAGAAAAGTGGAATTCCGCTTCCCACAACCAATAGAACAACAGATGGTATAGGATTGGGCTATTTTACCCCTTCGGCCTTTACATTGGACGAAAGAGTAAATGAGGTACCAATCTATTTTAATGCTAAACTGACAGGTAACTTAAATAAATCTATTGGAGATAATTTGTTCAAAACTCTTGCGGGAGTTGAGTTTAATACCAGAGGTAACAATGGAGATGGGGTTTATCATAGAGCAGATACTCCTCAATATTATAGAGAGAGAAAGTATTCCGATATTCCATTTATGTCGGATTTGAGTGCTTTTGCCGAAGAGAAAGTGACTATCCCCGTAGGAAAAAAGAGAAGCTCGATAGATTTAATGGCTGGTGTGCGTGTATCTAAAATGATTTTGGATGGTTATGATTATGATCCTACTGTAGATCCAAGATTTAATGCAAAATATACCATTATCTCTCCAACAAGACCGAGAAGTATTTCCGAAGCAGGTAAACGAAAAGTTGTTAGAGAGTTAGCCCTTAGAGGTGGTTGGGGTATAATGAAAAAACTACCTTCTATATCTATGTTATATCCTAGCCCTAGTTATATAGATAATGCTCTTTTCCAGTATAGAAATCAAACTACAGGAGAGAGTTTGGCATTAATTCAGACATCTGTAATTGATGATAGATTAAACTACAACTTGAAGCCCATCAGAACAAATAATATTGAGTTGGGTTTAGATGTAAATATTTTGGGCATTGAAGCTAAGTTTACCTATTTTAACGAAAAGGTTAGAGATGGTTTTAGCGATAATAATAACTATGTATCTCAAGACATTAATTTCTATAAAACTGTCTCAGATCCAAATGCTGCTCCAAAATATGAAAATGGAACAATTTGGGTAAAAAATCCAGATGGAGTATATAGAGAATTAGAGTTTACAACACAGAATCAGTATAAAAATTACAAGACACCAGATAACAGAGGAGCTGTTGATAAATGGGGATTGGAATACGATTTTGATTTTGGAACAATTAAATCTATTAACACCTCTATTATTGTAAATGGAGCCTACATTAGATCTGATGATTACTCATCTGGACAGCTATACTACTATAAACCTGGTAGTGACCCAATAGATCCTTTTTCAAACAACAAATATATTGGTATATATAATGATAATTCAAATGTAATCGGCGTAGGAACAGGTAGAGAGAGATTGTCGACAAACATTAGTTTAATTACCAGAATTCCATCTATTAGAATGATTGTCTCTTTAACTACCCAGTGTGTGTGGATGGAGAATAACTGGAATCTATATGATGATGGAAAAATCTATTCAGAAGATGCATCAGGAAAGGCTGTATATGGAGATTATAATAGAAAACGTAGTTCAACTACTCTATTTAGAGATCCAATAGCATATATGGATAAAAATGGTGTTGTTAGGCCATTTAGCGATTATCATACAACATCAGATCCAGATTTGAAAAGGAGATTAAATGACCTTAGACTTAGAAGTGACCATACATACTACTATTTGGAAAATGGTTATAAACCTTATTTTATGTCAAATATTAGAGTCACAAAAGAGCTTGGAAATATGGCATCATTGTCGTTTTATGCCAATAACTTTACAAACTCAAGACCAATAATTAAGAATAAGGCAAGACCAAATGCTCCAGGAAGTAGAAGAAATACTCCTATATATTTTGGTGCGGAACTTAAACTAACCTTTTAAACTCTAAAGCAATGAAAAATAATAAAATATATATATTATTGCTAATGCTTACGTTTGTTGTCGCTGGCTGCTTAAAAGATTTAAGAGAGAGTGATTTTTCTGACGAAAACCTTAGCACAAAAATTAAAATAGAGGTTAAACTACCTCAAGATTATCACTATTCACTAGAGGGGTTAATAATAAAACTTACAGACCCTGGAACAGGACGGATGTTTGAGGGAGTTACAAATTCTAGTGGTGTTGCAGAGATTAGTGTAGCTCACGGTACATACATTGCTACAACAGAGTTCAAACATAACGAAGCTGGTGGAATTATCTATATATTTAACGGAACAACAGATCAGATCAAGGCAACGCCATCTGACAGTAAGTTAATTACTAGAGATCTTCCATTAAATGTATCAAAAGCGGGGCAAATAATTATTAAGGAGCTATATTATGGAGGCTGTGTTGACCCAACTAATAATAAAAAATATGCTGCAGATCAATATATAATCTTATATAATAACTCCGCCGATGTTGCATATTTAGATTCTCTATGTATTGGAGTGGTTGATCCTTGGAATGCCCTAGCAAATGGAAGAATTTCTCATTGGGTTAAACCAGGAACAACGGAGCTTAGAGATTCAGTTCCTAATATTGGAATTGGTTGGATGTTCCCAGGAAGTGGGAGAGATCATGCTCTGCAACCAGGAGAGGAGGTCGTTATTTCACTTAATGGAATTAACCATGCTGCAACTGTATCAACTTCAGTAGATTTGAGTAAACCAGGATATTGGTCTCTTTACGATCCTATTTTAACACCTGGGCAAACAACTCCTCAACCTGGAGTAAAATTACTGCAAGGATTTTGGAAAGTTGGCACCTCAAATCAGTATATAATATCTCAATTAAGCCCAGCTGTTTTTATATACAGCTTAGGTGGAAAAACTCCTCAACAATTTGTAAATGATACTTATACGTGGAATCCTAGATATACAAATAGAAACTTTGATGTTCTAATGGTAGATAAAGATCTGGTTATGGATGGTATTGAGTGCTTTAGAGCTTCAACAGACACAAAACGCTTTAGATCTGAAATAGATAACGGTTTTGTATTAATTGATGGAGTTGGTCAAGGGCAGAGTGCTCATAGAAGAGTTGACGAAGCAGCTACTGCAGCAGCAGGAGGTAGAATTGTCTATATGGATACAAACAACTCTTCAAACGACTTTGAGGTAAGAACAACAGCATCTTTGTTAAATAAGTAATAAGATTCAAAATGAAAAAAATATTAACATATATATCCATTTGTGCTGTCATTACTCTGCTTCCGAATCTATTACACTCTCAGCAGAGATCACAAAAAAGGCACTACACATTCGAAAAAATTGAGATGAAAAGCCCATGGCTCTTATCTGGAAATGGGGCAGGATTAGTCTTTAACAAAGCAGATAATTATGCAAATGTAGAGGGCTATTTAACTAATGAAAACGGAAGCTATAGAAATGTGGATGACCCATCTACATACACAACAATGGGTTTGGGAACAAAATCCTATACAAAAGTTAAAAACGTATATTTCTATGGTTCGTTTAGATATGATTATGGTATTAATAAAGATCTAGCGTGGAGAGGTACAGTATATCCAAGATCTGTTTTAAACCCAATAGCAGACTCAATCCCAGGAAAAGTACTTAGGGAGTCCTATATTATGAGTGGAAAGGTTGGTTATAAAGTTAGTGATGTTGTTGCTCTAGGTGCAGCCTTTGATTATAATACCAACACTTCGGCCAAAAGAGTAGATGCTAGAAATTTGAATACACTATCTAGCTTAAAAGTCTCTCCAGGAGTTACTTTGGACTATTCACATTTAAAACTTGGTGCTAATCTAAATTATTTTAGAGATGTAGAGGATGTTGATTATACATTTATTGGTGAGACAACTGGTAAAAATATATACTATTTAGAGGGACTCTGGTTTTTCTCAAAATCAGGAATATCTAATACAACAGATTTAAAGAGAAAATATATAAAAGATGGTTTTGGAGCCTCTGTTCAGGCCCATCTAAATTTAGGTAATTTCTGCTTTTTTAATCAGCTATCTGTTAATTATGCTCAAAAAGATGATTATGAGAGTAGCAACTTAATAAAGAGATATGCCTATGTAGAGAGTCTTACATATGCATATGATGGTAGATTCAGATTAAAAGGAGATAATATTGATCATATTCTGTCGCTATCTTTTGTAAGTGATGAGAATCTCTCTTATAGCATTATCAACCGTTATGAGAGAGTTCCCGAGGAGATTAATACATGGGCTTTTTATGAGTATGGTAAGGATTTACGATATGTAACAGGATATCAAAAATATGGTGCCGAGTATAAAACATTTATCAGAGATGGTGAATGGAGATGTTCATGGATTCTTGCTGCTGGGGTAGATCTTCATAAATTTGAGAAAGATTATAAATTATTCCCTGCTAAGTATCATCAAAATTTTGATATTACAGAGCTATATATGAGAGCTAATAAAGATTTCATTCTTTCTGATAGAAATTCATTGAATTTGGATATTAATGGAAGCTATGTAACTGCCAACGGAACTAAGTTAGATGCTCAAAATCCATTAACATCTGGAGCCTTGATGTTGAATAACTCTCTGTTAGATAGAGATTTTGCATATAATACTTCTGATAGATATAGCGCTGGATTAGGTTTTAAATTTATGAGAATGGTAGATCAAAATAGAGGTACTTCTCTTTATTTAGGTGCATCTTATAAACATATTGAGTCAAAAGATTTGGGCAGCAGAGGCCTATTTGCTCTATCTGTTGGGTTTAATTTCTAAATTTAGATTTGTAATTAAAATCTAGATTTTTGACATACATCTTTAGCCACACCGCAATAATACGGCGTTGACGTAATATAATGGTGTGGCTTTATTCTAATAATATACGTACCATAAATATAAAAGATATGAAATTTAAAAATTTATATATAGTATTTCTATTTACACTCTTCTTTGGTAAAGCTACTGCCGATGAGGGGATGTGGTTGATAAATATGATTGATAATCAGCTTTATGAGCAAATGAAAAGCAAGGGTCTTAAGCTTAAGCCAGGAGAAATTTACAACCCAACATCTATCGCTTTAACAGATGCTATTGTGGCCATAGATGGAGGAATGTGTAGCGGAAGTATAATATCGGCAAGTGGCTTAATGATTACTAACCACCACTGTGCTTATAGTGATATTCACTCTTTAAGTACGCCTGAGAATAACTATTTAGAGAATGGTTTTTGGGCTATGTCTTTGGAGCAAGAGAAACCAATTAAAGGTAAAAGTGTTACTTTTTTAAGAGGTGTTGCCGATGTTACAGACTATGTTTTACACGTTATTGATAGTTTGGATGCTGCTGGCCCACGAGGACTTTTCTTTATGAATAAAGTATCCTCTGTGGTTGAGCAAAAGTATCAAGACTCACCATACGAAAAGGGACTCTCTTCTAAGTGGAGAGGTTCAAAATATTACCTCTATTTTTATGAGACATACTCAGATGTTCGTTTGGTTGGCGCTCCGCCTGTCTCTATTGGATCTTATGGTGGAGAGACTGACAACTGGGGTTGGCCTCAACACAAAGGAGACTTTACAATCTATCGTGTATATTCCGCTCCAGATGGTTCGCCAGCAAAATATGCTCAAGAAAATGTGCCAATGAGTGCAAAAAGGCACTTGACTATATCAACAAAAGGTGTTGAAAAAGATGATTTTACAATGATTTTGGGTTATCCTGGAAGAACAAATAGATATATTTCTTCTTATGAGCTTAAAGAAAAATTTGAGATTCTTAACCCAATGATCAGTGGAGTTAGAAGAGCTAAATTGGAGGTATGGAAAAAGTATATGGATAAAGATGATGAGGTTCGTCTTAAATATGCCGATAAGTATTTTGGAATTAGTAATTATACCGATTATGCTAAATGGGAAAACCTATGCATTGAGCGCTTTAAGGTGATAGATAGCATAAAGGCTAAAGAGACTCAGCTAAAATCTTGGATAATGGCATCGCCACAGAGGGTAGAGGAGTTTGGTTCTGTATTAGAAGATTTGGAGACAATATATAATCAGAAGGCTCAAGCTGAAAAATATAAGGGGTATTTTCAGGAGTCAATGGTCAGAGGAGCAGAGTTTGTGGGCCTAGGTCAGAGATTTAAAGGTATAACTCTATTTTTAGAGAGAGAGAAGATTGACTCATTCACTATGGATTATCAAAAAGCACAGGAGTTTTACTCAATTGCAAATTCTCTTTTTGAATCTGCAGATTTGGAGGCAGATAGAGAGCTGTTTAAGGTTATGCTTGGATATTATCTTAAAGAAGTTCCTCAAGAGTACTATGCTCAATCATTTATTGATTTGCTAGGGCGCTTTAATGGTAATAAAGATCAGATGGCAGATTATATTTATGATAATAGCGTTATTACAGACAGAGATAGAATGGCTAAATTCTTTTCAGAACCAAGAACAGCTCAAGATATTTTAAATGATCCAATTATTGAGGTTGTGAATACAATTTCAATTAGAGATTTTAATAGAGCCTTAAGTGATATATCCAAAGATGTAGATCTTTCTGTGTCTGATCTAAAAACAAAATATGTAAAGGCAATGTATCAGATGAGGCAAGAGATGGGAGAGAGCGTGTACCCCGATGCTAACTCAACTATGAGATTGACATTTGGAGAGGTTGGTGGAATTAAGCCATATGATGGTGTGTACTACTCTCATATTACTACTTCAAAAGGTATTTTGGAGAAAGAGGACCCTAATAATTATGAGTTTAAATTGGGAGCAAGTTTAAAAGAGGCTCTTGTTAAAGAGGATTGGGGACGTTGGGGTAAAGATGGTGTTTTATATGTTAACTTTATGTCCGATAATGATATAACAGGTGGTAATTCTGGAAGTGCTGTATTAAATGGCAGTGGAGAGCTAATCGGCTTAGCTTTTGATGGTAATAGAGAGTCTATGGCAGGAGATGTCTATTTTGTGGATGAATATTGCAAATGTGTCAATGTAGATATCAGGTATGTGCTTTGGGTGGTTGATAAATTTGCTGGGGCTACTCATATTATTGATGAACTAACTTTTAATTAGTATCTCACAATTTTTATTTTTTAATTATGAATAATTTATACAAAACAATATACATTGTTATTGTTTTGTGTTGGTCTGCAGTATTGGGACTATCACAAAATGGAGATAACAGAGAGTGGGATAAGTTGCCCACTGACGATAAATACATTATCGGCAAGCTAGAAAATGGTCTAACATACTACATAAGAGAGTCAAAAAGCACTGAGGGTAGGGCCGATTTTTATATAATACACAATGTTGGTTCTTTGCAAGAGAACGATAATCAGAGAGGGCTTGCGCATTTTCTTGAGCATATGGCTTTTAATGGAACAAAGAATTTCCCAGATAAGGGGCTGTTAGAGTATTTTGCAAGTATTGGTGTTAAGTTTGGTAATAATATAAACGCTTATACATCTATGGATAGAACGGTCTATAATATTTCGGCCGTGCCTGTAGATAAAAGAGAGACGATTATTGACTCTGCTCTGCTTGCTATTCATGACTGGTCTCACTATATTAATTGTAATATGGAGGAGATAGATAAGGAGAGAGGTGTAGTTAGAGAGGAGTGGCGTAGGGGAGATGAGCCTAGAACACGTATGTTTAAGGGTGTAAATATGGCTATTCAGAAGGGGTCTCGTTTTGCCCAAAGAGATGTTATTGGTGTAATGGATATTATAGATACATTCTCTAGAGAGACTTTGATAGATTATTATCATAAATGGTATAGGCCAGATTTGCAAGCAGTGGTTGTAATAGGAGATATAGATGCATCTGATATTGAACAAAGAATAAAAAGCAGATTTTCTCAAATACCAGCCAAAAAAGATGGTGCAGAACGTGAAGTTTATTCAATTCCGGGTAATAAAGAACCACACATTGTGTTTATAACAGATCCTGAATCTCAAGCTACTAATGTTAAATATGTTGTTAAAATTCCTTTAAGGTCTCAACAAGAGCGTCAAACTTCTTTGGCTTTATATGATAAGGTTTTGCAGGATATGATTCAGGAGTTAATGAGAATAAGATTAGATGCTGCTGCAAATGATAAGAGTGCCGGATTCAGAAGAGTTGTGCCCATTTTTGGTTCTATAAGTTATGCAATAGAGACTTTCTCTTTTACTGCAATGCCAAAGGATAGTAAAAATACTGCCGATGCTTTAAGAGATATAGCAGTTGAGATAGAAAGAGTAAAACAACATCGCTTTTGTCAACAAGAGTTGGAGATAGCTCGTAAAAGTGCAAGGGCCAACTTAATCAAAAATTACAATAGATCTAAAGATGTTAAAAATGCCGATTATGTTTCTGCTGCAGTTGAACATTTTACTAGACAGAGTCCGCTTGTTACAGTTGATAGCTCATATGAGATATCAAAAAGGATATTAAATAGTATAACTCTAGAAGATCTTAATGGTTCTGTAGATAGGTTTTTAACTGATAGTAATTTGGTTGTAATATTTTTTACAAATGAGTCATTAAAGAGTCATTTGCCAAGTAAAGAGGATGTGCAAGAGATATTGTTATTGGCTAAAGAGACTTCTCATGAACCATTTCAATCGGAGGGGGTTAAAGCTATTCCATCTCCCGTAATTAAAAGCAAAGGATCTATTGTATCCGAAAAAAATGTTAGTGCAAAAGATATAGGCATAAAGCATATAAAGGATTTTGAGGATGCTGTAGAGTGGAAACTTGATAATGGGATAAGAGTTATTTGGAAGAGTGATCCTGAGGCCGACAATTTGGTTAGAATGACTGCTTTTAGAAATGGGGGTTATAGCAGAGATTTATCATTAGACAAGATAAAAACTCTTCAGTCATTTATATTATTATACTCTGTTGCCGATTTAGATAATAAGGAACTAGCCAGATGGTCTAGTAATAATTCAGTATCTGTTAGGCCGGATATTGACTATAGAACTGAGGGTTTTAAGGGTTCTTTTACTCCTAAGCAGGCTCAGAACTTCTTTTCTCTATTGCACCTTTACTTTACAGATGCCAATCTATCTGTAAAAGCTGTTTCAGATAGAAAGACTCTATTAAAGCGAGATATTAATACTCAGATAAGACACCGTAGTATATACAACGATTCTGTTGTTGCATTAAGATTTAGTCACTATCCTTTAAATCTCAAGTTAACTAATGAAGATGTAGAGAGGATTGATAGAGAGGACCTTATTGGGTTGTTTAATGATGTTTTTACTGGTGCAGATGATTATACATTTGTATTTAGTGGTTCTATGGAGCCTATAAAAGCAAAAGAGTATATTGAGAAATATGTGGCCACAATTCCAAAAAGTGTTACTAAAAAAGGTAAGATTGGAGAGTATAAAGAGCCAATAATGAGGAGAGGAGATGTCTCTCTAATTTATAATCCTTCCGATGTGACAAGTACAAAAGCCAGCGTAAATGTTCTTTATCATTCAAATTCAAAATATGGAGTTGAGGAGAATTTGCTTGTAAAGTTTGTGACTTATATATTGAGAGACAGATATATGCAATCTATTCGTGAAGACAAAGGAGGCACATATTATGTTGGTGTCACAGGTAATATTATTAAAGAACCTGTTTCTAAAGGATCAAAAGAGAGAAGAGATGTTGCATTGTTCTCTATAGAGTTCGATACTGAATCGGCACTTGTAGATGATCTTTTGGCCATAGTTCATAAAGAGATTGAGGTATTGATAAAAGATGGACCAACTCAAAAGGAGATTGATGAGATTAAGCTATATTTAAGTAAGGTCTATAAAGACAGAAAACAGAATATTGAGTGGGTATCAGTAATTACTAACTCATTGCAAGGTATTGAAAATTATGATATAGAAAAAGAGAGTGAAATTCTGGATTCTATCACAGTTAAGAAAGTACATCAGTTTGTAAAAGATGTTTTGAAAACTAAAAATCAGATGGTTTTTGTATTCAAACCAATGTAATAATTTTTACTTGACGTTAAAGGCTTCATTTTGAGGCCTTTTTTGTTTAACTCTGGCGGGGTGCGTGCAAAAGCGCTGTATATGAGCAACTAGTAAAAAAGAAAAGGAAGCAAAAAGAAATTGAACACTGGTTGAGTTCAATTGTTTGTTGGTTATGAAAAGGGTTGTTTATAATATTGGTGGTTTGAGCTGCGCCACGTGTGCATTGAATGCCCAAAAGAAGCTAAGCTCCCTTAATGGAGTTACCGATGTTAAAGTCAATTTTGCATCGGCAAAGGTAGAGATTGTTTATAATGAGAGTGAGATAGGTTTTGCCGATATGAGAGGGGCGTTAAAATCTGTTGGTTACCAATTAATGGATTCTGATGATTCTACTGTATCTAATAGTAGCGTCTATTGGGCAATGGCCTTTGCCATGCCAGTGATGATTATTGGGATGTTTTTTATGAATATGCCTTATGCGAATGAGATAATGTGGGTTTTAAGTACACCTGTTGTTTTGTGGTTTGGGCGTAGATTTTTTATAAATGCTTGGAAACATGCTAAGAGTGGTTATGCATCTATGGATACCCTAATTGCTATTAGTACAGGTGTTGCATATATATTTAGTGTATTTAATGTTATATATCCTAAATTTTGGTATGACAGAGGATTGGAAGCACATGTATATTTTGAAGCTGCTGCAGTAATTATTGCTTTTATTTTATTGGGGAAATTCTTGGAAGAGAAGGCAAAGGGGAAGGCCTCTTCTGCAATTAAGAGTCTAATGGGGTTAAGGCCAAAGAGTGTAACTGTTTTGAGAGATATTAATGGAAGTGAGATAGAGGAGGTTGTTAGCCTGGAGTTAGTAAATCAAGGAGATATGGTTCTTGTAAAGCCTGGAGAGAGAATTGCTGTTGATGGTGTTGTTATTAAAGGTAGTTCTTATGTGGATGAAAGTATGTTAACAGGCGAGTCTGTTGCTGTTGCAAAGAGTTTAGACGATAAAGTTTTTGCTGGGACTATTAATCAGAAGGGTAGTTTTGTATTTGTTGCCCAGGGTGTTGGAGAGGATACTGTTTTGTCTAATATCATAAAAATGGTGGAGCTAGCTCAAGGGAGTAAAGCTCCTGTTCAGAAATTAGTAGATAAAATAGCATCTGTGTTTGTGCCGGTAGTAATAATTATTGCTATATCTACTTTTGTCCTTTGGAATATTTTTGGAGGGGTAAACTCATTTAGTATAGCCCTTAAGTCTATGATAACTGTTTTGGTTATTGCATGCCCTTGTGCTTTGGGTTTGGCAACACCAACTGCTATTATGGTGGGTATTGGCAGAGGTGCAAAGAGAGGAATTTTAATTAAAGATGCTGTTAGTTTGGAGCTTTCCAAAAAAATTGAGAGGGTGGTTTTGGATAAAACAGGAACCTTAACTGAGGGAAGACCCGTTGTTGTAAATGAGTTTTGGTATATAGAAAATGAATATAATAGAGATCTATTATACTCAATAGAGAGACGGTCTGAGCACCCTCTTGCCGATGCCATAGTTAACCACTTAATTGATAAAGGTTTTGATGCAACAAACTCTTCGAATTCTAATAATATTGTGATTGAAGAGTTTGAAAATATAACCGGAATGGGTGTAAAGGCAATAGTAAATGGACTATTGTATTATGTTGGAAGTGCAAGATTTATAGAGAGTTATACTGCAAATATTTTGAGTTTGACAAATATAGATAAGGCAACCTCTGTTGTTTGGTTTGCTAGCGAATCTGAAGTTATTGCTCAGTTCTCTTTAACAGATAATATTAAATCTACCTCCAAGGCTGCTGTAGAGGCTCTACACCGTGCTGGTATTAAGGTTACAATGCTTACGGGAGACAGTGAATCGGCAGCAAATAGTGTAGCGGCAAAAGTTGGTATAACAGATTATCAATTTAATCTTTTGCCACATGATAAATCTGAATATGTTAGGGAGATGCAGCGCAGAGGAGAAGTTGTGGCAATGGTTGGGGATGGAATAAATGATAGTGCAGCTTTGGCTCAGGCCGATGTAAGTATTGTAATGGGAAGTGGTACAGATATAGCAATGGATGTTGCTCAGATGACTATTGTATCTTCCGATCTTTTAAAGGTTTGGGAAGCGATTAAATTATCAAAAGAGAGTGTTAAGATTATTAAACAGAATCTATTCTGGGCATTTATTTATAATATTATTGGAATTCCAATTGCTGCCGGTTTGCTTTATCCATTTACTGGTTTTCTGTTAAACCCAATGATAGCAGGTGCCGCAATGGCTTTTAGTAGTGTAAGTGTTGTTTTGAATAGTTTAAGATTGTATAGGACTAAATAAAGAGAGTTCTCGTCAGAGACGGTTTTGCAGTTGCGCTGTTGAATTTAGTGCGTAAAACTAAACTCACAATATATGATATTGCACCAAAATCAACAGGAGTATAGATGTTTTCTATTATCCTCCAACAACAATCATCTTATCAGGGGCAAACGAGTCGTGTTCGTTGGCAAAAACATACCACAACTGATTGCATACACATTGGGTCTTGCCGATAACGACATCTATATTGCGGTGTGAGTGTCCATATATCCAATAGTCGATTCCCGACCTTCTGTTATATCCTCTGTGTTGATAGTGCTAATGTCGAAGCTAATCCCATTGAATTTATCTCGATAGTCGCTCACCGAAAGTCGATACAACAGCCGTTCATACAGATAGCGAATGATAAGCAATTGATAATCTAATCCATCCTGTTTGGCAATATTGAGCAACTTTGCCTTGATTGATTTTGCAATATCTTTTGTCATAGTCCAATTTCCAGATATGTTCTTAAAATCTTCTCAACCCTCATTTTCTTGGCATACTCCATTAGCAGGGCTTGTGCTGGGCATGGAAAGGTATTTGATATGCTGAAGTTTGACAAAATAGCGGTTGTATAATTGTTCTGCCTATCTTCCATATAACTTAAAGTCAATGCTTTACTTTTCCTAATTTTCAATCGGTAACGAATTAGGCACAAAAATTATAGCCTCATTTGTCCACCTTGCACCTATTCCTTATGCTGCGATGAATACAATAACTATTCTTCGCAAAAATAGCATAGATAATTTGCAATGCCGAGAAAAAAGCATATATTTGTCGCATAAAAAGCAAAGAATATGTACATGTATCAACATGAAAATTGGACTGATTTCAAATGGAACAATGATAAATTACTTTCATTGCTTGCCAATGTAAGGCATCTTCAAGGTCGATTGTTGGGACAAATGGAGAATTTAGGTTTCAAACTTCAGGAAGAAGCCGTACTCTCTACCCTAACTTTGGATGTTCTGAAATCTAGCGAAATAGAGGGCGAAATATTGAATAAAGATCAAGTACGTTCTTCCATCGCTCGGAGATTAGGACTTGAAGTATCGGGATTGGTAGATTCTCCGCGTAATGTCGATGGTGTTGTGGAAATGATGCTTGATGCAACACAGAACTACACTCTTCCAATTACTGACGAACGTCTCTTCGGTTGGCATGCAGCTTTGTTTCCAACGGGATATAGTGGGATGTACAAAATAGAAGTTGCTAAGTATCGAAGTGGAGATATGCAGGTAGTTTCGGGTGCAATGGGGAAAGAGAAAGTCCATTATGAAGCTCCAAAGGCTAACGTAGTTGAAGCAGAAATGAACCACTTCCTGAAATGGTTTAATAATGGTTCAGAAATAGATTCTGTATTAAAGGCGGCAGTGGCTCACTTTTGGTTTATCACTATCCACCCATTCGATGACGGTAATGGACGTATAGCCCGTGCAATAACAGATATGCAGCTTTCCCGTAGTGATAAAAGTTCACAACGTTTCTACAGTATGTCAAACCAAATACTTACCGAACGTAAAATGTACTACGAAATACTGGAAAAAACACAGCACAGCAATGGCGACATAACAGAATGGTTGGAGTGGTTTTTATCTTGTCTTGAACGTGCTTTGATAAACAGTAGTAAAGTATTGGAAGATGTTCTTGTAAAAGCGAGATTCTGGGAGCAACATAGCCAAACACAATTAAATGACCGTCAGCGGTTAATGCTTAATAAATTGTTCGACGGCTTTGAAGGCAAATTGACTTCTTCTAAATGGGCTAAGATAGCAAAATGTTCACAGGACACTGCTATACGGGATATACAAGACCTGATTGGCAAAGGCATCCTTCAGAAAGAAGCACAAGGGGGAAGAAGTACTAATTACGAGTTGATTGTAAAGTAATGTTTCATATGGCATTAGAATACAAGTAAATTCGTAACTTTGTAGCAGAAAAATAGAAAAAATAACGGATGTCATTTTTGGACAAAATACAAATAAAAAAGCCCACAAATCATTGACTTGTAGGTTTTGTCTTACTTTCGTCGGAGTTTGACTTACTCCTTTCGCGGAGAGAGGGGGATTCGAACCCCCGATACCTTTTTGAGGTATACTCGCTTTCCAGGCGAGCCAGTTCAGCCACTCCTGCACCTCTCCAATTTTAAGATAATTAATACAGTTGTATCAATTTTGGTGAGCGAAGATAACAAAAAACTTTGAATGGAGCCCAATCCTCTTTTAGTATACGTGCATGCTACCCTGTGCCGATGGTAGATAATTAACACCAATCCACGTGATCATTAGTAAGATAAACGATATCGGCAAAAGCCAAAGAGCTAGTTTCTCATACTTTTTTCCCAAAAGCCGAGTATGGATATAGGCTAAATATGCCAAAGATGTAATAAATGCCCAAGTCTCTTTTGGGTCCCATGACCAATAGTGCCCCCAAGCCTCTTTAGCCCAAACAGCGCCCATAAGCAGTCCCAGCATTAAAAAACCAAAACCAATATAGACTATATTATCAATAATTTTAAATATCTGTTCTACATCGTTTTTTGATCCAATTTTAGCTTTAACAACTATTAGTGCGCCAATTGTTGCTGCTCCAAACATAGCGTAAGAGAGAATATATGTTGTAACATGAGGTATAAACCATACGCTCTGTAGAGCTGGCATGAGGTTTTTTGAGTGAATTTCTGGTTTTAATATATTGATGATAACAAAAATAGATGCAACAACGCTGGAGTAGGAGAGGAGCCATGGATAGTTCCACCTTTTGTAGGTAATATAACCCACAGAAGATAAAAACATAGAGTACCATAGTCTTGTCTCTCCCATTGTTCTCATAGGAGGTCTCTCTAGATATATCCAGAAACCGCTTATAAAAATAGCAAAGATTAAAATGCCAATTAACATAAATATATCGGCAAAAAGAGCACCTTTTTTAGATCTGTTATAAACCAGCAATCCTGCACCTAGCCACAAAAGCATAGATGGGATTGCAAACCATATAAAATTATACCAATTCATTTCCATATTAATGATAAGGATCCTAGAGCAATAAGAATAAATCCAAGATATACAGCCCATAACCAAGGGTCATAGACCAACTCCATGCTACTGTAAGAGGAGAGTCTGCCAGCGGCACTGTCATAGCCATATTGATATATTGTCCAATTGCCAATTTTAATAGGTTTGTTTACCTCCAATACCGATTTTTTTGTCTCTCCATCTTGAGTATATACAATAACATCTGAGTAAAATCTTTTTGGCTCAGGCACTGTCATGACAACAGCCTGATTGTTGCTTAGAGATAGAGTCATAAATAGTTGATTTTGATTTCCCCCACATACCCATCCTCTGAAACTCTCTTGGTTGTTAATATTTACAGCTCTAACCAATGCTGCAGGCGTAGAACCAGGCATTGGAATCTCTCTATATGTGCTATCACTATTTCTGACAGCATTGTGAATATACTCTTCTACAGAAACTTCCCATTCATGGACTCTTTTTGTGTGAGATATATTTAATGGATCTATTTGAAAAAAATGAGGTTTGCTTACTGGAAGAATATCTCCATTCTCTATATCTATTACAGCTAGTTTTGGAGGGTATACCTCCATATCAAAATCTTTTAGCTCAATAGCAATAGGTAGCTCTTTTACATTTTTTTCATTATCATACACTCTCCACTCAAATTCACCCTCTTGTACATGCATAATATATCGCTCAATATCGGCATAACCAAAACCTGCTGCTACTAGCACTACCCATACACCCAAGTGATTTAAATAAAATGAGAAATGTTTAATTTTAAAAAAGAAAAATTTGCGTGCAATTACAATCCCTAGTGAAAGAATTGTAAATAGGTAGATAAGTACAAATGGCCAAGAACTTGTTAGTGGTACTGCCTCTAATGGTGTAAACCCTAATATTAAACTAATTATTAAAAAAGTAATTATTAGTGCTACTGAAAGTGATGTGCTAGAGAGCCACTTAACAAATTTAGAATTAACAAAAAAAAGTGATAAAACAGAAATTAGTATGATAAAGGATGCCGCATATATATTTGCAGGATATTTTAGTAGATAGAAATTAAAATAACCAAAGATCAATTGTAAAAAGATCCCTAAAATAACTACTCCTAAACAAAAAAGAGAACTATTGCGCATAGCTTGTAATCTGTTTAGATTTTGCCTCTTCTAACCATTTTGGAACAACTCTATTTTTCCATATCTCTTTTTGACTATTTAACTTATCCATATCAAGACCAATGAATTTTTGCGCCTTCTCTTTAGAAGAGATGTCAGGCATAGTAATCTCGGTAATACCCAATGTAAAAAGAACTTTTTGAAGATTTAACTGTGCAAGCATTGTTCTATCTAGGCTATGAGCAAGAATACGTTGAGTCTCTACTGGTGCATGAAATGATGCTCCATGTGATGCAACGGCAAAGTCCCATCTCCATTGAGCTTGACGAAGTAGTTTTAAAGACTCTTTCATTTGTGAGTCATTAGCCCCCTTATCCCATGCTATTTTTGCCATAATATGTGCTTTTGAGAGCTCTTTCTCAACACGATCTCTGATTTCCAATACTTTGTCTTGATATTCATAAACATAATTTTTTAAATTCTCTTCGCTATCTCTATGGCAAACCTGACAAGTGGATTGAATATATTTGAGTGGACTACCAATATGGTGATTTGAATATTTGATACCACCCTCTGCAATATACGGTAAATGACAATCGGCACATGAAAGCCCTCGCTGTGCGTGAGGCCCAAGTAAAAATACTTCGTAATCTGGGTGTTGTGCCTTTAACATGGGTGCTTTGCTAAGATGATGTACCCAATCGTAAAACTGGGCATTGTCGTAGTACTCCTCCATTGCCTCAACGGTAAATCCGCCGTCCCAAGGGAATGTTAGGTATTTATTATCTCCTTTAAAATAGTATTCTACATGGCATTGTGCGCAGACTAAAGATCTCATCTCTTGAGGAGTAGCCTTGCCGATATCTCTTCCTTGACGTTCAAAGGCCTCAATCAGTGCCGGCCTAGTTATTGTCAGATTCATTGTTTTTGGATCATGACAATCGGCGCACCCAACAGGATTAACTATCTCATTACCAAACTTACTCCATGCAGATTTATAAAACTCTTCTATGCCAACAGCTTGCATCATTCTGGGTACATCAGGGCTTTTGCAGGCCCAACAAGTAGAAGGCTGCATATCGGCATGATCACAATCTGGAGTGCCTGTACGTAATGTGTTTCTTACATCCTCTACGGCGTACATATGTCCTCTAGGGGCATTATAATCTCTAGAGAAGGCATAACCAGCCCATAATACAACCATTTCTGGCCTGCTCTCCAACATGTCTTCAAAAGCACTGCCTAAATGTTTACTTTTAAAATCCATCTCTTTGGTCTTTTTCCAAGTGTTGTATTCACGAGGAAAATTTATACCCCATATTTCACTATTTGAGGTGGCGCTTGTAACCTCCACTTTTCTATTGCTGTATAGAGTAGCAATTTCTGCTCTGCGTTCAGTTATTGATGCCGCTAAAAGGCCCAACATAAACACAGCTGCCATTGATATAGCAAAAATAGCCCATCCAATAATAGGTTTTTGCTTAATTGATTCTGCTAGTTTAGTAAACATATGTGAAGTTTTTTAAGTCGGTTATTTTCTAAGTTATATTTTCTGAGTTATTCTCACGGTTATTCTCTGAGTTATATTCTGGGTTATTCCCGGGGTTATTTAGTTTTAGATCTATCCATTACATTTTTAAGCCACTCTGGCACAGGAGATTTTGGAAGTGGAGCAACTGCACTTGGTGTGGATGATAGACTATTAATTGTAGTATGAGGAACTCCTCTATGACAATCCCAACAAGCCTTACCATCACCTTTAGTCGATTGTGCGTAACTGATCATTCCTGTATTCACAAACTCTGTATTTAATTGAGTATGACATCTAATACAGTTTTCCATAATTATGTTTTTTCTGGAGTCTCGAGCTCTAATGCTTTGTGGCTCTGCTCTCATTGTAAATACGGCAGAGTGATACATACCATCCATTGCTTTGTATGCATATGTACTTATAACATTATTATGTGGTAGATGGCAATCATAACATTTTGTCCAGATTGCATGTGAGCTATTTTCCCATGATTTATAATATGGGACCATAATATGGCAATTGATGCAGGTTGTTGGTTCGTCAGAAAGATAGGAGTGTGCTCTTGACATATAGACAGTATAACCTCCTAATCCAGAAAGTACTCCGCCAATAAGAAAAAGCGGAATAACAAACGCTCTGGGTATTGTGTTTAGGAATTTCTTCATAATGGTGAAATTCTTAAAGGATTTGGTATTAAAGATACTCTTTATTCTAGAATAAAACAAATTTTTAAAGTAAAAGAAGGACAGCGCCTAATATTGACCCACCAATCACAATAAAGGCGCTGTTTATTTTCTTAAAGATTAGTATTATCCCCATGCTTACTATGCCAATAATTAAACTTCTCCAATCTGTTACTGCTTCTGAGAACATATGTATACAAACAACAAGAATTACTGCAACAGAGGCTATGTTTACTGCATCTAAAAATGCAGCCATTATCTTAGATTTACGTAGTTTTGGAATTATAGGATTAACTAATAGAACAAGTAAAAAAGAGGGAGTAAATATTCCCAAGGTTGCGACTATAGAACCCCAAAAACCATTTAGCTGCCAACCAATAAACGTTGCAGTAGAGAGAACAGGACCTGGTGTGAATTGACCAACAGCCACAGAGTCGATGAGTATCTGCCTTGTTAATAATCCTTTAGCTACAAGTTCGGCATCCAAAAAAGCAAAAAGAACATACCCGCTGCCATATAAAAGCGCTCCTATTTTTAAAAAGGTTAAGAAAATTTGGGTATTCCCAATTATAGCGATGTTTGCCGATAAAAGAGGAGAGAATATTATTGGTGCTATTGATTTAAGCTTAGATTGTGAGCTGTTTGATGGTGATGAACTATTATTAAATGGATCTTTTGGTTTTTTTAAGGAGCTATTCTTAATTATATATATAATAACTCCTAGAGCACCGCATCCAAAAAGAGCAACAATTTCATTTAATCCAGATAATGATGCAATAACTGTGATGGCACCCATAATTCCAAGTTGATAATTTTTTAGTGCTTTTTTGCCAAGAGTAATTATCGCAGAGGCAATAATTGCAATTACTGCAGGCTTAATACCATATATAAATGGAGCAACGTTTGGTAGTTCTCCATATTTTTGATATAACCAAGCAAAAATAGCTGTAATTATTACTGCAGGAGTAATAAATGAAACTCCAGCCACAACAAGCCCTTTCCAACCAGCTTTTTCGTGCCCACAATGCATTGCCATTTCAGAAGAATTGGGACCAGGTATTAGGTTTGTTACACCTACTAGGTCCAAAAAATGCTCTCTGCTCATCCACTCTCTCTTTTTTACAACCTCATCTTCCATCATTGCAATATGAGCAGCTGGGCCACCAAAAGCGATTGTTCCTAATTTTAAAAACAATTTTGATAGCTCCCATAAAATCCCCTTTTCTATTAGCTTATCTTTTTTTGAAGTATTTTTCATATATTTGTTGTGTCATATATTTATTGAATCATATTTTTGTTCCTCAATATCTTCTTAATAAATATAATTAACAATTTTATTTTTTCAATATATGTTTCTTGTTTAATAACATAAAACTTAAAATCATGAAAATATTTTTTATTTCTCTTGCTTCTCTAATAGCTTTGTTTACAATAATCTACGCCTATTTTGGGGGCTTTAAAAAGATCTCAATTAAAATTGAAGAGCAAGGTGGTGAAACGGTTGTCTATAGTTCAATATTAGGAGATTATAAACAGAGTGGAGAAGTTATGGATAAAATTTACTATTCACTTTTAAATGATTACAAAATTATTACATTTAAGGGTTTTGGCATATATTACGATAACCCTCAAAATGTTGAGAAGTCAAAATTAAGATCGGATGCTGGTTGTATTGTTGAAGCAGAAGATATCGGTAGACTTAAAGAGATCTCTGATTTTCAAAAAAAAGAATTACCTAAAAAAGAGTATATCGTTTGTGAATTCCCATATAGAGGAAAGATATCGGTTCTATTTAGTATTTTAAAAGTATACCCAGCTTTGGGTAAATATGCAAAAGAGAATGGTTATAAAGAAGATGGTGCAGTGATAGAGATATATGATATCCCTTCTAATAGAATTATGTACAGAAAAGAGATTTAGTACATATATTATTCTTTTATTATTTATGATATCAAGTGTTTAAATGTTCAATTTGTAAAGTAATATGATCTACTTTATAATTGTTTTTCAGTAGCTCTTCTACCTCTTTCTTGATATTCATAGCTTGTGAAACCTTTAAATCTTTATCTAAATTGATATGAGCTTCCAAAAATATTTGAGAATCACTCAAGTTCCAAATATGGATGTGATGGATATCTTTAATCCCATCTATTTTTTCTATTTCTAGTTTTATTTGCTCAATTTCTATTCCATCTGGAGTCCCTTGCATAAGAATATTAGTGGTCTGTTTTACAATACCCCATGTATGCCATATTATATAAACACCCACAAATGTTGTAATTAGCGGGTCTAACCAGAATATATCCCATATCCATATTGCTATTCCTCCAATTATTACAGCAACAGAAGAGAGCGTATCTCCCATTAAATGAAGATACGCTGCTTTAATGTTTAGATTATGAGATTTATCTTTATGTAAAACAATAACAGATATAACATTTGCCAAAAGTCCAAATAGCGCTACCGAGAACATAATAAGTCCTTTAATCGGTTGTGGGTCAATAAATCTTTTATAGGCCTCCACAAAAAGAAATATACATATTGCTATAAGTATAACCGCATTAAAAAGAGCTGCAAGAATCTCCACTCTCTTATATCCAAATGTTCTTTTATTGTCAGGAACTTTATCGGCATGCTTACCAGCAAAAAAAGCGATAAGAATAGCTGAAGAGTCACCCAAATTATGAACGGCGTCTGATATAAGAGATAGACTATTTGAAATTAATCCTCCTATAATTTGTACAACAGTTATAGAAAAGTTTAAAATCGTAACCCAAATCAGTTTTTTTAAATTATAATGTCCATTACCCATTTTTTTATTCTTTCATCAGTCAATTTAGATTGATTATCCTCATCAATAACCAGTCCAACAAATGAACCATCCTCTTCTGCTTTAGATGCATCGTAGCTATAGCCAATATTGGAAGTTCTTCCAACTAATAAACAACCTTTATCCTTAATTGTTCCCCAAATCTCTCCCATACCATCAACAAATGTGTCTGAATATGACTCCTGATCGCCACATCCAAATATAGCAACCAATTTCCCACTTAAATTTGCTGCAGATAAATGCGAAATAAATCCTGCAAAATCATCTTGGATATCTCCGATCCCCCATGTAGATGTACCAAATATCAATTGCTTATAATTATCTATCTCTTTGCCACTTGCCGATGCCACATCAATAATATCTGAATTATCCATACCAAGTTCTAGTTGTATTTGCCTTGCCACACTCTCTGTATTACCAGTAGAAGAACCATAGAAAATTCCAGTTTTTTCCGATTTATTAAATTTTTGCATATCCTCTATTTTTGAAATATTATTATTTAAATACTTTACAAAAGTTGCTATTTTACCCCTCTATTTCAATAGTAACTTTTAGGTATTTCCCCTGCATGTACCTCCCATTTTATATGATGATTTTTGGCGTTTACCTTGCTGGCTGTTTCTCTGCCCCTTAGCCTTTCACTCTGCCGCTGCCCGTGCCTTTTCTCTGTCCCTCAGTCCTTTGCTGTTTTGTTTTGTCCCTGTTCCTGCCTCTCTCTTGGCTTTTCTCTCTTGCTGTTCCTTTTTGCCCTGCTGCTTCTCCTTGTCTCTCTGTCTCTTAGCCTCTCACTCTGCCGCTGCCCGTGCCTTTTCTCTGGCCCTCAGTCCTTTGCCGTTTTGTTTTGTCCCTGTTCCTGCCTCTCTCTTGGCTTTTCTCTCTTGCTGTTCCTTTTGGCCCTGCTGCTTCTCCTTGTCTCTCTGTCTCTTAGTCTCTCACTCTGCCGCTGTCCGTGCCTTTTCTCTGGCCCTCAGTCCTTTGCCGTTTTGTTTTGTCCCTGTTCCTTTTGCCCTGCTGCTTCTCCCTGTGTCTTTTGCTCTTAGCCTCTCACTCTGCCGCTGTCCGTTTTTTTTCTATGTCCTTCAGTCCTTTGCTGTTTTCTTTTGTTCCAGCGGCTCTCTTTCCTGGCTTTTTTGCCTCTTTTCCTCTTTTTCCCGTCCTTTTTCTTTTCGCAAACCTCTAATAGCCAGTACTTTTGCATAAACTCCGTCAGAGCCTCTCCTAACCACCTCACATCCAAATCAATACTGCCGATATACGACAAATGCTTAATAACCAATCATATCTGTTCCACTGCCACATGTTTCTCTTCTCTTTTTAGGCGGTATTTTTGTTTTTCTCTCCTTTTTCCGTCCTTTTTCTTTTCACAATCCTCTAATAACCAGCACCTTTGCACGCACTCCGTCAGAGCCTCTCCCAACCACCTCCAAACCAGCGCCTTACCTCTCCAATGCGGCAAATACCACACAAAC